>Ga0315541_1002661_pt1 | contig 14526 bp, 3 predicted proteins | sample SalMarSW160190MG_FD_203095 | JGI IMG/M metagenome (GOLD analysis project Ga0315541, IMG submission 203095) | Salt marsh sediment microbial communities from the Plum Island Ecosystem LTER, Massachusetts, United States - Salt Marsh Sediment SW1601-190 ...
AGAGAATGGGACTTGGGTTTGGTGAAAGAACTTGAGACTCCGAATAGTGAGAGGGTGGCAATTTGGACTTGGAAAAAAGATTCAAAATCGTACTGATGATTTTGGTCCTGGTGATCTCATTCGGCACCGGAGGTTATACCATGATTGAGGGATGGCCTCCTCTGGAGAGCTTGTATATGACCGTTATTACTCTCTCCACGGTGGGTTTCAGGGAAGTCTACCCTCTTTCCCCCGCCGGGAAGATATTTACCATAATCGTGGTGATCTTCGGGGTGGGAGGGGCCGCCTATACCGCAAACATAATGGGGAAGATGATTGTGGAGGGAGAAATCAGAAAAGTCTTGGGGAGAAGAAAAATGGAGAAGAGCTTAAGAGGCTTGAAAGATCATTACATCGTTTGTGGATATGGCCGGGTGGGAAGAAGGATATGCAAGGAATTCTTGATCCGCAAAGCCCCTTTTGTGGTCGTGGAGAACGATCCACAAATTGTGGAGCAGATAGAGAAAGATGGATTCTTGTGCGTTCGAGGGGATTCCACGGAGGACTCTGTCTTAACCAGTGCTGGAATCGGGAAGGCGAAAGGGCTGGTGAGCGCGGTGGCCAATGAGGCCGACAATGTCTTCATCGTCCTCTCCGCCCGTCAGCTCAATCCTGGTCTTTTCATCACTGCCCGGGCGGATTCGGATACCGCCGAAAGAAAGATCAAAAGAGCGGGAGCCAATAAGGTTGTGTCGCCATACAAGATCGGAGGCATCAGAATGGCTCTCACCACTTTGAGGCCCAATCTGGTGGATTTCATGAAGGTGGTGACCTTCGACAAAGAGACAGGATTGGTAATTGAGGAGATAGAGGTCAAGCCCGACTCGCCTCTTACTCAAGGCACATTGAAGGATTCACCCATACGCAGGGAATACGGGATCATGGTGGCGGGCATAAAGAAGCCAGGGAAAGACGTGTTTTTGAACCCCTCGCCGGAAACAAAGATCGAAGCAAGGGACATTTTAATCGTTATTGGAGAAAAAGAGCAGTTGGAGAAACTCGAGACAATTGCCGGCGGCTGAGGCGACATGATAAGAGAGTGAACTGCAAAACTCTTTTATCGTTTGCGAAAAGAGAAGCCAGTATTGAAATCCGTATCGCAAAGTGGCAGTCAAATGGCATGTTTTGCCTCAATATCCGATTTCCTCCGTTCAAATCTCGATACGAGCCTGATCAACCATAACTGAACAGGAGAGTCAGCATGTCCGAACTGAGATTAAACAGGGCCACCAAGGAATGGATCATCGTTGCCAAAGAGAGGGCCAAAAGACCGCATGAATTTCATACGCAAAAAGATAGAAAGGGAAAGCTCCCCGATTTTGATCCGGATTGCCCTTTCTGTCCGGGAAACGAAAAGAGAACCCCGCCAGAGCTGTTCGCCCTGCGAGATGAGGAAACCGAGGCTAACCATCCGGGATGGCGAATAAGGGTGATTACAAATAAATATCCGGCATTGGAGCCGAAGAAAACAGTTGACATGATAACGGGAGAATTCTTCAAAAGCACCATGGGTGTGGGCCAACACGAGGTGATCATAGAATCAACCCGGCACAACAAGAGCTTGGCCACTTTGAGTTTAAAGCAGGTCCAGGAGATATGCGGAGTCTATCGGAAAAGGTATCTGGCCTTGGAGGATGATAGGAGGTTTAAGCTGATCATCATATTCAGAAATCATGGAATCTCTGCTGGAACCTCATTAATACATCCCCATTCCCAGTTAATTGCCCTGCCTTTGGTCCCGGCCAGCATAAGGCATCTTCTGGAGGAGGCCATGAGGTATTACGACGATCACGGCAGTTGTGTCTTTTGTGATATGGTTCGCCAAGAGCTTCTCCATCAAAAGAGGGTGATTCTGGACACCAAAGAGTTTGTGGCATTTCATCCATTTGCTTCCCGAGCTCCCTTCGAAACATGGATCGTTCCCAAGAATCACAATGCATGTTTCGGAAATATCGAAGAAGAGGAAATCAAGGCGATGGCTTACGCGTTGAGGGACATCTTGCACAGGTTGTACCTAAAACTGAAGGATCCAGATTACAACCTGATGATTCGTACCGCCCCCATCAAGGATGCTCAGGAGGACTATTATCATTGGTATATTCAGATTTTGCCCCGTCTTACCACGCCGGCTGGATTTGAATTGGGTTCCGGGGTGTTCATAAATTCTTCATTGCCGGAGGAGACCGCAGAATTCCTAAGGGATTAAGCTGTGTTGAACAAGGAGGGGCTTTTTCGTCTTATGCTTGATAATCCCTTTCCGGAGGGGTCTGGGCGTGACCTCCTCCCCTTGGATTCTTCACAATGGATGAGAACTCAAAAGATCTTACTGAAGACAGAATCGTAATCCAGGAGAAACTAACTCCTGCGGAAATCACCTTTGAGAAGTGGCGAAAGACCTTGGGTCTGTTCGTCGTCCTATTTTTCCTGATAACAATCGTACATCCTCCAGAAAAAAAGAGGCTTTCTCGAATCAAGGACTATATAAAGGAAAGGAGAAGGAAGTCGGGGCGATGGAAAAAGGGCGAAAAAAGCTGCACCTTATGCTCTCTTGTTGAGTCTGTCCTCTTGAAGACACCACTGTCTTCGTTTTTCGGACTTGTATCTTTGACGTGGGCAAGAAGCTTTCGCATAACGGTGAGAATTTTGAATCTTTTGCTTTCCCGAGGACGTATGCTAAGACGATTTTTTGAAGGCCGGACGCATTTTGGCGTCAGGTGACGGAGGCCGGCCTCAGGAAGGCTAAAGAAAATAAAAGCTTATGCCGATAAGGTGGATGTATATTCTGACAATGCCCAATTGGGCGGACTTTAAGGTTTTCTGTAAAAATGGAATTTTACAATCCGCAGAGGCCGGAAGTTGAGGAGGCTGGTAAGCGAAAACTAATTGGAACGAGAAAAAACCCTTTCCCGTCCCCGGATGCCAATCTCGCAAAAGGCTGGACTTCGCAAATCTTTGAATCCCATTCATGGCAAACCATCTGATGAATCCCAATCTCAAGACACGGTTCGACAAGCCCCAGAACCGTATGGCTCGGGGCAGGCCCACCGTCCTGGGCGAAGTCGAAGGACGAAATTCGTGCCTACCTTAGGGAAAACGACGCGACGTTCACTGAGGTCAGTCTGGTTAAACAGTCTTGGCCTATCAGATTTTATTGATCCAGAACCTTAGACATGGTTCAAAATAAGTATGTTGAGAACAGCATTAAGTCAAGGAAGAGTGCGGAAAAACATGTGGTTTTCTGGTTGTGAAACCAATCCTGCGGACGCAAAATCCGTGGGGACAATAAATTTTGTAAATTGTTAAAATTTTTCTTGACAAATTTTTCGGGGGGTATATATTGGGAACCAATTTGGCAACTTAAGATAGGATTTTACGTTAGTGAATTTTAAAGATATTGGAGATTGACCAAAAAGGGTACGATTGAAATTGGATTTTGCCCTCAGTAAAAGTTAAAAATTTCTTAGGAGGGGAGAAAATTTTTGACTTCCCTTTCTTGTACGTTCCGTGTGAGTTGCGGAAGAGCATAAGGAGGGGGAAGTGTATGCATTGGGCAAGCATGGAAAGGGGTGATGTAGCCGGATAAACACTTCCGAAAGTTTTGTTCCCAACTTGAGGAGGAAACTCATTTTTTTAGATTTCGGCAACTTATGAGAACGAATAACAAAGAAATCTTTTTTCAGACTGAAGGAGGTGAGATCAAAAGAAAGATCAATAGCAAAACAGGGAATAATGAAGTTGATGAATTTAGGGTGTGCTTACGACTCTCTGTTTTCACCCTAAAAGAACAAATCTCAAGAGATTGAGGAAAGGAGGGGATTGAAAAGCATGTTAAAAGAAAACAAAGGGAGTAAATTGAAAACTTTTCTAAATCCATTTTACAAAGGAGTTTGTAAAATGAAAACTTCAAGAACTGCAGTGTTTCTGGTGGCATTCCTGATCCTATCATTGTTTGCGGGCCAGGTGTTGGCGCAGGTCACGTGGACCCTGCTGGACACCACCTACGTCCCCTGGGGAACGGTCAGCGAAAACACCGAGAACAGGGCTCTTTTGGGGTTCAGGATAGACGTAACCGCCCCACCAGGACCGAAGCAGACTGAGTGTCTGGAGATGCTCACCTTAAAGAGTTTCCACACCAAGGCGTTTTCGGTGAACTACATGAAACTCTATGCGGAAGCGAACGGCAATAAGGGACTGCAGGTACCTGGTGACGCTTTGTTGGCGACCTATGACTGCAGGAACTATCAGTTCGACATCAATGACACGCTTAAATGGCAAGGTATTCACTACTGCATGAACGACCTACCCGACTCCAACCTTTTCTACGTTGCCATCGATGCTCATACTGATAGTGTCTATAACGCTCGGCCGCTTTATAACGGCGAGTGCTTGGAAGTCATAATTATGCCGAACCGCTGCGTGCTGACCAGCACCAGCAATCCGGATACCATCTACAACCGGGGAACTAACTGTGGCAACGGTTTCGTGCCCGACCTTCCGGGGTGCAGGTACAGGCTGTGCTTTGACACCATGGGACCTCAATTCAATCTGCATTTCTGCGTTCCGGAGGAGCTGCGCTGCGATGGCGATACCACCGTGGCCCAAGGTGACTCCGTGCAGATCTGCGCCACCAACATATCCCCGGACATCGCTGGTCCCATCACCATCTTCGGCAAAGTCTTAAACAATTATGTCGACTCCAGGAAGATGTTCCTGTTGAATTCGATCAAGCTCTACGACGACGATTCGACTTACACCGACGACTGCCCGGATTGCGACACCAGCTATAACACGGCCTTCCGAATCCCGGATATGATAAACACGTCCACTTACTCCGGTGTCGACGCCGATACCGGTCAATGGGCGATTTGCGGCTGGGCCGTGGATAGTTCAGGAAACATAGACACCCTATGTATATGTTGCGACTCTCTTCCCTGGAAGATCGACACCCGCAAGCCCAATATCGATTCGGTGTCGTTCTACCTCTCCACCGATAATAATGGCGACGGAAAGATCGGTTTGGGTGATTGCGTGACCATAGTGGGCTGGGGTCTTTCCAATCCTTGGGAGCCGGAGTTAGAGGTGGACAGCATGGTGGCCGACATGAGTCATTTCGGACTGGGATTCATAGAGTTGGACGACGTGCTGGAGCACAACCGCGTTTTCCGAAAGGAGATCTGCCTGACCGAGACGTGCTGCGTCGACACCGCGGATTGTGATGTAAACGTGGTCACGGTGTGGGCATGGGATAACGCCTGTAATTACGATACCCTCAGAAAGGGCATCTGTGATACCGTCGATTTGGAGCCACCCGGCTTGGGAGACATAATTTACGAGTTTTATGAGGATTTTGACACCACCTTCTCCTGCATTGGCCTGGGCGATCAGGTTCTGATAAGTGCGACCGTAACCAAGGGCATCGACATTGTCTCGGTTACGGCCATGATGGATTCGGCGGGAATAGACGAGAACATGCAGCATGCCATGCCTCTGCCTTTTAGAGGAAGCAACGTATACGATACCATCTGGACGGTGACCGAACCGCCTATCAATTACGGAAAGGACGCGGACAATTGTAGCCCGCCGCCGACGGATAACGATCATTCGATCGCCATCACCGCTTGCGACGACGTTGAGAACTGCACCACCATCGTCAGCGCGCAGCTCAACCGGAGTCTGGATACGCGAGTGCCCAGACCCATTGGATTCAATTGTCCGGACACCGTACCCTGCGCTCTGCATGCCCAATCCAAGCCCGGCGGCGTGATACAGCTCTACTGGGATAGAGACTGCGACGAATGCGACGCCTGGTATTACTATGTTTGGGCTAAGGACGGCATGGGCGGAACGACTTTTGACTCCATCGGCTCCACCTATGATAAGGAATTCTATTATCTGTACGCCATGGACAGCACCTTCAACTACTGGAATTCCGAGGAGCTGCCTGATGGGTATTATCTGTTCAAGGTCAAAACCGAGGACAACTGCAGCAACGTGGGAGACTTCAGCTGCGTGGTAGGCGCTTATGCCGACGCCACGCCTCCTCACGTTTGCATAGCCGTGCCGGATTCCGGGCTAACCTTTGGTTCCTGGTTCCCGATTAAAGCTGTGGCCGATTCAGAGTCTCACGATGTGGACTCGGCCATGCTGTGGTACAGACTCCGTCCGGACATACCAGACGGGCTTCTTGATCCGGGAGCATGGACAAGGTGCTTAAGCTACCCCACCATGTGTCGTCCCGGCGGTGCGGGCAGTTATGTGTTCACCGACTCGGTGCACTGCCTGGAGGGTGTGGATTATATCGGATGGGTGGAGCTTCTGGTCGTAGCATGCGACGAGACGGGCAACTGCACGGATACTACGCCGGAGTTCTATGATGAGGCCTGCGTGGTGGATGACGACGTGTTCAGGCTGGGGCACTTCTGGTTCTATTGGGATACCTTGGCTCCGGCAGTTCACTTAGTAAGCGTGAACGGCTTCCCTTCGCCTCAGAGCGCCTGCGGCTTCGACGTCGACCCGGACACCATGAACGAGGTGGTGATCGACGTGGACGGAGCTACCGCAGCCGACTCGTTCGAGCTGGAGGTGCGGGGACTGTGCAGCGGTTACGAATGCAGGATATTCCATCAGGACTTCGTCACCATGCCCTGCACCATCTGGGTGAGCGTGGACAACTGGCCTGAGGGAACGCAATACCTTTATATTAATGTGAAGGACTATGATAATGACAAGGACGCCGATCTGCAGGTGGAGCTCTGTGTTCCGCCCGGACCGCCTGAGAACTGTATCTACATCTCCTGGCCGCACGAGTGGATGAGGATTCCATGCACCGGCACCAGTGGCTACAACTGTGTGGAGATTACAGCCCAGATGTATGACTATGATCAGTGCCAAGAGGAGATGTTCACCGAGGTCCGGTTCCAGTGGTCCCTGGACACATTAAATTGGGAGACCATTGAGGACGTGATTGGAACGGGGCCGTCCTGGTCTACCTGCTGGGATAATACCGGCCTGGTGGATAATGGCGACACGGTCTACTTCAGGGTTATCGCCCATGATGAATTTTACATGGCGGATACCTCGTACTTGGTCAAGGTGTTCGTGGACTGCGAACCGCCCAGTGTCAAGCTCCGTGTTGAGGAGTTGTACTACACCTGCGGCAACGAGACACCCAAGATACCTTGCTACCCATTGACCTTGAAGGCGGTATTGAGAGACACGGTGATCGACATAGATCGGGTCCGCTTCTTCTTCAAGAGGCATTCCGAGCCTGACCTTCACGAGCACTGGAATCCCATCGACGGCTGGGCTGACCCGGCCTGGAGCGAAAACATCTGGATGTACTTCTGGGAGTACCCATGCTGTGAGGGTGGTGACCTAGCAGGAGCTCCCTCCGGTGGTGGACCGTTGCAGCCGAGCGACTGCATGTGGCCCAACGACTACTGGGACATCCGGGTCGCAGCTCGTGACATAGCCGGACAATACATGTATGATTATGACAACGATGGGTTCTTCGATGACTCCACATTCAATCAAGCTGTTTACGACAGTGCAGGCATAACCGTGTATTTGGACAACACGGCGCCGATGCCCGCCATATCGCTGGTGGCCGATCCGGAGGCCAGCATATACGTCGTCAATCCCAGCTTGTATTTGGACGGAAGTGGCGAGGCGTACGCCAAACCTGGCCACGACATTACCGCTGAGATTTCGGTTCTGCCGTCTGAAGATACCTGCGAAGTGATGAAAGTGGAATGGTTCCTGTGTTTCGGGGAGATAGACGCCCAAACCAGCCCCGGCTTCGGCGGCGGCATACAGGAGGAAGATAGCTGCGTGCATATAGGCACCTCCACCGAACCGATACACTTCGGCGTGACCTTCAACCCGCTGGCGGATGGATTGCTTCCCGCCTTTGAGCTGGAGGATGGCTGGTGGGTGGGTCGCCTAAAGGCGGTGCTTTATGACAGCCTGGGCAATTCCGATTACGACTACGTCTATCTCTACATTCTGGACGTCACCCCAACTCAGGCCATTATTATCGCGCCTGAGAATGATTCCTACGTCTGGGGCGACGTGACGCTCAAGTCGAGGGCGCTCAATGCCTATGAGATCGCCAGGGTGTGCTACGAGATGAGACCGGAGAACGACTCGGTCTGGTATCCCGTCAATAACGGCTGGGAAAACTCCTGCGTCTGGCGATCCTGTGACGAAGACACCGGCAGGTTCAGTCCGGGTGCTGGAGGTATTCCCAGCGCCGGTTACAACTGCAGCAGCCCCAGGGTGGTAAACTTGCCTGCGGATTTCAATTCCCAAGGGAAGTACAAAGACTGCGGCATGAACACCTGCGGGTATGGCGACGACTATTGGAATACCTGCCTTGGTCCGTATGACGAAGGCGAGGATTTCATCTACAAGCTGGTCGTCACCGAGCCGCTTGATCTGACCGAGATATGGCTGAGCCCGATACACAACACCTATTCCGGAATCTGTATAGATACCAAGTGCCCGCCGGGTACCGGCTGCATGATGGCCTCTACCAATCCGCACGACTTCTCTCACGGTTTCAGGGACATTCATCTGGAGCCGGGCACTTATTACATCATGGTGGATAGCTGGCCCCGCGGGGGTCCTGGCTGTATGAATAACTGGGACCTGACCATAAAAGGATGGGTTTCCGAGGACTTCCCGCTTGATTGGCACACCTTGAACACGGTGCTTGACGGCAACTACTACCTGCGGGCGGTGGCCATGGATTGCAGCAATAACATCGACGAAGACCCGTACACCATTCGGGTGACCGTGGCCAACGAGCTGCCTGAAGTGACAGTGTTCCTAGATTCTGAGTGCCCAAGGGAATGCTCGGATGATACCGTGGATACTAACTGGTTTGTGGGAGGTGAGGTGCTGGTGGAGGCCACGGTTGATTCTGACATCCCGATAGTCAGGGTGGAGTTCTACGTTAAGAGCATCTTCTCCTACCCGACAGACTACATCTACATCGGATCGGACGACTGGGCCACCGGCGAAGTTTTTGATACGCTTTGGAATACAAAAACGAAACCCGGGTACGATGGGCGCTTCCACCTGAAGGCCAGGGCTTACAACGCGGCCGGCAGGTACGCCGATTCAGACCCGATCGTGATATCCGTGGATAACACGAAACCTCTGGTTGACATCGTCTCCATAAACGGAGAGACCCATCCATCGCACCTGGATGTCAGCCTGTATGACACGCTGGTCATTCAGGCAGAGGCGTGGGATACGCTCTCCAGTGCCGGCGCCACCAGATGTTACAACTCCGGAGTGAAGCTTTTAGCCTTCGCGGTAGGTGACGAGGCCTGGGATCAAGGCGATATGCCGTTGTCTCAGTGGAACTGGTATACCGATTTCCATGATGGGGATACCCTGATTTACTGGAACGTCTCCGGTCTGACTCCTGGTGATTATTGGATAATTGTAATCGCTGAGGACTGCATAGGAAACCGGCGGTTTGATTTGTGTGCAATACATGTCTATGATTACACTCCTCCGATGGTGACCATAGGCGGGTTCTATTACAATGAGTGCCACAAAACAGACTACATCTACGGATACACCTGTGACGACGATCTGCTGTGGGCCAAGTTCGAATACAGAAAGATCGTGGACGGCGACACCAGCGCCTGGTTAGGCGTAGCTGAGCCGGATTACTTCGATTCGATTCCAGGGCAGAGGACAAAGCACTGTGACACCACCCGCTGGCAATGTGACCGTGGGCCCTGCTGCTGTGCAAGGAACGTCATCCAGTGGGTATGGGATGCTTCCGCCAGCTTGGAAGAGGGCTTAGGCATCAGCTATCAGGGCCGAATCCTGTCCACTGACGTGAACGGGAATAACTCCGCGGATTATGCCGAAACTCACGCTCCCATCGTGAACTTCACCTACGAGAACGGCGTGATCGTTCCGGAGCAAGGTCCCTTAGGCTCCATGTCCTTCGAGAAGAACTTCCAGATCGACAACATGGCCGGGATCGTGAGGCAAACCTCGCAGGACGGAGACGAGCCTCAGATGTTTGGCCTTTACGTGCCGGAGGATAGCTGTGGAAACTCGCTCTTGGAATGCATCTGGATGCAGCAAAACCTGAACGAGCCCTCGTACTTCGCCGGTTCCTTCAAGGCTAAACAAATCCAGGAGGGCGGTGTTGGGACGTTCTTCTCCTCAGTGACCAAAATCGAGGACGAAGAGATTCCCCAGACCGGCGAGGGACAGGCTTATACTTACCTCCGAAGCGGCGAGATCATGACGGTCAAGGTCGACAAGCACCTGGGCACCTACGATTGGTACTGCACGAATTTCGAGCCTAAGTGCGGGGAAGTCTGCGTGAAGATTCCTGCAGGAGCGCTGTCCGGGCATTGCGATAAGCACATAATTGTCTGGCCCGAGGCCATGCCGCCGATCTCAATCTTCCAGCCGACCTGGATTCCGATAGGAGACGACGAGGGATATGCCACCTATGTTGGATTCACCGAGGATTGCGATTACGACTGCGGGAGCGGTTCTGGCGATAACTCGGACGGTTTGAGCGCGGGCGGTTCGTCGGATGGTGAGGATTACTGCTGTTTCTATAATGGCAGATACGGCATCATCAAGATGAACTATTCCTCAGAGGTTGACGCTCCGGCTGAGTCTCTGATCGTGGCCTGGTGGGACAATGAGGAGTGGGAATGGAGCACCGACTACGTGTTCTGGGGAAGCCCCTACAGCGAAGGGTTCAACACCGAGGAGCACTACGTGGAATTCGCCACCGGCTGCCTGCATGGACCGTTTGCGGTGATCCGTCTCCAGGACCGCGAGTGTGAGGGAACCATCGTAGTTGACTTGTATGAGATCGAGCCGTTCTGCAATGGATACACCGGCCCCATGCCCAGGTTCAGGACCCTGATCAACGATAACATACAGGGAACGGACCATATCTACGAAGAAAGCATGACCTTCAAGATCAAGAAGCCGGGCCAGCCGTACATAACCGTCTATGACCGAGGCGCCGGATCCGATTCGTGTGATTGGTGGGCCAAGGGATTCGGGCAGTACGAGTGCGGCGGCTGGGATCCTCTCACGGGAATACTGGGCACCGGCTGGAACGACACCATGTACTTCTGGACGGTATACTACAACAGCTCTCCGCCTGACCTTTGCCCGGGTTGTGGTTTCCACCATTACTTCAATAACATGAACTGGTACAACTGCAATCCTGCACCGGGGCTGGCTGAGGGAGATTCCTTCTTCGCTCAGGTGTATGCGGAGAACTGGAGTCACCACTCGTGCACCCGCACCGTGCAGTTCAGCGTGGATGCTACCGAGCCGGAGATGTGGTTCGCCGACAGCGTGGGTGCGTACGTGGGCAAGAACCCGCACTTCTGCATCTACTTCACGGACGAGAAGGCCGGTGTGGACAAGAACTCCATCCATATCGATATATGGGGAGACGAAACCAGCAGCCCGGATCCGAACCAGCATTCTTATATTGGTACCCTGCAGCCCGATCAGTTGAACTGGGTCGATGATACCACCGTGTGTGTGGACGGCACCTTCGAGTACTATGGCGGCTACCTGCACATCTACGTCTACGGTGGAGAGGAGTGCATGTGCGACACCTGCGTCTATCCGCAGTATTACTACTACCGGTGCGGAATAGCCGACTGCGTGGGCAACAGGATGGATGTGTTCTGGCAATACTACACAGTTGATGCCGACGGCCCGTCCATCACCTTCCGCGGCGCAGGCTGGTGTGATCTTCCGCTTAAGTTCGAGATCACCGATGCCCTCTCAGGTCTGCAGTACGTGGAGGTCTTTGAGGACAGCTCGCAGGTTGAATCGATCGAGCGGGATCCGCATAATTCCAGATACTGGTACTACACGCCCAGCGACGGTCCGCATCACGTGGACTTAAGGGCGATAGACAATCTGGGCAACGAGACCGTGCACAGCTTCGATTTGACCGCCGACTGCGTGCCACCCGTCCTGACCTTCATACCCGGATACGTTGACTGCGAGGACTTCACCATTTCCTTCGTGCTGACGGATGCCGGAACCGGTGTGGATTGGGATGCTGTCAACCTGGATCTGTACTACAACTCATACTACATACTGAGCTTCACGCCCGAGGATATCGCCACCATGAAGAGCGGCGATACCGTGACAGTCACAGTCACCGGTGATGACGCAGCTTACCTGCAGTTGTACAATAACGCCATGCTCTATGCCGTTGTTTACTCTGCAAAGAATTATGACGCCAGCTACACCGCAGGTCCCATGGATTTGGCGGGCAACTATTACACCAGCGCGAGCTACTTCCGCGGACAGTATTATGCGGACTGCACCGGTCCTTCCATCAGCTGGAAGAATACCGGCGTTCCGAAGGAATGCGATTGGCCGGTACTGCTCAGCGTCACCGATGCCAAGTCCGGTGTGGACGAGGTTAAGGTCTACCAGGATGGCGTGGAACAGCCTGCTGAGGCTCTGATCTACAACGCTGCCACCGAGATGTGGGAGTACACGCCGACTACCGGCATGCACACGCTGGACGTGGTAGCTACCGATATGGTAGGCAATCAGACCACTTACACCTTTGACGTTAGGGACGATTGCGTGGGTCCTGTGGTCAGCTTCGCGGACGGCTACGTCACCAAGAATCCGACCCTCCAGTTCGTGGTCAGCGACGATGGCTCCGGAGTGGATTGGACTACGGTGAATGCCTGGGTGACTGGCTGCAACGAGGAGTGCGTGTTTCAGGCTCCGTGGATTATAGAGAACAGGAACGGCGATACGGTCACCCTGAGCGGCTGCCACTTAGATTGCAACGACGGCAACGAGGTCGAGCTTTACGTCTACTCTGGTACTTACAAGACCAGCTCGGGACCGGCTGACTTGGCAGGCAACTATGCGCCTTCCTACTACAAGTGCAGCTTCGTAGTAGATGCGGCAGCGCCTGTGTTCTCGCCGTCTTGCGGTAGCATCAATAAGAGCCTGCGGCCTATAACGGTAGGCATTACGGACGCTCGTTCCGGTATCGACTGGTCGACCCTGGAGTTCTTCGAGGATAGCCTTCTGCTCTGCGAGGGCCTGGAATGCGAGGACACCACGGTGGCGATTGACACCACCAAGGGCACCATCGAGTATATGCCTCCTGCCGGCATGCGGTACGTGGAGATATACGTCAGGGACTACGCCGGCAATCTGAGCACCTGCTCCTTCTACACCGAGGAAGAGGAGCTGTCCTTTAAGAATCCTTACAACTATCCCAATCCGTTTGATCCGAGAGAGACACGCACCACCATCATGACCCAGGCAACCAAGTCCGCCTACGTGACGGTCAAGATATATGACTTCGCAGGCGAACATGTGACCACCTTGTGGAAGGACAAATGGGTCGGCACTTACACCGCCTTGTATTGGGATGGCAGGACCGAGGACGGAACCGACGTTGCCGACGGCACTTACCTGTGTCACATCAAAGCCAGAGACAACAACGGATCGGTGAAGACAGCAGTAATAAAGATTACTGTGTTGAAAAAGGATTAATGAAGTTTCGAGGGAGGGTGCCCGATGGGGCGCCCTCCCGGAAAAACATGTCCTGATCCCCCATTTGGGGGGAGAAGGATCAGAAACTTTGTGAATCTTTTATGAAAGGAGAAGATAGAAAATGTTGAGCAAAACAACAAAATTCCTAGTGGTCTTTTGTCTGCTGTCAGTGATGATCTCTGTCGGTGCCTGGGCTGAGGATAACCATATGCTTCCCATGCTGAGGATGGGAGTGGATGCACGCGCTCTCTCCATGGGAGGTGCTTACGTTGCCATGGCCAGCGATGCTACCGCGGGATACTGGAATCCAGCCGGATTGGCGGATATCGAAAAGGCGAGCTTAACCGCCATGTATTCTGCAGATATGTCCTATGACCGGAGTTACAACTATTTCGCCTTCGGATATACCTTTGACATTGGAACCTTTGGCATATCCTGGCTGAATGCAGGGATCAAGGACATCAACAAATATGATGGCGGCGGCACCTACCAGGGTACTTTCAAGGACATGAACAACGTCTTCTTGCTGTCCTATGCCTACAAGTATCCGGATAAGGATTTGTCAGTGGGCGGAAACTTCAAAATCGTCAGCCAGAAGATCGATGACGAGAGCGCCACCGGAGTCGGCGGAGACATCGGTTTCAAGTTCCATCCGCACGAGAATGCGGCTGCCGGCTTCATAGTCAGGGACATAGGCACCCAGGTGGATGGCGAGACCACCCCTACCAGCATACAGATCGGTGTGGCCATTTACCCGCTGGAAGGCTTCGCCTTCCCCGTGGACGTGACCAAGACCAACCACAGAGGGGACCTCGACTATCATATGGGCGGAGAATACGTCTACGAGTTCTGCGGCGACTACTGGGCCAAGATGAGGGCCGGAGTCAACGACGGCAAGTTCGCCATAGGGACCGGTTTTCAGTTCTCCAA
>Ga0315541_1002663_pt1 | contig 14514 bp, 10 predicted proteins | sample SalMarSW160190MG_FD_203095 | JGI IMG/M metagenome (GOLD analysis project Ga0315541, IMG submission 203095) | Salt marsh sediment microbial communities from the Plum Island Ecosystem LTER, Massachusetts, United States - Salt Marsh Sediment SW1601-190 ...
CGTGATTCTCCAGCCGTCGCCTCAGCAGGCAGGCGCTCTCCGGCGGCGTCGCCAGGTCGGCCACCATCGTCATCAGATCGCGCTGGATGTGCTGCAAGAGCACCTCGGACTCGTCGTCCGGCCCGGCCGCGCGGGCCATCCCCAGGCAGGCGATCAGTTCATCCACCGTGCCGTAGGCCGTTACGCAGGGCGAGTCCTTGGGCACGCGCTGCCCATCGCATAACGACGTCTCGCCGTCGTCGCCTGTCCGCGTGTAAACCTGCATCCCTATCCCCTCCCAACAAAAATCGCCCGGCCGAAAGGTCGGGCAGCATCCCAAAGCGAAATCCCCTTGTCGGTGGACAAGGGGACAGGTCAGCGTGCTACGGGCGCGGCTCTTTCCCCTTTCCGCGAAGGTCCTCGGAGCGGCAACCGTGGCGGGTATCCTGGCTCATTAGTCTTATGGTCTTGTAGTCTAATGGTCTCGTAGTCGCATCGCCTGACTATTTGACTACCTGACTACCTGACTACCCGACTATCCGACTAACCTACAGTTGCGGGACAGCGCCGGACTTGGACCGGCTTCCCCATTGATGCCCCTGGCGTCCGGGCCTCGGGACACCACGGCTGCAGACTATATGTTTGTACGGGGGAGACTATAACACATCACGGGCGGGATGTCAAATTGTCCCTCGAAAGTGCAACTCCCCCGCCCCGATTGCGTATTAAACTAAGGAGGTGAAGCAAAATGAAACTACTCATCCGCTGGGTCATCACCAGCCTCTCGCTCTTCGCGGCCGCCTGGCTGGTGCCGGGCATCCACGTCGAGGGAAACGCCTGGATCGTCTACGCGGTGATGGCGGTCATCCTGGGCCTGGTAAACGCCATCGTGCGCCCGGTGCTCAAATTCCTGACCTGCCCGCTCATCATCCTCACGCTGGGCCTGTTCACCCTGGTCATCAATGGCCTCACGTTATGGCTGGCCTCGGAGATTGCCCAAAAGTGGTTCAGCGTCAACTTCATCGTGGACGGCTTCTGGGCCGCCTTCCTGGGCGCGCTCATCGTCAGCGTCGTCTCCGTCATCCTGTCGGCGCTGGTCAAGGAAGACAAGTAGATTCGCGCGAGGGTACACGACAATGACTGGCAACTACAAATTGCGGCGGCAAAACGGAATTGTGGCGGGAGTCTGTGGGGGTCTGGGAGCCTTTTTCGGCCTCAGTCCGTGCTGGTTCCGCTTGCTCTTCCTGATCCTGATGATCCCGGGTGGTCTGCCGGGTCTCTTGCCTTACGTGCTCCTCTGGATCATCATCCCTCGGAAACGGTGAGAACAAGCACATCTGGTTCAAAGAAAGTTACGAAACCGAAACGCTACTGTAACGTATATGCAACCCTCAAGATGCCCATCTTGGGGTATACTAAGGCCGTCTGAAGCGACCGGTTTTACAGTGGGACACACCAGACTACCGGGGCCGGTCGTATCAAATCTCCTCCTTTTCTTGGCAGTGCCTGGGGGTCAGCCGAACCCGCCCTGGCGGGCCCCCGGCACGCCGCCTCTATCTCCCACACCTCCATACTCCCTCGTTCTCTGCTCCCCCTCTGACCTTGTCACCCTGTCACCACGCCACTGGTCATTGGTCATTTGTCATTTGTCATTGGTTCTGCTATCATTCCCCCGATGTCCGACCAACTCCACGGCACCGTCGAGCGTGTCACTTACTACAGCGAGGAGACCGGCTACTCCGTCATCCGGCTGAACGTGCCGGGGCAGACCGGCCTGCTCACCGTCGTTGGCAACCTGCCGGAGGTGCAGCCCGGCGAGAGCCTGCGCCTGGAAGGCACCTGGACGACCCATCCGCAGTACGGCCGCCAGTTCAAGGCCGAGCGGTGCAAGCAGGTTCTCCCGGCCACCGCCGAGGGCGTCAAGCGCTACCTGGGATCCGGGCTGGTCAAGGGGGTGGGGCCTGTCACTGCGGCGCGCATCGTCCAGCGCTTCGGAGCCGATACGCTGCGCGTCCTCGACGAGGAACCCCGGCGGCTGCGGGAGGCATTGGGCGTGGGCCCCAAGCGGGCCGCCGCCATTGCCAGAGCCTGGGAGGAGCAGAAGCACATCCGCGAGGTGATGCTGTTTCTCCAGAGCCACGGCGTCACCACCGGCCTGGCGGTCAAAATCTACAAGACCTACGGCGACGACGCGCTGCGGGTGGTGCAGGAGGACCCCTACCGGCTGGCCCGTGACATCTGGGGAGTAGGCTTCAAGACCGCCGACAAAATCGCCCGCGACCTGGGGTTACCGCCCGACGCGCCGTCCCGCATCCAGGCCGGCGTGGCCCACGCGCTGAGCCAACTGGCCGACGAGGGCCACGTCTATGCACCCGAATCTGAGTTGGTGAGCGAGGCCATCAAACTGCTAGAGGTGCCCCCCGAACTGGCGAGGGAGGCCATCGAGGACCTGGATGCCGATGAGGTGGTGCACCGCGAGACGCTGGTCTACCCCACCGCCGACAAACGCAGGGGCGTACCCTTGCGGTCGCCCCAGGTGCGCGAGGAGCGAGCCGTCTACCTGGCCCCGTTCTACTATGGCGAGATCGGCGTCACCCGCCGCCTGCAGGCACTTGTCGAAAGTCCCGCCACCCGCCTGGCCCCCTTCCGCAGCGTGGATTGGGACGCACTGCTGGCTCAAGTCGCCCGGGACTCCGCCATCGAACTCTCGCCGCAGCAGCGGGAGGCGGTCCGCGCTGCACTCACCAACAAGGTGACGGTGCTCACAGGAGGCCCCGGAACTGGCAAAACCGTATCCGTGCGCACAGTCATCGCTGCGCTGGAAGCATTCCACTGCCGGTACGCCCTCTGCGCCCCCACCGGCCGCGCCGCCAAGCGTCTCTCGGAAGCCACGGGCCGCCCGGCCAAGACCGTCCACCGGTTGCTGGAGTACTCCCCGCTGGAGGGGTTTCGCCGCAACGAGGAGAACCCGCTGGAGGTGGACTGCCTCATCGTGGACGAGGCCTCAATGCTGGATCTGTTGCTGACCAATCACCTGCTCAAGGCAGTGGACCCGGCCGCGCACGTCCTGTTCGTTGGTGACGTGGACCAACTCCCCTCCGTCGGCGCTGGCGACGTCCTGCGCGATATCATCGCTTCCGGTCGCGCCGCTGTCGTGCGGTTGACCACCATCTTCCGCCAGGCTGCCAACAGCGGCATCGTCGTCAACGCTCACCGCATCAACCAGGGGCAGATGCCTGTCCTCAATCGCTTCGACGATTTCTACTTCTTCTCCAAAGAAGACCCACAGGAAGCCGCCGACCTGCTCGTGGACATCGTGCAGCAACGGATTCCACGCAAGTTCGGATTGGACTCGGTGAACGATGTGCAGGTGCTGGCGCCGATGTACCGGGGGGCGTGCGGGGTTGCCAATCTCAACGCCCGCCTGCAGGAAGCCCTTAATCCTGTCTCTCCGCGCAGGGTCGAACGACAGCTGGGCGGGCGGGTCTTCCGCGTGGGCGACAAGGTAATGCAGGTGCGCAACAACTATGACAAGGACGTATATAACGGGGACATCGGCCGGGTGACGGGGATAAACCCGGTGGAGCAAATGCTGGTGGTGACGATAGATGGCCGGCCGGTGGTCTACGACTGGGGCGAGACCGATGAACTGGTACATGCCTTCGCCGTGTCGGTTCACAAGTCGCAAGGCGCGGAGTACACCGCCGTCGTGATGCCGGTGCTGACCCAGCACTACCTGATGCTGCAGCGCAACCTGCTCTACACCGGCATCACGCGGGCCAAGCGGCTGGTCGTGCTGGTGGGCACGCGGCGGGCCATCGGGATCGCCGTGCACAACGCCAAGGTGCGGGAGCGGCATTCGGGGTTGAGCGTGCGGCTGCGCGAAACGTAAAACGGCGTCATCGAGTGGCGATCCGGTCACGGGCCGTCTCTGAATATCAGCGGGAAGTACCAGCGCAGCGGCTCAATCTCCAGCCAGACCCCCCGCTCCCACTCGCCCCCCATGCCATCCTCTACAAAGGCCACACTGTACAGGGGCGGGTGAACCGGGCTGGTGGGCAGGGTGAGCCCGTAAGTCAGGGACACCTGGCCCTGGGCGCTCAAGGGGCCAGTCCAACGAACCGTCCCGGTCAGCCCCTCCGCTGCGCCCCCGCCGGCCCAGGCCAGGGAGCCGGGGACGAAGGTGACGGCTGCTGGGAGAGAGATAGCGGCCGTTGCCGTGAGAGCGTCCCCAGTACCGGCGTTAGCGAGGGCCAGTGTGCAGGTGACGACCGCGCCGGGCCGCGCAGGAGACGGGTCGCACGAGAAGGCCGACGGGGAGAAATCCGGCATGCCCACCCGCACGACGGCGGCGCGGTGGAAGCGGATGGCGTGATCCTCCAGCCCGAAACAGGTGGTGTTGACGATGGGGTTGCTGAGTGCGGTGCCCGCGGCGACGGTGGCACGGTATGTGAAGGTGACAGCCGCGCTGGGGCTGAGAGGGCCGCTCCAAGAGAGGCGACGGGTGACCGGGTCGTAACTGCCAGGGCCGGTGACACTGCCGGGGATGAGATGTGTGTCGGCCGGGAGGGTATTGGAAAGTGAGGCAGTGACGGTGGCGAAGCCGTCGTTCTGTATCCTCAGGGTGTAGGTGAGAGTATCGCCGGGGGCAACTGCTCCCCTGTCGGCGGAGAAGGTCGAGCCGCCCAGCCAACTCAGCCACCCGGCGACGTGCTCCATCACCTCGGCCCGACTTGCCTCCGGCAGTGCCTCGAAGGGGAAGGAGAAAAAGACCGCCTTGTGATTCTCCTCCCGCCGCGCCAGTGCGATGGGCCGGCGCTCCTGATCGCGGAAGGAGACTGCCGTGCCGGGAGTGGGCACAAGCGCATCGGACCAGTTAGTAAAAGGGTAGGCCAGCAGGTAGGGGCCCAGGTGCTCGCTGAGCGGGTTCTCGGGCACGCCCCGTGCCAGTGTTGGCGTCACGTCCTCGGTGTAGGTCAGCACGCCCAGGTAGTCTCGGCTGAAGTCGCTACCGGAGTGGTAATACAGGTAGTCCTGTGCGGAGAGAAACAGCCGCCCGCCACCATCCAGGTAATCCGCCAGCATTGCCTCTTCCTCGCCGGTCAGCGGAGCGTACCAGTCGTAGCCAGTGAACCAGACTACGAGGGGGTAACGTTGCAGCATGTCCGGCGGGGGACCGCTCCCCGCTCCGTGGGCCCATCCGGTGCACCAGTAGTCGTAGGGGAAATCGCCGGCCGCCAACGCTGCTTCGTATTTGGCTTCCTGATCATACCAGCGGTCGTCGTCCACCAGCAGAATGGGGGCGGGGGCCTTGGTTGTGAGGGTGGCGCTCAGCGCCAGCGCGGGCGAGAGCGATGAGCGAGCGGTGATCGTAACCGCGTCGTGGGTGTCCCATGTAGCGGTGGTGGGGATGGTGACGCTGAGGACGACGGTGGACGAGGTGCAGGGGGCCAGGGCGAGCGACAGAGCGCTCAGTTGAGTGGCCCAGGATGCACCGTCGAGCGAGAGGCTGACAGTATCCGTGACGCCTCCTTGCCCCACGTGGCGCACCTGCAGTGTGTGTGTGACGACACTGCCGGGCAGCCCGATGCGCATCTGGGAGGCAGGTGTCAGTTCGAGCCCGACGGCTGGCGACGGGGAGGTCAGCCAGTCCAGCGCCCGGCTCATCACTTCCCGCCGGGCGTTCGCATCGTTGATGCCCTCGAAGCCGAAGGAGAAGTAGATCACGCGGTAGTCCAGGCATGTGCCGACGCGCACACCGCCGCACTCGCCGTCCTGGTAGACCAGCACCGGCTCCGCCGCATCGGGGTCGGCGACAGCGACTTCGTCAGGGGCGTCCTGGTTATCGGCGCCGCCCGCATCGGTGATGGTCAGCGCCAGCCCGGCGAAGACGTCGCCTCCCAACCCCTCCAGCACTCGCGTCGGCGCGTCGTCACTGACGTAGTTGGTTTTGAGGTAGTCATTGTAGTAGGCGCTCCAGTAGGCCATCGCGCCGCCACCATCCCAGTAACCCACGTCCTGGCCGGTCAGCAGCAGCCGCCCGCCACCGTCAAGGTAGCCAGCGATGGCATCCTGGGCACCGACGAAGCCTGGTGCATCCTGTGGGGCTGACCATACGACAACGTCATAGGGGGCCAGGTCAGCTGCAGTTGGAACGTCGCCGGGCGGGTGTTTGATGGCCCACTCGTCGTAGGCGTAGGCCAGTTCGTCCAGCGTCTGGCGGAAGTATCCAATCTCGCTCCCGTAGTACCAGCGGCCGCTATCCACCAGCAGGATGGATGGGGCGGGTGACAGGGCGAAATTGGTGATGGTGACACTCCCGTCGCTGATGTGCACGGTGGTAGTAACGACCTGGTAGCCCAGGCTGCGGGCGCGGAGAATGTAGTCGCCAGACGGCAGAGTCAACGTGTAGTGGCTGGCGGTGATCTCGATGGGAGTGCCCAGGACGGTGATGGTGGTGGTGACGGGATCGCCGGTAGTCGCGTCGGTGACCTGGCCGCGCAGCGTGCCGGTGGGAAGGGCGGTCAGGGAGAGGTCCACCACGGTCGTCGTGTCAGTCGTCACCACGACGCCCCAGGTCGTGGCCGGTTCGTAGCCGAAGGCGGAAGCGGTCACGTCGTAGACGGTGGGGGCCAGTGCGAGGAGGTAGGCTCCGTCGTCGCCAGTGGTGGCCGTCCCTCCGCCGCCTCCGCCGTGGGGCGCGGCGGCGACGGTCGCCCTGGTAATGGGCGCTTCGTCGCCAGCGCGGGCGACGGTGCCGGTGATGAAGCCAGGATGGGCGACGGCGGCGACAGCGGCGAAAGCATCCACCCGTCCCCAGCCGCTGTCATTGTTTGGCGCCGGGACGGTGATGGGGACGGCGGTGCTGGTGAGAACGTAGGCGGTGCTGGTGATGCTCAGCGTGGGGTTGACCGAGCGCAGGAGGGCGACGATGCCGGAGACGTGAGGTGCGGCCATCGAGGTGCCGGTCATCTCGCCGTAGGCGCCGCCGGGCAAGGCGGAGCGCACGCCCACGCCCGGCGCGACGACGTGGGGGCGGATCTCATCCCATGGCGATGGGCCACGGCTGGAGAAGTAGGCCACCTCATCGTCGGCGTCGCTGGCGCCGACGGCGAAGGCCTCCGGCAGAGAGGCTGGCGAGCCCACGGTGCCCCGGCCGGGGCCTTCGTTGCCGTTGGAGAAAACGACGAAAATCCCCGCCGCCCGCAGAGCCTGAAGATCGGACTGGAAGGTGGTCAGGTGGCCGTTGGAGTTGCCCCAGGAGCAGTTGACTACGTCGGGGGCTCTGGCGGGGTCGCCATCGGGGGCCAGGAGCCACTGGAAGCCCTCGTGGATCCAGGAGTTGTAGCCGCATCCCTGATTATTGAGCACTTTGACCGCAATCCAGCGCGCCCCCGGTGCCACGCCGATGCCGTCCTGCCCGACGATAGTACCCAGCGTGTGGCTGCCGTGCCCGTGGCCGTCCACCGGGTAAAGCGCGCCGACGTCAGTGGCATCGTGCCAATTGTAAGTATGGTTGGCCGGGCCGTGGGGGTTGTAACCCCGGTAGTTGGCCTGCAGGGCCGGATGGAGCCAGTCTCCACCCGTGTCCATCCCCGCCACGACTACCCCGGTGCCGCTGACGTGCAGCGTGTGCCAGACGTCGTCGGCGCGGATGCGGGCGATGCCCCACTCGGTGGCTGGTTGGTTGGTTAGTTGGTTAGTTGGTTGGTTAGCCACCCACTGGCGGTAGTGGTCGAGGCGGACGACGGCGACTTCGGGGCGGGCGGCGAGGGCGAAGACGGCGTCGCGGTCGGCGTGGACGGCGATGCTGTTGACGATCCAGAATGGGGTGTAGGAGTGGACTGCGCCGGCGGCGCGAGCGCCAGCCAGGTAGGCTCGCAGCGGGGCCTGGGAGCGGGCAGCGGTCATTTGCAACACCTCGACGACGCGGGAGCGGGCCTCGGTCGTGTTCAGCACTCCGACGACCGCCGCTTTGGGATCGGCCTGCTCGCGCAAGTGCACGATGACGCGGAAACGCTCGTCGGGCTCGGCCATCAGCAACGCTCGCCGTAGTTCCGGTTCGATAGGGCCATTCCCCGCCTCAGTTTCCCCTGGTGAGGAGGAGGGAAGAGCGGGGAGTGCCCACGAAGGGATGACGCCCGCCGCCGGGGAGGAAAATGGTGGGCGTGGCGATGATGTCTGCCTGGCGGCTGCGCTGCTGCAAATTGCCAGCAGGGAGAGCGCAAGCAGGAACGTGGTATAGTGGCGGTTGACTTTCATCACGATTGCTATTATAACAGACCTGAGACGTCACGACAATCCCATGGAGGTGCCAATATGCTGACCGGCAAACTGTCACGAGTGTCCATCGCCCACCTACCCACCCCGCTGGAGCCGCTGCCCCGCCTGACGGCGCAATTGGGCGGGCCGGAGTTGTGGATCAAGCGGGACGACCAGACCGGGCTGGCGACAGGAGGGAACAAGGCCCGCAAACTGGAGTTCCTGGTGGCCGAGGCGCTGGCGCGAGGGGCCGACACGCTCATCACGGCTGGCGCGGCCCAGTCCAACCACGCCCGCCAGACGGCGGCCGCCGCCGCCAGGTTCGGCCTGGGGCGCGTGCTGGTGCTGCGAGGGGAGGAGCCGGCGCAGGTGCAGGGCAACCTGCTGCTGGACCGGCTGCTGGGCGCGGAGGCGCGCTGGGCGGGCGATCTGCCGTTGCCCGAGGCGATGGCCCAGGTGGCCGAGGAGTTGCGAGCGGCGGGCCGTCGCCCCTACGTCATCCCCTACGGGGGGAGCAACCCTGTCGGAGCCAGCGGCTACGTGGCGGCGATGGAGGAGTTGCTGGCGCAGTGCGCGGAGCGGGACACGCACTTTGATCACGTCGTGCTGGCTTCCTCCAGTGGCGGTACGCAGGCGGGGCTGATGGTGGGAGGACGGGCGCTGGGGTACGAGGGGCGCATCCTGGGCATCAGCGTGGACCCGCGGGCCGAGGCGCTGACGCACACGCTGGCAGGGCTGGCGACGGCAACGGCGGACCATTTGGGGCTGAGGCTGACGTTCGCCCCGGAGGACTTCGCCGTGAACGACGACTACCTGGGCGGCGGGTACGGCGTGGTGGGGGACCTGGAGCGGGAGGCGATCCGCACCATGGCTCGCACCGAGGGAGTGTTGCTCGACCCCGTCTACACCGGCCGGGCCTTTGGGGGCCTGCTGGACCTGATCCGTCGTGGCGTCTTCGGTCCCGACGAGCGGGTGCTATTCTGGCACACCGGCGGGACAGCGGGGTTGTTCGGGTATGGGGACGAGTTGATCTGACCATCGGCTCACTCAGCAACAGCACTTGCGCTTGGGATAAAGTTGTGATATTCTTTTAAGCAATAGCAATATGTCAGGCTAGATGACTCGAGTGGGCGGGGGCAATGGGGCATGCCTGAATGCATTGTTTGCAAAGGGTACTACGAGGCAGGGCAACTCTGCAAGCGCTGTGGTTCGGACAACGCGCCGTGGGTGAGGTGGCAGGCATCCGAGCCGGTGGAGCAAGGAGGACTTCGGGGACTGCTCCACTTCACAGAGCCGCATTGCCACGCACCGTTTCTTATCATCACTGTGGCGCTCGGTTTCGGCTTGATGGGCATGGCTGGCCTGTGGGAGAGGGTCAATCCAGCGATACGCTTGTTGGCAACGGTGTTGACTGTGGGGGGCTGTCTGGTCATCATTCAGGAGGTATATGAGAGACGGCATAAGGTGCGCGAAACCGAACTGCTGGCGCGGGTGAGAACCGGGAGACCGAGGAAAAGAATAAGAATACGGCTTAGCGCACAGTTAAAGACTATATTGATGCCAGCGCTGGTTGTTGGACTGGTTCTGCTCCTGGCCTACGCGCTCATACAGTCCAATGTGCTGTGGAAGTTATCAGAGTGGCTGCTTCTCGAGCACAAAGAAGAAGTGCCCCCGCTTCCTTCTGAAGAGCCTGTCTAGCCCCCACCGGATGACTTTAAAAACAGAGTGAAACGTGCTTTGCCCTTGATTTGTATGATCGGACACGTCGCCTTCTTCCTCTCGCTGACCTATTCTTCATCAATGATGTTAGCGCGGCGGTACGCTGAACGTATGAACCAAGTGCTTCCACATCCCATCTTCTTGCAAGACGAAAAACTGGCCTAGATTGTACGGCGGGAGGCTGAAGTCAAGATGGGCCGGCTCGACCCCAAGGGCACAAACGTAATAAGCATGATGAGCTATGTACAGTTCGAGGGACAGACCGACCCGCAGATTCTTCGCCTTTCCCCGGGTGCGGACGTGTCAGCTGCAGTAGGGGGCTCTTTATCACCACAGGTCAGACTATGGGGTCAGGCCGCCACCTGGATCTGGGACGAACTGGCGCGCACCGACGACGGCGGCATCGAGATGAAGGTCGCCCGACAGGAGATATACCAACTGCCCCAACCGACTCAGAACTCAGGCCACCGTCCTAACCCACGAGTGTGCTACATCGTGCGTGCAGACCCGTGGGGGCACGTCATCAAGATTACTCGCACCGTAGGAGAAGCGCCGGAGTGGCGTCCATGAATGATGCCTGCAAGCGCAGCCGCTGCTGCATAGGCAGGTCGTGACGAGGGATCGTGCCGATGAAACGACGAGAGATTGGCCCGTTCTTTTATCCCATATTTTTCGCTGCCATCGTTTTCATTGTTGGGATGGTCCTTTTTGCCCTGGCCCGGGTCTCCTTGTCACCCTGGCTCACGCTCGCGGCTGCCTGCTTCATCGGCTGGGCACTCATTTCCTTGCTGTTATGCCTGTCTTTGTCCCTGTGGCTGAAGAAGTGGCACATCGCCGCGTTGCTGAGTTTTGCGTGGTTCTGTTGGTACACTGCTGGCGTCATACACCACGGAAAGGGGGGGATGGGTGTACTGATGCCCGCTACTCTTCTCCTCGCCTGGCTTCTCTTTGGGCCTGGTCTCTGGCTCGTGGCAGGCTATCTCCTGCCGCCTTCAGCCCGTGGCCGGCGGTGGGAGGCCCTCCGATGCCTGCTTACTTTCACTATCGGGACAAACTATCCCTACTATGTCATCACGGACGAACGGTACGAAGACGACAGTCTGGTCAAGCGTGCGAGCGGTAATCAATTCATGCGCCCTATGCGTCTCCCTGGTGGCATCACGGTGCCTACTGCAGGACCTGGTTTAGTGCTCAGTAGTTGCGACCACACCGTCGTCATCACCGACGGCCTGGAATTCAAGGGGGCCCAGGGACCCGGTGTAGTGTTCACCGAGCGGGCCGATCGACCTGTGCAGGCGATTGACCTGCGCCAACAACTTCGTGCCTTCACCGTGCAGGCTCTTACGAAGGATGGCATCGCCGTCAAGGTGCTGGTTTTCGTTCCCTTCCAGATCGAGGCCGGAGGAGAGAAACCTATCCTGGGCAGGCCATTCCCCTATCGCAAGAGCGCCGTCTTCAAAGCCTTCCACGCACAGAAGATGGAGCATCTGGCAGAGGAGACAAAGAAACGCAAGTGGCACGAGTTACCGGAGATGGTAGCCCGGCGAGCCGTGCAAAGCATCATCGCCGAATACACCCTCGACGAACTGTGTGCCCCTTATGACCTTTATGAACCGGGCGAGGATCCGCGCTCCAGAATCATCAAGAAGTTGAAGGAGCAATTGGAAAGGGAACTTACGCCGCTTGGCATTCACGTCGTAGGTGGCAGTATCGGCAACCTGCTCCCCGCGGATGAGGCCGTGCTCCAGCAACGCATCGCGAGTTGGCAGGCCGATTGGGCGCGCAGGATCATGCTCAGGCAGGCCGAGGGACAGGCGGACCGGTTGCGCATGGTGGAGCAGGCACGGGCAGAGGCGCGGACCTCAATGATCCTGGCCCTCGGTAAGCGTATGGAGCAACTGGGAATGGCAGGGGCTGTCGTGTCGGCCGAAGTGGTTGCCGGCTGGTTTCTCGAGGCCCTGCAGGGGATGGCTCAGCAGCCATCGGTGCAACAGTTGTTGCCACGGGAAACGATAGCAACGATGGAGCGCATTCGTGGGATGGTTGAGGGGGTGTGAGATTAGCGCCTATCCACCGCAGTTCATACCGCCAGACGAAGGCAAAGTACCATCGAAGTCAGGGTACGGGCTCCGTGTTGCGCTGCTAGGTCTTGTTCTCCTGCTGGTGATACTTCTTAGTGCGCTGGCGGAGGCAGGGGCGCGGGGCACAACCTTGCCTGGCGTCGCCGCTGATTTCCTCCGCAATGGAGATTGGCGGAGCATAACCTTCTTTCCGCTCGTGGTCGTGCGCAATGCGTTTCCGGCCGTGCTGGCACTCATCCTTATCCCTCTGCTGGCGTCCCGCTTCATGCGTGCTCTATATACCATAGGTAGCCTCAGCGAAGCACATACCTGCCTCCACCGCAGTGTGTTTGACCTCGCGGGCTTTAAGCCATTCCTGTTAATAAAGGAAGGGCACATCGCCTCGGGCGAGGATAGCCTTCTGGCTCGCCTGGGGGGGCCAGGCAATCTGGTCATCTATAACGATAGCGCGGTGGTGCTGGAGCAGAGCGGCCGGCTGACACGGGTGTGCGGCCCAGGGCTCCATTCCCTCAGGCACTTCGAGAAAGTCTGGGAGGTCATTGACCTGCAGCCCCAACGCTGGGTCTACAAGGTCGAGGCAATGACCAAGGAGGGCATACCCGTCGCTTGTAATGCTGACATCACGTTCAAGATTGACGGCGGAGGCCAGTCACCGACGGGAAAAATGCCTTATCCTTTTACAAGAGATGCTGTGTTCAAGGCAGCCACGAGTACCTGGATCCGCGAACCAGAGCGGGAAGACTGGAAGATGAAATGGCCGGCGCTGGTGGTCGCCCGCCATACCGAGGGTACTTTGCGCAGCATCATCTCCGGTTACCGGCTCGATTGGCTCATCGCGCCGCCCAGTCCCGGGAGCACTCCCCCCCGGCAGGCTATACGAGACGAGTTGGAGAAGAAGTTGCGCGAAAGTGTCGGCAATGTGGGCGCTGAAATCGTCAAGGTGGAACTCGGTGAGATTGAGGTAGACGTGAGCGCCGAACTCATTGCCAGAATGATCCATGAAAGATTGAAGAAAGAGTATCCTCAGTTAAGCGCTGAGGAAATAGCCCGGATGATTCACAAGGAACTTGAGGCCATTGATCTCAAGGATAGGAAGGTCTCCCAGCAATGGATAAAAGCCTGGCAGGCCGAGTGGCAGCGTGAAGCGACGCTACAACAGGCGGAGGGAGAAGCGGAACTGGCTCGCCTTGAAGTGGCACAAGTGCAGGCCCAGGCAGAGATGATCCTGACCTTCACGCAGGCGCTCCAACCCCTGGTCAGTGCCCAGGAGCAAGTGTCGCCCTATCTCGTCGCCTTGCGCCTTGTCGAGACACTGCGCTGGATGTCCTATGACCCGTGGAAGCGGGTCTTTCTGCCACCTGAGGTCATGCGCACGCTGGCGCTACTGCAAAGCCAGATTGCCGGGCAGTCGGAGGAAACCGGGAAGCCGCAGGAAAAATGATCAGCATATCCCCGAACCTCACCCCTTCAGCGCTCTCGTGGTGCAACGAGTTAGCGCCGCCCATCCGGGCCATGCTGAAGAGCGCACGCGATTTGGGGTCGGAGGGCGAGTGGGCGCAGGCTGAGAGTTGTGCGCTCGACGCCAGGGACGCGAGCAAGAAATCTGGCGACCGGGTGGGGTGCGCGGCAGCCTTGCTCCACCTGGCGGACGCGTGTCGCGAGGAAGGCAGACCCGGCCCGGCGCAGACCTGCTACGAGGAGGCACGGCAGATTTTCCACCGCCAGCCTCCTCGCGTTCAGCGCCACAACGAGGCCACTGCGACCTACGGCCTGGGACTGACGCACCAGATCCTTGGCGACGAAATCGAAGCCCTGAGTTGCTATCAGATCGCACTCAACCTGTTCGAGGAGGCCCGCAAGTACTGGGCCACGCGCAACGACAGAGTACGGGTCAAAACCTGTCAGCAAGCCCAACAGTGGATCGAGGGCCTGATCACGCACATCATGGACGAACGCACTGGCAGGCCCACACGCATGCCGATTTTCCCCATCTGGCGGCTGGACGGCGCAGGTGCTCCCTTTGTGGAGAACGTCAGCCTAGGGCACGTCATGGTGGACCGTGTCCTGATCAACGGGACTGCCTACCGGCTCCATCCGCTCCCCGGCCAGCCCGCCGGCCTCCCGGTGATCGGCACCGGCAAGGCGAACTATTTCGCCTTGCGTGTACCGGAGGATGAGTGGGCAATTCCAGAAGCACGGATGGGCGACTACGTCATCGTCCACCAGCAATGGTTGGTAGACGAGGAGAAAGCGGGGGTCGTGTGGGAGCCTGGTAGTGGATGGGTTGCGGTTGACTTTAAACGCGGGCGCGACGGCAAAATCAGGTTCCACCGCCGCCCTGCGAAGGTCATTGGCGGCGCTCTGCCCACACCGGGCGACCCGGCCGGCAAGGTGAAGGGCTACGTGATTGCGCTGCTTAAGCCGGAGGGGTAGGAATCACAGTACTCTGGAGAATACCAACATGTCACGAGAC
>Ga0315541_1002664_pt1 | contig 14513 bp, 12 predicted proteins | sample SalMarSW160190MG_FD_203095 | JGI IMG/M metagenome (GOLD analysis project Ga0315541, IMG submission 203095) | Salt marsh sediment microbial communities from the Plum Island Ecosystem LTER, Massachusetts, United States - Salt Marsh Sediment SW1601-190 ...
TCTTTTCTTTCAAATGCGAGGAAAGCGCTATGCCTTTGATACTGAAAATCTCCCCCTGCTCGGTAAGATTCAACGGCTTCAATTTCCCCAGCGGCTCAACTCTAACTTCTATAATCCCACCGCCTCTTGGCACATAGCCAGGACGGATTATGTCAAATTCAGCCCGGACACCCATCCGCTTTAGACGCGGAAGTAAAACAAACTTCATATGATAAGCCGAAGGGGCAAAATCCTGAAACAGCCCGCCTTCCAGCCTGAATTTGGAGGGCTTTCGGGCAAAGCAAGCTAAAGGCAAAAGCGTCTGGGCCATCATGGTGGTTGAGCCCGCCGTCCCTATGTCCCAGCTATACTCCCCTCCATTGAACCTTTCTCCGGGTGTGTAGGTAATCTCCTTAGAACCCACCGCAGCATTGTCCACCACGCCATGGCACATCTCCTGGCAAGCCTGTACCACTTTAAGATGCTGCGCCCTCAGCCCTGGCTTATCCCTCCCGGCCCTGATATTTTCTATCCTTATTTCCTTACCCAGCAGGCTAGCCAGCGCCACAGAATAGCGAACTATGGTTCCACTTCCCGACCTGGCTGCACCGTTTATAAGCATCACGAGCGCTCATTCTTATTTCATTGCTTCCATAAACTCTTCGATGGTTATACCAGCACGGGTGATTAGTTTCCTTAGTGTTCCTTTCGCAACCTCTTTGTGATCAGGAACGGACAATGTTGCAATATGACCCTCTTTTACCAAAATAATGTGACTCCCTTTCTGGCGCGTATCTCCCAGCCCAGCGCTCCAAAAATCTTCGTTACCTCACATCCACTGAGGAGCGGGAGTTTCATTAAACCAGAACCTCAACCTCGCGTGTCATAACAGTTAAAGGCATTCCTTTCTCTGCTCGTACCTCCAAACACTGCCTAATAGCATCTTCAATATTTTCTAAAGCTTCTTGCTCCGTTTTACCTTGACTTATGCACCCTGGAATACTTGGACATTCGACAACGAATACGCCCTCTTCATCCTGTTCAATAGTTATAACGAACTTCATAGCTTTCTCCTCCTTAGCTTCTTTTTGAGTTCTTAAAAGGTTATAGGAGGCTCATCTCAACGTTCAGCAATAATTGCACCTAATTAGCATACACTATGCGACTCAACACCCGTAATAGCTTCCTCAAAGGGAACAATCTCATCCCCACAAGCTTTAGCTGCATCATAGGCACGGATGGACTCTAGCTCCTCAAGTTCTTGAAGTAAGCGATGATAATCTTTCATATTAAGCACCACTCCAATGCGATTGCCATTGTCATCTACAAGATATTGCTCTTTAATGTTCCTCATTTTTAGCTCCTCCAGCTTATGAATTCTACCATCGCTGAAATTCGAATGCCAACTATATGTTTATTTCTTCCCAAAGAAGGCTGGCCAGCGCCACAGAATAGCGAACTATGGTTCCACTTCCCGACCTGGCTGCACCGTCTATAGTTATCATGTGACCCCACTTTTATCTTATTATCAGGAATTTACCCAAACACCCTCGGACTTCAACGCAACTTAGTGCACAGGAAAGTTGTTTTTGTGCTGGCTAATTTATTACCGCCGCAATCCCCACACCAGTTTCCCCAGACCTACCCTCTTTTGAACGCTTCCGGTCAGCAACCTGTCCGAATTGAAAATGCGGACCGCTACCGCTATCATTATTATCGTGAAAACTGCTGCATAAGCAATACCGCCGATTACAAGCGGATAATTATCCAGCATAAGAGCCCGCACAGCCATCATAGGGTGGGAAAAGGGTATGGCAAACAGCAAAACTCTCACGACGGTGGGAATGGTGTCAAAATCTTTAAACATGACTATGAACGAGGAGAGCATAGCAAGGGCGGTTATAGGGAAGATTAGTGTCTGGGCACTTCTGTAATTCTTAGCAAATGTTCCCAGAACTATACATAGTGAAAGCCCGGCTAAAAGAGCTGCGAATAACGAAATTCCCACTAACAAATAATCTTGCATGCCCAAAGTCAACCCAAAATCTGCCAGGTTTATATCTGAAATCTGGAACGAACGCATGTAGTATGAAAATCCAATCATGTAGATAGCTGCCATTATCATCCCCACCAAGGCGCTGCCGACTATTTTGCCAATTACTATATGACTTCTTCTTACAGGCAGGGTTAACAACGTCTCCAGGGTTTTGTTTTCCTTTTCCAATCCCATCGAAGATATTACAGAAGCCCCGGCCATAATTATGAGCATCATTACTACAACTGGCATAACTACCGATTGTGAAATCAACATACTACTCAGTTGACTTGGCGATAGCCCCCCGATCTCTTTTCCCTTGAAAAATGTGGTTTCAATTCTTGTCGTCGGGTTCAAGACAAGGGCTGGGTCTATTGAGCTGTCTCCTTGTACCAGTTCCGTTGATATTTCCTGGTTCACTGACTGGATAAGCCCTTCAACCGTGCCCGAGGATATGGAATCCAGTATCCCCGCCCCCCTCATTACCCAGTAAATTTCTATTTCCCCGGGATGGCTGTCATAAATGTTCTGGCTGAAGCTTTCAGGTATTACCAGAAGCGCAACTCCATTTTCTTCCCTTACTTCTTCCAGGCCATCTTCAGCATCATTGCCATTATAGATGACCTCCGCCTTCTCAATAAGAACGGACATGGCTATATCAGAAAAATCTCCACCGTCCATATCCACAATTCCTATGACTGGCTTCTCCTCTATTCTTTCCCCGACGTTGCCAACCATTTGCCCTACAAATCCAAACACTAAGGCAACAGCCACTATTGGGAGCAGTGTTGAGAGGGTAAACAGTTCCTTGAATTCTTTCTTTATTATGTTGCCAATCATTTTATTGCCTTAACAAAAGCCTCTTCTATATTTCCGGCGTCATATTTCTTTTTGAGTTCCGCGGCAGTCCCGCTGGCAACTACTTTCCCATCGTTTATCAAAGCGATGCGGTGACATAAGAGCTCTACCTCAAGCATATTATGCGAAGACAATAAAACCGCCACTCCTGCCTCGACTGAGCTATTTATTATCCTCCTCACCTCTTGAGCATTTACCACGTCCAAGCCGGAGGTAGGCTCATCTAATATTGCCAATCTCGGGTTTACCATTAAAGCTCTGCCCACGAGCAAACGCCGTGTCATTCCCTTGCTGTATGTATCAACTTTATCATTTATTCTCTCCCCCAAATTGCTTATCTCCAATCCTCTCTGGACCATATCCTGGGATTTCTCCCCCTCGCCAAAGAACTTGGCGATAAAATTCAGGTACTCATTACCCCTGAGATTTTTATAGGCGCCAGCCTCTTCGGGCAAATAGCTTATTATCCTTCTCACCTCTCCCGCCTCTTTAGGAAGTTCATAGCCAAAGACTGTTATCGAGCCAGAGGTTATTTGAAGCAGTGTAGCAACAACTCTCAATGCGGTTGTCTTTCCCGCACCATTAGGACCTATCAGGCCAAATATCTCCCCTTCATTTACTTCAAAGGAGATTCCATTTATTGCCCGGAAGTTACCATAGTCCTTGACCAGTTCCCTAACTTCTACTGCTTTCATTTATCTCAAGTATCGCAACAGTTAAACTTCAATATCTCGGTAAATGTTGTCTATATCTCGTTGAATTTCTATTGTCTCCTCTAAGGCAGTAGCAATCTGGCAATAATGTTTTATATCATCAAGAGATAATTTCCGCCCTTTCCTATCCTTAAGCCACTTATCAAGAACTTGGTAACCACCAATTTGGTATTCCCAGACTTCTCTTTCTATTCCCTCAAAGTATTGACTATCATTGATGTAAACCTGTTTTCCCTTTTCTTCGTATCTTACCTTCCTAACTCCGTAATCACCACCTCCCTGAAACTTAACGATGGGATTATTTAGCTCTGCCGACTCCATTAAATGTAAATCAACGAGCTTGCTGCCATATTTTCCTATTGTGCTAAATAATTCATAGTTTCTGGTAAAAGGCACTTTCGGGAAATCAATTTTCAGAAACTCAGCATATTTACTACGGTAGACATTGGAATAGAGTATGCCATAAACGTAGTAAAAGATTTCCTCTGGCGTTGGTTCCTTACGATAAGCCTCAGTCAATGATTCGATGAGCTGGGGATCGAGATTTGGCTTTCTTTCTTGAGATTCTTGGCTGAACATATCCCCTTTAGTTGGGTAAAGATAGAGAGGAAAGAGAGATTCGCCCCCCTTATTATCCGAACGGATTACTCCATCCGAAATCATCTTATCACTGACAAATACATAGTTGCATGGTCTATTTGGTAACATTTGCCGTCTCGTAATCAGCCCCAAATTCTCCTTCATCATATTGTACATGACTTCCTTGCGAGGTCGCTCAATAACTTTGTCGTGGTAAAATATCCATCTTCCATCGAAAGGGCGATAAAGGATCTGCATTATTGCCTCTTCCCACTTGCCATCCTTGTTCACTTTTTCCCTCGCCTTGGCCACTTTCCAATTTGCTTTATCCTTTAACTTAAATGTCTGAATGATAACTTCATCCGATAATTCTTTATCCCGAAATACTTTGATTCGCCCCACTAAAGGTTGCTTATCAAAATCAATAACGAAGTCATCCCTTGAAGTAACAATGCCAATACTATTTGTTGGGAAAATCTCGGTTATCTTTGGGTACTTGCTATAAGCTTCCAAAAGCGCCTCTTCTCTAGGGATGAACAAATAGAATCCTGATTTTGGTTTTATCTCCTGCCAGTTTGCCGTCTTGATGTCGTTTCCGAGGAGCCACTCGTATTTACCCTCGCGCAACCCCCAGCGTTCCGAATGAAAGACTTTCTTCTCTAAACCTTTCTTCTTGATGAAAAGAGAAATAGCGACTCCTTGCCGTATGTCAAAAACATTTTCATCCTTGGAGCCATCGGGGCATCTTTCCTTCTTCAAGCTATTACCATGTAAATCCAGTACGTAGATTTCGTTAAAGCTGTCCATTAAAGATTGCCGCATCCCTCGAAAAGTCGGATTGTCCAAATAGCTATGATTTGTTATGAATCCAAGAACGCCCTCACCAGTTTGACCTATCTTCCACTGAGCGAACCGAATAAACTTAACATAGTCATCCTGAAGCCACTTTGGGTTTCTCTCATCTAGCCACTGACCGTCTATTACTTTGTAATATTCTATTAGCTCACCAATCCAAGTTTTCCGCTTTATTTTACGGTCTCTTTTCGCCTCTTTTATTTGAGGGACTAGTTTATAGCCGCCATTTAGCTTGTCCTCCTGAATGCTAAATCCCGCTGTATATCCTTGTCCTTTCTTAATAATTACTTGTTCCTCGCTCGGATTCGCTGGTGTCCCTGAATACGGAGGATTTCCCAAAACCACTAGAATTGGTGTTTTCCTCTTAATACCCATAGCTGTGTATGATTCGCCGCTTAACGATGAAATCCCCGGAAACGAACTTTGCTTCGACTCCGCCATTTCTAAGGTATTCGTGAGATAGAACTTGACACGCTCATTCTCTTTTAAGCTATAGCCTAACCTATCTAATAGCAGCGACATCTTTAAATGCCCTATAACATAGGGAGCCATCATCAGCTCAAAGGCATAAAAGTTCCTCAGGATATGCTCTCTGAGGAAACTCTCCTTTCCACCTCCACCCCATTTGGCAGTAAACTCTTCTACCGCTAGTTTGGTTGCCTCAGCAAGGAAGGTCAGGGTGCCAGCAGCCGGGTCAAGAACAGTCACACCCTGAGAGGCAACGCCAATGTCTTTTTGGAAGTGCTCTTTGAGAATAATATTTAAGGAACGAACAATATAAGAAACTACTGGTTCGGGAGTGTAATAAACACCTCTCTTTTCTCTTTCTGCAGGATCATACTCAGCTAAAAAAGTCTCGTAGAAATAGTAAATCGGGTCTTTCCCTTTCCCTTCATGATAAAACTTGTTTAGAATTTCATTGACATCAGCTACCGCCAGAACTTCGGAGATATCATCCACTATGCATTCCATCTGGTCAGATAACTCCCCAATAGAAATAAATCTAAAGACATCACGTAGGATGCCAATGGTCTTAGGAATGTAATAGTAAGCCAACTTTCGATTAAAGGCGTTTTTGGAGCGAGTGCGGGCAGCAAAAAGCCCAAAGGTGACGGTTTGGGAGTACAAATCAGCGAAACTCTCTTTTGTCAGTCCTGTAATTAGATGTTCGCGAAATGCTTGGTAGAATCCAAGGATGGAAACTTCTTCTTGCTTCAGCTCCTCTGAAACGACTTGGTCTCTGAGGAAGCTGGTTCTTTTTGCTAACTCAATAGCTAGAGATTCTGCCGTATAAGCCTTCGGAAGGGAGAAGCGAAAGAACCTGTCCAGCAGATCAAGGAAATTGTCTTTATTCTCTACAGGCGGGATTGTTCTTAATTCATGAATAATAAAGGGTCTGGCCAGCGAGACTTTATCAACTAGCTTCCCACTGCGATACAAGCGAAATTCAAAGAAGTTAGTTAGAATGAGATTAGGGAATGTACGTCTGTAGCGTTCCAGTTGCTTGCTGTTCTCAACGTAGTCAAGGTCCTTAACTAGTGGCTCTTTTGCCTCAATGTAGCCCACGATTTGCTGCCTCCCGTCCCAAATTCGAAAGTCGGGATTGCCTGCTTCCGTCTTTTTGGGCAATACAGTGATATGGATATGCTTTCTATTGGTCGAATCGGCAAAAGTCCTTAGAAGCTCCTCTAAACTTGAGTAATAACTTTCCTCTCGAGCGTCGCCTGTCTGGGCAACTTCATATATTCTTTTAAGATACGCCTCTAGCATCTTTACACATGCCCTTACACTCGAACTCCAAACCTTATCTATATTATAATATTCGAGGCTGAAAAGCCATAAGGAGCTTGAGAGATGGCTAGCACGGGACAGAGGACGGGGATTGCTAATCTGCCTTTGCATTATGGCAAGGTGCCGCCTTGGCTGTTCGGGCGGATGTGCCAGCTTGCCCGAGAGATTACCATTGTTACGATAACTGAGTTTGGCACCGGGGAGATGCTGCGCCGTCTTTCCGACCCCTTCTGGTTCCAGGCTTTCGGCTGCGTCCTAGGCTATGACTGGCATTCCAGCGGTGTTACCACCACCGTCTGCGGCGCCATAAAGGAAGGAATGCGAGGACTGGAAAGAGAGCTTGGCTTATTTGTGGCCGGGGGCAAGGGCAGGACTTCACGGAAAACTCCTGCCGAGATAGAAAACACCGGGCATCTGCTGAAAGTGAATCCATCGTCCCTGGTCTACGCCAGCCGGATGTCGGCCAAGGTGGATAGTTCTGCCCTCCAGGACGGCTATCAGCTTTACCACCACAGCTTCTTCTTTACCAAGGACGGCTCCTGGGCAGTCATTCAGCAAGGTATGAACGAAATCAACAAGTATGCCCGCCGCTATCACTGGCTGGGGGAGAAAGTCGCTGACTTTGTCTGCGAGCCCGAGGCCGCTATCTGTTCCCAGGCCAAGGGGGAGACATTGAATCTGGTGGCTCTGGAGAGCACAAAGGTGAGAGATGTCATTGCCCAGGTTGCTGCCGAAGAGAAGCCAGATAAAATCGTAGGCCAGCTAAATAAGCTGAAAACCTTAAACTTGCCCCAGCGACCTTATATCAGCCTGGAAGATATTCACCCTGACAGGCTGGGCAAGATTTTCCTCACAGCTTATGAACATAAGCCCGAAAACTTTGAATCACTGCTAGCCCTGGAGGGCGTAGGAGCTAAAACCCTCCGCGCCCTGAGCCTTATTTCAGAGCTGGTTTATGAGACACCGGTCAGCCTGCGAGACCCGGCGAGCTACAGTTTTGCCCACGGCGGCAAAGATGGCCATCCTTATCCTGTGGACAGGAAGACCTACGACAGCAACATCCAATTTCTGGCACAGGCGGTGGAAAAAGCTAAAATTGGAGATAGAGAGAAGCTCGAAGCCTTCAGACGCCTGAGGGCCTGGCAGTGAGAATTGTAGCAAGAGGTGCAAGATTGCTTCGCCTGTCACCCTCACCTTAATCCTCTCCCATCAATAGATAGGAGATTGCTTCGGCCCGATAAATCGGGTCTCGCAATGACAGGGGGGTTCGAGGGAGAGGGAATTTGGCTCGCAATGCTAGAATGAAGTTATTTCTGCGACAAAATACTATAATAAGGTAGCGCAATGAGTGACTTTGACATCGCAACTTCAATCTGTCGAAGGCCTTCTGTGCTATAATATTAGCTGAGAGGGAATTATGCATGACTCGCTTGATAATTTTTGGCAGAGGTTTAAGGATAATAATTTTTATTACCCGGTTTCAAAGATAACCCCTGTAGAAATCATACCAGATAATAGGAAAACCTATGAACAGTGCATTGCAGTTCTAAAGCACTTCTTCACTACGGGTGTGAGTAAACGAGCACCTCTTAAGGGATTCTTATTTGAAGGACCTCCCGGAACGGGCAAGACTGAACTAGCTAAACAAATTGCAATGGCAACTCAAGAATGGACAGTATGGCTAAGAGATGTGCCCAGACTCTTATTCTTGGACGGGGCGAGCATCGCTTCGCCTAGGTGGGGAGACGCTGAAGGCATTCTGCATGCTGCGTTCCGCCTTCATGAATTCCTAGAAAAGACAAAGGAGGTTACTGAACCCAAGGTCATACTTCTATTCGATGATATTGAGTCATTGATGTTAGCTAGAAGCTCAGAAATCGCCAAAGAATGGCATTTCTCTATCAATGCAGTGCTGTTTCATGAACTTGATACTCTTGAGGCTAGTAAGAACTTTGTTTTTGCAACTACGAATAGGCCCGATTTGATTGATGAGGCTTTGCGAGACAGACTCCACTCTATCAAGTTTGACCCTCCTAGCAAGACTTCACTACTCGAAGTGGCGAAACAACGCATCAGGGATATGGGAGAGGTTCCCCCACGACACGAAACTGAAATCCTCAAGGCAATTGAGCAAAAACTCAGCCAAAGGCAATCCCCAACCATCCGGGATGTGGAGAGGTTAGTCATTATTCACTGTGTCGAGAGAGGAGTCTGGGAACTGTGAAGTCGGTAAGGAATTCGGCTCCTATTACAAATTTTATTACAAGCGAGAAAAAGGTTTACGTCTTGCTTACAATTGATGCGGCTGATATTGAGGAGGTAAGGCATTGGTTCGAAGATTTCTGTAACCAGAATCCTCTTGAGGCAATGTTTGTGGCAGACATAAAAGGGAAACCACCTTTAGAGCGACCAATAGGGCTTGCTGCTTTGATTAAGTTCACTCCCACTGCATTAAAATCAGGCATTTTGGAGATTCGAGAGGGATTGCGAGCATATACTAACTGGCGATATGAGCTTATGAGAGCCGATTGGATCGAAATAAAAAGCTTTGAGAGAGCATTAAATGAATCTAAACGCAAAGTGCAAATGGATGGGCGAATCTCCTTCAGGAATCATAGGTATTATATTACTCAGCGTCTCCGTGGCGAAGAAGTTGACCTCAAAATAGATGACTGTAATCTGAAGATTTACTATAATGGCACACTGGTCAAAACCTTTACTGGAATTAGTCAGGAGGAGCAATGATAGCAGAAGAGGAAAAACAAACCTTAGAGCGTATCATCAAGGAAAATCCTGAGAAGGGGAAAATACAGCAACACCTGCAGCGGTATGTTGACGAACTACTCAACAAAATTATAGCTATGGAGGAAAAGGATGAAGGCAGAGCTTGAACTACGGAATATAGGTGGCTTTAAAGGAATCAAGAACTTCGAGTTCCAAAAAGGCGCTATTAATGAAGTAGAAGCGTCTAATGCTATAGGTAAAACCTCACTAATTCGAGGGCTAGCTTGTGCTCTAGCCTATCCTCTTACTCACGATGAAGCAATCGAAGAGGCAAGGAATCAAGGTATTTTGCGAGAAAGCCTGAAGAATATTTATGAGAAGGATGCTGCAGTTCGCTTGAAACATGATGGACAGACCGAGGAGTGGGGAATGAGGGCTGATGGCACATTTGGTCTGTTGCCAAAAGGTGATGAACGGTTCGTATGGGCCGGCATGTTAACCCAGGAGGCACGGACAATTCGTCAACTTGTGGAAGGGAACTCTGATTTCTCCTGGGTCTCCCGCTGGTTATCTCGCGCACAACGTTATGCCTCAGCCAAGTCTTTTATAGATTTGCAGATAACCGATGCCCGAGAGAAGAACAATGTACTCATCAAGAGGCAGGAGACATTATTAGAAGAAGATAGTAAGCTGAAGCAGAAAAAAGAGGAAAGAGCAAGACTGGACGAAGAAAGAGAGCAGCTTGCCCGACAAGTTGACCAGAGGGAAAGAGAACATTTGGAACGAATGAAGGTTTTAGATATGGAAATCCGCCGTAAAGGAGACGGTATTTCTGAGCGTGAAGGACGAATTAGTCGCTTGCAGCAGGATATTACCCACCTAGAAGAAGAGCTAAAAGGCAACGCCAAGGATTTGCGACAGCGTGAGGAGGAATTGCAAGGTATAGATATAGAGGGAATCAGGCGAGAGGTTATCCAGAAGGTCTCAGAAATTGATAAGGAGATTGGCGAATTGCGAAAAGGTGTGGCAGTGCTATCTGGTCAAAAATCTGCCTTCACCGATGCCAAAAGCATATTCGTCCAGCGAGGTGAGAGAGAAGGACTTTGTCCAATATGTAAGCGCTCCACCATTGACCTCAGCTTCTTAGAGGTGGAGATATCTAAAATAAGTAACGATATTCTGGCAAGAGAAAGGAAAATCCAAGCATCAGCTGCCGAGCGAACTCGGTGGCTACAAAAGGAAGCTACAGAGAGGCAGCGAATTGATAAATTGAACCAGGAGATAAAAAGACTTAATGATAACAAGAGAGGACTAAATTCGACCAAGTCAAGGACGATGACCGAGCTAGGGAATTTAAAGAAGGAACTCGTAAAGCTCAGGAGCGAGGAAGGCATTCTTGCCGAAGAAAGGGCAAAGCTTGGAAAGGAAACCGAAAAATGGAAAGCGGAGACTCTCCAAGTGCTAAAAAATATTGAAAGGGGCCTCCAAGCGGTTGATAGAGAGATCGCTGATTACAGTAGAAAAATCCAGGAGGGCTCCTTCATTTCATTATACGAACGAGAAAGAGCCTCCTTCCAGCAATGGCAAAATCGCCTACGCGAGCTTGAGAGCAGGCTCAGTGAAATTAAAGGATATTATGAGCAAAGGCAACATCAACATGAGGTGCAAGCCATAGTGAACTTTAATAATAATGTGAAAAAGGTTATGGCGGAGCTGGGCTTTACCGAGTTTGACCAGATTGCTATTGATAGAGATGATATGCGCCTTAAAGTGTTGCGGTCAGGCTTTATCCGCCAGCCTGTGGAATCTCTGAGCACTTCTGAGAAATATTCCATTGCCATTGTCCTTCAAATTGCTCTCAAGGAAACCTATCTACCAGATATACCGTTCTTTATCGTTGATGAGGTAGTGGTAAGCTATGATGAAGAGAGAAAACAAAGAATACTGGACTATCTTGGTGAAATGGCTAAAGAGAAAGGTTTGTATGTCGTCGTGACTAAACTTTCTGAAAAAGCCGGGAAGGAAATATTAGTGAAGGTGAGATGATATAGATGACCTGCCCAATTTGTAGAGACCCGTGGCCAGCAGATGAGCCATGTCCATGGTGCGATTTCATTATGTACAAGACCAGTGAAATCGTTAGAGCTTATGCCCAAGCTACTCCACCAATTGATGCCTCAGTGCCAGCAGAAATACGGAATATCGTTCGCGAAATCGATTTTACTTTTGAAAGAGACCCAAAGGGACGCAAGTACTTCAATGTAGCATACGAGGTTCTGGAGAAATCATTGGAGTTTGAAAACAATCCTATCCCTATGAGTAGATTTAAAGAGCTCCGTGGTAGAACTCTTGCTGACATCGAAGATATTTTTAGTCTTCTGAACAATGCGCGCATTGCTCGTCTAGTGGGCAAAGATGTAGTCGTAGAAGAAATGGCCCAAAGGATAGGACAATTACTTCCCATTACAAATCCACGAGAGCCAAAGGACGAGATGAAGGGACTCTTATGTGTAGTATTAGCCAACGAAAAGTTCAGAGCGTGGCGAGAACTTGGGGTTATAGATTGGCATCCACAGAGATATCTCCTGTACGAAAAAGGATTTGCTGTCCACATACGCAGCAACCTTGATAGGGCTGATTTGCCGAGAGTGGTTACTTTCGCCGATTTTTTCAATCACCTTAAATTGATGAGTGAAAAGTCACGCCTCCGGGCGTTTAAAGAGGATGTGTTGTTTGGAGGAAAGATTTTTGACTCTTTCCCTAAATCTCCTTCAGGGAAGCAGCTCGGCCTTTTTAAGGAAACTGTTCTGGAATCTCAAATCTGGTGGCGTGAGCGAGAGAGAGAAAGGGAGCGGGAGCGAGGCAGATAATAACTAGGCTATAATCATACTCGGGGTTGATCAACAGAAACTTAGTTGTTGATATAAAAGTTCCACCTATGGTTTAGCTTTGGCGGTTTATAAGTTACAAACTTACGCTGTCCACAAGGTGGATAGTTCATCCCCGGTAGGAACATGGCAATTAGCCGAAGCAATCCCAGAAAAGGTGGAAGGAGACAACCCAAGATTGCTCCGCTCCGCTCGCAATGACAGATGTGACAGTAAATGAGTGAATTTGACATCGCATCTTATGTTTCCCACATTGAGGCGAACCGCTCTGTCAAGGATGCCTTGATGCAAAGCTTAAAGACACGTCGCCCTCCATATCGCATCTCCGTAACTGACTTACTCAACCTCAAACAGGCTTACTTCAGGAGAAAGTATCCTGAAATCGTTCCGCCTCTGGAGAAGCAGCAGCTTATGTGGGCCGGCACCGGCTTTCACAAGACCTTCGGCTCAGCCGTATCCAGCGAAGAATACCTGGAGCAATTCGTAGAAGCCGAGGGCATTGTGGGTAAGATTGATATCTACGAAAAGATTCCCGTAGAGGTCAAGACAACCTCTACACCTGTAGACACGAAGGATTTATTGAAATACAGGCCGACTTATATCGAGCAATTGGGCATGTACTGCGCTATGGTCAATGCCCACGAGGGAGAAATCATCATCTATCAGCGCCCCGCGGAAGAGTCGCCCTCTCCTCTGGTTGTCTATCATGTTAATTTCCCCAACCTGGAGGCAATTCGAGAGGAAATGCGGCGGAGACGAGACCTCCTGGTGCAAGCGCTCATTTCTAACGATCCCAGCAATCTCCCTGTTTGCCCCTGGCTAAACAAGCAGTGCGATTACTCGCAGGTATGCGACTGCAAGACCACATCGGTGCCAGCATCGCACGAGATAGCTGAGTTAGCCGGGGAAATCTACGTCGATAGCACGACCTGTGAGCAACTCCTCAGCAAAATGGCTGGGGCCCAACCATCCCAACTGTTTGGCATCAACGACATTGTTTTCCCCCGCAAAGCATATTTTGAGCGCCTTAAGTTGAGTGAAGGAGTTCGGGAAGAGAAGGGAGAGTATCTTCGTTCCATGGATGAGCTTGGCTTTCTCGATGCACTCCGCGATTCACTACGCTACGGGGCCCCGGGCGAAGCACAGAGGATTCCCGTGAAGCATGCGCCACTAGCCGACCTGGTCCAAATCTGGCAGAACTTGCCCACCATCCTGCGCGACCCAAAATTTTCCTCACTGGTGGAAAGGGAACGTTTGCCCAGAGCATTCCCTCATTACTTCCTCCGCCTGGGATTTGACTGTGCCTTGACAAAGAACACAAAAGGCAGGCTGCTGCTCTACTATGTCAAAGTTCCCAAAGAGGATGCCAAACTGATGGTCTATGATGTAAACTTCAGGAATTTGAATGCTGTTAAAGCTGAAGCGTTACGCCGACTTGAGCTTTTGGAAAAGGCGACATCACCACTACAGCTTCCCAAATGCCCCTCATGGATGTGCTCTTACTGCGACTACAGGCTTGAATGTGGCGAAGCTTGACATAGGTGCGAATCTAGGAGGAATCCGGTCTACCGAATAGCCGGTTGGCAAGAAGCAAAAAGAAAATTCGTATATACTTAAATCATAGTAAATTGACAATGTGCAATTAAGTTCGTCGGAGTAGTGAGAATGCTAACAGGAATACATTTTCTCTTGAGCTATAAATATGATTTAGAATGTGACCATTGTTTTGTGTATAGCAGCCCAATGGTAAAGGGAACTTTCACATTGCCACCATGGATTTGTCCAAAAAGGACTGAAGCAATACGGCCCGTTCCACAGTGGTATTTGTAATACTAGGTTGCCATTTAGAAACATATTAGAAGGAGGTAGCAAGTGGAACACTACAAACTCTTTATCAATGGCGAATTCGTAGACGCTGCCAGTGGAAAAACGTTCGAGGCGATTGACCCCGGCACCGAGGCGCCTATAGCCACGGTAGCGCAGGCAGGAAAAGCTGACGCAGAAAAGGCTATATCGGCCGCGCGTAAGGCTTTCGACAGAGGAGACTGGAGTGGATTGTCCCCGGTGGCCCGTATGGCAAAAATTCAGGAT
>Ga0315541_1002665_pt1 | contig 14508 bp, 11 predicted proteins | sample SalMarSW160190MG_FD_203095 | JGI IMG/M metagenome (GOLD analysis project Ga0315541, IMG submission 203095) | Salt marsh sediment microbial communities from the Plum Island Ecosystem LTER, Massachusetts, United States - Salt Marsh Sediment SW1601-190 ...
ATTTTTATGCTGTTCGCATTGATAACGGAATCCAATACAAATTCCATGTAGGCGGTGCCGTTCAATTCGAGGAACGGGGCGTTCCTCGAATCAGCTCGGACTCTTTGGAGTTCGTGCACTCGTTTAAGCCGTATATTGAATGACCGCTTGTTGAAATCACAAAAACAGGGCGATGATAGTCCCCTGTTTTTGAGGTAGTGCCTGTTGCGTTCACAACGGGCTGTTCGGATGATCAGAAAATGACCGCTTGGCGGGCCACGTCGCTCGCGAGCGACATGGCGAGCGCGAAGGGGAATCGAACGTCGCTTCGCTCCCACGGGAAACCTCCCGGTTTCCCGTGGGCCCTTCCCTCCGACACAGATAGAGAAACTCCGTTTCCCCATACCCCTTCAGGTTCGAATCCCACATTCATCACAAAGAAACGGTCCCATAACAAAGTGAGCGCGCAACCGTTATACGGAAGCGCGCTCGCTCTATGCCTCGCGTGCAAGGCATAGCAAGATGGATGTTACGGTTTCCTTCATGCGTGATTCGGCGTTATGGACCACATGCGGCACGCCGGCCGCCGTGAACGTTTCCGCGAATACGCTCGAATTGATTTCCTGATCCGTGCGAATGTGCTCGGCGTCGAGTTCGCGCACCCTTCCGGTTTGATCAGCATCGCGTTTGCGTCGCTGAAGGATTTCCTTCGGATCGCTTACGAGCAAGAAGGCTCGTTCGACGCAGGGCGTGAACGCGCCCGGCCAGACGTTTTCCAGAACGAGTCTTCCGTTCTTTCTGATCGGGACGACAAGATGCGTATCAAGGATAATGCGCGTCGCGTGACGGCTTCGCTGGAACGCTCCAAGAAAGGCCGGCTCAAGCATGCGCATCTTCTCCTCGGGCGAGAGCAGTTCAAGCTGGTCTCGGCCGAGCCCCTTGAATGACCGTATGAGCAGTTCCGATCCGGATAAGGTGACGGAATCTCCGATTTCCTCACAAAGGAGGCGGGAAACGCTGGATTTTCCCACGCCGTTAACTCCAAAAAGGACGATGATGTTTTTCTTCAAGGTGAACCTCCGTTACTTCTTGCGAAGCGCTTTGATGAATGCTACGAGTTGCGGCAATTCCGTAAAGCCTACCCTGGCTTCAACGGGCATTTCCGCATACGTGAGTTTGTTTGGATTTTTGTCCGAAATCGGAATCAGGATTTTATCCATTTCATACGCGGGGTACTGTTCCCGCGTTTCCGGACTTATTTCACATGCGATTTCAGCCGTAAACAGCTTCTTCACGGATCCGTCGTAATACCCCATGCAATTCCTGCGAACGGCTTTCCGATTCGATGTTTCTCCCAAGAGAGCCAGCAATCCTTTGGATCCAAGTTTCTTTGCCGCCTGTTTTGAATTTTCTCCCGGAAACCCGTTGAGCGCTTCGATGAAAATGCCTCCGTCCGTGCAGATTACCGGTCTCTTGGCGATGGCGTAGGATTTTAAAAGCTTGTCCGTCACGATCTTTTCAAGATCATTCGATTTGATTTCGTCGATGTTCATGCCGAAAAAGTGAAGCTGTTTCGCGGAACGCCCCAGGGCATGCGTTAATTCCTGAACTTTCAGGGGATTACCGGTCGCAAAATAAACCGTGTCTTCCGCGCACTTATGAAATGCAACGGTCCGGATGCGGTTCGTCTCCGCCCCTTCCGCGTAGACACATGTCCATCCCAGTTCACGCATGACATCGGAAAGCGTTTCGAGCGTAAACGCATTCAACGGATGTTTTGACGGGAAATCCCCGCTTTGTTCATTTTGCAAAAAATCGAAAATGAAATAGGCATTGGAACGAGCCAGATTCGTCACTTCTTTCAGGTAATCAAAAACCCCGGTGAACGGAAGGTGGGAGATGAGGATCCCTCGTGAAACGATACAATCAAAGGCTTCCTTCGGGGCAAAATCTTCAAGGGTTGTTTGAATGAAGGACTTGTTCGGTTTCTCGGCCTTTCTCGCTTCGCGAATCATTTCCGAGCTTCCATCGATGCCGACGACTTGAAGATCGTTCCGCTCCGCGAGCAAGGTCGAGACGGCGCCGTTTCCGCATCCGATATCAAGCACCTTCCCCTGAATGACGGGAAGAAATTTTGCAATGACGGAAGCGTATCTTTGAAATCCGTCTTCATAGTGCACGTACGACTCCTTGTCCTCGACCTGCGATTTCCATGTTTGTGCCCGTCGATCCCACCGAGACGATGTTTCCGCGAAAGACTGCGATTCATCTTCCTCGCACCGCTTAATGAAGCAGAGCATTTTTTTCAACGCTTTTTTACGATGATTCTCAAACCGATCATCCGCGATCATATCGGCAAGAAATGCCTGTTCGGAAGGGATGAAGAACAGCGAATTGATCGGCGCGCCATTCTGCTCGGGTCCGTTGTACGCGAAAGAAATGACGCCTTCCAGCATTCCTTTGAAAACATATGTTTTGCCGAGATACGACAAATGAATCAGGGTTATTGCGCTGATCGGATCCCCCTCCTGAAAGAGCCGTTTCCAACCCTCTTTGCCGAGCGTCTGGTTGATGAACTTGGCGTTTGATCCCGGAAAATCTTTATATCGAGAGGTGATAAATGTCGTATCTTCCACGATAAAAGGTAGCTTGGTGATATGCCGGATGTACTCGACCTTCGATTTCAACACGTCTTCCGGATGTTCACTTTGGATTTCGGGAATCGGCGTCGAATTTATGATAACCTCAACGGAGACGCCGAGCGCATCAGCATATTGTTTGTACTCTTTAACTTTGTTTACGTTTGTCGTAAACACTTGGAAATATTTCATACGTGGCTCACGAGAAGATCCTCAACCCTATTCCAGTCGGCCTCATACGCGTGCAGTGAAGCAATCAAAATGCAGAGCGGTCCGTGATTCACCCCAACGGCGTCCGCGACCCTCTTTGCGATTTCACCGATACAGATGATATCAGCGTAAATTTTCTTTCCGACATCCTGACTTCTAAAAAATGTTGTCGTGATGAGTCGCCCGTCACGAATTTTAAAGTCGATGGCAACGATGCAGGGCATATGCGAGCCGTCACCCTTCGGATTCATGAGTGACACGGTAGCCGATTTTGACTCCGGATTCTTTTTAAGCTTCTCAATGACGTTCGTAATTTGATCAATCCCTTCGTAATTGAAAAATCGTTGGCCGTAACTGTAGCCCCAATTCAAAACCGGTTTTTGCGTCAGAAAATTATCCTGCATCCATTTGATCATGGCAGGATCCGCGTACGCCTCAAGGACGCGATCATGCTCCAAGGGATGCTCAACGTACAGAAAAACGTTAAGTAGCTCTTTAAGCGTCTGTTCGCCGTCTTTGATCAGGCGACCTCCAGAATAGACCGCCCTTGATGCTTTCATCCAGGCTTCTCCGGCCGATCTTGCGGTAATATGTCTCATAGATGTAGTCATGTTAAAGATAAATTTAATTTCATTGATCATTGATTCGTGCGAGAGCGGTTTTGAGCTTCTGACTTAATTCCGGCCCGTTGATCGATATCCTCACGAAGCCTCTGCCATCAATACCGTAGGCTTTTCTCCAATCAGATGCCGAAATTCCTTCTTGGAACAATTCCTCGAACAAATCTTTTGACGCGTGCCGCAAAAATATAAAATTCGCCCGCGACCCTCCGATGCACTGGATATTGTCTAGTCCGCTTATAAATTTCTCGAGTTCCTGCCTTTCCGCTCCTATTTTTTTGATGATTTCCTCCGTTTCTTTTATGTATTTACGACTTAAGGCGCTGCAGGCGAGGTTCTGAGCCGGGGTAGAGACGCAAAACATCGTTTTAAACGATTCAAGCCTTGAAATAAGTTGGCTGTTCGCGATAGCGTAACCGATCCTCGCTCCCGCCAAACCAAACGCCTTTGAAAATGATCTTATGACGAGTAGGTTGTGGAACGTTCCAACAAGCGACGCGGCACTCTTGTTCGCTTCAAAACTCAGGTATTCCTGATAGACTTCATTGACAACGACAAGGCGAGTCGGATTTGCACGCGCAACAGAAGAGATGCGTTCTAAAGAAATTGGCTTACCCGTAGGATTATTTGGCGTACAAAACCAAATAATTCGCGCGTCAACCTCATTTGCTTTTTGAATAATTCGAATGACATCTTCGTCACCCAATTCAAAATCATTTTCTTCTTTTAAAGCGTAGGGAACGGTTTTGCCTCCGACTTTATGATTCGTCGCGATCAGGCGTTCAAAGGTGGGGACGACGACAAGCGCAGATTCGCCGGAATTGAGATGAAGCCGGGGAATGATTTCTATAATTTCATCCGCACCGGCAAAAACTGAGATGTTGTCCACCGCGACATCCGCATAAATGGATATTTTCTGTTTTAATGCGAGTTGATGCCGATCGGGAAGGAAAACGAATTTTCGATTATCTGCGAATGCGCCTTCCGCCAGATCAAATCTTAATTTGCTCTCCTTGGAAACGGGAGCTTTGCTCTTAGAATTTTTGTAGCGGATAAACGCTTGAGCGCTCTCCGAGAGGACGGGTTCAGGCATAGTAAATCGTCGAATCTTCAAATCCGGCACTTTGGAAGGCTTCGCGTCTCCGCTTACACGAACTACACGTTCCGCAGGGGAGAAAGTTCGTTCGTTCATTTGCTTCATTACAAGAAACCGTTCGCTCAATCGGAATATCGTGTTTCATAGCCCAAACGATTTCTTCTTCTTTTCCAATAAGATCGACCGTCAGAAAAGGATCGATATTCGGTGAAGTAATCTGCCAACCCCAGTCTCCCATGTTAATGCACGTGTTAATCGTGTTCGCTCTCAAACCGCCAAGCGTGCTGTGCGGAAAATAGTCTTCCGGCACGATTGCGCAAAAGACCGTTTTAATGTCCGTCTTAAATTTTTGCGAGGCGGCGACCGCATATTCCACGCCGAGTAAATGAATGAGCGGATCGCGCATCGGGTGCCCTGCTCGCTTGGTATAAGGAAACAGGTCGGACTTGAATTCTTGCGGCGGAATATTTGTCGCTATCTTCACCGGTTTATGAAAACGGTGCTTACCGTATTTTTCTTGAAAAAATTTCGTAAAATAATCCACGGCTCGGTCCTCAGCAACGCTGTTCGTTTGTCCTCGCTGAATGTGAAGCGGAAAAAGCTCCATTCCTTTTTCTTCAATTAAATATGCTGACAGCGTAATTGAATCCAAACCTCCGGAAATTACAATAACCGCTTTTTTGTTCTCCGGATATTTACTGACGTATCCACGCTGTTTTTGCAGAAGATGATCCAAGGATGGTGAATATTCTGACATAGATGAGGGAGAATGGTTCCAAAATGAATGCGTTAATATACAGGACTTTTCGAAATTTGTCAAGTTTATCAGTCAAATGACATAAATTAGGCAGAATCACAACATTGGCAATCGTAGAGCGAAATTCTATTCCAGCCCTATTTGCTAAGGCTTTCCTTTATTCTTCGCAACAATGGAACTGAAACAGACCCGCTCCGTTTAATGGAGGATTCACGAATCCGAGCTGCGCGCTCCGATACATATGCCTCGTAATAAACCAGCTTGTACGGTAATCGCGGTCTCGTGGAAGAAACGAGGCCGTCGTTATGCTGGCCAACCCTTCTGCGAAGATCGTTCGTCGATCCCTTATAAAAGTAATCCGGTTCCTTTTGACTCTGAAGAATGTAAACGTACCACATATATTACATTCAGTATCACGTTTACATTTATTTGCAATACTCTGTGGATAAGTGAATTTCTATGCTAAATAAAGCCGCTCGCCACGTCGCTCGCGAGCGACGTGACTTATGATGCATCGAATGAGGTGTCAGGTGATATAACTAATATCCACAAAAAACGATTGATCCAAAAATAAAGCCGCTCGCAAGCGGCGTGGCTCGTCATGTCTTTTAGCGAATGAGGTGGAAGACGTGTCGCTCGAATGCGACTGGCAGTCCATCTCTTTCGCTGGAAAGAGGCAACTCGACCTCGTTCGCTGGAAAGAGGCAACTCGACCTCGTTCGCTGGAAAGAGGCAACTCGACCTCGTTCGCTGGAAAGAGGCAACTCGACCTCGTTCGCTGATAAAGACGTGGCGGGCCACGTCGCTCGCGAGCGACGTGGCGGGTGCGAAGGGATTCGAACCCTCGATCTTCTCCGTGACAGGGAGACGTGTTAACCGGGCTACACCACGCACCCATGGTATTGCGCGCTGGACGATATCATGAATATTCACGCATAGCAAGAGGGCTACTATCGAACACAGGAGCCCCGATGCGCGGAGCTCCTGTGAATCAACGGATATTCTTTTTATTCAACAACGACGTCAAGATCGGTCGTCGCGCTGTCCGTGGTGATCGGCTCCCCTTCCTCAAAGGCTTCGATCTCATCCTCGGACACTTCTGCGAGATTGCGGAGGTTCAGGTTCAACTGATTCGCGGCCTCCATGCTCTCGATGTGGCGGCGCGTGCCGTCCGGCGAGATCACGTACACGTCGGCGCTGTTTTCGGCCTTCACGATGCGGTCGCGCACCTGCGTGCGGTTCTGGAGCTGAAGACGTTCCGTGAGGCGCTCGCGGAGCTGGCGCTTGACCGTGGTATCGATCTCCACGTCTTCTTCGAAGACGGTTGATTCATCGAGCGTCGTATCTTCCTCGAGTGCATTGATCTCGTCCTCCGTAACCGTTTCCACGTCGCGGAACTCCCATCCGTAGCGGTGGAACACGCCTTCGCGGATGATCACGCGGCGCTTGGAGCCGCACACGAGGTACACGGCCGGATCATCCTCGCTCTTCACGAGGCGGCAGCGCCACGGAGCCTTGCGGAAGTCCTCGGGATCAAGCCCGTCCGCGGATGTGATGGGATCTCCGGTCTCGAGTCCCTCCAGACGTCCCTGCTTCACGATCTTGACGTGGTAGTTCGTGTTGAACGCGGTGAAGAAATCGAGCGTCTGAATCTCGCGCTTCTCCATATCCGTGGTGATCGCGTAGATCTCGGAGGCGTCGATCTCTCGATAGACCACCCACGCGCGCTTCATCTTCGCATAGCGAACGAGCGGCGTATCTTCGGAAGAAGCGACCACGCTCTCTTCGGAACTCGTGGATGCCGACGTCACGGACGCTGCGGCGCCCGCATTGCCGTACATGGGCCCGTTCTGGGCTTGGAGGGTATTCGGAATGAACGTGAGCGTCACAGCGAAGGCCGTGAGCACCGATACACTCTTGGTAAACAGCTTTTTCAGCATAACCTTTGATAAAAAATTAGTGGATAATGATCTATTATACCCTATTTTAAGGAAAAATGTGACGGATGCCATTGACAAAGCCTTAAATAAGGCGTTTACTTCCCCCTCCTCTTTGGTACACTCCAACACGGTAAGGAGGGAACCATGAACATTTCACAACTCAAACGATGCAAGTACCTCGAAGAACACCCGGATGAATTGCACCTATTCACGAGACTCGCGACAAACGATCGAACCCTTGAGCTCCTCCGGCGGCTCGCGGATATTTCCGAAGTCGGCGACGGACCGATCGTCATGTACGTGCTGGCTTCCATTGCGCTCAACGCTTCGTGGCTGCCGAAGAAAATCGTATTCGAGTGCGCCCGATCCGATGACGGAACGGACATCACCGTAAAACTCCGAACGGAGCACGCGTGCATCCCCCACTGGACGCCGATGATCTGCGCGTTCCCCCTGGAAGAGTGCCTGTACGCCGCCATGACCATCGAACGGGCATTCCCGCTGTTCTTCCGCATGCAAACGGAAACGACCGGTAACGACTGCCTGTCCGGCGTCATCCTTTCGTACAAGGCAGGCACCGAACGAAAAGATCCGGAGAGCTTCCGCGGCCTCGAGCGAGGCCTCTTGGATTCCATCGTGAACTTGGGCAGAGAACCTTTATCCTCACGGAGCCGTGACACGCGTGCGAGCGAGCTCGTGTTCTCCGGCCCTCCGGAAGGACGCGCTGCGGACACGATTCCCGCTGACAGCGGCATTCCCGATGAATTCGAATCATCCGAAAGGATCGCGAGCGGCAAGCGCCCATAGCCTTTCGAACCATGCATCCCTCCAGCAAACCCCGAAGCTTCTCGCTTCGGGGTTTCTCTCTGTTTAGGGCGCGGGGGTTGGGGGTCGGGACGCGAGGTCTCTGTTTCAATTTCGTAATATCCAAAAGCGCAAACATCAGGAAGAGGCGCTGTGCCCTACGCCCCGCGCCTTGCCTTACCGTAAACCCATCCCCCGCGCCCCCTTCGTACCGTAAACCCAACCCCCGCGCCCCCTTCCCTTAACAGGGAAGGGGGATCTCTGCCATGAACAACATTTCCTAAAATCGTACGGAAACAGTTCTTAATTTTTCAGAACGTTGAAAAGAGGAAAAAACTCCTAAGAGAGCTCCCCTCCCTGTTAAGCGGTCTGATGTAGATGTTTGACCCATTTTCTGCTATGCGGTGAGAATGAAAATCAATCATTCACGCCTCTCACCTTGGAAGATGGGTCAGCTCATCACTGAGTGGATCCATAACACGCCCGCTCGCGTCACAGCACGAAAAATTCACCTCAACTATCGTACGGTCCAGCTGTGGCATGATCGCATCCGACGAGGCATCTGGGCGCAAAAAGAAGAACCGATCTTTCATGGAATCGTGGAAGTGGATGAAACGTATTTAGGAAACAAACCCAAAGGTATGAAAGGGACGGGCATGGTGGGCAAGGTACCTGTTTTTGGCATTTATGAACGAAAAACGAAGCAAGTCTATGCAACGATCGTCGAACGAACCAACGCGACCGGTCTCCTTCCTCCCATCCTTAATCATGTCACCGAAGGGTCTACGATTTATTCCGACGGTCTGGGTGCCTACCATCATCTCACGTGGCTCGGATACGATCATCGTGTCGTGTATCACGACCTGACATACTCCCTCGGTCTCGGTCATCACTCAAACTCCATTGAATCCTTCTGGGCATATCTTCAAGCCGTTCTTTCGACCCGGAAAGGACTGCCTCGATCGCACTATTTTCTTCATGTTCAAGAGGCTGTTTTTCGCTTTAACAATCGTGACCCCCACAAATTGCGCTGTGTTGTGAAAAGAATTCTGAATTCTTAGGGACAACATCTACATCAGACCGCTGTTAAGGGAGGGGCCGGGGTACGGCGGTCGCGACCGCCGTACCGGGGGTGGGTTTCAGAAAAAGGGAGGGGGTGGGTTCTCGTAAGAGACCGCGCGCACCGCGCCCTACGCCCCGCGCCCCGTATCTCCCCGCCACGGATGCTCCTCGACTTTGAGCACTTCCCGCGTGGTCTTCAACACCGAATCCGGATTGAGCGACATGCTGTCGATATTTTCGCGCACGAGGAACTTGGCGAATTCGGGATAGTCGGACGGCGCCTGCCCGCAGATGCCGATTTTGACGCGCTTCTTTTTGGCGGCCTTGATGACGTGCCGGATGGATTCGAGCACCGCGGGGTTCAGTTCGTCGTAGATGTGGCTCACGAGCTCGGAGTCGCGGTCCACGCCCATCGTCAACTGCGTGAGGTCGTTGGATCCGATGCTGAAGCCGTCGAAGATGTCCGCGAACTTTTCGGCGAGGATGATGTTCGAAGGAATCTCCACCATCACGAACACGCGGAGGCCTTTCTTGCCGCGCACGAGGCCGGCTTCGCGCATGACCTTGAGCACCTCTTCCCCTTCATGAGGCGTCCGGCAGAACGGGATCATCACGACCACGTTCGTGAGGCCCATGACTTCGCGGACCTTCTTGATCGCCTGACACTCCAGCTTGAACGCATCGCGGTAGTGCTTGTCGTAGTATCGGGACGCGCCGCGCCACCCGATCATGGGATTCGATTCCTTGGGTTCAAAGAGCGTTCCGCCGATCAGACTCGCGTACTCGTTCGTCTTAAAGTCGCTCGTTCGAACGATGACGTCGTTCGGATAGAACGCGGCCGCGAGCATGGCAATGCCCTCGGCGAGCTTGTCGATGAAGAACTTTTTCTTGTCCGTATACGGATAGGTAATATCCGCGATCTGTTGGCGGACGCGCTTGTCCTTGACCTTCTTCTCATGGATGAGGGCGAGCGGATGGACCTTGATGAAGTCCGTGAAGATGAATTCCGTGCGCGCGAGCCCCACGCCGTCGTTCGGAATGAAGGAGTGCAGGAACGCCAAATCCGGCTGCGCGATGTTCAGCATGATCCGCGTCTTCGGACGCTTGAGTCCGGTAAAGTCCACGCGCGTTTCTTTGAACGGGAGCTTGCCGGCATAGATGAATCCCACTTCCCCTTCGGCGCACGAGACCGTCACCGTTGATCCGTTCTTCAACTGCTTCGTCGCATCCTTGGTTCCCACGATGGCCGGCGTGCCGAGCTCCCGCGCCACGATTGCGGCATGGCACGTGCGGCCGCCGCTGTCCGTGATGATCGCGCCCGCGCGCTTCATGATCGGCACCCAGTCCGGATCCGTCATGCGCGTGACGAGGATGTCCCCGTCATGGAACGATTTGAGCTCGCTCACGTTCTTGACGACGCGCACGGTTCCCTGCCCGATGCCCGCGCCGATCGACAGTCCCTCCGCCAAAATTTTTCCGCGCTTCTTGAGCTTGAACGATTTGACCACGTGCTGTTCCTTGCTGACCTGAACCGTCTCCGGCCGCGCCTGCACGATGTAGAGTTTGCCGTTGATTCCGTCCTTGGCCCACTCGATATCCATGGGCCGCGTCTCTTTTGCCAGCTTCGAGTAGTACTTCTCAATCTCCACGCCCCAGCGGGCCAATGTGAGGATCTCGGAATCCGTCAGACAGAGCAGGCGCTGTTCCTTCACATCAACGCGCACGGTTTTGACCGGAGGCTTCGGCTTGGAGTTGTAGATGATCTTGTCTTTCTTCGGCCCCACGCGCTTGCTGATGACCGGATCGTACTTCCTGTCCTCGAGGAGCGGTTTGAAGACGTAGTACTGGTCCGGAGCAACGATGCCCTGCACCACGCTCTCCCCGAGCCCCCAGGCGGCGTTGATGAGAATGGCGTCCTTGAAACCGGATTCCGTGTCGATCGTGAACATGACGCCTGCCGATGCCTTATCCGAACGAACCATCTTTTGAACGCCGACCGAGAGCGCGACCTTGAGGTGGTCAAACCCCTGTTCCTCGCGGTACACGATGGCGCGATCCGTGAAGAGCGAGGAAAAGCATCTGATAATGGCGTCGAGGAGGGCTTCCTCGCCCCGGATGTTCAGGTACGTGTCCTGCTGGCCCGCGAAGCTCGCTCCGGGCAAATCCTCGGCCGTAGCGGATGAACGAACGGCCACGTCCACGGGCTTTCCGCTCCCTTCGCGCTTGGAGAGCTCGCGGTACGCCGTCCGAATTTCGAGCTTTAGCGAATCCGAGAGCTTCCCCGCGAGGATGGCGGAACGGATCTTCTTGCCCCGCCGCCGGATGTCTTCGAGCTTTCCGAGGTTGATGCCCTCCAGCGTGGTCTTGATGAGATTGCGGAGTTCGTTTTCGAGCAAAAATCGGTTGTACGCTTCGGCGGTGGTCGCGAATCCGTCCGGTACGCGGATGCCCTTTTTCGTGAGGCGCTGAAACATCTCGCCCAAACTCGCGTTCTTCCCGCCCACGAGCGCGACGTCTTTCATGTCAATCTCGCGAAACGCACGGGTTAAAACGGCAGTGGATTTTTTTGATGGCATAGGTTTTAGATATTACGAAATGAATATTTCGAGGAAGAACGGATCAATATCTCTTAAGTTCTCCTCTTCTTTGTGTCTGCAACGTCTTGATCGTTTGAGAATTATTTCGATATGGATATTTCGATATGAATATTTCTCTTTTCGGATTCATTTGCCTTTCATGCGCCATCCGCTTGGCAGAGGAATATTCATTTCGTAATGCGTAATATTCATTTCGTAATATTTATTATTACGTAACGTCACGAATTTCAACCAAGTTCACGCCCCCGGACACGCCCACCGGCTCTCCGGCAACGATGATCATCTTGCTCCCCTTCTTAACGATGCGCTTCTTCTTGAGGTGCCCCACGGATCGATCCACGAGCTCTTCCACGGTTGCGCACCGCGGGAGGAGGAACGGGACCACGCCCCAGGAGACGTTCATCTGGTGGAGCACGCGCGCATCGCTCGTGGAGACGTACGTGGGAAGCTCCGTGCGGTACCGGGAAACCACGCGCCCCGTATCTCCGGACATGGACGCCACGAGGATCACCTTCGCTTTCACTTCGCGCGCGAGGATGTTCGCCACGCTCGAAATCGCCTCTTCCGTGGAATGCGAGATGACGTCCTGCTTGATGGGCATGAAATCGTACTTGGACGCTTCGGTCTGCCGGATGATCTTGGCCATGGTCCGTACGGTTTTGACCGGATACTTGCCCGTGGCCGTCTCGCCGGAAAGCATGACGGCGTCCGTGTGGTCGATGACGGCGTTCGCCACGTCCGACACTTCCGCGCGCGTGGGCCGGGGATTCCGGATCATGGAGTCGAGCATCTGCGTTGCGACGATGACCGGCTTCGCGGCCGCGAGCGCGTCGTCGATGAGGCGCTTCTGGATGAGCGGGACGTCCTCGGCGGGCATTTCGATGCCCAGGTCCCCGCGCGCCACCATGATGCCGTCCGTGGCTTCCACGATCTCATCGATGTGTTCGATGGCTTCGCCCCTCTCGATTTTTGAAATGATCTTGACCGGAAACCGGTGCCGGCCTTTTGCGATCCGATGCTCCTCCGCTTTGATGAGGTAGCGCAGGTCGTAGACTTCTTTGGCGGATCGGACGAAGGAAAGCGCGACCCAATCAACATCCTGCGACACGCCGAAGATCGCATCTTCCCGATCCTTCTTGCCCATGGCCGGAACCGAGAGCTTGGAATCCGGAAAGTTCACGCCCTTGTGGGACGTGAGCATGCCGCCGTCGATCATTTCACAGATGACGTCCCTCCCCTTCACCTGCTGGACCACGGCCGAAAGGAGCCCGTCATCCAACAGGATGCGCTCCCCGGCTTTCACGTCCTTGTGCAGTGCGTCGTACGTGACGGGAAGCCGCCTGTCTTTTACGGACGCTTTTCCGCACGTGAACGTAACCGTATCGCCGGCGTTCAATGAAACGCCTTTCCCCGGGAGGATGCCCACGCGAATCTTGGGACCCTGCAAGTCCTGGATGATCGCGATCGGCTCCCCCTCCTCTTGTGCGACCTTGCGGATGCGCTTGATGAGCCGGGCGTGCTCCGCATACGTCCCATGCGAAAAATTGAGCCGCGCCGCGTTCATGCCGGCCCAAACCATCTGCCGAAGCGTTTCGATATCGGACGACGCCGGCCCGATGGTGCACACGATCTTTGTGCGTTTGAGCGCAGATGCCATACGGTGAGCATAATAGCATTTTAGAAGGGATGAGTCGCCTCGTGCTGTTTCGCGTCATCATGGTCCTATTCGGCCAAATCACAAATATCAAATCCCAAACGAGGCGTAGGGGCGCACAGCTGTACGCCGCGGGTTAATTGAGGAAGGTGTGGGTTCTCGTATACCGAAAAGCCCCGCACGCGAGATCCACGGGACGTGGGTGCGTGCGGGGCGGATGGAGAACGGAAGGATGTTCGGCTTCGCGGTTCAACCGGACTTTCGGACGAACAGCACCCGGGCATTGGGACCCATCGACTGATCCAGTCCGTAAGACAGGAGTGCGAGCTTGCCGCAGTTCGTTGTCAGCCGCATGATATACCCCCAACGGAAGCGCAGGGAGAACGATCCCAAAACGAAGATGCACTGTTTCCGCTGGGCCTCGGGATGAGCTTTGGTAAAGGCGTACGCTTCATGGTGGATCGCCGGACGATAGCCTCGTTTATCCATCTTCGCGATGGCCCTCTCCCGGTCGGCATCGCCGTCAATGCGTCCTCCAATGACTTTGACGAGCATGATGCGCCTGCCCGGCGTCCGGTCGATGCCGATGCACGACGGATGACACTCCCATGCGCGATCCCCGTAGAACATTTCGGACACCTGGTCCTTCGAGAACACGGCTTCGAGCGACGCCTTGTCCTTCGGCATGTCGTAGCCAACGGGAACGTCGTATTCATTTTTGGCCACAACGCAGTTTTCCATCGGGAAAAATTCCCGCCGGAGCGCGTCGAGCGCACGGTTCGCGCCTCCTTTGAGACGCATCTGTCTGGCGAGTTCTTTGGTAAATTTCGGATGCTGACAAAGGAGGTTCATCGTCGTCTGATCCGTCGCATCTTCCATGTCGTTCTCCTTTCGTACGTCCGGCGGACGGAAAAGCATGTAAAGGAACAAAATGAACGTAGGGTATTTTAAAGGAAATGTCAACCATCATGACGTAGGGGGCGCTTCGCGTTTAACGCGATCGCGCCCCGAAAAAAGTAGCTCGTCGCCTCACCGGGGCGCGCCGCAGTCGCGCCCCTACGATGTAACGAAATGTTATCGAAAATCCTCGTAAGGGCGCAACGCGTTGCGCCCCCACACCATGATGGACATTTGCGAATAAAGGCGACCT
>Ga0315541_1002669_pt1 | contig 14488 bp, 17 predicted proteins | sample SalMarSW160190MG_FD_203095 | JGI IMG/M metagenome (GOLD analysis project Ga0315541, IMG submission 203095) | Salt marsh sediment microbial communities from the Plum Island Ecosystem LTER, Massachusetts, United States - Salt Marsh Sediment SW1601-190 ...
CAGTTACAGGCCCTCGAAGCCCAACTCACCGACCAGGAGACCTACTTGAAGCTCGCCGAAAGCCTGGAGACCTTCCTCGCTCGCCTGCACGAACGCGCTCAGACTCTCTCCGTCGAGGAGCGACAGAAGGTGCTGCGCTTGGTGGTCAAAGAGGTTCAGATCGACGGCGACAGGATCGTCATCAGGCACTCCATTGCCCCTACGGATGGCGATCCACATCCGGGTTATCGATTGCGTGGGGGGAGTCTTGAAGCACCCGCTCGGCGCCGACCTCCGACGGGACGCCGCGCCCGACGCTACTGGAACCTGAACACCAGCGGGAAGACCACCACGACGATCCACGCCCACACGGCGTACACCGGTAGGTAGGCCGTCTGCCACCGCTCCAGGGCCGCGAAGCCCGCGCGCCTCCGGAGGAACCTGGCGTACAGCACGGCGGACCAACCCAGGTTCACCACCAGGATGAGGTTCTCGCCCAGGGCGGCCACCCGGTTGGGGCTGAAGCCGAACTCGGTGATGCGCGCGAGGATGGCCCAGAGCGCCATGGCGTCCACCAGGAGGGCGCAGACCACCAGCACGAACTGCAGGACGTCGAAGAAGCCGGGCTCGGCCTGGGGGTCCCTGGCGGAGATGGCGTACAGGAGCAGGCCCACCACGACCACGAGGATCAGGTCGAAGCCGATGAGGACCTCGCGCTCCACGTTGATCCCGCTCCCCGTCAGGACCATGGTGCCGAGGAAGGCCAGGAGCAGGAGGGTGAAGAGGGGCGTGAAGAGCAGGGTGAGGACGGGCGCCATGTTCTCGATGACGCTCTGCTTGGCCTCCGCCAGCCAGCCGGCGATGACGATGGCCCCCATGACGCCGCAGGGGAGGATCCAGTTGTTGAGGAGCCACTCCGCGTCCATCCCGATAGCGCTGAAGACGAACACGGTGGATCCCATGAGGACGCCCCCGCCCATGGCGATGAGGGCGAGGTAGATGAACCACTCCCCGGAGAAGCGCACGTAGTTCATGCGCTGGGCGTGGCTCCGCCATGCGCCACCGGCGTACCCGATGCCCACGGCGAGCCAGAGCGCCAGGGGGAGGTGCAGGGCCGCCAGCACCTCCGTGTGACCCAGGGGTGCGAAGGGGATCAGGTTGATGGCCAGGGCCCCTACGACGAAGGACGCCGCCAGCCGCATCAGCCCCGCCGGGTCCATCTCCCTCTTCCACGCGAAGAACCCGGCGAGGAAGGGGAGGACGAAGAGGCTGAAGTTCCTGACGTAGAAAGACTCCGCGGCAGGCCCGCCGTCTTCGATGGTAAGCCCGAAGAGCTCGGGCACCTTGATGGCTGCCGCAGCCGCGACCGCCAGGCCCAGAGCCACCAATGCCTCCCGGCCCCAGCCCGTCTCTCCGGCTTTGGCATCCGAAACCACCAGGCGTTTCCACAGGCGCTCCGAGTGTTCCCGGGCGAACTCCCGGGAAAGCGTGTCGAGCTCGCCGATGCGCTTCACGCCGATGAGGAAGGCCTCCTCCTCGTCGAGCCCCGCCCCCACGAGGTCGGCGACCTTGCTCCGGAGGTGGTCCTCGAGCTCATCCACGTCCTTGGCGTCGATGGCCTGCCGCCGGCGCACGTAGGACCGCCATTCACTGATGCGTTCGTCGAGCACTGGACCGCCTCCTGCGTGCGCCATCATAGCCCCTGCGGCACGAGTTGGAACGATTTGAACGGGGTCGAGAAGAGCGTCTCGTTCACGACCCTCCACTGCCGTCGCTGATTCTTGAGCTCCTCGGAGCCCTGCTCCGTGAGCCTGTAGTACTTCCGCCGCCGGCCCGTCTCGGACTCGCCCCAGCTTGCCTTCACCAGGCCGTTGTGCTCCAGGCGATGGAGGACCGGGTACAGCATGCCGTCCGTCCACTGCATCTCCCCGCCCGACAGCTCGTAGACGCGCTTGATGATGGCGTAGCCATAGCTCTCACCCTCGCTGAGGATGGCCAGCACCAGGGGCGTGGCGGACGCGGCGACGAGGTCTTTGCCTATGTCCATGCCGAAGGGCCAGGCGCGTCGGATGGCGGGGGGCGTCGATGCATAGAGGTAGTATACATGGCACTCCTATGTATGCGCAAGCGCCCTCACGCTCCCTTGGTGGAATCGCCTGGCGGAAGGCCGGCCGGCTCCTCCCATCGGACCGTGAGGGCGCAGACCTACCTGGCTCCCGGCCGACCCTCCAGTTTCCAGGTGGGCAAGGCGCGCCCGGCGCGCGTGTCCGGACGGCGACCGGCAGCGTCTCACGCAACGGGGGTGGCTCATCTTCGAATCACCGGTGGTCTTCGGGCTCGTGGCGGTGGCCGCCGGTGCCGTGGCGGCGCTGTCGGGCTTCGGCATCGGCAGCCTGCTGACCCCGTTTCTGCTGGTCTCCTTCCCCATGGCGGAGGCGGTCGCGATCGTCGCGGTCCCGCATGTCGCCGCCACGGCCGTGCGCTTCTGGCGACTCCGGGCCGACGTGGATCGGCCGACCTTCCGGCAGTTCGGCATCGCGAGCGCCGCAGGCGGACTCGCCGGTGCGACGCTGCAGCCCATCCTCGGCAGCGGCACGCTCGCAGCGGTCCTGGCGGGCCTGCTCGTCATGGCAGGAGGTGCGGAGCTGTTGCGGCGCCCCGTCCCTCTCCCGACCACGCGCTTCTGGAGGCTCACCGGCGGCGCGGTCTCGGGCGTGTTCGGAGGCCTGGTGGGCAACCAGGGAGGGATCCGCGCCGCGGCACTCCTGGGCTTCCAGCTTCCAACTCGGGCCCTGGTCGTCGGGACCTTCCTCGGCGTGCCTCTCCTCAGCCGCATCCCCCCTGCCGTCTACCGCCAGATCGTGGGAGGCCTCCTCGTCGCGCTCGGCATCGCCCTCGCGCTGGCTCTCGCATGACCAAGGCTCGACTGCCTGCTGGCCCCGAACATTCGATGAGCGTCCTCCCCGGTCAGGCCCACGCGCGCGACCTCATCGCTTTCTTCGAGCAACTCCCTGCTGTCCGCCGCCCTGGCGATGACCAGGGTGCCGGCAGCTGAGCCCGCACCCAGGATCGTCGCTGCGCCGGTGACGACAGCGCCCAGGGTGGATAGGCCGGACCCGAGGAGTCCGGCGGCGACAGAGGGCCCTCCGAAGACGGTGGCGGTGATCCAGGCGGTGATGGCGCCGATAGGCGCCTACTCTACTGCCCACGGGAGCCCGATTCCGTCGGATGGCGGAAACGAACGAGGGCCGCCGCGCGTTCGCGCGGCGGCCCTCGAAGCCCTGCCGAGGCAGAGTCGCACTACAGGGCTACGACGTTCTCCGCCGCGGGGCCCTTGGCCCCCTGCACCACGTCGAACTCGACAGAGGCACCCTCGGCCAGGGTCTTGAACCCGGCAGCCTGGATGGCGCTGTGGTGGACGAAGCAGTCCTTGCTTCCGTCCTCCGGCGTGATGAATCCGAAGCCCTTCTGATCATTGAACCACTTCACGGTTCCCTTGGTACGCACCTGTGCGCTCCTTGGTTTTTGCGAGTCGGAGGCCACGTTGACGCGTACTTACCGACTGCTGTGTATTGCGCGGACTGTCCGCGCGACGTGCGGCCCCATGGCCGCTTACAAGAGAGGCGCCAATCTCCAACCGTGAGACCGCCGCCTCGAGAATTGCCTGAGCACCCCACTTTGGGGCCGACGCAGAACGGTCGCGGAAGCGGACGCGCAAGTCAACGGATGGCGACCGGGTACCTCGAGGTGGACCGGGCGCAACGCACCTCCTCGCTCCCTCCCTCCATCTACGGGTTCATCCCGCAGACCTACTCGGGCGCGTCCGTGGCGGCCCTCATGCCCGGCGCCGCCCGCGGCGACCTGGACCCCCTCGACATCTGCGTGCTCAGCGAGCGCCCCATCCGAGGACGATCCTTAGCCGTCAGCCCATCCGGATCGGCACCGGCTCGACGTGCCAGATCTTCTCGCAGTACTCCCGGATGGAGCGGTCCGACGAGAAGCCCCCGATGCGCGCCACGTTCAGGATGGACATGCGGGTCCACTCCTCGGGATCCCGGTACGCGGCGCTCACCCGCTCCTGGCACTCGATGTAGGACCGGTAATCCGCCAGCAGCATGAAGGGGTCGTGGTAGAGGAGCGAGTTCACGAGCGGAAGGAACAGGCCGGGATCGGAGGGCGAGAACGCCCCTGAGGCGATGAGGTCCAGGACGGCGCGGAGCTCGGCGTCCGCGTCGGCATGCGCACTGGGGTGATAGCCTGCCCGCCAGAGCGCCTGCACCTCTTCGGCGCTGAGGCCGAAGAGGAAGAAGTTCTCCGCCCCCACGGCTTCACGGATCTCAACGTTGGCCCCGTCCAGCGTGCCGATGGTGAGCGCCCCGTTCATGGAGAACTTCATGTTCCCCGTCCCCGACGCCTCCTTCCCCGCCGTCGAGATCTGCTCCGAGAGGTCCGCTGCCGGGTAGATGGCATGGGCGCGCTTCACGTTGAAGTCCGGCAGGAACACGACCTTCAGACGGCCCGCGACGTCAGGATCGTCGTTCACCACTGCGGCCACCGAATTGATGAGCTTGATGATGAGCTTGGCCATGAAGTACCCGGGCGCGGCCTTCCCGGCGAAGATGACCGTGCGGGGGACCACGTCGGCTTGCGGGTCCTGCTTGATCCGGTTGTAGAGCGTGATGACGTGGAGCACGTTCAGGTGCTGGCGCTTGTACTCGTGGATGCGCTTCACCTGGATGTCGAAGAGCGAATCAGGGTCCACAACAACGCCCGTCTGGCCCTTGATGATCCCGGCGAACGTGACCTTGTTCTCGCGCTGGATCGCCCGCCAGTCGTCCCGGAAGTCCCTGCTCTGCGCGAAGGGCTCGAGGCTGCGGAGCCGGTGCTCCATGTCGCAGATCCACCCGTCCCCGATGCTCCGCGTGATGAGGCCGGCGAGCTTCGGGTTGCTGAAGAGCACCCAGCGCCGGGGCGTGACGCCGTTGGTGACGTTGAGGAATTTGCCGGGGTAGACCTCGTAGAAGTCGCGGAGCACGTCCTGCTTGAGCAGCTCGGTGTGGAGCGCGGCGACGCCGTTGATGCTGTGGCTGCCGATGCTGGCGAGGTGCGCCATGCGCACGTAGCGGTCCCCGGTCTCGTCGATGATGGACATGCGCCGCACCCGGTCCTCGTCCCCGGGGAAGCACTCCCGCAACTCCTCCAGGAACCGCCGATTGATCTCGAAGATGATCTCGAGATGGCGCGGCAGGAGGCTGGCGAAGAGGGGCAGCGGCCATTTCTCCAACGCCTCCGGGAGGAGCGTGTGGTTCGTGTAAGCGAACGTCTTCTGCGTGACCTCCCAGGCGTCGACCCATTCGAGCCCGTGCTCGTCCATGAGCAGGCGCATCATCTCGGCGACAGCGATGGAGGGGTGGGTGTCGTTCAGCTGCACGGCGTATACGCTGGGGAAGTCCTCGAGCCGATTCCCGCGCCGCAGGTGCACCCGCATCATGTCCTGAAGGGAGCACGACACGAAGAAGTACTGCTGCTCCAGGCGCAGGCGCTTCCCGGCCATGCTCTCGTCGTTGGGATAAAGCACCTTGGAGAGGTTCTCCGAGGACACCTTGTCCTCCACGGCCCCGTAATAGTCGCCCACGTTGAACGCCTGGAAGTCGAAGGACTCCATGGCCTCGGCCTTCCACAGGCGGAGCAGGTTCACCGTGTTGACCCTGTAGCCCGGCACAGCCATGTCGGAGGCGATGCCGTGCACGATGCGCCCGGGGATCCAGCGCACGCGCAGGCGACCGTCGGCGTCCCGCCGGTGCTCGGTGCGGCCCTCGAAGCCGACCGGGTAGCAGATCTCGGGGCGGGGGATCTCCCAGGGGCTGCCCAGGTGCAGCCACTTGTCCGTCTCCTCGACCTGCCAGCCGTCCTGGATCGCCTGGTCGAAGATCCCGAACTCGTACCGGATGCCGTAGCCGGTGCCGAGCACTTCCAGCGAGGCCAGGGAATCGAGGAAGCAGGCCGCCAACCTGCCCAGCCCCCCGTTGCCCAGTCCCGGCTCCTCCTCCTGCTCGAAGAGCTCGTCCAGATCCTGGCCGAGCTCCGCCACCGCTTCTCGCACCTCGTCCAGGATCCCCAGGCTCACCAAGTGGCTCCCCAGTTGGGGGCCGATGAGGAATTCGGCCGAGAGGTAGCTGACCGACTTCGCCTTCGTGGTCATCACCGTCTCGATGGTGCTCATCCACCGATGAAGGACGCGGTCCCGGATGGTGTACGCCACGGCCATGTACCAGTCGTTGCGCGTGGCCGTGCGAGGCACCCGTCCCTGCACGTAGAAGAGGTTGTCCTTGATGGCCTGGGCCAGTGCGGCAGGCGTGCAGTCGGTGCGGATGTTGACCTTCATCACATCCCTCCGGTGCGATCCGCGGCAGGACGGAACCCGGATCAGGGAAGGCGCGGGGCGCGCAGGGGCGCGCCGGACTCCCGGGAAATCTAAGGTGGGGAGGGGAGAAAGGCTCGCCGTTTGTGCGGCTTGCAGCACGCTGCCTGGCGTGGGCATGATGCAGGGACCGTAGAGCGTCCACCTCGGAGGGGAGCGTCCCCATGCAGATCGAGTCGGTGCCGTTCGGCACCACGGACTGGAGCCAGGTACCCGAGACCGAGCACCCGGGCGAGACCGGGACCGCGTACTGGAGGACCTTCGAACAGGGGAACATCCGGGTCCGCATGGTGCGCTACTCGCCCGGCTACCTGGCCGACCACTGGTGCAGTCGGGGTCACGTGCTCCTGGTGCTCAACGGCGAGCTCGTCACCGAGCTGAAGGACGGCAGTGTCCACCGACTCGGGCCAGGCACGAGCTACCAGGTCTCATCGAACCTGGCACCCCACCGCTCCCGCACCGAGGGCGGCGCGACGCTCTTCATCGTGGATTGAGGAGGGCGCCCGATGGTCGAGACGAGCCACGCCGTCGAGGCGCTTGCCCGCGCGGAGGCCCCTGCCTGAGGTACGACTCTTTAGAGGTACGACTCTTTAGAGGGTGCGGTGACCCGTGTGGAGAAGGGATCGCGACCCCGGTGATGACGCTGACGAGTGGGGGGGTGAGGTGACATGAGTCTCAAGCCGGATGAAGGGCTCGAGTCCGTCCCAGGGATCGGGCCCAGCCTGGCCCGGGATCTCCGGGACCTGGGGTACGCGGACGTGCCCGATCTCCGGGGTGCCGACCCCGAGCGCATGTATGCTCGCCTCATCCATTTGCGGGGCCACCACCAGGACCCATGCGTCCTGTACGCCTTCCGCTGCGCGGTGTACTACGCCTCCATGCAGGAGCGCGACCCGGAGTTGCTCAAGTGGTGGGCGTGGAAAGGGCGGACGCTGGAGGCCCCCCGGTCGCGAAAGGGGAGGGGATGAGCGGCCTCTTCTCCGGAAGACGCCCGTGACCCGCCGGGCCGCGGTGCCCTTCCAGTTGAGCCGGGGCCAGGACGAGTTCACCGGCGGGTGCGTCACCTCCACCACGGAAGTCGTCCACGGACTGCTCCGGCTGGAGGGGGACCGGCTGGTGGTCCAGTGGCGGCTGGCCCGGCTGCCGCCGACCGCGCACGCCGCCTGAAGGAATCCGGCGCGCTCCCGTATCCTCTGCGGTCGTCGCCCCTTGCCGTCCTGGTCCCTTGCCGCCCAGGTCCCCCGCTCACACACCTCCGGCCCGAGGAGCACTGTCGAAGGAGAACCCGCTCCACGGGCTGAGGATGCAGGTGGCCTTCACCCTTCCCCTGTCGCTCCCCGTGGTGGGTGCCGCCGCCCTGTACCGCCTCGAGTGGTTCTACCCCGCGTTCATGGTGGTGCTGGGCGCGCATTACCTGGCGTTCGCGTTCCTGAGCCTGGCCCTGGTGGCACGGGAGGGTGGAGCGGAAGGGGAAACCCGCGGCTGAGGCGCCGAGGCCGGCCTCAGCGCGCCAGCACCACCTGGTTCCTGCCAGCGTCCTTGGCTCGGTAGAGAGCCTCGTCGGCAGCCTGGAGGAGCGCCTCCCCGGAGACCTTGGCGCGGCCGGTGGCCACGCCCAGGCTGGCGGTGACCCGGAACGCCTGCCCCGAGGGGGAGCGGTACGCGGTACCGGCGATGCGCTCCCGCACGCGTTCGGCGACGATGCGTGCGCCCACTGCGTCGGTCTCGGGGAGGAGGAGCGCCAGCTCCTCGCCTCCCATCCTGGCGGCGAGGTCCATGTCACGGCACACGGAGTGGAGCACCCGGCTCACCTCCCTGAGCACCTCGTCGCCGGCGGCGTGGCCGTGGGTGTCGTTCACCGACTTGAAGTGGTCCAGGTCGAGGGATACCACCGCCAGGGGACGGCCATACCGATCCAACCGCTCCACCTCCTGCTCCAGCGTCTCCATGAAGTGCCTTCGATTGGCCAGCCCGGTGAGCGGATCGGTGCGCGCCAGCCGTCCCAGGTCGGCGTAGGCCCGCTCCAGTTCCCGCTGCATGCGCTCCTTCACGGTCACGTCCCGGAGGAGCAGGGCGGCGCGGCCGAGCTTTTCCGCGTCATCGAGGCGCGTGAGGGTCACCTCGTACGTGCGCTTCTCCCCCTGGTCGCCCTCGAGCACCACCAAGGGAGCCGGAGCGTCGGGAGGTGCGGGCCTGGAGGCCCATAGCGTCCCCAAAACCACCGGCAGGTCCCCATACGGCCTCAGCCCCAACTTCCTCCGGGCTGCTTCGTTCACGTCCACCACGCGCCCCCGCGCGTCCAGCACCACGATGGGGTCCTGGAACTGGCTCAGGACCAGGTCCCGGTCCACCGGCCCCAGGTGCATGAGGCGCTCGCGCATGAAACCCCGCAACAGAAGGGCGCCTCCAAGGGCGAAGCCCGTGGACGAGAGGTCCGCCCACTCCGCGCCCGGCATGGCCGCGATCTGGATGAGGGAGGGGGCCAGCGCCACCGCCGCCGCGGTTCCGGCCCATGCGACTCCGACCCGCTCTCCGGGGGTCCGGGCCAGGTGGTGCAAGAGCACGACGGTGGCTCCCAGCACGGCGACGAAACGTACCGCCAGCGTCACCCAGTGGACGGGCCCGTAGTGAATCGTGAGACCGAGGATGCCGTCCAGGTCCGCCAGTTGGGCGTCCCGGATGAGGAGGCGGGGCTCAGCGGAACCGAGGGCCATGCCCGCGGCCGCGGTGGCCACCGCGTACAACAGGACCATGGGCAACCGGGTCAGGTGCTTCCTCCGCCCGGTGTGGATGAGCGCGAAGCAGATCCACGCCACCGCCGCCAGCGTGGCCGGGGCGTATTCCAACCGGGTGGTCGTCATCTTCACCACCAGGGCGGCGCTGGAAATGGACATCAGGTCCAGCAGGGCCCACACCCCCACGGCGGCGACCAGAGCGAGGAGGACGGGGGTGCCCGCCTCCCTGCGGCGGGGCCACAGGAACGCGCCATCGTGGAGCGCAAGCAGGATGGCGAGGAGGGGAGGGAGCCCCCAGAGGGAGAGCTGGATGGACCAGGTCATCTTCTATGATACGACGTCGGGCCCCGGCGTGTACGGTGCCACGCCGGGGCCCGACATCCATGGCACGACGTCAGGCTCCTGCCGCCTCCAGCGTCGCGCTCACCACCTTGGTCATCTCGGGGAAGTTCTCGTCGAGGTACTTGTTCCCCTGGACCCAGGCCGTGGCGTAGTCCGGACCCTTCCCGGCGGGCGGGAGCTCGCCATACCCCGAGTAGACCTTGTCTAGGACGTCCAGACCTTCCACGATCTCGCCGAACGGCGTGAACCCGCTCTCGTCCAGGTGTGCGTTGTCCTTGAAGTTGAAGAACACCTGGGTCGTGCGGGTGTCCGGCCCGGCGTGGGCGAAGGTGATCGTGCCCCGCCTGTTGGACTGGGTGAACGGATCGTCGGGGAAGGTGGCGTCCCTCCACGCCTGGTCGATGGCGTTGACCCCCTTCAGGCCGAACTGGGCCATGAATCCCTCGACCACGCGGTAGAACCTCGTGTCGTCGTAGTAGCCGTTCTTCACGAGGTTGTAGAAGCGGTCGGCGCCATTGGGCGACCAGGCCTTGTTGACCTGGACGACGATGGCGCCCACCGACGTCTCGAAGCGCACGCGGTACGTCTCAGGCGCTATCTCGGTGAGATCCCCGGGCGTGAGAAGGGGGCTGGACGGATCCACCGCCGGAGCGGCCTCCTGCGGCTGCGCCTCCTCCTGCTTGGGCTCACCCCCCCCACAGGCGCCTACCAGCGAGGCGGCAACGAGAAGGGCGAAGGTGGAAGATCTGCGATTCATGGGAAGCTCCTCAATGAAGTCGGGCCGCCCACCGTGAACGATGGACGGCCCGGTGACGTGTCGCACGGGAACGCTCAGACCTGAGGGTGACGTTCACGGCGGCAGGGCCCTCGGTGCCCTGCACGACGTCGAACTCGACCCAGCCGCCAATGGGGACCAAGGTTATTCGCCCCATTCCCGGGGTCAAGCTCCCCGGTTGCGCAGGCCCGGGTTCGGCGGCAGTCTCCCGCTCACGCCTTAAGGAGTTGTGCGCACGTTTCCAGGAGGAGCGTCCGTGATCGATCTGCGAAGCGACACCGTCACCAAGCCCACCCCTGCCATGCGAGAGGCCATGGCCGCCGCCCCCGTGGGCGACGACGTGTACCAGGAGGACCCCACCGTCGAGGCGCTGGAGGCCAGGACCGCGGAGATCCTGGGCAAGGAGGATGCGCTGTACGTCCCGTCCGGCACCATGTCGAATCAGGTGGCGCTCAAGACCCACACCGATCCCGGCGACATGGCCATCATGGACGGCGCCTCCCACATGGTCATCAACGAGGGTGGCGCGGCCGCGGCTCTCGCCGGCGTCACCGTGTGGCGCGTGCAGGGGCGCTTCGGCGTCTTCGGCGGCGACGACGTGCGTGCCGCGGTGGGCGTGGAGCATCCCTTCCAGCCGCCGCACCACTCGCCGCTGCCGCGGTTGGTGTGCATCGAGGACACCCACAACGCCGGCGGGGGAGAGGTATGGCCCCTGGATGCCATTCGGAACGTGGCGCAGGCGGCGCGGGAGAACGGCCTGGCCATGCACATGGACGGAGCGCGCATCTGGCACGCGGCCGTCGCCATGGGCATCCCCGAGGCGAAGATCGCCGAGCCCTTCGACTCGGTGAGCGTATGCTTCAGCAAGGGGCTTGGAGCGCCCGTGGGGTCGGCCCTGGTGGGGAGCAGGAAATTCATCGAGAAGGCCCGGCGCTACAGGAAGATGTACGGTGGGGGCGTGCGCCAGGCGGGCATCATCGCCGCGGGCGCTCTCCATGCCCTTGAGCATCACCGCGCCCGCCTTGCCGACGACCACAGCGAAGCACGCCGCTTTGCCAATGCCGTGGCGAAGATGGACGGGGTGCGCGTGGACCTGGAGCGCGTGCAGTCCAACATCGTCCGTTTCGAGGTGACAGCCATGAGCGCCAACGCGTTCGTGGAGGCGTGCTACGAGCGGGGGCTGCACATGCTCCCCGGCGGGCACCACGGCGTGCGCGTGGTGATGCACCTGGACGTAGGGCCCGCCGACGTGGACGCCGCGCTCTCCATCATCGGCGACGTGTTGGCGGCGGCGCGGGCCTGAGCGGGCGCCCTTCCGCGTTCGCCACACGGACCGTGCCGACCCTGCCTCAGCGCCGGCGGCTCCGGCGGTAGAAGAACCCCGGAGCCCAGGTCGTACTCCGAGGGAGAGGAGGTCGAAATGCTCTACGTGCCGTTCATTCCGCCCCACGACAAGCCTCCCTCGCCCCGGGTCCGGGAGCTGACCGACCTCCTGGGACGCGTGATCGAGGAGTACGAGAAGCACCACCCCGCCGTGACGGGCCCGGAGGTGCGCGCGGCCGCCCGCATGGCTGTGGAGCGCTCCTCCCGGAAGGGCTCCCCGGACCTCCGCATCGCCCTCGGGGTGGCGGTAGCCCTCGTCCTGGGAGGCCTGTTCGTCCTCCTCGCGTTCGTCCTCCTCGCCATGAACCAGGGTGGGATGCCGCAAACCGCCGTGCCCGTTGTGGCGATCACCCTGGTCATCCTCGCAGTACTGCTCGCCGTGGCCTTGGCGAGGCGCAGCGGCCGCTGACGCAGGGGAACGCCGCCGGCTCCTGAGGGGTTCGGGTCCCGCATATTCATCGGATCCAGGACGGCGACGAACCACGGAGACGGGCATGGCGGACGGAGCGGGACTCGAGCTGGTAACGCTGGGAGGCGGCTGCTTCTGGTGCCTCGAGGCGGTGTACGAGCGGGTGGAGGGCGTGGCCTCGGTGCGCTCCGGCTATGCCGGCGGCACGATCCCCAATCCCACCTACGAGGAGGTGTGCGGCGGTGCCACGGGGCACGCGGAGGTGGTGCAGGTGGCGTTCGATCCCGCGGTCATCTCCTACCGTGACGTCCTGGAGATCTTCTTCGCCATCCACGACCCCACGACCCGGGACCGGCAGGGGCATGACGTGGGAACCCAGTACCGGTCGGTGATCTTCCATCACTCGGAAGCGCAGCGTGGCGAGGCGCTGGCCGCCGTAGCCGAGCTGGAGGCCCAGGGGATATGGGACGCGCCCATCGTCACCGAGGTAGCTCCTCTGGACGCATTCTGGCCGGCGGAGGATTACCACAGCGAGTACTTCCGCAGGAACCCCTACCAGTCCTACTGCCAGGCAGTGGTGGCGCCGAAGGTGGCCAAGTTCCGCCAGAGGTTCGCTCACCGGCTGCGTTCGTAGCGCCACGCTCCAGAGGATGACGGCTCCCCGCGCGCCGAATGTGCCAACGGGGAGACACATGAGGGGAATGGAATGTATATTCCATGGCGAAGGGTAGGCGCGATCAAACAATCCCCCAGGAGGGTGATTATGCCCAAACCCGATGCCTCTCTCGTCATCAAGTGGCGGAGACTGGCCGAGGAGGGCTACCTATACGCTGAGATCGCCCGCATGAACCCGTCGTTTTCCGTGGACCAGGTGCGCCATTACTGCCTGGGACACACGGGACGGAAGCTGGGTGGTCCGGTGCAGAGGGTGGACCGTTGGTATGGATCGAACGTCTGGCTGAGGGGATCCAACTCCCCCCACGCCGAGCTCACCGAAGCCCAGGCCCGCAAGCTCCTGGACGACTGGAACGAGGATGCCGACCGGTGGGGAACCCCGGGCGCCGAGTGGGCCCGCCGCATGGGCGTGTCTCCGTCCACCGTGTACATGCTGCGGCGTGGTGAGACGTGGGCCCATCTGGAGCATCCCAACCAGGGTCGGAAGCCGAAGAAGCGGAAGAAGAAGGCCCGCTGACGCGGCGTCCCGATCCGAAGCCCGAATTGCCTCCGCTCTTTCGGGTGGAGGCGATTCGTTTGGTGGGTGTGGCTCGCGGGTGGGTGCCGCACCACCCTGGCTCGACCTCCCGCCAATCTCATAGACATGCATTCCCAGGTTGACGGCGTGCACCCTGCCGGGTGGGTCTTAGGCTTTTCCCCCACACGGGTGTCAGCCGATTCCCTATGGAGGCCGCGCCGGGCTGGGGGGTAGCATGGGGCAAGAGGAAGAACTCCGGGCAGGAGGCGCCCCATGCCGGTCGATCGACTGCGTAAGTACCTGGAAGAGAACCACGTCAAGTATGTGACGGTGACCCACTCACCTGCCTTCACCGCCCAGGAGATCGCCGCTTCGGCTCACGTGCCGGGGAAGGAGTTGGCCAAGACCGTCATGGTGAAGCTCGACGGGAAGTTGGCCATGGTGGTGTTGCCGGCTCCGGAGAAGGTGAGCGCACACCGGCTCCGCGAGGTGACCGGAGCGAAGGAAGTGGAGCTCGCGTCGGAGAAGGAGTTCGGGGATCTTTTCCCCAAGTGCGAGGTGGGGGCCATGCCTCCCTTCGGGAACCTGTGGGACATGGAGACGTTCGCGGACGCCCACCTCCGGGAAGACGAGTTCATCGCCTTCAATGCCGGGAGCCACACAGAGCTCGTGAAGCTCGCCTTCGCCGATTACGAGCGCCTGGTGCAGCCGAAGATCTCCGACATCACCACGCGGAGCTGAAGGGCGGCTCCGGAACGGTCCGGGGGGGGGTCGGGCTTCGGCCCGGCGCCCCCGGTTCCGCACATGCGCGGGGTGGCGGTCGGCCTTGGCGCCGTGTGCCCGACACGGTATCGTCGGGGGCCCCGCGACGGCCCCGAGGCGGCGGGCGGACGAGCGACCCGGCATTCCAGGAGAGCACCATCGATGGGCAAAGGCGATCAGAGGACGGAGAAGGGCAAGCGGATCAGGAAGACCCACGGGAAGTCCCGGCCCAAGAAGAGTCCCAAGGCGAAACCGGCGGCTCCCAAAGCGAAGTAGCGGGCCGCCGGCACCAGCGGTGAGCCGCCACCCCTCGGCGTCAGGCCCGGGGGTCACGCGGGCGCGGCCGGGCCCCACCGGGGCCCGGCCGCTCGCTTTGGGAGGAGCGTGTGCTTAGACCGAAGTTCCAGCGCTGTCGTAGTCACTGCAGCGTGTCGAAGTGCCCCTCGTTGCTGAAGAACATCGAGTTCGGGTGGCTCTTTCGGGGTTCCAT
>Ga0315541_1002670_pt1 | contig 14487 bp, 5 predicted proteins | sample SalMarSW160190MG_FD_203095 | JGI IMG/M metagenome (GOLD analysis project Ga0315541, IMG submission 203095) | Salt marsh sediment microbial communities from the Plum Island Ecosystem LTER, Massachusetts, United States - Salt Marsh Sediment SW1601-190 ...
TCGGGAGATGACGCATCCCGGCGTTACCCTGCGCTTCCCGCTGCGGGGCCGGCCGGGGGAGAGCCTGCTGGTATGGACCACCACGCCCTGGACGTTGACCAGCAACGTGGCGGCAGCGGTGGGGCCGGAACTGACTTACGTGAAGATCCGCCAGGGGGACGAGGTCTTCTATCTCTCCAAAGGGGCCCTCCCCATCCTGGACGGCCCAGAAATGGAAAACGTCGAGGTGTTAGAGGAGATGACGGGGATGGCTCTGGAGGGCTGGACCTACGACGGTCCCTTCGATGAACTGGAGGCCCAGCAAGCCACTGGTGCTCCCCAGGTCCACCGGGTGATCCTGTGGGACGAGGTGGGGGAGACGGAGGGTACTGGTATCGTCCACATCGCGCCGGGGTGCGGTGCGGAGGACTTCCTGCTCAGCAAAGAGTATGACCTCCCTGCCATCGCCCCGCTGGACGAGGAGGGGGTCTTCATAGAGGGCTTCGGCTCCCTCACCGGCACCCGCGTCTCGGAGAGCGCCGAGCGGGTTTTCGAGAGCCTGCGGGAGAAAGGAATCCTCTACAAGATCGAGGACTACACTCACCGCTACCCGGTCTGCTGGCGTTGCGGGACCGACCTGGTCTTCCGGCTGGTGGACGAGTGGTTCATTTCGATGGGCGAATTGCGGCACGATATGATGGAGGTGACCCGGCAGATCCGCTGGATCCCGTCCTTTGGGCTGGACCGTGAGCTGGACTGGCTGCGTAACATGCACGACTGGATGATCAGCAAAAAGCGGTACTGGGGGCTGGCGCTGCCCATCTGGGAGTGCGGGGAGTGCGGCCACTTCGAGGTCATCGGCGACGAGGAGGAACTGGAGGCGCGGGCAGTGACGGGCTGGGAGGAATTTGAGGGGCATACCCCCCACCGGCCCTGGGTGGACGCGGTACGCATCGCCTGCCCTGAGTGTGGTGCGGAGGTGAGCCGCATCCCCGAGGTGGGCAACCCGTGGCTCGACGCGGGCATCGTCAGTTTCAGCACTCTTCAGTACCGCACGAACCCGGATTACTGGCGGCAGTGGTATCCGGCCGACTGGATCAGCGAATCTTTCCCCGGCCAATTCCGTAACTGGTTCTACAGCCTCCTGGCGATGGCGACGGTGCTGGAGAACTCCCCACCCTTCAAGACTTGCTTCAGCTACGCGCTGCTCCTGGACGAGGACGGGCGACAGATGCACAAGTCGTGGGGTAACGCCATCGAGTTCAACGAGGCCGCCGACAAGATGGGGGTGGACGTGACGCGCTGGCTCTACTGTGCCCACAAGCCGGAGACCAATCTGCTCTTCGGCTACGGCCGGGCAGACGAGGTGCGGCGGCAGTTCCTGATCCCGCTGTGGAATGTCTATTCGTTCTTTGTGACTTACGCCAATATTGACAACTGGTCCCCGCCCGAATCTACGGATCTACGAATCACGGAACTCGTAGATTCGGGATTCGTAAATTCGGCGTTGGATCGGTGGATCCTCGCTCGCCTGAACGAAGTAGTTGCCCGGGTCACCGACCGGATGGACAACTACGATGCCTACGGAGTGACGCTGGCAGTGGAGCCTTTCCTGGACGACTTGACGAACTGGTATGTGCGCCGCAGCCGGCGTCGCTTCTGGAAGAGCGAGCAGGACGCGGACAAGAACGCCGCTTATGCCACCCTCTACCATGTCCTGACGACGCTGTGCCGGTTGCTGGCGCCGCTGGTTCCCTTCGTCACCGAGGCGATGTATCAGAACCTGGTCCGCTCGGTGGACCCGGACGCGCCGGAGAGCGTGCATCACACCGACTGGCCCGTCGCTGACGAGGCCGCCGTGGACGCCGGCCTGCTGGTGCGGATGGCGCTGGCCCGGCAGGTGGTCGCGCTGGGCCACTCGGCCCGCAACAGCCGGAATATCAAGCTGCGCCAGCCTCTGGCCCGCGTGCTGGTTCACCGGGAGTCGGGCACCGATGCACTGGACGATGAGCTGGTGACCCTGGTGCGGGATGAATTGAATGTCAAGCAGGTGGCCTTCGTGGACGACGTGAGCGACCTGGTGACCTATCGCCTCCTCCCGGACAATAAGCTACTCGGCCCGCGTTTCGGGAAGCGGTTCCCAGCGGTGCGGGCGGCGCTCGCTGCGCAGGACCCGCTGGCAGCGGTGCGGCGGTTGCGGGCGAAGCTCCCCCTGCGATTGGAGCTTGCCCTGAGCGGGGCCGAAGGGGTGGAGGGGGAGGAGGTGGAACTGACTCCCGATGAGGTGCTGGTGCGGGAAGAGTCCCGGGAGGGGCTGGCGGTGGCCTCGGAGCGGGGCGTGACCGTCGCCGTGGACGCTGTCCTTACCCCCGAGTTGGTCGCTGAAGGGCTGGCCCGGGAGGTAGTCCGGCGGGTGCAGAACCTGCGCAAGGAGGCCGGTTTCAACCTGGACGACCGCATCGTCACCACCTACCAGGCCGATGGGGAACTGGCCGAGGCGATCGAGGTGTGGCGGGCCTTCGTCGCGGCGGAGACCCTGAGCGTGGAACTGCGGGCCGGGCCGCCGGATGAGGGGGCCACCGTGAGCGAGGATCGAGTGGCTGGTCACACACTTGGACTTGGGGTTCGCAGGGCGTGATCCACCACAGTGTGTGTTCTTCGTCTTGCCAATTCGGGTTGAGTAGGGTAAAATACAACCCAGAGGAGTGGATATGCCTTTTTCGTACGAAAGAGCAAGGCGGGAACTGCTAGAAGAGCTGTCGAAACTGCAAGAGCAGTTGGAGCGGCTTGAGGCCGCTGAGTACGAAAGCGTCGGCTACAGCAATCATATAGCCGACGATGCTACCGATGCCTTTGAGCAGGCTGTGGGAGTAGCACTCCAGCGTAAGATTGAGGCCACGTTAGATGAGGTGAAACGAGCGTTGGCCAAGTTTGAGGATGGCACCTATGGTCTCTGCGAGGCCTGTGGTGCCAGGATTGACCGTGCACGCCTGGAGGTGCTGCCCTACGCGGAGTATTGCCTGGATTGTCAATCGCGTCAGGAGCACGGTGGTATGCGGACGGTCTCTCGTTGAGGCGACGCAAGCGAGACACCCTGATCTTGCCAGCCACGGCAGCATTGGTCTTGCTCGTTGATCAGCTCAGCAAGTACTTTGTGGCGATGTGGCTGGGGGAGGGCCAGTCCTGGGACATTGCGCCCTGGCTGGCCCCTATCTTTCGGTTCACGCACGTGACCAACACAGGGGCAGCCTTTGGGCTGTTTCCCGGGGGGGGTGATTTTTTCACCGCCCTCGCTGCGATAGTCATCGTGGCGATCATCACTTATTACTGGCATCTACCGGATGGACAGTGGCTGGTGCGGGTGGCGCTGGGCCTTCAACTGGGCGGGGCCATCGGCAATTTGGTAGACCGGCTGCGCCAGGGGTTTGTGGTGGATTTCATTGATCTCAACTTCTGGCCCCTGCATAACTGGCCGGTCTTTAACCTGGCCGACAGTTCCATCGTCGCTGGCGTGGTGTTGCTGGCGCTGTTGATGATTTGGGAAGAGCGGCGCGGAAGGGACAGGCAGCGGGTGGCTGAGGATGGCTGAGGAGCAATCCGTTGTCTCGTTCGCCGTGGAACGCGGCAGCGAGCGGCTGGACAAGATCGTTTCGGCTCACGTGCAGGACCTCAGCCGGGCGACGGCTCAGCGGTTGATCAAGACCGGCGAGGTCACGGTCAACGGGCGGCCCAGTAAGCCCAGTTACCGCGTGCAGGTGGGCGACGAAGTCGTCGTGCGCGTCCCGGCCGAGATGCCCGAAGAGGTTATCCCTGAGGATATACCTCTTGATGTTATCTACGAGGATGATGTCTTGCTGGTGGTGAACAAGCCTGCGGGGATGGTCGTGCATCCAGCCCTGGGGCACCCCACCGGCACCCTGGTCAACGCAGTGCTGGCCTATTGTCCCCAGGTCGCTGACGTCGGCGGACCGGAGCGGGCCGGGATCGTCCACCGGCTGGACAAAGACACCTCTGGCCTGATTCTCATCGCCAAGGATGATGCGACCCGCGCTGCGCTCCAACGGCAGTTCAAGCATCGGCAGGTCGTCAAGACCTATTTGGCGTTGGTCGAAGACCAGGTACAGCCTCGGGAGGGGGTCATCGAAGCGCCTATAGGACGCGACAAGCGGCAGCGTAATAAGATGGCCGTGGTGCGGAGCGGGCGGCAGGCGCGTACTCTGTACCGGGTCCTTGAGTACTTTGACGATCACACACTGCTGGAGGTGCGTCCCCACACTGGTCGCACGCACCAGGTGCGCGTGCACCTGGCCTGGCTGGGTTACCCGGTCGTTGGGGATGCAGTCTACGGCCGCCGCCGCCAGCGGCTGCTCCGAGACCGCCACTTCCTCCACGCTGCCCGGATACGCTTTACTCATCCCGCTACGGGCGAGGAGGTGGAGTTCAAAGCCCCGTTGCCACCAAAACTGGCTGCTGTCCTCAAACGTCTACGCCGCTCATGATTACATATCCACTGCAACCTGATCGGGGGGAACGCATGGAAGAACCCAGGATCGAAATCCTTGCCGAGAGCGAGAACTTTAGCCTGTGGCAGGCCGAGGAGCCCGACGGTGAGATGACCTACCACCTGGAACTGGGCACCGTCACCGTGCATTTCTTCCGCGAAGAGTGGGTGGAGTTCATGGGGTTGGTCAGAGAGGTGGGAGGACGTGCTGCAGCAGGGTAAGCCAACTCCACAACTTCAGCAGTGGTTCGACCGGCTGGCTCCGGTGGTCGAGGGGGCGCGAACGACGTTGCACCGTCTCAAGCCGGGCAAACTGGTGCTACGCAGCGGCTGTGAACGGGACGAGGATGGCAACTTTCAGCTCACTTTTTTGGGGCAGGAGTACGTCATCTCTGCCGACGACTTCACCGTCTGGCGTGCCGGTACCGGTGAGCCGCCCTCTTCCTTTATCCAGAGCCTCATCCTCACCTACCTGGCCACCGCCGACGGCACGACGCCTTCGAGCCGTTGGATCGGCTTCCGCGAGCTCCCCGACGGCATGTTCTACGTCCAGGCGTTCCAGGGCTACTCCGGCGATCGGCTGGTGCGTGAACTGGGGGGTGGCATCGAGGCATTCCGCCGCGCTGCCGAGACGCTAGGCGGTGAGCCGTTGGAAATTGGCGATGCGGGCTACGTCTTCACTGTACTGCCGCGAGTGCACCTGGCACTCGTATACTGGGAGGGGGACGAGGAGTTTCCTTCGCAGGCGCGGGTGCTCTTCGAGGACACCACCGCGCGCTACTTACCCACCGATGGGCTGGCCATCCTCGGCAGCCAATTGGTGGGGCGGATGCTGAAGGCCGCCAGGTAGGACCGCTCAAGTAAAGAGAGGGGCCGCCGAGCATCGGCGGCCCCTCGTAGATTCTGCCGGCCTCGACAGGCTGGCGAGCTTGCTCTAGTAGTTCCGCAGCACCACGGGCAGGTAGACGTAGTGCATCTCTGCCTCGATCACGATGGTGTGTGTATCCGTCACCAGCGCGGTGGTGCAGTTGGTCGCCGTCACCACCAGGGTGTGGGTGCCCGCGTCCAGGCTGCGGACGGTGGTAGACGTAGTGTCACTGTTGTCCCACAGGTAGGCGATGAGCGACGTGGCATTGAGCGGCTGGTAGGTGGTGGTAAAGGTGTAGGTGCCCGGCATACCACTGATGGCCCCAGCGATGGTGATCCCCGTCAGGTCCACGCAGACGCCGTACTCGGTGACCTCCACGTCCACTGTGTTGGTCATGGCCTGCGCCCCGGTCATGTCGCAGTTCCAGGCGGCGATCTCGACCGCGTGGCTGCCGGTGGTGGTGAAGATGTGGTCGAGCGGGGACGTCAGGGGATCAGCGTCGCTGCTGCCTGTGACTGGCGGCGTGCCGTCGTCGTAGTCCACGGTGTAGGTGTAGTTGGGCGTGAAGTCATCCGGCGCGATGTCGGCGCTGAACTGGACATTGGTGTCGGTGTAGATGGTGCCAACCGTCACCAGGCTCAGATCCACGCCCGTCACCTGAGTGCAAACCACTGTCAGCGTCACCGGGACGTCCACCTGTGGCTCGTCAGGGTCGTTGCTGGTAATACGCAGGGCGATGGTATAGTCCCCGGCCGTCAGCCCGGTGGAGTCGAAGGTGAGCGTCACATCCTCACTGAACGCCGGCGACAATGTCCCACTGGTCGGTGTCTCGCTCAGCCAGTCGGCTGCCACTGTCTCTGTCAGGCTCCAGGTCAGGTCGGCCGTGCCGGCGTTGCCGATGGTCAACGTGCGGGTGAACGTCTCATCTGGGTTCACCGGATCTGTCGGCGTCGGCGGGCTCACCGTTATGTCCGGTTCGGTGATGGCGATGACGTGTGTATCCGTCACCAGCGCGGTGGTGCAGTTGGTCGCCGTCACCACCAGGGTGTGGGTGCCCGTGTCCAGGCTGCGGACGGTGGTAGACGTAGTGTCACTGTTGTCCCACAGGTAGGCGATGAGCGGCGTGGCATTGAGCGGCTGGTAGGTGGTGGTAAAGGTGTAGGTGCCCGGCATACCACTGGTGGCCCCAGCGATGGTGATCCCCGTCAGGTCCACGCAGACGCCATACTCGGTGACCTCCACCTCGGCCGTGTCGGTCATGGCCTGCGCCTCGGTCATGGCGCAGTTCCAGGCGGCGATCTCGACCGTGTGGCTGCCGGTGGTGGCGAAGGTGTGGTCGAGCGGGGACGTCAGGGGGTCGGTGCTGCTGAGGGCCGGTGCGCTGGGGCCAGCGCCCTCGCCATAGTCTATGGTGTAGGTGTAGGGCTTGTCGGCGTTGTCCGGCGCGATGTCGGCGCTGAACTGGACGTTGGTGTCGGTGTAGATGGTGCCAACTGTCACCAGACTCAGGTCCACGTTCGTCACTTCAACGCACGGGGCCAGCTTCTCGCTGACGACCACCTGCACCGTATCGGTCTCCGGCACGGTCATGTCGCAGTTCCAGACAGCGATCTCGACCGTGTAGGTGCCGGTGGTGGCGAATGTGTGGTCGAGCGGGGACGTCAGGGGGTCGGTGCTGCTGAGGGCCGGTGCGCTGGGGCCAGCGCCCTCGCCATAATCTATGGTGTAGGTGTAGGGCTTGTCGGCGTTGTCCGGCGCGATGTCGGCGCTGAACTGGACGTTGGTGTCGGTGTAGATGGTGCCAACCGTCAGCAGCGTCAGGTCCACCCCCGTGACCTCCACGCACGGTGGCGAGCTCACCGTCACCTGGATTGAGTAGGTGTCGGTGGACGGACAACCGTTCTCCACGTCCAGGGTCGCGGTGTAGGTGCCGGCCACCGTGTAGGTGTAGACCGGTGTGGCCCCGTCGGTGCCGCTGCCACTCCCCGGCCCGCCAAAGTCCCAGGTGTAGGTGATGGGCGTCTCGCCGCTGACCGTGGCGGTGAAGTGCAGCGTCTCACCCACCGTCACCGGGCTGTCGCTTTGCAGGTCGTCAATGCTCACCGGCCGACAGACGCCGCCGTGCTGGAAGATCAACACGCGGGCGTCAGGTTGTGGGTCGGTGCCTTCCACCCATAACGTCTCGGTGATGTAATCGAAGAGCCACGTGGTGCCGGTGACGTGGAAGGTCTTGGTAAGGACGTGCCAGGTGTTTGACGTGACGCCCGTCGCACCCCAGGTCAGCCAGTTGGTCCCGCTCGTCACTCCACCGGCGGTGAAGTCAACGGTCCCGGTCAACTCGAGCGACTCGGTCCAGGTCTCCACCAGCGTGAAGGTGACGTTGCCGGTGTGGGTGACCCAGACCCGGTCCACGATCTGTACCGTGTCGCTGGGGATGACGGTAATAGGGCTGGTGTCGGTCGGCACACCGTTGACGTAGACCTCCTTCTCCCAATTGGCGGCGGTGACGACGGTCATTGTGACCGGGATGTTGATCGTGGGGCTGACGGCGTCGTCGGTGTTGACGATGAGCGTGGCGTAGTACACGCCTGGCTGGCCCACGTAGGCGGCGTCCAGCGTCACGTCTACGAGCTGGAAGCCGGTATCGGCCGGCACGGTGCCGCTGATAGGGTCTTCGTAGAGCCAGGGTACGTCACCGCCTCCGGCGTAACCCACCATCAAGCGCTCGTTGGTGTCGTAGATGACGCTGCCGGCTGAGTCGCGGCCGCCGATCACGTAAAAGTAGCCGTCTTCGGCCACGTCGCCTTCCATGTACACGCGCCCCTGGCTCAGTGTCGGGATCGTCGGCGAGTCGGTCCAGGCGTTGGTGTCCGGGTCGTAGTAGCCGGCGTGGTTGAGCACATTCCAGGCTGCGTCTCGGCGACCGGCCCCCAGCCACAGTCCATCCGCGCCGTGCCCATCGGCGTTGTACGACCAGCGCGTGTAAGCACCGCCGCCGTCGGGCACGCCAGCGATGTAGCTCCACGACGCCCCGTCGAACACCTCGGACGTCATATCAGGGGTAAAGCCCGGGAAGGCCACTCCGCCTGCAACGTAGATATTGCCGCCAATCGCCGCCGCCGAGAAGCTGGTGCGAGAGCTCTGCATCGGCACCCCGGCCGACCAAGTGCCCGTCGTCGTATCGAGGATCCAGACTTCGGTCGTGCTGGCTGAAGCACTGGCGATAATCCCACCCAGGACGTACACGTCCGTCCCAATGGCCACCACCTGGTACTGTGAGCGGGCCGTATAGCCGCCGTTGGCGGCGATAGTGGTCCACGAGTCGCCGGCGACGTCGTAGACGTAGGCGTCGGCGGTCGTGGCGTCGCCGGGAATGTAGATTTTGCCGTTGATGGCGATGCCGTCAATGCTATCCAACGCGCCCGGCATAGACGTCATCGTATCCCAGGTGTCGGTGCCTGTGTTGTAGCGGTAGACGGTGTCGGTGGGTGTCCCGCCGCCCGCATCGCTGGTGCCGCCGAGCACGTACACGTAGTTGCCATGGGCCACGACCGCGTTGAAGACGCGCGCCGATGGCAACGAGGCCATAGTCTCCCAGGCGGTGCCGATGTCTTCGGGAGCGACGTTACTGGCCGCTGGCCCCAGGACAGGCTTGCCGTCGGGTATGCCGCTTTTTGCCAACACAGCGTTGGGTAACCGCTGAATGGGCACAATCTCGTTTCTACCTTGTGACCTGTCAAGTGCACCAAAGGCCAGTACTGGCTGGAAGCCGCGGTCCGACTCTAGCAGTTCGAACGATGTGGACACCGCGCCGCTGTTGGTGATGCTCATCGGCAGGGTGGTGCTCACGCCCACATTGAGCGTGGCGCTGATACCGGCCGGCGCCACATCCACGCAAGGCCGCAGCCAGCGCAGGTTAAAGTCCTGCGTGGTCGTCGCCTGGGCAGTGACGAACACCACAGCGGTATCGGTCTGATGCTCAGTCGCAGAGACGGTCACCGTGTAGGTGCCAGCACCGAGCCAGTGGCTATATGTGCCGCTGACGCCGGTCGTCAGGGTGACGCTGGCGCCGTTCTCGATCAGCACCTCGGCGTCTTCCAGCAGGACCGGGTTGGCGTCGCAGTGGCCCAGGCTGGTGACGGTGCCCTCCAGCCTGCCGTAGCTCGCGGGCGTGGTGACCGTCATCGTCACCGGCAGCGTTGGGTTCGGGTTGGTTGGATCGTTGTTCTTGATCCTGAGATTCGCATAGTAGATGCCGGGTTGGTCCACCTCGGGTACGTTGGCCCACCAGCCGATGTCAATGTCCACCGTGCCGCTGGATGGAATGGTGCCGCTGATGGGGTCCTCGGAGAGCCACGGCACGTCAGATATGGCGGTAGCAATACCAAAGGCATCCAGTTCAACGCTTACGCCATCGCCAATCGTGCTCACCAGCGTCGTAGCGCCTGTGTCAACGTCGGCGATGCGTAACTCGGCCGAACTGCTGGTATTGTTGTAGGCCGCCAGGTAGAGAATATCTGTCTCTTCGTCAAAGTCCATATCCTGGGCGTAGCTGGCGTCGAAGCCTAGTGAGCCGATCGGTGTCGCCGCGCCCGTGGCTTTGTCAATAGAGACCAGTTGATCACCACCGATATCAACAGCGTACATCTCACCGGCTGCGTTGATGGCGATGTCAATGATGACGACACCACTGCTGTCGGTGCCCACCACGGTCGGCGTGCCGGTCGCCAGGTCAAGCGTGTAGAGCGTGTTGTCCGTGCCGTCGGTTGAGATGGCGTACATCACGCCGGTGATGGGGTCACCCGCCATTCCGGTCCAGGTGTGCCCACTCTGTGGCGTGGATGAGCCAATGGCCGTCATAGCACCGGTGGTGGTGTCAATGGCATACAGCATCTGCGTAGCGTTGTCAATGGCGTAGAGCGTCGAGAAGTCGCCGCCGATGAAGTCGCCTGCGTAAAAGTCCTGGGTTGCCGCGGCAATGTTTGTCAGATTGGTGGCGTCATCGAGGGTGAAGTGGACAAATTGATTGCCGAGTAGGTCAACGCCATACGCAGGTACGCCGCTCTGGAGTAAGCCAAGTAAGCCCGGATTAACGGCCGCCATGCTCTCGGTTTGCTCCCTTTTCTCTTTGTACACCGGTGCCTGACCGATAGAAGGCGCTTCCTCGCTGCGTGGGAAGTTCCCATCGCTGGCCGGGATGGAGACCATCCGCATTGGCTCAAAGCCACCTCCTTGCTCCTGGAATTCAAAGTCCAGAGCGCCCGAACCGGTGTTGCTGATGACCAGGCCCGGCATCTGTGTGAACTGCTGGCCCAATTCGAGGGTGTAGCTGAGCGACATAGGAGCGACTTCGATGTGAGGCGCGGGCAGGTAAAAGTCCTGCACGACCGTGTCGCTCTGGACGACGGTGACGGTAACCACGTCGGCCTGGTAGCCGGTCATCGTGGCCGTGAAGGTCTTGCTGCCGTGTGGTGAAAAGACGGTGTAGAACCCGTCGTCCACGCTGGTGTCGTCGGGCGTGGCTTCGGAGGTCGCCAGGAAGCCGTCTTCGTTGGCGACCTCGGCGCCGGCCAGCGGATCGGAGGTGCTCTCCTCGTAGGTGTTGCCGACCACCAGGCCGCCGGGTTGCGGGTTACACCCACTGGGAATCTCCACGTCGTCGATGTACCAGCCAGCACGTTCCACCACAGCAGTAGCATACATGCGGAACTCAATGGTCGCTACCCCGCCCACATAAGGGCCCAGGTCTACGCTGTGCTGCTCCCAGGCGGTGGGTATGACGTAACTGGTGGCGCGATCGTACACCAGGTCACCATTGACGTACACCTCGCCGTGATCAAAGGTTTCGTACACGTCGTACCAGTCCCACCAGGACAAAGTGGCCGATCCCACACTGCTCAAGTCCACTGTGAAGGAGAGGATGCTGGTGTCGCCCAGGTTGTGGTAGCAGTCGGTGAGCACAGTGCCCCACATGTGAGTGCCGGAGTGAGGGGCAGCAGGAGGATAGCTGGTGCCGCAGGTTCCTGCCCAATTATAAATGCCCCACTCCCAGTCGTTGGTGGCCGCGAAACCGCCATCGTTCGCCTCAAAGTCCCAGGAGTAGAGTGTTCCTGGCACGTACCCCGGTGCGTTGCACGCCGCTGCATCTACCGTCAGCGTAAAGTTCTCGGTGACATCCGCCGTCAGCGGGCCGACGTCGCGGCTGGCGGCGTTGTAGCCGTCCACCCAGGCGTCCACGTCAAAGGTGTAGGTGATGTCCTCGGGCAGGGTGATGCTGTAGTAGCCGGTCGCGGGATCGGTCCAGACCTCGTCGTAGGGAGACGGTGGGTTCACGGGGTCACCGCCAATGGCGACGTGTGCATACAGCGGCCAACCCGTGGTGACGTCGGTGACGGTGCCCGAGACAACGTACATAGCGGCTGACGTAAGCGCGATGTCCTGTGTGGTCGTCGTGCCAGACACGACCGACACACCGCTGATTTGGGCCATCTGGTAGCCGTAAGCGACGGCTGTGACGGTGTAGGTGTCTGTAAGCAGCCCCATCCGATAGTAGCCATCTGCACCGCTGGTGGTGCTGCCGGTGTGGGTGGGCACAAGGCCCGTGGCCTGCACACTCGCGCTGGCGATGGGGTCGCTCGCTGGAGTGCCGCCGGACTCGTAGACGGTGCCGTCCAGGAAACCGGCGCCCTCCTGAGCCACGTTATAGATGACCAGGGCAAAGTCCTGGTCGGTGGCGTCGCCAAAATTGGGGATGCCATCACCGGCGATATTAAAGGCTGTGATCGTAACGTCTATCTGGCCGCTCGTGCCCGCCGGCAGGAAGACCGCCTCGTAGTTATTGTCGTCGTCGGCGGAGCCACCGGTGACACTCCACTGTCCGGAGAAGTGATTGCCCAGGTAGGTGTTGCCGCCCGCCGCGACTTCCAGGTTCAGGTCGTTGACCTCGGGGCTGGTGCCGACGGCGCCGGCCTCATCGGTGTAGGCCATGACAACGCGGACCGGTTTGCCGGGGTCAACGACGTCGGCACTGAAGGTCCAGTTCTCGCCGGAGTTATCGAACACCTCGGTCTGATTGACCATGTATCGAGGGGTGTCGTCAAACCCCAGTGCCATATTGGGCATCCCGTAGCCCTGGTCGTTGCTGGGGAGAGTATCGTTGGCGCTCACGCCGGTCAGGTAGGTGGGATGGGCGATCAGGTAGGCCTTCATCAGCGCCGGGCTGGGGGTTATGCCGTAGTGGGTTTGCAGCCAGTAGTAGTAGAGCGAGCTGACGCCTGCGACGGCCGGGGTCGAGTGGCTGGTGCCCGATGAGGCGGCGAAGATGGTCTGCCCGGAGGGGCGATATTGATCGCAAACGCCGGAGCCGTTGTACGAGGGGTGGGTGCTGGCCGTGCCCTGGATGTGCGTACCGGGGGCAATCACCTCGGGTTTGACGCGGTCGCCGGGGACCGGGCCACGGCTGGAGAAGCTGATCACGTCCATTGCATTATCAGCGCCGGTCGGACCAATGCCACACCCATCTGTCCAGGGACCATCTTCATCGGAGGGGCGGTCGCTCTCAGAAGCGCCCACGGTAATCATGTTCTTGCCATTGCCGGGGGTACCCACGGTGCCAGCGCCAGGGCCAGCGTTCCCGGCGGCGAAGACGAAGATCAACTCCTGGTTACCTGGTTCCGTCAGGTCCGCGTCGCGGACGCCGACGTCAAACGCCTGCGAGGAGTCATCGTAGGTGCCGGCGCAGCTATCGCAACCCCATGAGTTGCTGGCGATCTGCGCACCGGCGTCCTGCACGTGCTTGATCAGGCCAGTGTCGGTATTGCCGCAGGCACTCAGGTCAAAGCCGCCAGCGTCAAAAACACGCGTCCCGGCCAGGCGTGCAAACGGGCTGACGCCCAACCCGCGATTGAAGCCATCCGGATCCTGGTACGGGAAGCCGGTGGTGGTGTCGTAGCTGCCCACGATGCTCGTGTTGATGTGCCCGTGACCATCCGGGCCGCCGCCATCCGCCGCGGAGGTGCAATTCCCCACGTATTGCAGGCGGGTGGGGTTGGCGATGTTCCCAAACTCGTGCAGGGTGTAGTCGCCGGAGTTGACGGTGCCGTTGCCGATGCCGTCGTCGGTGATGTCCACGACGGGGTAGTCGCTGGGGTCGGTGCTAAAGCCATAGCCAGCAAGCCAGGCGAGGTAGCCGGGACCAGAGGGGCCGGTCTGGCCGACGTCAAAATTCGCAGCGAGGATTTGGTCCTGCACCTCGTCCATCCGCTCGCGCTCAAAGTACTCGCCGATCCAGAAAACGTCTGGCTGCGCGGCGATGGTCGCCAGGTCCCCCGCGCGCACCCTGGCCACGACGTTCTGGTAGTCGAGGACGGGCGTCCAGGGGGAAAGTTGCTTACGCAGCAATTCTGCGATCAACTGTTCCGTGGCACCCTTTCCAGCGTGGTTGTACATTTGGATGGTGACCTTAACGACTTCTTCCGGGTCGTAGGTGCCGGTCAGGCGCTTGTTCAGCGAGGCCCCCAACTTGAAGTAGGTCTGGTACGGGGCGCTGAACTGCAAAAAGTCCTTCGCGCGGGCCAAGTCACCCAGGCGCGCGCGGGCAGCATCATCCGCCCACACCAGGTAGCCGTAGTTGGCGATGTAGTGAATCGGTGTGGCACCGGCTTCTTTGACGGCTTGCAGCCACGTATCCTTGATGGGGCCGACGAACTGGATGAGATGCAACGCCGGGCCGCCCGGTCGCGTGACTCGGAAGGGCTCTGGAATGGCATCGAAGGTATCGGTTTGGGTGTTAAAGGGGTAGGCGTCGAGCAGGATGTTGTCCATATCCGTTGCCACCTGGATTCTACTGCGTATGGCGCTGGAGAGTTGACTCAATGTGGCTGCGGATACCTTGTACAAGGCAAAGGCACCGTAGTCATGCCACAGGGTAATGCCCTCTTGCGAGGCATCCAGCACGCCCGGCTGCGCAATCACCTTATAAAAGGCCGCAGGTTGCACTGCCGCAACGGTTGGGGGGGGGCGATTGTCTGCTGGCAGGTTAGAGGGCTGCCCGGCAGCCAGTGGTTGTGCCCATGCCGGGAGCACACTCGCTGCCTGGTCCTCCGGCACTGGCGGTGACGAGCCAGGGGCTGGGGCTGCG
>Ga0315541_1002678_pt1 | contig 14451 bp, 13 predicted proteins | sample SalMarSW160190MG_FD_203095 | JGI IMG/M metagenome (GOLD analysis project Ga0315541, IMG submission 203095) | Salt marsh sediment microbial communities from the Plum Island Ecosystem LTER, Massachusetts, United States - Salt Marsh Sediment SW1601-190 ...
CCCTCCACCCCCCGCTTCACGTACCCCAGCGCCACCGTCTGCGCGAACCTCGGCGACTCGACCGCGGACGTGACGTGCCCCACGGGCTTCTCGCTCCCCTCCACGAAGAGCTCCGTCCCCGGCTTCGGCGCCGGCACGTCCCCCAGCATGAGCTGGCGCAGCTCCCGGTTCACGTGCCCGCGGTCGCGGATGCGGACGATGACCTCCTGTCCCGTGTAGCAGCCCTTGGCGTAGTCGATGGCCCGCTCGTGGAGCCCGGCCTCCACGGGAATCGTGTCCTCGTCCATGTCCGTGCCGTACGCCGGCCGGCCGGCTTCCACGCGGAGCGTCGTCCAGACGCCCAGGCCCGCAGGGTGCGCGCCCCCATGCACCATGGCCTGCCAGAGCGCCTCGACCGCGCCGGCGGGCCCGTACACCGTGTACGCCTCGGGCCACACCTCGGCGGTGCGCATGACGTAGACACCGTCGCTGCCGGCGGATGCTGCGCCGGCGTCGGCCGACTTCCCCACCATCCGCCACGCGCCCTCCTCCAGCGCCGACATCTCGTGGGCTTCCACCCTCAGACCCAGGGCGAGGCGCGACACGTGCCCCGCCGCCGCCGGCCCCACCACCGAGATGGACGCGGTGGCGTGGCTCTCGTCCTCCACCTTCGCCAGCCGTGGCGGAAGGAACTTCCGCAGGTGTTCGAGGAGCCCGTCCCGTCCGGCCACGGGCACGTCGAGGAGGAAGTCCCCCGCCGTCTCCGACTCGGCGCGGCACACGCACCAGAGGTCGGTGATCATCCTCCCCTTGGGGGTGAGCACCGCGTGGTAGGTTGCGGCGCCGCCCAGGATGCCCTCGCTCGCCGCAGCCGGAGGCGCGGGAATCGTCCCCGTGAGGATCCCGTTGAGCATCTGCCGGGAGGAGCGTCCGGTCACCGCCAGGCGCGCCCGGTGGCTCCGGTCGAAGACCGCCGCCGCTTCCGTGGCCGCGGCGTACTCTGCCCTCGGATCGCCGAAGTGTCGGACCAGCGTCTGGCCATGGTAGTCCCCGGTGACGCCGCCCCGAGCCTTCATGGCGTCGAGGAGAGGGGACGGGTGAGGGTGGCTCACAGCTCCTCCCTCTCCTCCTCTTCCATGGGGCGGCCGGCCCGCAGGCCCTCCACCAGGGCCCTGATCCTGGCCGCGTCCCCGGCGCCCGGCGCAAGCTCCAGGTACGCTTGCAGCTGCTCCGCCGCCTCCGTCCTCCTCCCCAGCCTGGCCAGGAGGAGGCCACGGGCCCGCAGATCTCCACGGGAAGTGGGCTGGAGGATAAGGAGGCGCTCCACCGCCGCCAGGGCCCGGGTGTGGTCGGACACGTTCACGTACACGCCCTTCAGATTCGACAGGAGCCGGATGAGCATGTCCCGCTTCGTCGATGTCCTGAGGAACGACTCCTGGACGCGGACCATCCCGCCGTAGACCTGGTCCAGGAGCTCCTGCGCCTGGTCCTCGAAGCGAATCTTGCCCCCGTCGAAAGGATCGAGGAGCAGGCTCAGCGCGTCCCCCCGGTAGCGCACGAGGAAGTGGCTGGGGAAGCCCACCCCCTCCAGGGGGAGGCCCAGGCGCCACCCCACCTCCAGGAGGATCATCCCGAGGGTGAGGGGGATCCCCGTCCCGCGGTCCAGGACGTCGTTCAAGAAGGAGTTCCGGGGATCGTAGTATGCGTCACGGTTCCCCGTGAGGTGCCGCCGCACGAAGAGCATCTCCAGAAGCCCCTCCAGAACCACCGTCGGAGCCGTCTCGTCGGCCAGACGGTCCTTGACCTCCTCCGCCATCTGGTCCAGCCGCGCGAGGTAGAGCTCCACCGGGATCTGTGGATACTCCTCCTGGGCGACGAGGAGGGCTGCCCGGGCCATGCTCATCTCGGCTTCGGGGCGCGCCACCTCGGAGGCGAAGAGGCGACGGGGATGGGAAGCGCCTGCTGCCATGCTCGTGGGGGCGTTCTCGCTGGCGTTGCTCGTGACTTCTACCTTTCCGCCGTCACGCACCCGAACCCGGACGGCGCGCCCATGCGTACCCTTGCGAGGCCGATGGTTTCCCTCCTGGCCCTGGCCACGCTCGTCGTGGTCTCGCCGCTCCCGAGCCGGGCGCAGTCGGTGGTGGTGGGCGTCGTCGCGGGAGCCAACCGTTCCCGCGAGATCCTGAAGCACGCATCGGACTCGGAGTCGAGGAGTGGGTTCGTGGCCGGCGCCTGGGTGGACATGGAGACGCCCAAGCGACCCCTTCACGTCCTCGCCGAGGCGGCGTACGCGCGGCGTGGAGGCCGTTTCCCGCTGGGGGGGCCCAGCGGTCTCACCGGCGAGGTGGAGTCGGATTGGGTCGCCGTCACCGTCGCGCCCCTGTTCCACGTCGGCATCGGCCAAGTGGCCGCCTACGCCTACGGTGGGCCGACGCTGGAGATGCCGGTGCGCACCCGCACGGCCGCCGAGTTGGCCAACGCCTACGCCGCTCCGTCGGACCAGGGTTTCTCGGTCACCGCGGGCGCCGGGCTCGAAGGGCGCATGGACGGCTGGTCCGTGCGGGGAGAGGCCCGCATCGTCGAGGGCCTGTCCTCGGCGTACTCGGGGAGCGCCGGGGATCTGCGCCACCGCTCCCTGGAGGTGCTGCTCCGGGTGGGGAAGAGGCGGGGCGGGGACATGCCTGCGGCAGTGGGTCCCTAGCCTCACCTCCTCGCGGGACGCTCTACCTCAACTCCTCCAGCAGCTCCGCCGGCGTCCTCGCAGGCACCGGCGACTTCCTGAAGTCCTTCACGTTCCGGGTGGCGATGTACTGGGCGCCGCAAGCGCGCGCGACCGCCACCTGCATCGCATCCTCCAGGTCGGGAAGGGGGAGCGACGCGCCATACCGGAGATCGTCGGTGTCGGTGGGAGCCACGGTTACGAATCCGGTGAGATCCAGGAGGAAATCCCGAGCCTCCCCCGCTCCCCTCGCAGGGCGCACCAGGCAGAAGAAGTTCGCTACCGTGTGCCAGGCCACGAACGCCATCCGTGGACGCCGCTCCAAGAGGTCCAGAAGCGCGCTGGACGCCTCGGCGTGGGGCGCTCGGTCCAGCACCACGTCCAGGAGGACGTCCGTGTCGAGGAGGATCACAGGTACTTATCCGCCAGTACCCGGTAGCGGTCGTCGTTCTTCCCCGCGGGAAGGAAGCGGCCCCGCCACTTGCCGTGAAGGACGACCGGTCGGGCTCGGCCATCCCCCGCAGCGCGTCCTCGACGTGGGAGGAGAGGGACACCCCACGGCGATCCAATGTCCGCACCCCTGTCACGTCGCGCCATCGCCACCACGTCGTGCCCCTTGGCGCCCAGCCTCCCCCGTCCCCACTTTGCACCTTCGCTGAAGCCGCGACATCCCGAGCGCCGCCCCCGTCCACCCCATCCCGAGAGGAGCCCATGGCCGACGAGCCGAGGGACAAGAGGCCGGAGATCCGGCTGTCCCAGCTCAGCCACGGCGCCGGTTGAGCCTGCAAGCTCGGGATGTCCGAGCTGACGCAGGTGCTGCGTCACCTGATGCCGGTGGACGACGCCAACGCCCTCGTGGACGCCTCCACGGGGGACGACGCCGCCGTCTACCGCATTGCGCCGGACCGCGCCCTCGTGGTCACGGTCGATTTCTTCGTGCCCATCGCGGACGACCCCTTCGACTTCGGGCGCATCGCGGCCGCCAACGCCCTCTCCGACCTCTACGCCATGGGCGCCCGGCCCCTCTTCGCCCTCAACCTGGTCGCGTTCCCGCGGAAGCTTCTCGGCGAGGGGCTCCTCGAAGAGATCCTCCGCGGCGGGGGCGAGGCGTGCCGCGAGGCAGGAATCCCGGTGTTGGGTGGGCACTCCATCGACGACCCGGAGCCCAAGTTCGGCCTGGTGGCCGTGGGCGAGGCGCACCCCGACCGGCTCATGACCAACAGTGGCGCACGCCCCGGGGACGTCCTCGTCCTGACGAAGCCCCTGGGCACCGGCGTGGTGGCCACGGCCGTGAAGGCGGGGCAGGCATCGGACGACGTGGAGAGGCGCGCCGTCTCGGTCATGGCCACGCTGAACCGCGCCGCCGCGGAGGCGGCCCAGGCGTGCGGCGTCCGCGCCGGCACCGACGTCACGGGCTTCGGTCTCCTCGGCCATCTCCGCAACCTGCTCCGCGCTTCGGGTGCCGCGGCTACGCTGCGGTGGGCCGGCGTGCCGTTTTTGGAAGGAGCGCAAGAGCTCGGCCTCGCCGGGCACGTCCCCGGCGGCACCACCCGGAACCTGGCCGACACCGCCGAGGACGTGACGTGGCACCCGGATGTGCCCACCGCGGTGCGCCTCCTCATGGCGGACGCCCAGACATCGGGCGGGCTGCTGCTGTGCGTGGCGCCGGAGCGCGCGGGCGACCTGGTGGCGCGCCTCGAGGGACGCGCGCCCGGCGCGGCGGTCATCGGAGAGGTGGTGCAGGGCAGGGCGGGCAGTATCGCCGTCCGTTAGGCGCGGCACAGGCGCGTGCGCCGAGGCGGCCCGCACCTCCGGCGGCGGCGGTACCGATCCGGGTGGCGCCCCCATGCCCCGGCATGTATTGTGGGCCCATGATCCCGCAGCCTACCCTCCACATCGAGTGCGTCCAGGGCGACATCGCCGCCCAGCACGGCGTGGACGCCGTGGTGTGCGCCGCCAATCCCCATCTGACCAGCGGCGCCGGCGTGGCAGGGGCCATCCACAGGGCCGCGGGGCCGGGCCTTTACCGCGAGGCCGCGCCCCTGGCCCCGGTGCGCACGGGGGACGCGGTGATCACCGGCGCCCACGGCCTCCCGAACCGGTGCGTGATCCACACGGTGGGGCCCGTGTACGGGCGCGACGAGCCCTCTGCGGGACTCCTCGCCTCCTGCGTCCGGCGCTCCCTGGAGCTGGCGGACGAGGCGGGGCTGGAGTCGGTGGCCTTCCCAGCCATCTCCACCGGCGTCTACGGGTACCCCCTGGTCGAGGCCGCCCGGGTGTCCCTGGCGGCGGCGTTGGACGCGGCGCTGTCGCTCCACTCCGTGCGGCGGGTGCGCTTCGTGCTCTGGGGGGCCGAGGACCTGCGGGTATTCGAGCGGGCGCTGGCGGTTCTTCACCCCGGCCTCGGAGACGAGGCGCCGCGATAGGCTGATCGGGTCATCCCGGCGCCTCGATAGGCCGATCAGGTCATCCCGGCACCCCGGGCCCGGTGAGAGCTTCTTCCATCGCCCCTCGGCGAGGCACCCCTCCGCCGGGATGTTACATGTAACCTCTCTTGAGGCTCCCGGTCGCTCCTTCACCCCAGAACGGCCTGGACGCCCGGAGCTCCGTGATGGTGGACAAGCTGACCACGGTCCCCAGGCGAACGATGGGGATCCTCGTCGGGCGCCTCGGAGACGAGGACATGGTGCGCCTGAACCGGGCCCTGCTGGTCTTCCTGGGGTTGGCGGGCACTCCCCGATCCTAGGGGGTCCAACAGGCGACGGCCAACGCAGTGCCCCTCATGGTGCCCCCGTCTCTCCCTCCCTTTTCTTCCCCCGCTGCTTCCGCGGCGTCTTCTTCCCCTTGGCCCGCTCGCCGACGAAGGCGACGCTCACGACCTCGTCCAGCGTCTCCACCAGGTGGAAGGTGAGCCGCTCCTGGACGTCGGCGGGGATGTCCTCGATGTCCGCCTCGTTGTCCAGGGGGAGGATGATCTCCTTGATCCCCGCGCGGACCGCGCCGAGGACCTTCTCCTTCAGGCCGCCAATGGGGAGCACCCTCCCGGTGAGCGTCAACTCACCGGTCATCGCGATGTCCTTGCGCACCTTGCGGCCCGACAGGGCGGAGACCAGCGCTGTGGCCATGGTGATCCCCGCCGACGGCCCGTCCTTGGGCACCGCGCCCGCGGGCACGTGGATGTGCACCTCACGCCCCTTGATGGACTCCTCGGGGATCCCCAGCGAGTCCCAGTTGGCCTTGGCGTACGAGAGCGCCGCGCGCCCCGACTCCTTCATCACGTCGCCGAGCTGGCCCGTCAGCACCAGGCCGCCCTCGCCGGGCATGACGCTCGCCTCCACGAACATGATGTCCCCGCCCATGGGGGTGTAGAACATCCCCGTGGCCACGCCCACCGTGTCCTCCTCGGCCATGCGCTCCGGGTGCACCCGGGGCCGCCCCAGGATCTCGCGCACGTCCTCGGGGGTGGCGTCCAGCCTCTCGGTCTTCCCGGCGGCGATTCTCCGGGCCACCTTCCGGGCGAACTTCCCCACCTCCCGCTCCAGCTGCCGGACCCCCGCCTCCCGGGTGTAGTTCTGCACCAAGCTTAGGACGGCGGCGTCGGTCATGGCCAGCTCGTCGTCATTCAGGCTGTTCTCCTTTCGCTGGCGGGGAAGGAGGTAGCGCTTGGCGATCTGGAGCTTCTCGGCCTCGGTGTAGCCGGCGAAGTCCACCCGCTCCATGCGGTCCAGGAGGGGGCCGGGGATGCGGTCCAGGTAGTTCGCCGTGGCGATGAAAAGCACCTCCGAGAGGTCGAAGGGAATCCCTAGATAGTGGTCCACGAACGTGGAGTTCTGGGCGGGATCCAGAACCTCGAGGAGCGCGGAGCTGGGATCGCCCTGGAAGGAGACGCCCAGCTTGTCCACCTCGTCCAGGAGGAAGACGGGGTTCTTGCTCTTGGCCTGCCGCATCCCCTGGATGATCCGGCCGGGCATGGCGCCCACGTAGGTGCGCCGGTGGCCCCGGATGTCCGCCTCGTCCCGTGCGCCGCCCAGCGAGATGCGCACGTAACGGCGGCTCAGGGAGCGGGCGATGGACTGGGCAATGGAGGTCTTGCCCACGCCTGGAGGACCGACGAAGAGCAGGATGGGTCCCTTTCCGGCGTGGTGGATGTCCTCGGCGGTGATGGTTTCCTTCTCCGCGGCCGTGCCTCCGTCGCCGTCGCCTCCGCCCTTTCCCTCTGCACCGTCCTCCGCCGGGCCCGAGCCCTTCTCCTCGTCGACCGCCCGCTCCAGCTGGAGCTTCCGCACGGCCAGGAACTCGAGGATGCGGTCCTTCACGTCCTCCAGGCCATAGTGGTCCTCGTGGAGGATCTCCTCGGAGCGGGCCAGGTCGATCTTGTCCTCGGTGCGCTCGTTCCAGGGCAACTCGGTGATCCACTCCAGGAAGGTGCGGATGACCTGGTACTCGGCGGACTGGGGACTGGTACGCTCCAGGCGGCGCAGCTCCCGGTCCACCTCCGTGCGCTGCTCCTCGGAGAGCTCGAGCCCCTCGATGCGCTTGCGCATCTCCTCGACGTCGTCGCGCTCCTCCTCCTCCCCCAGCTCCTTCTGGATAGCCTTGAGTTGCTCGCGCAGGAGCATCTCCCGCTGCCGCTCGCCCAACTCCGACTGCACCTTGGCCTGGATGTCCTCCTGGGCGTTGATGCGGGCCAGCTCGCGCTCCACGGCGACCAGCGCTGCACGCATGCGCGCCTCGTCGTCCAGCGCCTCCAAGAGCTTCTGCTTGTCCTCGGTGGGGAGCTCCAGGTAGAAGGCCACCAGATCGGCGAAGGAACCCGGGTCGTCCACGCCCTGGATGAGCTGGTTCAACGCCTCGGCGGGCACGCCCCGCCGGGTGCCCAGCTCGGCAGCGCGCTGCCGGAGTTCGTGGTCCAGGGCCTGGAAGGCGGGGTCGGCCACGTTGACGGGGGCCACCCGATCCAGAGGGAGGAGGACGGCCCTGAGCATGGCTTGGCCGTCCTGGTCGTAGGAGAGGGCCTGGGCCCGCCCCTCGCCCTGCACGAGGAGCTGCACCCCCCCGCGCACCCGGTGCGTCTGGATGACTCGCACCACCGTGCCCACGCTGTACAGCACCTCGGGTGCCGGGTCGTCCACGTTCTCCCGCTGGGCGACGGCGAAGAGGCGGCGGTCACCCTCCAGCGCGTCTTGCACCGCCTCGACGGTGCCGGGTCTGCCGGCGGAGATGGGGACGGCGACGCCGGGGTAGACCACGGTGTCCCGGAGGGGCAGGACCGGGAGGGTGAAGCGCTCGCCCATGGGTTCCTCTTCTTCTCGGATGCTCCCCGCGCGGGACCGCTCGGGGCCTTCGTGTACTCAGGTGCAGGATCCTTGCCATTCCCTACGCCCCGGATGGATGCCGGGAGCGCAGGGGTTCCTGCCAATCTGGCGCAGCGGGATCTGCCCGCAACGCCACTATTCCGTCCCGTGGCAGACCGCTACGTTGGCAGTTCGGCCGGGGAGGGAGTGCCCTAGCTTGGCACCTCGCTCCCCTGCGCGCTACTGCTGGTGGAGTCCTCCATGAGCGACACCCTCGACGGCGTCACCTGGTTCCGAGGCTCGTCGGTTCGGATCCGGCGCGCGGGCCTGGAGATCCACGTGGACCCCATCGGGCTCTCCTCGGCCTCCCAGGCGGACTTCATCCTCCTCACCCACCCGCACTACGACAACTTCAGCGAGCGGGACATCGACCGGATCCACACGCCCCGCACGGTGGTGGTGGCGCCGGCGAGCATGAAGAAGCTTCTGGCCGACGCGGACCACTTCATGCGCCCCGGGGACATGCTCCAGCTGGACGGCCTCGACATCCTGGCGGTCCCGGCGCACAACGTGGACAGGCGCTTCCATCCCGCCGAAGCGGCTTGGCTCGGCTACGTGTTCACGGTGGGCGGCGTGACGTTCTACCACGCCGGCGACACCGACTTCCTCCCCTCCATGTTCGGGATCCGCTGCAACGTTGCCTTTCTCCCCTGCAACGGCCACTACACCATGGGCCCCGAGGACGCTGTCCGTGCGGCGGCGGCGTGCGCCGCCTCCGTGGTCGTGCCCATCCACTGGGGGGACCCCCACGGCACCCGCGAGCAGGTGGAGGCCATGCGGGACCGCCTCCATGGCGAGCTGCGCATCCTGGAGCGGGAGGGGTAAGCCACCGCCCTCCGTTCTGCGCCCGATCCGCACCGCTACGATGACCAGCATCCGCCGCGCACTCGCGCCCACCCACGAGAAAGCCCCATGCGAGCTCTCCCCGCCCTTCTCGCCCTGGTGCTGGCCTGCCCGGCCGCGCACGCCCAGGTGACCAGCCCCGCCACCCGCTCCGGCCGCTCCACCGTATACGCCCCCCGGGGCGCCGTGGGGACCAGCCAGCCCTTGGCCACCGGCGCCGCCCTGAAGATCCTGGAGAGCGGGGGGAACGCCTTCGACGCCGCCGTCGCGGCGGCGGCGGTGCTGAACGTCACGGAGCCGTACATGACGGGGATCGGCGGCGACGTATTCGCCATCGCCTGGTCGGCCAAGGAGGGGAGGCTGGTGGGACTGGACGCCAGCGGCCGCGCCGGGTCCAAAGCCTCCCCGGAGGCCCTCCTGGCCGAGGGAGCGGACGCGGTCCCGTACCAGGGTCCCCGCGCCGTCACGGTGCCCGGCGCCCTCTCAGGGTGGGACGCCCTCCTGAAGACGTACGGCACCCTCACGCTGGCCCAGGCGCTGGAGCCGGCGATCCGCATCGCCGAGGAGGGGTTCCCCGTCACCCCCATCATCGCCCGGGACTGGCGGAACACCACCGATCTCCTGCGACGGAACGCCGGAGCCTCCGCCACCTTCCTCGTCCAGGGCGAAGCGCCCCGGGCGGGGCAGTGGTTCCGCAACCCCGATCTGGCCAGGACCTTCCGGCGCATCGCCGCCAACGGCGCCGCTGAGCTCTACGGCGGAGCCCTGGGGCAGGAGATCGTGGCCGGGCTGGACTCCTTGGGCGGCTGGCTGACCCTGGACGACCTCAGGGCCCAGCGGGTGCGCTGGGTCGAGCCTCTCTCCGTGGACTACAAGGGGTACACGCTCTGGGAGCTCCCACCGGCGGGACAAGGCATCGCGGCTCTGCAGATGCTCAAGATGCTGGAGGGGCTCGACCTGAGAGCCATGGGCCACAACTCGGCCCAGTATCTCCACACGCTCATCGAGGCCAAGAAGCTCGCCTACGCCGATCTGGCCGCACACGTGGCCGATCCGGACCACATGTTGGTGGGGCCGGAGCGCATGCTCGACCCCGCCTACCTGCGCGGCCGCGCTGCGCTCATCGATCCCGCCCACGCCGCCGAGCGCCCCGCGCCGGGCTCCTTCTCCACCGACAGCGAGACCATCTACCTGTCCGTGGCCGACGAGAAGGGGAACATGGTCTCGTTCATCGGCTCCATCTTCGAGTACTTCGGCTCCGGCGTCGTGGTCCCGGGGACGGGCTTCGCCCTCCAGAACCGCGGCGCAGGCTTCACCCTGGAGGCGGGACATCCCAACCGCCTGGCGCCCGGCAAGCGGCCCTTCCACACCATCATCCCCGCGTTCGTCACGAAGGATGGGCAGCCTTGGCTCTCCTTCGGGGTCATGGGCGGGGCCATGCAGCCCCAGGGCCATGTGCAGATGCTCCTGAACCTCCTGGAGTTCGGCATGGATCTCCAGGAGGCGGTGGATGCCCCCCGATTCCGGCACTACAGCGGGACCACCGTGGCCATCGAGAACCTCCCTGCGGCTGTGGCGGACAGGCTGCGCGCCATGGGTCATGCCCTCCGAGATCCCGCCGGGGTCGCCTTCGGCGGCGCTCAGGCGGTCATGCGCCTGATTCGGGGCTGGGCCGCCGCCTCCGACCCCCGCAAGGACGGCATGGCGGCAGGGTACTGACGTGGAGCGGCACCTCATCCCTCTGGAACGCCTCCCGGCGCGCTACGCGGAGAGCCTGGCGCACCCTCCCGAGCGCCCTGTCTGGCCCCTCCCCGCGGCCACGCTCGCGCTCCTGCGCGACGGCGCCGACGGCCTGGAGGTTCTCCTGCTCCAGCGCGCCCCCGGCGCGGCCTTCGTCCCGGGGGCCTGGGTCTTCCCCGGGGGGCGCGTGGATCTCTCCGACGCCGACAAGCTGCTCCTCGCCCGCCTGGACGGGCTGGATGCGGAGGCCGCGGCACGGCGCCTGGACCTCCCCTGGAGCGAGCCGCCCGCGGTGGCCTACTACGTCGCCGCCCTGCGGGAAGCCTTCGAGGAAACCGGGATCCTGGTGGCCCGGGACGAGGAGGGCGCGTCGCCTCCCACGGCCCGGGAGGACCCCACGGTGGATGCGCTCCGCGACCACCTCATGGGACACCGGGCCCGCCTCCACGAGGTCCTGGACCGCCTCGGGTGCCGCCTGGACGGCGCGGCGGTGGAGTACATGTCCCACTGGATCACCCCCGAAGCCGAGCCACGCCGCTTCGACACCCGCTTCTTCGCGGCCCGCGTGCGCCCGGACGCGCGCCCGGTGGTGGATCCCCGGGAGATGACGGCCGCCCTGTGGATCACGCCGGCCGCCGCTCTCCGCCGCCACCGGGAGGGGACTCTCCCCATGGTCTTCCCCACCCTCCGCACCCTCGAGGACCTGGCCGCCCATCCCACCGTAGATACAGCGTTGGCGGGGCTGCGCGGGCGGAGGATCCTCGCCATCCTTCCCCGGTTGACCCTCACGCCCACCGGAGTCGTGGTGGAGGTGGACCCATGAACGTGAAGAAGAACGCCGCGCGCCTCGCCGGAACGCTGGCCCTGTCGCTCCTCGCCGCCGCCTGCTCCCCCTCCGCCCCGGGATCGACCCAGGCCGAGGCGGAGAACGAGTTCGCCATCCGCACCCTGTTGGCCATGGTGGGCTCCGGCAACGCCGGCGACATCGCCGGGCTCTTCCATCCCGACGCCACCTACGACGACTACGCCAACCAGCACCAGTACCGCGGGCTGGAGGAGATCGCCGGCTACATCACTGGCGGCACCCGTTGGGCCACCGCAGTGAGCGTGGACGTCATGGACGTGCACGTGACCGCAACCGGGGCGGTGGCCGAGTGGGTGTTCACCGGCATCCAGGACCAACCCATCGGGTCCTTCCTGCCCGTGGTCACCGGGCGGGAGGTGGTGCTCTACGGCATCACCCTCATCCAGATGGAGGACGGTCGCATCCGCCGCGCCGCCGACTACATGGACGCCCTCCCCCTCGTGCTCCAGCTCGGAGGCGAGGTCCACATGCCCGGCGGCGGCGTCCTGCGGCAGGAGCTCGAGCCGTTCGACACCCTTCCTTCCCCTCAGGAGCCCTCATGAGCGGCCGCCCCTGGGTCCTCTCCGAAGCCACGTGGTCCACCGTCCGGGAGGACGGTTACGATGTCGCCATCCTCCCCTGGGGCGCCACCGAAGCGCACAACCTCCACCTCCCGTACGGCACCGACTGCTACGAGAGCGAAGGGATCGCAAGGGAAGCGGCGCGCAAGGCGTGGGACCGGGGTGCGAAGGTCATCGTCCTCCCCGGGATCCCCTTCGGCGTGAACGCGCAGCAGATGGATATCCCCCTCGTGATCAACATGAAGCCCAGCACCCAGGCAGCGGTGCTCGGCGACGTGGTGGAGAGCCTGGAGACGCACCGGGTGTCGAAGCTCCTCATCCTGAACGGGCACGGCGGGAACGACTTCCGCCAGATGATCCGCGAGCTGCAGATGCACACGCCGCTCTTCCTGTGCACCACCAACTGGTGGACGGTCCCCGGGCTCACGCACGTGTTCGAGGACCCCGGAGACCATGCGGGCGAGCTGGAGACCAGCGTCATGATACACCTGCACCCCGACCTGGTGCTCCCGCTGGAAGAGGCGGGCCCCGGGCGCGCCCGCGACTGGAAGGTGCGGGCGTTCCGGGAGCGGTGGGCGTGGGCGCCCCGCCGGTGGACCCGCGTCACCGACGACACGGGCGTGGGCGACCCGGCGCCGGCCACCGCGGCGAAGGGCGCCGCCTACTTCGACGCTCTCACCACGAAGCTCGCCGACTTCCTGGTCGAGCTGAACGCAATGGATGCCACGGATCTGTACGAGAGGGGGATCTGAGAGAGCGAAGGCCGGCGGAGGGGGGCTACGTCCCCAGCGCGTCCAGCGTCTCCCAGCTCTGCGCCCGGCGCCCCTCCTCGATGTCGTGGATGAGCTCCACCAGGCGCCGCACCAGCGGCGTGTCCACGCCGGCCTCGGCACCCAGCGTGGCGATGGGCGCGATCTGGGCGTCCACCTCGGTCTTCCGCTTCCGCACGGCCAGGTCGCGCCAGATCCCGCTGTGGCTCTTGGCCGAGGCCTGGTTGAAGGCCACCAGCCGGTCCAGGCTGTCCCGGGAGTCCACGTCCAGCGCGGTGCGTCCGAAGGCTCTCGGGTTGAAGCCGTCGAACCCCTCGGGGCGCACGCCCCGGGCATCGGCCACGCGCATGACCTCCCGGGCCAGCTCGATGATCACCGGGCGGTGGGGCTCCGACGCGAGCACGTCGGCGATGGACGCGTCGGCCAGCGCCGTGGCGAATAACATGCTGCCATACGCCAGCTTCCCCCACAGGAAGCCCCAGATGTTGTCGGTGGCGATGGCGTCGGGCTCGAAGAGGCGGAACAGGCGGTGGATCTCGCGGAGGCGCGGTGTCATCTCGCCGTTCAGCTCTCCCACCACCACGGCGCCGCGGTTGCCGCGCTGGACCACCCCCGGCTCCACGACGTCGGCGCCGAAGTTCACGAAGCACCCCACCGTGCGCGCTTCTCCGACCCGGCGCGCGATGGCCAGCTCGTTGAGGCCGTTCTGCACCGAGACGATGAACCCATCCTCGGCCAACAGGGGCGCCAGCACGTCCAACGCCGCCTCCGTGTGGTGCGCCTTCACCGCCAGGAGCACACACTTCAGCCCCGCCTCCACCTGCTCGGGGAGAAGACAGGCGGCGTCCACGGTGAACTCGTCCACGGGGCCGGTGATGCGCAGGCCGTGCTCGGCGATGGCGCTGGCGTGGGCCCGGTCGGCGTCCACGAGAAGCACGCGCTGGTGCGCGCGGGTGAGCCAGGCGCCGATGGACCCGCCCATGGCGCCCGCGCCCCAGACGGTGACGAGGTCGCGGGTGTAGTCGGTGGGAGTCATGCCCGGCGGCCCCCGCTCTCGATCGCCTCCGCCACCAGCTCCACCACGTGGCGCACCTTCACCGGGTGCTCCTCGAATCCCTTCTGCACCTTGAGCCCGTCCTCGAGCATGGCCAAGCAGAACGGGCACGACACTGCCAGAGTGGGGGCGCCCGATTTCATGACCTCTTCCGCGCGGTTCCACGACACCCGGGGCTCGGGCTCCTCACGCCAGAAGTTCCCTCCTCCGGCACCGCAGCAGAACGCGTGCTCCTTGTTGCGGGGGAGTTCCACGAGCTTGCCCCCGCTCCGCTGAACGAGCGCGCGCGGCTCCTCGTAGATCCCGTTGTAGCGGCCGTAGAAACACGAGTCGTGGTAGGCCACCTTCCCCAGGTCGGGGCCGTGCCCATTCCCGCCGCCGGGCATGCCATGCCGCCGCACGAGCCGCGCCACCTCCTGCTCCACGCTCACCACCTCGAAGGGGAGCCCGTCCCAGCCCTCGGGAACGAAGTCCTTGTAGTCCTTGCTGAAGATCTGGTGGCAGTGGGGGTTGGTGACCATGAGGCGCTTGAACGTCACCGAGGCGAAAAGCTCCAGGTTGGTCCGG
>Ga0315541_1002680_pt1 | contig 14439 bp, 11 predicted proteins | sample SalMarSW160190MG_FD_203095 | JGI IMG/M metagenome (GOLD analysis project Ga0315541, IMG submission 203095) | Salt marsh sediment microbial communities from the Plum Island Ecosystem LTER, Massachusetts, United States - Salt Marsh Sediment SW1601-190 ...
CGTTTACCCGTCCCGCTCGGAGCCTCCGTCGGATTAGCGCCCGGCGGACGTTGCATGTCAAGTGTTGGCTCTGCCATCGAGACAGTGGTAGTATTGGGACGAGGACAGACCCGGTCTTTGGCAGGGCTTTTCTTTCGACCTTTGCGAATTGCAGGTGGACAAATGGGCAAGGACAGGCAGGACGAGCTGTACGCCGAGGATCCCTGGCGCGTATTTCGCATCATGAGCGAGTTCGTGGAGGCTTTTGAGGTAATGAGCCAGATCGGGCCGGCGGTCAGCGTGTTTGGCTCGTCACGTACCAAGCCGGGGGACCGCTACTACCGGCTTGCTCGGAAACTGGGCGCCATGTTGGCCGAACGCGGTTTCGCCATCATCACCGGCGGCGGGCCCGGCATCATGGAGGCCGCCAATCGCGGCGCCGACGATGCCGGCGGCAGGTCCGTCGGACTGAACATCACGCTGCCGCACGAGCAGACGGCCAACCGGTACAGCAACATCAGCTTGGACTTCCATTACTTCTTCGCGCGCAAGGTCATGTTCGTGAAATACGCCTGCGCGTTCGTTTGTTTCCCGGGCGGGTTCGGCACGATGGATGAGTTCTTCGAGTCGATGACCCTCATCCAGACCCAAAAGGTCGATCGTTTCCCCGTCGTGCTGATCGGGCGGGGCTTCTGGGGCAAGATGGCCGACTGGCTGGACGCGATGATGCTCCGCCGCTACCACAACATTTCTCCCAAGGACCTGGACCTGTTCCTGGTGACCGACAGCCTGCACCAGGCCGTCAGGGTGATCGAGGAGGCCCGAGCCGCCGACCTGTCACGCCGGGCCGCGGTCGCCGACGTCCACCGGCGCCTCACCGGCGAGGGCACCGTCGTCGGCCTGCCGCCCAGGTCCAAGCGAAGCGGTCGTCGCTCCGCCGCCGGAAGCCGGGCCTCGGGCCGGAAGCGAAATCGGCGCTGACCGCCGGGAGTTCATCCCATGGGCATGACGATTACGGAAAAGATCCTCGCCAAGCACGCCGGCCGGCGGGCCGTCGCCCCCGGCGAGAACGTCTGGGTCGACGTGGACGTGCTCATGTCCAACGACGTGATCGCTCCGCAGATGATCGGCGTTTTCGACGAGAATTTCGGGCCCGAGGCCGCGGTATGGGACGCCGACAAGGTGGTGATGATCCCGGACCACTACGTCTTCACGGCCGATCGGAAGGCCCACCGCAACATCGACATCATGCGAGACTTCGTCGCCCGCAAGGGCATCAGGCATTATTACGATACGGATTTCATGCCCGCCGGGTTTGAGGGCATGCCCACGGCATACGGCGACCCGACCAACACGAAGTACTCGGGCGTCTGCCACGTCACGCTGCCCGAGAAAGGCCACACCCGACCCGGCGAGCTGCTGCTGGGCACCGACAGCCACACCTGCACACACGGGGCCTTCGGGGAGTTCGCCGCGGGCATCGGCAGCACGGACGGGGCGTTCGTGCTGGGCACGGGCAAGCTGTGGCTGAGAGTTCCGCCGTCGCGGAAGTTCATCTTGCACGGGCACCTGCCGCCCTACCTGATGGCCAAGGACCTCATCCTGCACGTCATCGGCGAGATCGGGACGAACGGCGCGACGTACATGACCATGGAGTTCGCCGGCGAGGCCGTCGGCGCCCTGAACATGGACGAGCGGATGACGATCTGCAACATGGCCGTCGAGGCCGGCGCCAAGAACGGAATCATCGCCTCGGACGCCATTACCGAAATCTTCGTCCGCTCCCACAGCGACAAGCCCTTCGAGCCGGTCCCGGGGGACGACGACGCATCCTACGCAGACGTGACGGAGTTCGACGTCAGCGAGATTGCTCCGACGGTGGCCATGCCGCACTCTCCGGGCAACCGCGCCGCCGCGGCCGAGCTCGCGGACGTGGAAATCCAGCGCGTCTATATCGGCTCCTGCACCGGCGGAAAGACCACGGACTTCCTCGCGGCCGCGATGATCCTGGCGGGCAAGACGGTCAAGGTTGAAACGTTCATCGTCCCGGCAACTACTCAGGTGGACGCAAACCTGGACCGCCGCCAGGTGGACGGGAAATCGCTGCGCGCGATCTTCACGCAGGCCGGATGCCGCATCGGGCCGGCCAGTTGCGCCGCCTGTCTGGGCGGGCCGGAGGACACTTTTGGCCGGGCGAACGAACCCATGTCCGTTGTCTCGACGACCAACCGCAACTTCCCCGGCCGCATGGGCCACAAGGACGCCCGGATCTACCTGGCGAGCCCCCTGACGGCCGCCGCCAGTGCGATCACCGGCCGCATCACCGACCCGAGGGACCAGCTCCACACAGACCGCGCCGTCGGGCTGGCATCGGATTGAACGTCCAGGCGCGAGCCGGGAGGCGCGCGGCGCTTTCGGCAGCCGCGCCGGGTCAGAAATGATCCAGGGCGTAGTGCATCGGCCACTGCTTGGGGAACAGTGCCTCGGCCAGTGCCGCCCCCCGCCCGCTGAAGCGGACGCCCGACTGCAACGCCACCGCCGCCGGTTCGGCCGAGCCGATCAGCAGCCTGGCGACGGCCGGGCCGGCCACGATCCGGTTGCGTGCTTTCCGCTGTTTGCTCGTCACGCGAACTTTTCCGCCGACGATGTCCAGCACCACCGCCTCGCCCGCGCCGCTGATACCCAGGGGGCCGGTGAAGTTCTTCATGGCCGAGCGTCGCAAGCGGTCGGTCAGTTCCGCCTGCATCTGCCGCAAGCACCCCGAAAGCGAAACTGCCGCCGCCATCGCCCCGCCGCTGCGGCTGTGATGCATCTCGACGCTGCAATCGCCCGCCCGCAGCGCCCGGCAAAGCGGATGGTCGTAGGCAAAGCCTATTAGCCGCACTTTCCCGCACTTGGCCCGCCGGGCCAGAAGCCTGATGGCCGCCAGCAGCCGGTCGGCGCCGCAGGGCGGACTGAACCCGCCGGCTTCCAGGACGTGGAGATCGGCGCCGGATTTCTTCGTCGCCAGATAGCCGCGAATCCGCCCGGCCGAGTCGCACAGCGCCGTGCATTCGAAATCCCCCGTAAGCCCGCCGGTGAGCGTATATATCGGCCTCTCGGCGGTGCCGGTCCGGGTGGCGTTGTCGCGGTCGTACATCCGCATGATCGGACCGTCCCAACATAAGGCCTGTTCCCTAAGGACCTTGCGAAGCTTCAACTTCGGCGATTCCTGCGGCAAGGCGTCGACTCCGGCGATGTGAACCGTGTTCGGCCAGGCCGCGATGTAGCCGAAGCGATGGTAGAAGTCGCGGATGCCGAACAGCACCGTAAAGTGGTAGCCCGCCTGCCGCATAGCAGGGAACAACGCCCGAAACAGCTTCGCCATGATGCCGCGCTTTCGGTAGTCGCCGTGGGTTGCGACGGCCCCGATGCCGCCGGCCTTCAGCCGCGCCTTCCCGACGCGCATCCGGTATTCCCACACGCCGATGTGGGCGATCATTCGGCCGTCGTCCTCGGCCACGCGCGAGACGGACCAATCGTAGCTGGAACCGGTGAAGTAGCCCTCGTGGCAGGTCCGCAGGAACCGGAAGTATCCCCCGAAAACCTTCGCCGCCAGATCGTACAACTCCTCGGCCCGCTCCTGACTTGGAGAGCCAATCTTGATCATGAACGCCTCCTGCCTGGCTGTTCGGTTTCGCCTACCACGGTCGCCGCGCAGGGGCAAGTCAAATCCTTCGTCCTCGGCGTCCGGGCGTCCGGGGCGCTACTCCTCGCGATCCATGGCCACGAAGTAGTTGGGCGCCTCGTGGGTTATGGTGATGTCGTGAGGGCGGCCTTCCACCAGTGAGGCCCCGCTGATGCGGATAAACCTGGCCTGGGTTTGGAGCAGCTCGATGGTCTGAGCGCCGCAGTACCCCATGCCGCTGCGCAGTCCGCCGACGAGCTGGTAGACGAATTCGCCGAGCGGCCCGCGGTAGGGCACCCGTCCTTCCACGCCCTCGGGAACGAGCTTTTCACGGCTGGTCTCGCCTGCCTGCCCGTACCGGTCGGCCGAGCCGGACACCATCGCGGCCAACGAGCCCATGGCCCGATACACTTTGAAGCGCCGCCCTTTGAAGATCACCGTCTCACCCGGGCTTTCGTCCAGGCCGGCGAACAGGCTGCCCATCATCACCGCCGATGCCCCGGCGGCAATGGCTTTGGCAATGTCGCCGCTTTGGCGAACGCCGCCGTCAGCGATGATGGGGATGCCTTTCTTCTCTGCTTCGCGGGCACAGTTGAAGATGGCCGTGATCTGCGGCACGCCAACGCCCGCGACCACGCGCGTGGTACAGATTGACCCGGGGCCGATCCCGACCTTGACGCCATCGACCCCGGCCGCGATGAGGTCGCGGGTGCCCTCGGTGGTGGCGACGTTGCCGGCGATGACGTCGATCTGGTGGTCGGACTTGATCTTCTCGACGGTCTGGATGACGTTTTCGCTGTGACCGTGAGCGGTATCAACCACGATCACGTCGACGTCGGCTCGGATGAGCATCTCGATTCGCTTGTACTCGTGGACGCCGACGGCCGCCCCGACGCGTAAGCGGCCCCGCGCGTCCTTGCAGCTACGTGGGAACTGCCGCAGTTTCTCGATGTCGCGCATGGTAATCAGCCCGGCCAGCTTGCCGCGCGAGTCGACCAGCAAGAGCTTTTCAACCTTGTGGCGGTTGAGGATTTCCTCTGCCTTGTCGAGGGTTGTCTCCGGCGGGGCCGTCACCAGGTTGGCGGCGGTCATGACTTCGCGGATGGGCCTGTTCTCGGCGAGGAACTTCATGTCTCGGCGGGTGAGGATCCCCACGAGCGTGCCGTCGTCTGTGACGATGGGAAAGCCCGAGACGTTGTGGTCGATCATATTCTGGCGGGCGGTGGCGGTCAACGCCTCCGGCGGCAGCGTCAGCGGATCGACGATGATCCCGTTCTCGGAGCGCTTGACCTTCGCGACCTCGCGCGCCTGGGCCTCCGCCGACATGTTCTTGTGAATGATGCCCATGCCCCCTTCCTGGGCCAGCGCTATCGCCAGCGCCGCCTCCGTGACCGTATCCATCGGGGCCGACACCAGAGGAACGTTCAGGCGGATGTTGGGCGTCAGGTGCGTGGAGGTGTCCACGTCGCGCGGCACCACCGATGACCGTGCGGGAATCAGCAACACGTCGTCGAAGGTGATGCCGTCAGTTACGAGTTTGTCCATGGGCGGACCTCCTTGGCAGGGAGTGGCAACCGGTTTGTTGAAGCCGAGACTGGAGCCATGCGTTGCCAGTAAAAACTAACCAGCTTTCCGGGAAGCAGTCAATACAAAAGTGCATTTCTCCCGGTACGGCCCGTTTTCCAGAGCTACGGCTCGTCGGCGGCTTCGGTGCTCGGCGGCGGTCCGGGCGGGACCCCGGCGGCTTCCTTGCCGTCCCACTGAAGCCCGCCCAGGGTGGCCTGTGCAATGTTCGTCAGGTGGTCGCCGATCTTCTCCATGTTGTCCACGTAGTCGACGAAGATCATCCCGGCGATGGGCGAGCAGGTGCCTTCCCCCAGCCGCTGGACGTGGCGCCGGCGAAGATTGATCTGCATTTGATTGACCGTCTTTTCATGCGTCAGCGCCCGCTCGGCCGCCACCATGTCCGAACCGTCAATGGCCGAAAGAACGTCCCCGAACATGTCGTCGATCTCCGTCCGCATGCGCTCAACTTCCGCGGCCGCGGCCGGGCTGAAGCTCTCCCCCTGGTCCATCTTACGGCCGGCGATCTCGGCGATGTTCACCGCGTGGTCACTGATGCGCTCGATGTCGTTGACCGTGTGCAGCAGCACCGGCAGTCCGCCGGCGTGCTCGGGAGAGAGGGTCCGCTGTGACAGTTCCACCAGATATTGGGTGATCTCGGTCTGGAAGTCGTCCACAGTGTCTTCCTTCCTGGCGACCTGCGCCAGCCGCTTGCGGTCGTCGGCGCAGATGGCGACGATGGCGTCGTCGAGCGCGTCCCTGGCGGTGCCGGCCATGCGGACGATCTCCCTCCTGGCCTGTTCCATGGCCATCGGCGGGGTCGCCAGCAGGTGCCGCTCGAGGACGACCGGCTGCATCTCCAGGTCCCCCGGTTTCCCCGGGACCACCTTCATGACCAGAGTTTCCAACAGACCCGCCAACGGCAGGAACACAAGCGAGTTGGTGATCTTGAAAATGCTGTGGGCAATGGCGATGTGGACCATGATGGTATTCCCGGTCAGTGCCACCGGCGATACGGCCTTGACCATCTCCGTGAACAGCCCCAGATACACGAAGGGAAGTACGAAGGCGACGCCTATCACGTTGAACATCGTGTGGGCCATGGCCGTTCGCCGCCCGAAAACGTTCGTTCGCAAGGCCGCGATTTGAGCCGTAATCGTCGTGCCGATGTCATCGCCAAGGATGAACGGAATCGCCACGCCGAGGGCAACGTGCCAATCCGTTCCGAATGCCCCGCTGAACGCCATGATCTGTATCATCGCAACCGACGCGGAGCTGCTCTGGATGAGCATGGTGAAAAGGGCTCCGACCAGGACCGCCAAGATCGGCCGACCGCCGACGGCAATCAGTATTTGCCGGGCGCCTTCATGAGATTTGAGGGGCGCGAAGGCGTCCTTCATGAAGGAAATGCCGAGGAAAAGGATGCCAAAGCCCAGGATGATCTGCCCCAAGTGCTTGGTTTGGTGCTTCTTACCAAGGACGTTCAGGAGAAACCCGATCGCCACCGCCGGCAAGGCGTAGGTGGTGATCTTGAAGATCGACATCCCCGACACCAGCCAGGCCGTCAGCGTCGTGCCGACGTTCGCTCCCAGCACCACGCAGATCGCCTGGCGCAACGTCAACAGACCGGCGTTGACCAAGCCGACGACCATAACCGTGGTGGCTGAACTCGACTGGATCAGGCAGGTGACTCCCGCTCCGACCAAATACGCCCGGATCGGGTGCCTGGTCACCTTTTCCAGCACACGCCTGAGCCGGTCTCCCGCGGCCTTTTTCAGGCCGTCGGAGAGCAGCCCCATGCCGAAGAGGAACAACCCCAGCCCACCCACCGTGTGAATGGCCATGTCCACAACGTGAAGCTTCATTTCAGTTTCTCAACTCGGTGCTATCTGGCGGCAACAGGTTGGGCAGAACCACGACACCTGGTCAATTCGGTTTCCGTAGAAGCCGCCGGACAGCGGGGAAGGAGCTGGGGCCCAAATCTGTGGGATCAATGGTATCTCATGCCGCCCCGGCCGCAACGTCGCCTGCCGGCGCGACCGGACTGAAGACGGCACTAGACCGCCCGAACGTCCTGATGATTGCGTCGGCTCCGCCGCCGGGGTCTGCTTGGCTGGGCGCACGACCAGGATTTCCCCGCCGCTTGCCGGCCGGGACCCGATCACTGTCCTGTCTCGTCGAAAAGCTCCTGCTGTCCGGGTGTTTCAATCGGCGCGGCACGAACTTCCTCGGCCTCTTCGATGAACTGTCCGACGTCCCGGAATTCCCGGTAAACGCTGGCAAAACGGATATATGCCACCTTGTCCAGCTTCCGAAGGCGCTCGCTGACCAGCTCGCCGATCTGTGCCGAGGGCACCTCCTTGTCGAATTTGCGAAAGACCTCCTCCTCCGTCAGCTCGACGATCCGCATCACTTGCTCGTCGCTGATCGGCCGCTTGAAGCAGGCTTTTTTCAGTCCCTCAACGATCTTCTGTCGCTCGTAGGGCACCCGCGATCCGTCTTTCTTGATCACGCTGATGCGCGGGGATTCCTCCGCCCGCTCGTATGTGGTGAAACGGCGCTGGCAGCGGCGGCACTGTCGTCGCCGCCGCACCGCCCGGCCTGCTTCGCTAGCACGGGAATCGATGACTTTGTCGTCGTCCTCGCCGCAGAAGGGACATTGCATAATCACACCGTCAACGCAGGCTGCCCGGACGGCCACTCACCTCGACGTCCCTCTTTGCGTGCCGCCCCAGGCAGTGGCACGCATATGTAGGCTGGACGGCAGGCTATGTGCCTACATGTTGGGTGTCAAGTCATTTCCCAAAATCCTGCGGGGGCTTGTCCAGGGCGAGGATGTGAACCAGGAAAACCCGTCCGTCGGCCGCCGTTTTCGGAAGATCCTTCTTGAGCTTCGGCCCGCCGTAGCGAGTGAACCCCCCGCCGTAGGCCAGCGATTGCTTGATCCGCTTGAGGCGTTCCGCCAGGTCGGCCGGCTTGATGAAGGTGCTCCTGCCGCAGCCTTCCTGCTCCCCCTGGCAGCGGGACGTCAGCAGGCCGGCGATGGCCTCGCCCACGAACGCCGCCCCCACGGCCTCTCCGGGAAGCAGCGTGGCCTCCAGCTTCACCTCCTCGGGTCCGGCGGCGATGACCTTGGCATGGCCGGCGCGAATCTCGGTGCCCATCTGCCGGTATAGATTCACCGCTCGGATCGTCACTGACTGCCCGGGCTTCAGGGCGACGGGCTTGTCCGCTTCCACCGGCGTCAGCGCCACCCCGGAAACGCGGATCGCCGAGACGGGCACCTGCGAGCCGCCGGAGAGGGAACCATAGCTGCGGCGCATGGCCTTTGCCCTGACCACCTGGCGCGGGCCGAGTTCAACGTAGATCAGCTCGGCGTCGGCTATGGCCTGTTCGTCGACCAGCAGCACGTCCTCGCTGATGGGAATCCCCAGTGCCTGCTTGCTCACGATCCGGTCGAACGCTGGCGTGAAGAGCGTTTCGTCGCGCGCCTGCCAGGTGCGCCGCCCGGGCATAAGCCAGACCGTGCCCTTGCCGTACCTCCGGTACTGTTGCTTTGGCTTTTCGTACCGCCCCAGCAGTTCCTTGGCCCTGACGTACACCGGGTCCTTCATGTGGCTGCCGGGCGTGACCTTCATCGCCTCTTCGACCAGTTGAAATGCCAGCGCGGAATCGTCCCGCAGGTGGAAGCAGGCGATGAACTCCTCCAGCGCCTCCAGGGGCCGGCCGAGCTTGATCAGCGCCAGCCCACGTCCCTGGTGATAGCCGGCCACGAGAGGCTGGGCTTCGATGCAACTGCTGAATCGCTGCTCGGCCTGTTTGTACCTTCCGGCCTGCAAGTCCAGCGAGCCGAGCATGAAGTCTTGGATGGTCGTGTCCGGCCAGACGCCGGCGGCCGAGTACAACGCCTGCACCGCGTCACGTTCCAGCCGGTTGCGCCTGGCCTTGTCGCCGGCCTTGGTGGACCGGGCGTACCTTCTGGCCTCGACCATCAGCCCGCGCGCCTGGGTGAGCTGTTTTTCGAACTCCGACCGTCCTCGTCGCTGTTCGGCGCGGGACAGCCACTTTCTGCCGACCTTGCGTTTTCCGTCGTGCAGGGCGATCCGCCATTGCTCCAGTCGCCGCCCGATCGACTGGTCGCTGATCTCATCGCCCAGGAGTTCCAACTGGCGGGTGAGCATAAAGACAATGGGCTCGGGGTGTGTCGCCTGGTTGATGTTCCACCGGGCCTTCGGGCGCAGGCGCACTGCCGGCCGGTAGAGGGACCTCGGCCAGGTGGTCGGGCGGGACGGCTGCGTGGTGCCGCCGGAGAGGACGATGAGCACGTCCGCCTGGTCGACCGTGATCGTCCCGTACGCCATTTCGATCCTGAGCTTGTCTCCTGCCTTAGTGACCTTGCCGACGAACTTGCGCCCGTCGCGCATGTGGACGGTCTCGCCGGCCGCAGCCGCCGCCAGGACCAGACCGATCAGAAGCGCCAGGGTCCGCATTGCTCGCATGAGTAGGATCCTTATTCGCCCGGTTCGACTCTCCATACAGTGTAACGCTTTTGCCGAATGAGCGTTTCTCCAAACCTGCATGCCGGCGCGGCTTGACCTGCATGTCGCCCTGACATAGGATGATCCGCCTTGTGAAGACGCGGGCACATCAACTCAGTGTCCTGACCCTGGATAAGCTGACGCTGGCCGGCTACAGCGTCGCCGGGGAGGAATCTATCGTCATTGTGCCCGAGCTGGACGTGGCCTTCGACATTGGCAAGTGCCCGCGCGAGGCGCTGCGGATCAACCACGTGCTGCTGAGCCACGGGCACATGGATCACGCGGCCGGCGTGGCTTACTACTTTTCGCAGCGGGACTTCCAAGGAATTGCCGACGGGGTTATGCTGGTCGACAGGTCGCTGGTGGAGCCCCTGGAGCGGCTGATGGAGGCGGTCGCCCGCGTCGAGGGGCACCCCTCCCCGTACAACCTTGTCGGGATGTCCGACGGCGACGACCACGAAATCCGCCGTGGGCTGCTGGCCCGTGCCTTCGCTACCCGCCACGTCGGCAACTCGCTGGGCTTCTGCGTCGTCGAGGTTCGTCACAAGCTCAAGCAGGAGTTCGCCGACCGCACCGGGCCGCAACTGGTCGAGCTGAAGAAGCAGGGCGTCGAGATCACCCGGCGGACGGAGGTGCCGCTGGTGGCGTACTTGGGCGACACGGCCAAGGCCAACTACTCTTCGATACCCGATGTCCGCGACGCAAAGGTCCTGCTGATCGAATGCACCTTCTTTGACGCCGATCACGTTTCTCGCGCCCGCGCCGGCCGGCACCTCCACGTCACCGACCTGCCGATTGTGCTGGAAGGCACCAACAACCAGCACATCGTCATCACCCACGTCACCCGCAGGACCCACCTCGGCGAGGCCAGGAAGATCCTGCGAAAGACCCTGCCGAAAGACATGTACGAGCGCGCCACTTTCCTGATGTCGCGGCGGCACGTCATCGAGGACTCGGCCCTCGACGAGAAGATGGCGTCACCGGCCCGCCCGCCCGGCGGGAATCGCGAAGATTGCGTTCGGCCGGGCGAGGCGTGAGGAAGCCTACAATTGCACCAGTGGCGCAAGGGCGGCCGAGGCGGCAATGCCTGCCGGCGGTCGCGTGCAAAAAGGCTCATCCGAAATCAAGCCGAGCTTGGTAGAATCACTCTGGTATGTCTGAAGAAGGACGAAGGCTCAAGTTCATCGGCTGTGAGATTCTCCATCGCGAGGCTTGCCTGTTGGCCGCCCGCAGCCCGCACGTGGTGGACCTGGAGTTTCTGCGCAAGGGCCTGCACGATCTGGAGACGCCGGACATGCTGTCGACGGTGCAGTCTGCCGTTGACGCCGTGAGCGACAGTTACGAGGCCGTGATCCTGGGCTACGCCCGCTGCAATGACGGGGTGGTGGGTCTGGCGGCGCGGTCGGTCCCGCTGATCGTGCCACGCGCCCATGACTGCGTGACGTTCTTCTTCGGCAGCCGGGCGGCCTACCGGGAGTATTTCGACGCCCACCCCGGCACCTACTACCGCACGACCGGATGGGCGGAGCGCGGCTGGAGCGAGGGGGGCGAGCCGGACGGGGTGATGAGCCAGCTCGGCCTGGACCGCTCACACGCCGAACTCGTGGAGAAGTACGGACGGGAGAACGCCGAATTCATCGCCGAGATCATGGGCTCGTGGGTGAAAAACTACAGCAACCTGTGCTACCTGGAGATGGGGGTCTGCGACGAGCGTCCTTTCATCGCCGACGCGGAGGCTGAGGCGAAAGAGCGGGGTTGGGGCTTCGACCGCCGCAAAGGCGATTGGACGTTGCTGGAGAAGCTGTTCTTCGGGCAATGGGACGACGACTTCGTGATTCTCCGGCCGGGGCAGGCTCTGGCGGCCAGCAACGATGACCGCGTGCTGGACCTTGCCGCCCGTGACGGGTGAGCGGGCGCCGGCCGGTGGGACGCTGTTTACAGCCTTCGCAGGTGAAAGCCCCCATCGACGTTGATGACCTCACCGGTGGAGTAGGGCAGCAGGTCCTCGGCGATGGTCACGACGGCCAGCGCCACGTCCTGCGGCCGGCCCCAGCGGCGGATCGGGGTGAGCCCGTCAGCGATCAACTGATCGTATCGAGCGTGGACGTCGTCGCCGCCGCCGGCCGAGATGAGCCCCGAGCGGACCTCGTAGACGTTGATGCCGTGTTCGCTGAGTCGGTCGGCGAACAGCCGGGTGAGCATCGCCATGGCGGCGCGGGCGAGGCAGTGAGCGGCACGGTCGGTGGAGGTGGTGTAAGCGCCGATGGAGTTGACCAGGACGATCTTGGGCGCCTCGATCTGCCCGGCCTCGACCAGCCGGACCATCTCATTGGCCACCAGTTGCATCAGGAACAACGAGGCGGTCACGTACGCGTCCATGACCTCCAGGTAGGCTTCCTCGCCCAGTTCGAGCAAGCCCTGGTAGGCGGCCGGTCCGGCGGGGACGTTGGCCAGCAGGTCGATCCGTCCGTACTCTTCCAGCACGAACTCGACCAACTGCTCGCGCTCGGCGGCGGCGGTCAGGTCCGCGCGCTGGCTGGCGACCTGGCCGTCGCGCCCGGCCAGCACCGCGACGTGCTCGACGGCGGCCTGAAGCTCCCCCTCGTCGTCGCCTTGCAGCAGAACTGTCCAGTTGCGACGGGTCAGCTCGCGGGCAATGCTCTGAGCGATGGGCTCCGTCGCCCCGGTAATCAGCGCGACCTGTTCCTGCTCGGCCATGGCTATGATCTCCCGACGGCGCCGGCCCGTGGCGCCAGTGAGACGTTCCCGGCGGCCGGGCGATCTCGATACATTCATCGGCTATCGCCGCGGGTTTGCCTGAAGCGCTTTGCCGTGCCGGCCGGACCGGACGCCGCGGCCCCGCCCGCCGGCCAAATGCATTGACGGCTTCATGACGCACGGATAGGATGAAAGTCGATCCTGATTTCAGGAGTGCCGATCATGAAACTATTGGGTTCAGCGCTGCTGGCGGCGGTAGTGTCCGTCGCCGGCTGCCAGGTAGAGCAATTCCGCTCCCAGCCGCTGGGTAAGGCCAATTACGCCGAAGCCTTCGCCGTCGGCAAGGCTGTCTTGGCCCAGCACTTTTCCATTGCCTCGTCCGACGCCGCCACCGGCAGGATCGTCAGCCGGCCGAGCAGCGTGGCGGCGCCGGCCGATCGACTGCTTGGCAGCTCGCCGGCGAGGCAGATCGCCACCATGCAGATCCGACGAAAAGGCGACGAAGTGTACGCCGAGCTGCGGGTGGTCATTCAGCGACAGGGCGTCGGGGCCGCCCGGATCATACAGCCGGTGACCGTCGATACGGAACTGCCCACTCGCACCCCCGCCCAGGAATCGGCGGCCATCACAACCGAGCAGGACCAGCTCTGGGAGATTACCGGCCGCAACGACCAACTCGAGCGAAGCATTCTTGGCCAGTTGCTGCGGCGCCTGAGCAAGCCCGCGGAGTAGGTCGATTGGGACGCGCGCCGCCCGGGGCACCGGCGCCAAGCGCCAGCGAGGACGACAGGCCGCACACTGGAACACCCGCGCGGGGCAGAGTCTGCAACGAAAGGAACAATCGCCGCCGGCGTCACCGGATCCTTTGTGCAGCGACACCCGACAACAGGCTATTAGCCGACGCCATACAGGCTGTTCCGGTCGATCTTGCCTTCCAGCTCGCGCAGCACGCCGGAGAGCTCCACGCCCTCCCGGGCGGCAATCAGCCGGCCCAGCGCCAGTGAGGCCGACAAGATCGCGTTCATGCCGAGATTGGCCTTGCGCTGCATGACGGCAATCCGCTCTTCGGCGGCGGCGCCGTCTGAGACTTTGTCGCGCTCAACGGCGAGCTTGCGCTCCACTTCCAGCAACTGCTTATCCACGTCGAGCAGACCGCCGATTTCCGCGAGCGTCTTCCCGACGAACAGCGGGGCGATGTGCTTCTCAGCGTTGTCCACGGCGTTCAGGCAGCCTTTGCCGTTATAGCGCTGTGCCCGCTGCCAAAGCCCTGAGAGTTCCTCGTCGTTCTTGGCCCGCACCGCGTCAGAGCTGAGGCCCTTCCTGAACCTGAAGACCTTTCCCTCTTCGACCGCCTCGAACAGGTCGGGATACTTGCCGGTGGCGGGGCACTGCTCGATGGTGCTGTCAACCAAGTGGATGGCCTCGTCCGTCCCCGCCGACGTGCCCAGCGGCGTGGCCCCGTGGAAGGTCACGCCGTTTTCCAGGCGGACGATCACCCCCGCCGTCGGGATGCCGGCGTTGGTGGCCTCCTCGCGGGCGGAGATATCGGCGATCTTCAAGTCCGCCTCCAACGGGCGGGTGATCTTGAAGCCCTTCTGGGCCATGCCCATCAGCTCCACGATTCGCGCGTACTTGATCAGCCGCTCGGTGTTGCTGCCGCCGCCGCACTTCATGCCCATCGAGTCGATGGCAAAGGCGATGTCGGCCTCCATGGTGTCGTTGGGGCTCTTGGAGCGGTGCGAGACGACCATCGCCATGCCGCGGCTCTTGCCGGCGTGCGTCGCCAGCAGCGTCTCGCACAGCGTGCCGATCTGATTGGCCTTGACCAATACCGTGTTCATCAGCCCCTGCTCGATGGCAGCAATGATGTTGGTGTCCTTGGTCGTGACCAGATCGTCGCCGATGATGAAGATCTTTTCCCCCAACTCCTTCATCAGCATCTTCCAGCCTTCCGGGTCGTCCTCGGCGAAGCCG
>Ga0315541_1002681_pt1 | contig 14438 bp, 14 predicted proteins | sample SalMarSW160190MG_FD_203095 | JGI IMG/M metagenome (GOLD analysis project Ga0315541, IMG submission 203095) | Salt marsh sediment microbial communities from the Plum Island Ecosystem LTER, Massachusetts, United States - Salt Marsh Sediment SW1601-190 ...
CACTATGGGGACCTGTTAATTGGGGAACAGTTTTCAAACTTGATACACAACTTGGAACGCAAGCGAAGGAAGCTGTGAACGCGGCACGAGAACTAATCGGGGTGAACGCTTGATCTGGAGAGCATTGTCTCCCTAGTTACTATGCTGTAAACTGAGATTAGAAGGGGAGGTGGACCATATGCTTACGTCTCTAAGGGAGAGAATCAGTCAGGAGATCGAGGATCTATCAGAAGACCAGCAGGAAAAGCTCTTGCAGTGGATCCAGATTATGCGGAAAGGGCAAATCAAACCACCAACAGGAGAACTGGGTTTGAAGAAGCCATTTAAGAGAGAGGAGTTCTACGAAGATGCTCTTCCTCATCGACTCTAATGTTCTTATCTCCTCCTACGATAAAACCGAGCAGCAACACAAACATTCCTATTTGCTTTTGCAGCAGGCAATGAGTGGCCGAGTGAAAGCTGCCTTAGCTCATCAGAACCTCTTGGAATACTTGGCGGTGGTCACCGATTCCAGGCAAGTGGAACATCCCCTATCCCTCCGAGAAGCCTTTGTGAATATCGATATTTACACTGCTTCCTTAGGGGTCATCTTTCCTAAGGTCACAACGGTTGGTACGCTCCAGGAGTTGTCGAAGGTGAAGTCCGTGACTAGAACGAAGATCTTTGATCTCTATCTAGCTGCTACTGCTCTCGATAACGGTATAACGCAAATCTGCACATGGAATGTCGCTGACTTTGTAGGCATCCCGAAGATTGAGGCGGTATCCCCTGAACAGATCCTTGGGTATGTCCCTAATGAAGGATAAGAGCAGGTGTCTGTTTGGAGAACCTCTCTGGCGCTTCGAGAAGTTAAAGATGAGCTATCTAAGCTGATAGGAGAACAAAACCATGAAACGAGCATTGATTACCGGTATCACGGGCCAGGACGGCTCTTATCTGGCGGAGTTCTTGCTTGCCAAAGGCCATGAGGTTCATGGTCTCATCCGCCGGGCGAGCACCTTTAATACTGACAGGATCGATCATATCTACCAGGATCCTCATGACCCCGCTGCGAAGCTCTTTCTCCACTACGGCGATCTCGCCAACGGCGAGCAGCTTTCAAACCTGATCTATAACGTAAAGCCCGACGAGATCTATCATCTTGGGGCCCAATCTCATGTGCGAGTGAGCTTTGATACACCGGAGTATACTGGCGATGTCACGGGTCTTGGGACAACACGGATCTTAGAGGCGGTTCGGCGAAGTGGAATCAAGACCCGTTTCTATCAGGCTTCCAGTTCAGAGATGTTCGGCGCGGCTGCCCCGCCACAGAGTGAGAACACCCCCTTCCGGCCACAGAGTCCTTACGCTTGCGCAAAAGTGTACGCCTACTGGATGGCGGTGAACTATCGGGATGGCTATGACCTGTTCGCGTGCAATGGCATCCTGTTTAACCACGAGTCCCCACGGCGGGGGGAGACCTTCGTCACCCGCAAGATCACCCGGGCGATCGCGAATATCATCGCAGACAAGCAGAGGAAGCTCTACCTGGGCAACCTCAAGGCCAAGCGCGACTGGGGATATGCTCCAGAGTTCGTCGAGGCCATGTGGCTGATGCTTCAGCAAGAGAAGCCCGAAGACTATGCCATCGGAACCGGGGAGGCCCACTCCGTGCAGGAGTTTCTTGACGAAGCATTTGAGTACGTGGATGTGGATTGGAAGAAGTACGTGGAGATTGACCCGCGCTATTTCCGCCCAACAGAGGTAGAGTTCCTTTTGGCCGATTCCTCCAAAGCGAGGCGAGAACTGGGCTGGGAGCCGAAGGTGACATTCAAGGAATTGGTTAGAATCATGGTGGATGCTGACATGGAGGCGATTGGTCTTGAGCCCATCGGCGAGGGCAAGAGAACCATGGAGGAGAAGTTCACCGGCTGGCATCGTTGGGATACGGGCGTGAAGGCAGTGTATGAGAATACCAGGAGAGCAGTTGAGTAGGCGGGTCTGTTGGGTTTATTGGGTTCGTAGGGTTCATTGAGTTCGTAGGGTTGAGGAGCAGAAGATAACGACGGTTGAGCGATTTGAGGATTTGGAAATCTGGCGAGCAGCACGCGATGTAGTCAATGCGATGTATCAAGCTTCTTCAGATGGTGCATTTTCCCGAGACTATGGGTTGCGTGACCAGATTCGCCGGGCGGCGGTCTCTATCCCCTCGAATATAGCAGAGGGTTTCTCCAGACGTTCGAACAAAGAATTCATCCAATTCCTGTTTATCTCCAAGGGATCGGCTGCCGAGGTCCAAAGCCAGCTTTATACTGCTCTTGACCAAAGCTACATATCACAGGAAGCTTTCGATAAGATATACGAGCAGCTAAACGTTCTGGCAAAACAGATCTCACGTTTCATCACCTACTTGAGGGGCGCTGGTTAGTCTCGTGAACTCTACGAACCCAATGAACTCAACGAATCCACAACTCGCCACTGAGCCGTTTTGGACCGATAAGCGAGTTGTGGTCACCGGCGGTGCGGGGTTCCTCGGCTCCTTCGTCGTGGAACAGTTGGAAGAGAAGAACCCCAAGAGCGTCTTCGTCCCCCGAAGTAAAGATTATGACCTGCGCGAGAAGGAAGCGATTGTCCGGTTGTACGAAGCTAGCAAGCCCGATATCGTGATACATCTAGCTGCAGTCGTGGGAGGAATCGGGGCGAATCAGAAGTACCCCGGCAGGTTCTTCTATGACAATGCCATTATGGGGATCCAGCTTATCGAGCAGGCGCGACAGTGCGGCGTGGAGAAGTTCGTGTGTGTGGGTACAATCTGCGCCTATCCCAAGTATACCCCGGTGCCCTTCAAGGAAGATGACCTGTGGAATGGCTATCCTGAGGAGACCAACGCGCCCTACGGTCTGGCGAAGAAGATGCTCCTTGTGCAACTTCAGGCCTATCGTCAACAATATGGTTTTAATGGGATCTATCTCTTACCGGTAAACCTATTTGGTCCGCGCGATAACTTCGATCCTGAGTATTCGCACGTGATTCCAGCGATCATCAAGAAATTCGTCGATGCCAGGGACCGGGGAGATGGAAAGATAGTTGCCTGGGGGACGGGAGAGGCTACACGCGAGTTCTTATACGTCGAAGACGCCGCGGAGGGGATTGTTCTTGCCACCGAGCGTTACAACAAGTCGGATCCTGTCAATCTGGGCGCGGGAGAGGAGATCAAGATTAAGGACGTGGTCTACCTGATCAAGGACCTATCAGGGTTTGAAGGTGAGGTAGAGTGGGATACCTCCAAACCAGACGGTCAACCCCGTCGGAGATTGGATACCTCAAGAGCAAAGCGGGAATGTGGATTCGAAGCCAGAACTGGTTTTCGGGAAGGACTAAGCCGAACAATCCAGTGGTATGAGCATCATAAGGTGGAAAGAGAATAATGACACCTGAATGCTTAGGCAAACCATTGGTTTCCATCATTACTCCCTCGTATAACCAGGGCACATTCATCGAGGACACAATTCTCTCTGTCAAGAATCAGGATTACCCTAACATCGAGCATATCATCATGGACGGGGGATCAACCGACCAAACGCTGGAAATCCTCAAGAAATATGATGGGACCTATAACATGCGGTGGGTCTCGAAACAGGATAAGGGCCAGGCGCATGCTGTGAATAGGGGATTTGACTGTACCGAAGGAGAAGTCATTGGTTGGCTAAACTCGGATGACGTGTATGTCCTCCGCGATGTCGTCAGCTCTGCAGTTGGAGTGCTGCAAGAGGACCCATCGGTTGCTCTTGTGCACGGGAATAGATTGACTATTGATGAGATGGATCGTCTCCAGCGGCTGTACTATTCGGGGGAGTTCCGCTACAGCAAGTTCCTTCGAGGGCTGTGTAGCGTCTATCAAGAGACCGTATTCTTTCGCAGAGTAGTTGCCGAACACTTCAGGATGAACGAACAGATGCAGTTTGCTATTGACCATGAGTTCTGGCTTAGGGTGGGCAGAGTATACTCCTTTAGGTATCTCAACAAGTTCATGGGGGGATTTCGGCTGCATAACGCCAGCAAGTCCGTTTCGCCTAAGTATGATGCTGGGTGGAACGAGGAGAAGAAGCAATTGCAGGAGCAGTATGGGTATGAGACAAGAATGAGAGGCGAGCCCAATATGATAGCCACCGTTGAGAGGAAATTTCGTCGAGTCTTGGCTGGCGCATACACTAATTACCGGTACTTGCCAATTTCTCTTGCCAGGATGCTTGCGCTCCCTGCAGAGCAGTTTGCCTTTCCCATCAAAATTAGTAAAGTTAGGTTTTTTCAATACTTGACGATGTCTGTGATCCCCAGACAGATGCGCGCGGGTCAATGATTGAGCACTTGCCACATAGAATGATTACAAAGCGTAGGTTCCTACAGGTCCTCTGAGCGACTTATTGACGGAATCCCGGATTGAGTTCGTACTGGAAATGGCGAAAAAGATTGGGGTGAGAGTATCTACATTGCGCTCAGCACTAAATCTTACATCACTGCAATCGCTGGAGGAGGCAATGGGTCCATGAGCATCCCAATTCGCGGTTTAATAGCGTCCGCTATCTTCTTGATGATACTTCGTCCGAACCCTGGGTTAATAAACGCTCGACTTGAACTCTTAGGGGGGGCATTGCTTTACCTAATACCAATTATGATGTTCTTATATTGGTTAAGAGACAATCATTCACTAAATTTGCCATGCAATAAAAGGATCCTTTTACCTAATTATGCGAAGATTTTCTTTTGGGGAATCTCGCTATGGATAATATTTACAAGCTTAATCTCTTTCATCTCCGGCACAAGCGAAATATCGATGGCAAATGTTGGGGAATTCTTTCGCTATCCCGTTTATTTTCTAATCTTTATCGCTGGCTATTATTCTGCTTTGTTCATTGATGACGAGCGATTTTTGAAATGGCTATGCTGGGCAATTTTGGCCAGTTGTATCGTAGCGTTCATTCAGCTACTTACAATTCCCGGTTTATATGATCTTGCGTTACGAATCTATGGTAAATTTAAACTGAGGCCGCTCACAGTCACCTTGACAAATTTTCGAGTATATGGAACATTTCGGAACGCAAATTGGTTTGGGATGTTTCTGGTGGTCGCCCTTCCCTTTGTGTTCTATCATTATCGTCGAGCCCCTCTTTGGGGACGTCTCTTTGCTTACGGTGTTGTTTTGTTGGCCATCTTTGTATCTGGGTCTCGCTCGGCATGGATTGGTGCTTTTCTTGTGGTATTCGCAAATGCATTTTACATGATCTTTACGAGATTTAGGCCAAGGCGACATCCTATCATGCGTTACATAACACCGCTGCTTCTTCTAGCCGTAATTTCGCTAATTCTGATACCAACACAAGGCATCAAACAATACCGACGGATAGGCGAATTAATCGGGGCCTTCACTCCTGGTTCTAGTAGCGGTCTATTCCCCAGCGCTCAAGGGCGGCTACACGCTTGGACTAAATACCTAGGAGTTGCTTCCACTAGGCCCATTATTGGCTTTGGTCCCTCACAGGAGTGGATTGGTATACCGGAGAACGGATTCATAGTTCTATTTGTCAAATATGGAGTTCTTGGGGGCCTGTTGCTGGTTGGTTTTCTTGGAACAGTAACTGTAAAAGCATACCGTTCCAAGACCTTGCTTGGCCTGTCGTTAGCAACCTCGGTACTGGTCATGGCCTATGGCAATGTGGTTATGGATCTCATTGATGTTATACAAGTTGCGTCAATTGCTCTGTTTATCTATGGCTTCACCCTTGGCTCAATACGTGAACGGCAAACCAGGCAGCGCCCACACTCTGAGTATCTCTCCGAAGGAGGGAGTACTGTATGAACGTGCTGTTTGTTAGTATCGTTGACCTCTCCGGACGGTCGGGACAGAATATCTACGCTAGAGAAGTTGCAGCAGCTCTTGAACGTGATCCATCTGTGAACCTATTTCTCGTGTGCCCCCAACCTTCCAATGCAGGGCTCTCGGAACTCGGAATCAATGCGAAAGCTATTTATTATTTGCCTGGTAAACGTAGTCGGAAGATTGGCTGGCATTTCAGGGCACAAATTAGGTTGTTTTGGGTGATAAAACGACTCACGACAGAAGAACCTCTCGACGCTATCGTAGCTTCTCTTAAGCCTTCTCTGCTTGCCTCGCCGATTCTAGCACGGAAGTATGGAATCCCCTATATACTTCTTGTAGAAGGATTAGGAATGAAGAGCCTTGAACGGATTGGCGTTCCTTGGCTGATGCGTGTAGCGGCTGAGAGGATTTTTCAACTAAACGTAAGAGCCGCCACTCAGACGTATGCAGCGTATGAAGAGGCAAGGCAATGGATTAGTAGTCTCCAGTCTCCAGGTCAATCTGAAGCCCAGCTTTTGTATAGCGCAGTAGATAGCGGGCTGTTTCGGCCATTCCCTGCCGAGCTTGCTAGGAAGCAGTCAAATCTCCCTTTTAGTGAGTCCGATTTTGTTGTAGGTTTTATCGGAAGTTTCAAAGCGTACCACAATCTGGATGCCCTTGTCTACGCAATTACAGGGTTGGCGGAGACAATGCGGAACATCAAACTGCTTTTAGTGGGAGAGGGACCGCAGTATCGTAGACTTAGGGAGCTGGTTAGTAAGATAGGTATGGATAAGAGGGTGGTGTTTACTGGTATGGTTTCGCATCGGGAAGTGCCCAAGTTCATCGCCGCGTGTGATGTTACGTATGCTGTAATCAGCTCCAATCACGGCGGGAACCCCATGAAGTGCTACGAGAGCTTGGCTTGTGGCCGACCAGTTATAGTGAGAAATACTCCAGATCTAGCTTTTGTTGGTAGGGAGCATTTCGGAATAGTAGTGGAGTCCGATAGTCAAAAGGATATATCTATGGCGATTATGCAACTTCACGATACAACAAGGGAAACACGTACAAGGATGGGCGTAGCAGCTCGAGAGTACATTCTTCAGCGGCATACCTGGGATCAGTTTGCTGATTCAATTCTTAAATGCGTTCGTTGAAGATCTTACTCGTCTTGCGTGGAAGGCAATAGATGTATAAATATGCTGCTATTGGCGCTTTTCTCCGAAAGATGCATGATGCAAATATCCTTTACTGTCACTGGAAAAGCAATGAACACGTAAGAGAAGGGCTAGCAGGGAAAACCGATCTAGATATCCTTGTGAACAGGGATTCGAGATTGGAAGTTGAGCGGATTCTGGCCGGAGAAGGATTCAAGAGGTTCTCTGCGGTTCGTGTTCGTAGGTATCCAGGTATTGAAGACTATCTCGGACTCGATAGAACATCTGGCCAATTGATACACCTGCACTTGCATTGGCAACTAACGCTCGGAGAGAAATTCCTCAAGGGGTATCACTTGTCTTGGGAGAGAATTGTCCTATCAACAAGAAGGTTTGATAGTGAGCACTCGATCTACGTTGCTGATGCAACCATCGAAATGCTGCTCTTGATAATACGCATGACATTAAAAATCCGTTTGCGTGACAGATTTTTCGCTTCGCTGGGGCGAGTTTATTGGGGGGATACTGAACTTCGTGAGCACGCGTGGCTTCAGGAAAAACTTGATGAGCAGAAATTAAGAGAGTATGCCCAGAAGTTATTAGATCCACAGTCTGCGGAACTGATCTCCAGGATAGCTGGTGGGGAGACCAATATGACAACGTTGCTCACACTTCGCAAGAGCATGCATGTTTTAATGCGACAGTATAGAAGATATGGTTCGGTGCTCGCTCGTCTTCTGAGGTGGCATCGGGAGTTGTTATGTGACATAGGAGTGGTCAACGAGAGGTTCTTTCATTTCCCCATTCCCTCACGACGAATCTGCCCCACCGGAGGAATCTTAGTCGCACTGGTAGGGTGCGACGGGGCTGGAAAATCTGCCGTAGCCAATGAGATCGTCAAGTGGCTACAACATAAGCTTGATGTGATGCTTATTTACTTTGGAAGCGGGGATGGACATAGCTCTTTCGTCCGCTATCCCCTAGTGGTCCTTCACCGCATTCTACGAAGGATCCTCTCTTCAACTGCTGGCCACAATGATTCAACGAGTAGAGCTTCTCAATTTAGACCCCTCTTCGCAAGAATGTTTAGTGGATTGAAAGGCTTCGCCAGGATACCCTGGGCACTGGTTCTTGCATATGAGAAGCGGGGCAACCTATACAAAGCTAGACGAGCTCGTGACCGAGGAATGGTTGTAATATGCGATCGCTATCCCCAGAGTCAGATTCCAGGTTTCAATGATGGTCCGCTATTGGCTCACTGGTCAAACCATCGGTTTTGGGTGTTACGCACTCTGTCTAACTGGGAACGTAGTGTGTATGAACAAGCGGAAAAGAATCCTCCGGATCTCGTGATAAAACTCCAAGTTAAACCGAAGATTGCCTTGACACGGAAACCAGAAACGGGGGAAGATGAAGTTCTCAGACGAGTCAAGGCAATCTCAGACTTACACTATCAGCCTCCTGCCAGAATGGTCACTGTAGATGCTAATGCTCCACTTGATAAAGTTGTGCTTAAAGTGAAACAGCTTATTTGGGAGTGTATTTAACGTGTCCCAAAAGCCGTTCGTTCTAGAATTTGTCAGCCTGCCCGGTTCTGGTAAATCGACTCTCTCACATAGGGTAGCACAAATGCTTCGTAAGACAGGAGTAGCTGTCAAAGAACCCACCTATGCCCTGACACACATGACCAGTCCGTGGATAAGACTTTTAAAGAAAGGGATCCATGTTGGCTGGGCGGTGCTGTGCATGCCAAGGTGTGTCAGTTCATTGACGCGGGCTGTGGTTTCATCCCGTCCAGAATCTGCCATTGCAATGCTGGCAAATTTGCTGTTTGTGGTCGCGTTGGTGCGAAAGCGTCGGTGTACTCCCGGAATAGTTATCCTCGATCAAGGTGTATTCCAGGCTGTATGGTCGATTGGCTTTCGCAGTGATGAGCAGGCGGTTACTCGTTGTGTAGCAGCGTTAGTTGAGTGTGATTTGATCCCTAGGACGGTTGTAGTAATTGACGCTCCAGTCCCCACGGTTAGGAATCGGCTTTCGCAGCGTCCAGGAATCGCCAGTGTGCTAGAGAAGAGAGGTATTGATGAAGTCTCTTGGCAGAAGGCAGCTTGCATCTTTGAGAGGGTCAAGAAAATGCTCTATGACCTGACAGTTCGAGGCAAACGTATGTACATGATCAGGCTCAATAACTCGCATGACGATGTTGAGCCGAACGCAAGACGAGTGGCTAATGAGATTGGTGCGATCCTGTGACCGCAAGCGCGTTACTAGAAGGGTGATACTCAGTGTGCGGTAAGGACAGATCTGCAACCAAAGTTCTCCACATCATAACCCGCTTTCTCAAATGGGGCGGGGCGGAGAGGCATACTTACTATTGGATGGAGTATCTGAAAAAGGTGGCAATAAAGCATGGTCTTGACTCCTCGGAGTTTGGCAGTATGGAATTCATGATAAAAGGCAGTCTCTTAAAACGCTGGCAACACGTTTCTCACCTTCGAATGGCATATATACTTGCTAATCCTAAGAAAACGGATTACATTATTGACGTTGGCTGCGGCCAAGGTTTGTTCCCTCTGAGTCTGGCAAGCAAATGTAAAAAGATAATTGGAATTGACCCGCGCTGCGATGTCTCCAGGCTTAGTTTTATTCCAATGAATGTCCAACTAATTAAGGCAAAGGGACAAGAATTGCCCATTCAGTCACGATATTGTGATGTTGCATTTTGCTTAGAAACTCCGGAGCACATAAGTCCTGATGCGGATAGATTAAAAGTCATTAAAGAGATTCATCGTGTGTTAAAACCAGGAGGAATAGCAACCTTTTCGATACCTATAGAAATCGGGATACCACTTTTGTTAAAGCTGGTAGCCCCTTACTTTATCCCGTCCTTTGCATATAAGTCAAGTAGGCAGGAACTGAATATGTGGCAGGCGCTTAGAGCAATTTTTTTAAGAGATGTTTCAGGTTTAGAGCATTCTGACCACTTTGCTTTCGATTACCGACTGGTAATCCAAGAAATGCAACAGTTCTTTTCTATTAAGTGTGCGCGTGGCACTCCGGTTGGTAGGCTAAGTTATATACTAGGAACGACTATAGTTATGTTAGCTGAGAAAAATCATGATAGTAGATAGAGTGGCGAAAGTTTATTTTGGACCTACAAGCCGAGTTCTAGGAAGGGCTTTGTGGAAGGGAGCAGCACAATTGAAATCGCTAAAGCTAATGCTCATTGCTCTTTTACTATTGATGATCTTGCTTGTTTCTGCTATTGAGCATGATCCGCCTGCCTATCTTATCGATTTACAAGCACGCATCCTACCTCAAAGTTATGCCACTTTATTGAACAACAAGCAAGGCAAGGGCTTATAACGACACCATTATGGAAAAGTATAAAGTCCTCCACATCGTCACCCGCTTCCTTAAATGGGGCGGAGCGGAGAGGAATACCTACTATTCAATCCAGGGGCTGGACCGGGATCGATATGAGGTGGATCTGGCGATTGGACGGGATTCGCAACCAGACCTGCTAAGCAATTATGCGTATGGCCGAGTCTTCCAAATCAATCCTTTGGTTCGGGATCCTAACCCTTTGCTTGATCCAATTGCCCTTCTACGTCTTTACAAGCTGATAAGAGCAAATCGGTACGATATCGTTCATACTCATACTGGTAAGGCCGGTGCCTTAGGACGGATCGCGGCCAGGATGGCCGGGGTTCCCATCATAGTCCACGGGTTGCATGGCACGATGGCTTCGCCAAACCCTATTCTGGACAAGATATACCTTCTCTTGGATAGGTTTACCGGTCGATTCACCGATTGTTTCATCTCCGTCGGGGAAGACCTGAAACAACGGTATATCGAACGGAGGATCGGCGATCCCTCCAAATACAGGGTGATTCATAGTGGGATGGACCTGGACTCCTTCTATAAGGCCAGGGATCTCCCGAAGGAAGCAATCATTGAGAAGCGCAACGAACTGGGAGTGGCTGACGATGCGGCTATCATCGGCAAGGTCGCAGCTCTAGAGCCCCGCAAGGGCTATAAATATGCTGTCCTGGCAGCAAGGAAATTAGTGCAAAACCACGATAACATCAAATTCCTCTTCATCGGCGATGGCTGGTATCGCTCTAAGCTGGAGAAGATGGTTCGCCAGAACGGTCTGGAAGATTCAATAATCTTCACAGGCTACAGGGAGGATGTCGCTGAGGTCATGGCGACCTTTGATATCGCACTCTTGACCTCCTTGTGGGAAGGGCTCCCCCAGGTCTTGGTCCAAGCCGCTGCTAGCGGAAAGCCCATTGTCACCTTTGCCGTGGAAGGAGCCAAAGAGGTGGTCAAGGACGGGGTGAATGGCTTCATCGTGCCCTCGAAAGATGTGGATTCCTTGGTGGAGAAGGTAGAGTATCTGTTATCAGACCTGGAAAAGGCAAGGGCCATGGGCAGGCAGGGAAGGGAGATCATTGGTGATCAATGGACGGTAGAGGCAATGCAGGAGAAGACACGCAAGCTCTATGACGAACTTGTTGCTAAGCTACCTCGCAAGCAGAAGGATGTGAGAAAACATTGAAAACGATTCTATTGACCGGCTGTGCGGGTTTTATCGGTTCGAAGGTGGGCGAGCTTTTGCTGCAACAGGGATATAAGGTTGTTGGGGTAGATGATCTAAACGATGCCTATGACGTGCGATTAAAACACTGGAGGTTGAAACAGCTGCAAGGGCAAGCAGATTTCCAGTTTCACCGCTTGGACATCGCTGATAAAAACGGTTTAGGCAAGGTATTCGCTGATGCCGGGCCGTTTGATGCGGTGATCAATCTGGCAGCACGTGCGGGTGTGCGCCAGAGCCTGGAGGATCCATGGGTCTACTATAAGACGAATGTAACCGGCACCCTCAACCTCCTTGAGCTGTGTAAAGACAACAAGATCAAGAAGTTCGTAGCTGCTTCCAGTTCCAGCGTCTACGGGATTCCTCGTGAATCCGATCGCCCATTTTGCGAGGACCAGCCTACGGATCATCCCCTCTCCCCCTATGCAGCATCAAAGAAGGCAACGGAGGGGCTGTGTTATTCCTACCATCATCTTTATGGCTTGGATATTACGCTGCTTCGCTATTTCACGGTCTATGGCCCGGCGGGGCGGCCCGATATGAGTATCTTTCGGTTTGTAAAGTGGATCGCCGAGGGAGAACCGCTGGTTCTTTATGGCGACGGCACCCAGCAACGGGATTTTACCTATGTGGAGGACATTGCAAAGGGCACGGTGCTCGCCCTTGAACCGGTGGGATATGAAATCATAAACCTGGGAAACGATCGCCCTGTGAGCATTCTGAAGTTGATTGAGCTTATCGAAGGATTGTTGGGGAGGAAAGCACAAATCGAGCGGCGACCAGCGCACCCTGCGGATGTGCCTGCTACGTGGGCTTCTATCACGAAAGCTCGGGAGCTTTTGGGTTGGCAGCCGAAGATAAGGCTTGAAGAAGGATTGAAGCGAACGGTAACTTGGTACTTGGAAAACCGCGAGTGGGCGAAGGAGATCCAAGTCTGAGCGTGGTTTCGCAGAAAAGGGAGAAGCGATGGACATCACCGTGGTAGGGTTGGGATATGTGGGAGCGGTGGCTGTGGCCGCCTTGGGCAAGGCCGGCCACAACGTCTTAGGAGTGGATGTTGATCGGGGAAAGGTTTCTTCCTTCCAGCGTGGAATCTGCCCATTCTATGAGCCGGAACTTACGGAACTCATTACTGCGGGGCTGGAAGAAGGCCGTCTCGGCTTCGAACTGGCCAACGAGGTTAAGACACCCCTTGGGGAGATCATCCTGGTCGCAGTAGGAACTCCTACTCAACCCTACGGTGGGACCGATCTTTCGCAAGTCTACTTGGCCATTCGCTGGATCAAGGAACGCGATCCTGGCAAAGCGGTTCTCGTAATGAAGAGCACCGTTCCTCCGGGGACCGGTCTTCGCCTGATGGCCGAGGAGTTGACAGACACTCAGCTTCGATACATCTTCAACCCCGAGTTCTTGCGGGAGGGACGAGCGGTGCATGATTGGTTCCACCCGGATCGCATTGTGATCGGCGGGGAGGATGAGGGGGCGACCGAACTGGCGAAAAGGATGTACGAAGGCATCGAGACCCCCGTTCTCATCACGGATGTCACAAGTGCCGAGATGATCAAATATGCCGCCAACGCCTTCTTGCCAACTAAGATCTCGTTCATTAATGAAATCGCTAGCCTCTGCGATCGGGTGGGAGCGAATATCGATGATGTGGCTCAAGGGGTTGGTCTTGATACTCGCATCGGGTCAAGTTTCTTGCAGGCGGGGTTGGGATATGGGGGGTCGTGCTTCCCCAAGGATACGCGTGCCCTGGAGTTCCTCTCCTCGGTCAAGGGATACAACTGTGAACTTCTGCGCGCGGTGATCAACGTGAACAACCGCCAGCGGCTGCTCCCTATCCAAGTCTTGTGGGAGACCTTTCCAAGCTTGAAGGGGGTAAACGTGGCTCTTCTTGGGCTGGCTTTCAAACCCGACACGGACGATGTCAGGGAGGCCCCTGCGCTCGACATCGCGCGGCTGCTAGTGGAGCTTGGTGCAAAGGTACACGCCTACGATCCCAAAGCGATGAAGAACTCCCGCCCCTTACTCCCTGTGGAGGTCGTCTTGTGCGGCTCAGCACTTGAAGCACTTAAAGAGGCGCACGCCGTGGTTCTGGCCACGGAATGGCAGGAGTTTGTTGACCTTTCTTGGGGGGAGGTGGCAGAGCTTATGACTCAACCTCGATTGATCTTCGATGGCCGCAATGTCTTGGACGGGCGGCTCCTCATGAGGCTCGGCTTTAAGTACCGGGGTGTGGGGCGAAGCGGACCGCGGTGGAAAGGGGATTAGTGAATCGTGAGTTGTGAATGGTGAATTGATGTTCGAGGTTCGAAGTTCTATATCTGAAGTCCAAGGTCCAGAGTCGAGAAGCAGTCAGGAATTAGCCATCAGCGATCAGGGATTGGAAGTAGTGATGAGTAATGGGCAACCGGTTCCTGGTTCTTAGTTCCTCGGGTTTGTTGGGTTCGTAGGGTTAAAAACACTGTCAGGAGTCGGGAGTCCAGAGTCGAGTGCCGAGATTCAGTGCTCACTAGATTTTCAAGCTAGATAGAAGGATTTGAACTAGGGAAACTGGACGTGGTAAGATAAGTTTCCAGGGATGGCAGAGATTAGGATAGAATATCGTGAATCGGCGGAGGTGGGAAAGTATGTCTGATCAGGTAGATCTTGGAACACTCCTTAAGCGTGTTGATTCCTTGGAAGGGGAGATAGGGCGACTTAAGCGCGACTTGCTCCGCAGTTTAGTGGTCCAGCCACGGGGAAAGAAGGTGAAATCCTTGTTTGGTAGTGTACAGGGCGGTGATGTGACTGAAGAGATGATTGAGGAAGCGAAGCGGACCCTATTTCGGCCCCT
>Ga0315541_1002682_pt1 | contig 14429 bp, 9 predicted proteins | sample SalMarSW160190MG_FD_203095 | JGI IMG/M metagenome (GOLD analysis project Ga0315541, IMG submission 203095) | Salt marsh sediment microbial communities from the Plum Island Ecosystem LTER, Massachusetts, United States - Salt Marsh Sediment SW1601-190 ...
CAGGCAGATGAAATACCTGAGACCCGATTCAAAATCTCAGGTCACTGTAGAATATGACGACAATAACAAACCTCTGAGAATAGATACAATAGTGGTCAGCACCCAGCATGATGAATTTATTCTGCCTAAGAACAAATCGCATGCTGCCGAAAAAAGTGCCGAAAAAGCCATGCAGAAGAAAATCAAAGAGGACCTGCAGACCATACTCATTCCAAGAGTTAAAAAATCACTTCCTGCCAGAATACAGAAATTATTCAGAGATGACATGAAGCTTCTCGTCAACCCGACGGGCAAATTTGTTATCGGAGGGCCACATGGAGATACAGGACTTACCGGCAGGAAGATAATTATTGATACTTACGGAGGTCATGGTGCCCATGGAGGAGGAGCCTTTTCCGGAAAAGACTCATCAAAAGTTGACAGATCAGCATCTTATGCAGTGCGTCATATTGCCAAGAACCTGGTGGCAGCAGGTGTTTGTGACCAGGCGCTGATACAGGTGGCTTATGCCATAGGTGTTGCACAACCTGTCGGCCTGTATGTGAATACATTCGGAACAGCTCATGTAAAAAACAGCAAGGGGAAAATATTGAGTGACGGGGAAATAGCCCGTAAAATAAACACTCTTTTTGATATGCGACCTTTTTCAATAATAGAACGTTTTGGACTTAAAGACCCGGTATTTTACCCTACGGCATCATACGGACATTTCGGACGGGATCATTATATGGGAAATGTGGAGGTTTATTATGAGGTTCCGGGCAGTAAACCAAGAATAGTAAATGGCAACGGTAAAAAAGCCCGGATGAAAAAAGTCGAATTCTTTGCGTGGGAAAAGCTCGATTACGTGGATAAAATTAAAAAAGCTTTTAATATTAAATCTTAAAACGCCCCCTTAACAATCCTTGCAATATTATCCGATCGTCCGAGCGTATAGTAATGTAGTCCCGGCACACCCTCTTTGATAAGTTCTTTTGACTGCATGGTCGTCCATTCTATTCCAACCTCCCTTGCTTCCTTATCGGTTTTGCATTTTCGTATTGCAGAAACAAGGTCGTTTGGCACATCAATATGAAAGGTTTGTGGTAACAGGTTAATATCATTAAGATTTGATATTGGCTTTAATCCTGCTATAACCGGAACGTTAATACCTGTTTTTTTGCACTCATCCCTGAACCTTAAGAACTTGCTGTTATCGAAAAACATCTGTGTGACTATGTAGCTTGCTCCGGCTTCAACTTTTTGCTTCAGGTATTCAAGATCGGTTTGCATATTGGGTGCTTCGACATGCTTTTCGGGATAACCGGCCACACCAATACAGAAATCAGTAGGAGTAGTATCAACAAGAGTCTCTTCAAGATATTTTCCGTGATTCATGTTGATGATCTGCTTAACAAGTTCATAAGTATGGGTATGACCTTCTTTTTCAGGTATAAAGGTCCTGGTGCCTCTCTGTGGGTCTCCCCTGAGGGCAAGAACATCATCTATACCCAGAAAGTTCATCTCAATGAGTACATTTTCAGTCTCTTCTTTCGTAAATCCGCCGCAAAGGATATGTGGCACAACAGTAATATTATACTTGTATTTTACTGCAGCTGCAAGGGCAACAGTCCCGGGCCGCAGCCTTGTTACTCTTTTCTCAAGAAGCCCGTCAGGCCTCTCCCTGTAAGTTATCTCATTACGATGAGTTGTGAAATTTATATATGCCGGCTGAAATTCAATCAATCTGTCAATTGCCTTATAGGCCCTGTCAATGCTATGCCCTTTGAGAGGAGGGAGCAATTCGAAGGTGAACAGGGGTCCATTAGAATTCTTTATCTTGTCTATTACACTCATTATTAGTATGTTATAGATTGGGGGCTAACCATCTGGCCGCTTCATTATCTGTCATATTCTTTCTTGACGCATAATCTTCCAGTTGGTCCTTGCCTATCTTACCTACATTGAAATATGATGAAGCAGGATGTGAGAAAATATATCCGCATACCGAAGCTGACGGAGACATAGCAAAATTCTCTGTCAATTTAACGCCTATTTTCTCCTCTGCATTAAGGAGGTCGAAGAGGGTGCGTTTTTCAGTGTGATCCGGACATGCGGGATAACCGGGGGCTGGTCTTATCCCTTCATACTTTACCGCCAGCATATCTTCCACAGTAAGGTTTTCATCCTTTGCATACCCCCAGTATTCCTTACGTATTTTCTCATGCAACCACTCTGCAGAGGCTTCGGCAATACGATCGCTTAAAATACGTATCATGATAATAGCGTAATCATCATCCTTATACTTCTTAAGCGAATCCTCCTCAATATTCGCTGTCACAACAAAAAGTCCAAGGTTGTCGGTCTTGCCTGATGATTCCGGCGCAATAAAATCTGCAAGGGAGAGGTTGGGGATTCCCTTTTCTTTCTGTTCCTGATTCCTCAGGAATCTGAAAACAGTTTCCTTTGCATCTCCCTCTTTGAAGAGCTTGTCCCTCGTTAGCGGGAGGGCCGGTGGGATGTAGATATCATCACCCCTGGAAACCGCAGGATATAGTCCGAACACAGCCTTTGCAGTGATAATTTTCCGGTTAATTATTTCATTTAAGTAGTATTGTGCGTCGTCGAACAATTTCTTAGCTTCACTGCCCTTTACCGGATCGCTGAATATAACCGGGTATTTTCCTGTCAGTTTCCAGGCAAAGAAAAAGAATGTCCAGTCGATATACTTCACCAGTTCATTAAGATCAATATCATTTATAACATGATGTCCCGGTTTTAGTGGTCTAAAGATGTTTTGAGTATTCCAGTCCGTGACGAATTTGTTTTCCCTTGCCTCAGTTATTGTCAGCAGTTTTCGTTTTTTACTTCTGGAATCATGTTCTTCCCTCAGCTTTAAGTAATTATGTGCAATTGAAGAAACATACTGACTGTGATCTTTACACAGAAGGGCAGCAAGGACTCCTGCTGCTTTGGAGGCATCCTTTACATGGATCACGGGACCGGAATAGACAGGTTCGATCTTTACTGCAGCATGGATTTCAGATGTTGTTGCCCCGCCGACAAGCAGGGGAAGAGTCTGCTTCCTGCGCTCCATTTCGGAAGCAACATGCACCATTTCTTCAAGCGAAGGTGTGATCAATCCGCTGAGGCCAATAAAATCGGCCTTTTCCTTTATTGCAGTATCGATGATCTTATCTGAAGGGGCCATTACTCCAAGATCTATCACCTCATAGTTATTGCATGACAGAACAACACCGACTATATTTTTCCCGATATCATGTACATCACCCTTTACAGTTGCCAGCAGGATCCTCCCGGCTGTTTTCTTCTCATCACTTTCACTCTCCGTTTCTATATAGGGAGCCAGCTTTGATACTGCTTTCTTCATTACGCGGGCACTTTTAACCACCTGTGGGAGGAACATCTTTCCCGACCCGAAAAGATCACCTACCTCATTCATACCGCCCATCAGGGGTCCCTCTATTAATTCAATTGATCTGGAGTAAAGTGAACGTGCTTCTTCAATGTCCGGCTCAATATATTCATCAAGACCTCTTATCAGAGAATGTTTAATGCGTTCTGTTACCGGCAGTGACCTCCACTCATCGCTTTTTTCTTCCTTCCTGTTTTCATTTCTGAGGTTTTCGGCAAATTTTACCAGTCTTTCCGTTGCATCTTTCCTGCGGTTCAGTACCACATCCCCGGTAAGCTGTAGCAGATCCCAAGGTATTTCACTGTAAACCTGTAACATACCCGGATTTACGATACCCATGTCGAGGCCAGCCTTTATTGCATGGAAAAGAAACACCGAATGCATTGCTTCACGAACCCTGTCAATACCCCTGAATGAAAATGAGAGATTGCTTATACCTCCGCTAACTTTTGCATAAGGAAGGTTTTCCTTTATCCACCCTGTAGTACGGATAAAATTAACTGCATAGTTATTATGTTCCTCAATACCGGTAGCTATTGCCAGCACGTTAGGGTCAAAGATCAGGTCTTCGGGAGGAAATCCAAGTTTGTCCACCAGCAGATGATAAGATCTTTCAGCAACTTCTATTCTGCGCTCGTATGTATCAGCCTGTCCTTTTTCATCAAAAAGCATCACTACTGCTGCTGCGCCATATTTTCGCAGGAGACTGGCATGATGAAGAAATATCTCCTCACCTTCCTTAAGGCTTATCGAGTTGACAACAGATTTACCCTGTATACATTTCAGCGCTGATTCTATGACATTCCACTGCGATGAATCGATCATAAGGGGCAGCCTTGCAATATCGGGCTCCGACATGATAAGATTTACAAATTTCACCATTGCTTTTTCAGAATCGAGCATGGCCTCATCCATACATATATCGATTATCTGTGCACCTCCATCAACCTGGTTACGTGCTATTGCCAGCGCTTCACTGTATTTTTCCTCCCGGATCAGCCTTGCAAATTTTCCGGAACCGGAGACATTTGTCCTTTCGCCAATATTTACAAAATTGGTTTCAGGAGTTATTGTTAATGCCTCCAGTCCGCTGAGTCTTGTATATCTGGTTATTACAGGCTTTTTCCTGGGGCTGTATTTTCTGGCTGCCTTTGCAATCTTACTGATGTGCAGAGGTGTAGTTCCGCAACAACCTCCGATAATATTCACCCACCCTTCTTTCATGAAATCTTCAGTCACTGAAGCCATATATTCTGCCGACTGGTCATACTCGCCAAACTGGTTTGGCAGTCCTGCATTCGGATGTACGGAAAGATAAAATCCTGACTTTGCAGATAATTCTTCAACAAAAGGCCTTAACTGGTCTGCTCCAAGTGCACAGTTAAGTCCTGCACTGAAAAGAGGGAAATGTGACACTGAGACAAGAAATGCTTCCAGCGTCTGTCCGGTAAGGGTTCTGCCGCTGGCATCAGTAATTGTCACAGATACCATGACAGGAAGCCTGGTTTTCTTTTCTTCAAAAACTGAATCAATGGCAAATAGGGCAGCTTTACAGTTAAGAACATCAAAAATCGTTTCAACAAGGAGTATATCGGCACCTCCGTCGATAAGACCTGCAGCTTGTTCAGAATAAGCTTTAACCAGGTCATCAAATGTCACTGAACGTGCTCCCGGATCATTTACATCGGCAGACATAGATGCAGTACGATTCGTTGGCCCGAGGGTTCCGGCTACAAAATGTTCCCGCGGATTCTTTGAATTTTCATACCTGGTAATTGTTTCCCTTGCAAGCATTGCCGACTGGAAATTCATTTCGTAAACATACTCCTCCATACCATAATCTGCCATGGATATCCTGTTGGAATTGAAAGTGTTAGTGGTAATGATATCAGCCCCTGCCTCAAGATAACCCTTATGAATATTACTGATTATCTCAGGTTTTGTAATTGACAGCAGATCGTTATTTCCTTTCTGCGGCTTCGGGTGATCCTTAAACTTCTTTCCCCTGTAATCTTCTTCCCCGAGTTTATGCTTTTGGATCATTGTACCCATGGCACCGTCAAGTACCAGTATCTTTTTCTGTATTACATCTTCCAGTAAAGGTTTCATGATAATTTCTTATTCCTTTTCTTGTTTTGCATGTACTCACTCCCAAGCCGATACTTTAACGAAGGACTGCGAGTAAGTACATGAATCAATTTATCCCCTTTCTCCCCGTATTAATTATAAAAACATCCATTTTTTGAAGTTGTTCCCTTAATGCATATAATCTTTCAAGGTTTACAATACCGATTGCATACTTGTATGATTTGCCGCAAAAGTATTCCGAGACTTCCTCAAAACCAAACAAATCCCTGTCCTTTTCTCTGTTATATCTCAGATAGACTTCAATTCTGAAGTTACGGGTATAATTTGTTACAGTTCCCTGGAGGTACTTTTTATATTCATATTTGTATCCATATGAATTTGCAGAAATATCCGAAAGTACCGCGCTTCCGGTTGCATGGCCGCCGGCACCCTTTCCTGAGAAGAACTGCTTGTCGGCAAATGCCGCTTCGGTAATCACCCCGTTATATTCATTGTCAACATTAAAAAGGTATTTATCTGAAGAGATGAAGCGGGGAAGGACAAAGCTGGTGATAGTATTTTCATTTGTTTTGCCCACAAAGGGAACAAGCTTAATTTTCAGGCCCTTTTCCTTTGCATACTGAATATCAAATTTCGAAATTGTCCTGATGCCATAATGAAACACTTCCGATGGTTCGAGGAAGAGACCATAAGCATGTCCGGTTATTATGCACAACTTGTACTTCGGATCCCATCCGTCAACGTCGAGAGTTGGATCTGATTCGGCAAATCCCTTTTCCCTGGCCTCGTTCAGGGCAATATCGTAATCGATTCCCTGGTTGTGCATCAGGGTAAGGACATAATTTGTTGTACCGTTAAGAATACCCCTTAAAGAGTATAATAGTTCATTATCATAATATTCCTCAAGGTTTCTAATGATGGGTATGCTTGCACCGGCAGAAGCTTCATATAAAAGTGAAACCTTATATTTTTCCTGCATTTCCACAAGCTCCCTGAAATGTTTTGCCACCATCACCTTATTGGCTGTAACCACATTCTTGCCTTTTTTCATTGCTGTTATTACTATTTTATATGCTGCCTCTGCATCATCAATAAGTTCTACAACAAGATTTATTGACGGGTCATTAAGGATATCATTCTTATCGAAGGTGAAATTAGACATTGGTATCCTTCTCTTTTTTGTCCGGTCCTTGACACATATTCTTACGATATCGGCCTTAAAGCCTTTACTGCTGTTCAGGACATCATGTAATCCCTGTCCTACGCAGCCGTACCCGAACATTCCTATTCTCAGTTTTTCCTTTGTCATTTGGCTATTTATTAGAATTATTTTCCCAGAATTTTCTTACGACATCAGTTACGGTTTCTGTTTCAATCAGGAAACCGTCGTGTCCGTAAGATGAATCTATTTCGACATACTTTGCATGTTCCGTATTTGCTGTAATATATTTTTGATCATCGGTCGGGAAGAGAATATCTGATTTTATTCCCACGCAAAGAACATCGGCACTTATCTTTTTGAGTGCATTAATTATTCCTCCACGTCCCCTGCCTATATTATGGGTATCGGAGAGGCAGGTAAGACACCAGTAGGAATAAGGATTGAACCTTTTTACCAGCTTTTCTCCCTGGTATGCCTGGTATGAGGCAGCCTTAAAGCCGGTAAGTTTTTCATCATCATCTTCCTGTTGGGTCTTGTTATACGCAGTCATTGTTCTGTAGCTTATCAGTGCGATAGACCTTGCCGCCTTAAGCCCTTTCCTGCCTCCTTCGGGATCGCCTGAAGTAAATGTCTGATCCGCCTGCATTGCAAGACGCATCGATTCGCTGAAGGCCAAAGCCCATGGAGTCTGTTTAGCACCTGAGGCCAGAACGATAAGCCTCCGTATCAGTGCCGGGAACATGATACTGTACTCAAGGGCCTGGTATCCGCCGATAGAGGCGCCTATAATTGTGTGTATCTGTTTAATCCTCAGATATTTCCTCAGGATTTCATGGACATTGACAAGATCCCTGACAGTTATCAGGGGGAAATCGTGAAGCCAGGGTTTACCAGTCTCAGGATTTAAGGATCCGGGACCGGTAGTGCCGTAGCATGATCCAAGAACATTTGCACATACAATAAAATATTTCTCAGGATCAAAGAGAAGTCCTTTACCTACCATTCCCGGCCACCAGGCTTTAACATCAGAATTAGCGGTGAGAGCATGGCATACCCAGATCACATTATTAGCATCAGAATTCAGCTTTCCCCAGGTATGATAAGCTATTTCCAGGGAGGGTAATAAAGCTCCGGTTTCAGTAATAAACGGTTTATTGTGTTTCAGTGTCTTCATTCAGATTACCTGTTTTAATGCCTGTTTGAAATCGTAAATAATGTCATCAATATGTTCCAGACCTACTGAGACCCTGAACATACCCGGTTCCACGCCTGCTGCAAGCTGTTCTTCACCCGAGAGTTGGGAATGAGTTGTTACGGCGGGTTGAATTATAAGGGTCTTTGCGTCACCGACATTGGCAAGATGACTTACTAGTTCAAAATGCTCAACAAGTCTTGCAGCTCTTGACTTATCGGTTTTCAGCACAAAGCTAAGGACGCTCCCGGCACCTTTTGGCAGATATTTTTGTGCCAGCCTGAAATTCGGGTTGCCGCGCAATCCCGGATAGTTGACTTTCTCCACCAATGGATGGGTCTCAAGCCATTGTGCCAGTGCAAGAGTATTCTGAACATGCCTCTCCATCCTGAGGGAAAGAGTTTCAAGCCCCTGCAGGAGAAGAAAAGAATTAAAAGGACTGATTGCCGGTCCAAGATCCCTTAAACCTTCAACACGGGCCTTTACAATGAATGCTATATTACCTGCAGGTGATTCATGTGAGAATAGTTTTCCAAAAATTAATCCATGGTAGCCTTCCGATGGTTCTGTGAATTGAGGGAAATTACCGTTATTCCAGTTGAAAGTTCCGGCATCAACGATAACTCCTCCGAGGCTTGTACCATGTCCGCCTATCCATTTGGTCGCAGATTCGACGACAATAGCGGTTCCGAATTCCACGGGCCGGCAAAGATAACCACACGCTCCGAAGGTGTTATCCACCACCAGGGGAATCCCATATTTTTCCGCCAGTGATGAAAGAGCCTCAAAATCCGGGATGTTAAACCCGGGATTGCCAATAGTTTCAACATATATTGCCTTCGTTTTTTTATCTATTAACGTTTTAAAGGATTCAGGTTCAAGATCTTTTGCGAACCTGGTTTCAATGCCGAAACCTGCAAATGTAACCTTGAACTGGTTATGTGTACCTCCGTACAAATAGGGTGAGGTAACAAAATTTTCTCCCTTCCGCAGCAGGGTTGACAGTGCTATAAACTGGGCGGCATGACCCGATGAAACAGCAAGTGCAGCTGCACCTCCCTCAAGTGCCGCAATCCTTTTCTCGAAGACTTCCGTGGTGGGATTTTGTATCCTGGTATAAATATTACCCGGTTCTGACAGGTTGAACAGATCGGCTGCATGCCCTGCATTCCTGAAAACATATGAGGAGGTCTGGTAGAGTGGAACCGCCCTCGAACCGGTTTGTTTGTCAGGAATATGACCGGCATGTATTTGTAATGTCTCAAAATTTATTTTTCTTTTCTTCATGTTGATTTCCATTAATAATTATCACACTTATCCTGTAGTCAGGTATATTGAACCTGTAACCGCAACGATACGGTAATTAAATAAAACTTATAATTTCCCGAGAAGTATCTTTACCGGCACATGTCCATAGGCATGAGCGGCATCGTAAGATTGTTTCGGGTCAGATGGAATGTCTTCATGGTTTCCGTGTTTATTTTTATCATCTCCCGAGTACTCGGGATTAGGTTTTGGCACCGTTTTCCCGAGTACTCGGGATTGGTTGCCAGGGTTTCGCTGAGCCTAATCTCTCCGCCCTTCTCAATAAAAATCAAACACCCTAAATGGAAGGAATATTTGATTTACGGGGTCAAAGATAATAAGGATTTTGAGAAATGCAAAAAATTTAAAAGAATAAAGAATTAAGTTACTTTTGTCATATTAATCATTTTTGCTCATGGATAATAACCTCACAATCTATAACAGTCTCTCACGGAAAAAAGAACCCTTCAAACCGCTTCATCCGCCATTTGTGGGTTTATATGTCTGCGGTCCCACGGTATACAGTGATCCACATCTCGGTCATGCACGGCCGGCAGTTACTTTCGATCTGCTTTACCGGTATTTGTTGCATCTTGAATATAAAGTCCGTTATGTACGCAATATAACAGATGTTGGTCACCTTGAGAACGACGCGGATGAAGGCGAGGATAAGATAGAAAAGAGAGCCAGGATAGAACACCTCGAACCCATGGAGGTGGTGCAGAAATATATAAACAAATTCCTGGCAAATATGGAGCAGCTTAATACACTCCATCCTGCAATTGAACCAAGAGCATCGGGACATATTATTGAACAGCAGGAGTTTATAAAGAATTTGCTTGAAAAAGGTTATGCTTACGAAACAAATGGTTCGGTATATTTTGATGTCGATAAATACAATAAAAAGTATAAATACGGAAAACTATCGGGACGTGTTCTTGAAGAATTACAGGCAAACACACGTACTCTTGAGGGACAGGATGAAAAACACGGTCCCTTCGATTTTGCATTATGGAAGAAAGCGACTCCCGGTCATCTTATGAAGTGGCCGTCTCCATGGAGCGAAGGATTCCCGGGATGGCACCTTGAATGTTCAACAATGAGCATAAAATATCTTGGTGAGGTATTTGATATTCATGGTGGCGGTATGGATCTGCAATTTCCACATCATGAATGCGAGATAGCACAATCGACAGCAGTCCTTGGAAAGGAGTCTGTAAGGTTCTGGATGCATAATAACATGATCACCATAAATGGTCAGAAAATGGCCCGTTCGCTGGACAATTTCATCACCCTCGATCAGCTTTTTACCGGTGATCATCCTCTGTTGCAACAGGCCTACAGTCCCATGACTATCAGGTTTTTTCTGCTTCAGGCCCACTACCGCAGCACTATTGACTTTTCCAATGAAGCGCTGCAGGCTGCAGAAAAAGGTTTTCAGAAACTGATGAAAGCAGTTGAGACCCTTGACAAGCTGAAACCGTCCCTCACCTCGACTGTTGATGCTTCTTCTCTCATGACAAAATGCTATGAAGCAATGGATGATGATCTTAACAGTCCTGTCCTGTTATCATATCTCTTTGAAGGCGTGAAATATATCAATTCGGTGAGCGATGGTACCGAAAAACTTAATACTGCTGATATAAAGTCACTGAAAGATCTTTTTACCACATTTATTTTCGACATACTTGGTCTTAAAAATGAGGAGGAAGCCATGAGCAGGGATAAACTGACCGGCGATCTGATGAATATAATAATTAATATCAGGCAGGGTGCCAAGGAAAGGAAAGAATGGGCAGTCTCGGACAAGATAAGGGAAGAACTGAAAAAAGCCGGGATAACACTGAAAGATCTGAAAGATGGGGCAGAATGGGAGAGGGAGTGATACATTGCAAATAACTATAAAATAATGCCGGTTCTCAATTACATCTCAACCCCAATTCTAATTGGTTCCGTTCCCCTCGGAGGAACACACCCCATTCGTCTGCAGTCAATGACCAATACCGACACCCTTGACACGAAGGCCTCTGTTGCACAATGCATACGGATCATTAAAGCAGGTGCTGATTTTGTGCGTCTTACTGCCCAGGGTACCAGGGAGGCACAAAATCTGGAGAACATAAAGAAAGAACTAAGGAAAGCAGGCTTCAATACACCCCTGATTGCAGATATTCACTTTAATCCCGCCGCTGCCGAGACAGCAGCAAAGATTGTTGAAAAGATAAGGATCAATCCCGGTAACTATGCAGATAAAAGAGCTTCTTTCAAAAAAACGGAGCTTTCAGATAAAGAATACAGTGAAGAGGTGGAGCGGATACACAAAAGACTTCTTCCGCTTATAGATATCTGCAGGCAAAACAATACTGCAATACGAATCGGCATTAATCACGGATCACTTTCAGACCGTATCATGACCAGGTACGGTAATACACCAAAGGGAATGGTCCTTTCTGCTCTGGAATTTATAAGTATATTCCGTTCTGAGAATTTCAACAACCTTGTACTTTCACTGAAATCATCTGATCCGGCAATTACTCTGAAAGCTAACAGACTGCTCATCAAAATGATGCAAACAGGAGGGGTTGCCTACCCGATACATCTGGGTATTACTGAAGCAGGAGAGGGTGAAGAGGGGAGAATAAATTCCGCAGCAGGAGCCGGAGCATTGCTTGCTGAAGGAATAGGAGATACATTAAGGATCTCCCTGACAGAAGATCCTGAACACGAGATCCCTGTAGCAAAGGAAATATTGAATTTCCTGAGCGGATCAAAAGGACGGGTAGCTAATCCGGTCAAATCACAGGCTTTTTGGGAAAGAGATATATTCTATAAACCTGATGTGATAACGTTTAATGATGGCAGATACTTTAGAGAAAACGGCGAACCATTCAAGGGCGAGATGCTGATCTTTAACTACAATACACCTCCGCTTCTTTCAGAACAGTCAGAAGGAAGTTATTCTTAATCCGATCTTTTCCGAAGATGATCCCGAAAAGCTGGAAATTGATGCTGCAGCACTGCTTGGCAGGTATTTTATTTTGAAACAGCCAGACGGTATTTGCATCACAAATAAAGGTGAGGTACAGGGTGAAAAGCTGAAGGAACTCTCTTTCTCCATCCTCCAGGCAACAGGGGCAAGGATAACGAAGAACCGTTATATTTCCTGTCCAACCTGTGGCCGGACAAAATTCAACCTAAAAGATACCGTGAAAAAAGTGAAAAAGGCAACAAAGCATTTAAGCGGTTTGAAGATAGCTGTTATGGGATGTATTGTCAACGGACCGGGAGAGATGGCGGGTGCCGATTACGGATATGTGGGAGCAGGAGAGGGGAAAGTACACATATACCGCGGACTTAACCCTGTGTTGAAAAATCTTCCGGAAGAGGATGCGGTTAGTGAATTGCTGAAGATAATAGAACTGGATTACACCAACCTGTAATCTAACTGTTTCTTCTGCAGGTCAGCCCTTACTACCTCAATGGTGACCCTGTCGCCGAGTGTATAGACTTTTCCATTTGATCTGCCTCTTATACAGTAATTGTCCTCGTCATACTCATAGTAATCATCTCCGAGTTCCCGGATATTGACCATACCTTCACACTGATTCTCAATTATTTCAACATAAATGCCCCATTCCGTAACACCTGAGATAATGCCTTCATATTCCTTTCCGGTTTTATCGCTCATATATTCAACCTGCTTGTATTTTACAGATGCCCTTTCAGCTTCGGCAGCAAGACGCTCCATCTTTGAAGAGTGTTCACACTGCTTTTCAACTTCCTCCTTTCCACCTGGATTTTCCTTATTCAGATATGCTGTCAGAAACCTGTGAACCATCATATCAGGATATCTTCTGATGGGCGATGTGAAATGAGTATAATACCTGAATGCAAGTCCATAATGGCCAATATTATCTGTTGAATATACTGCTTTCGCCATCGCTCTTAGTGCCAGTGTTTCAATTATATTCTGTTCTTTCCTGCCTGATACTGATTTCAGGAGCTTATTCATGGCTTTTGGCAGAGATTTTCTTTCATCATCAACAAGTTTATAGCCGAAACGGGTGATAAAATGACTGAAATTTTCAATTTTTTCAGGATCGGGTTTATCGTGAACACGATAGACGAATATCCTTCCTTTAATCTTTTTCCCTATAAGTTCTGCTACCCTCCTGTTTGCCAGCAGCATAAATTCTTCAATAAGCTGATTGGCAGTACCCATTTCACGGAATCTTATTCCCAGAGGCCTCTCCTCTTCATCAAGGTCAAACTCCACCTCTGTTTTTTCAAAGAGAAAAGCACCTTCTGAAAAACGTTTTGTACGAAGCTGCCGGGCAAGCTGATGAAGTGACAGGATCTGGGTTTTCATTTCACCTTCACCTGTATCGATTACTTCCTGGGCTTCCTGGTATGAGAAGCGCATGTCGGAGTTAATGACGGTTCTGCCAAACCATTCATCAAGCACTTCAGCTTTGTCATTCATCTCAAAAACAACCGAATAGGTGAGTTTATCCTCATTAGGATTCAATGAACAAATATGGTTTGAAAGCCTTTCAGGCAGCATTGGCACAACCCTGTCGACAAGATAAACGGAAGTAGCTCGTTGTTGTGCCTCTTTTTCGATCAGCATGCCGGGTTTAACATAATGCGTTACATCAGCAATATGGATGCCGACCTCCCAGTTACCGTTATAAAGCTGTCTGAGAGAGAGTGCATCATCAAAATCCCTGGCATCAACCGGGTCAATAGTGAATGTGGGTGCATCGCGGAAGTCACGTCTGGCCTTTATATCATTGCCAGTAATGACAGCAGGGATTCTTTCCGCATCCTTTTCAACATCTGCTGTAAACTCATAGGGGAGCTCAAATTCTGCAAGTATGGCATGCATTTCGGTTTCATGCAGTCCGGGTTCTCCAAGAACATTTATAATCTCAGCAACCGGATTCTTCGATTTGGAATCCCACTCAATAACTCTGGCGACTGCCTTTTGTCCCTGCTTCGCACCATTCAGCTTTGATGTGGGAATGAACAGATCAAAAGGCATGTTTTTATTATCAGGGATGAGAAATGCAAAATTTGGCATTATCTCTACAGTCCCTACAAAAGATGTGCGCCATCTTTCAATTATCTCAACAACTTCGCCTTCGGGCCGGGAACCTTTCTTCCTGGCATAGAGCCATACTTTTACCTTGTCGCCATGCAATGCAGTGCGCAGATTTTTTGCCGCAACAAACACATCCTCCTCAATATCGTCAGAAACGACGAAT
>Ga0315541_1002683_pt1 | contig 14428 bp, 18 predicted proteins | sample SalMarSW160190MG_FD_203095 | JGI IMG/M metagenome (GOLD analysis project Ga0315541, IMG submission 203095) | Salt marsh sediment microbial communities from the Plum Island Ecosystem LTER, Massachusetts, United States - Salt Marsh Sediment SW1601-190 ...
ATCACTCGGTTATCCTGGAGTTTAACGTGCCCAGTTACCGCACCGGCGCGGCAGAGCAAAACGAAAAGGAGGTGAACCGGCAAAAATAATTGTCGTTTACCGGCAAAAATAGTTGACGTCTATCACCCCAGGAGAGCAAATTAGACTTAATTTGCCAAAAATTAGGATTGCAACCCGGAATGAAGGTACTTGATATTGGTTGTGGCTGGGGCAGTTTTGCCAGATATGCTGCTGAGAAATATGGAGTCAAAGTAACCGGGATTACCGTATCAAAAGAACAAGCGGAATTTGGAAAAAGATTATGTATGGAGCTCCCGGTTGAAATCAGATTACAAGATTATAGGGATATTAACGATAAGTTTGACCATATAGTTTCTGTGGGCATGATTGAGCATGTTGGCTACAAAAATTACAGGGCGTATATGGAAGTTGTTCACCATTGCTTAAAGGATGATGGTTTATTTTTGTTGCATACTATCGGTGGAAGCAAATCAGTAACCTCCGTAGATCCCTGGATAAACAGATATATTTTCCCCAACGGGATGCTGCCCTCAATTAAACAGCTAGGAAGCGCGATTGAAGGATTGTTTGTCATGGAAGACTGGCATAATTTCAGCGCTGATTATGATAAAACACTTATGGCATGGCATGGAAATCTTGAGAAACACTGGAACAAGATAAAGTCAAACTACGATGAAAGATTTCACAGAATGTGGAGGTATTATCTGCTATCGTGTGCAGGGGCATTCCGGGCAAGGGGGAATCAGTTATGGCAAATTGTTCTTTCCAAAGAGGGTATTATCGGGGGCTATAAATCTATACGCTGAAGATTAAATCAATTAACAAGAGTAATCGCTAAGTATAGTGCCCCTCGTACTGGCCATATGCTCTGTAATATAAAGAAAATGTTAGATATAGCTTAAAAGCATTGTTTCAGTTGGGGTTCGACTCTCCCCCGTGTTAAAATTCTTTCGAAATATTCGTTAATTTCGATGTCATCGGTTAGGGACCGATACTTAGTGATGTTGGTATTGCCGGAGGAATCATAATTAGCGGGAAGGAGAACATAGTATAATGGGTGAATCGAAGTATGACAAATATATAATAAAGGGTCCGAAGACTAACCTCAAGCTGGCGCCATACAGGATAAGAACTGAAGATTTCGTCCCGGGCATGGAGACCCGCCTGTTGCATCTAGACGAAGAGGTTTTAAAAGGTGCTTTTTATTTATCGTGTTTCTGGTTTTGGAAAGGGTCCGACGTCGTTTTGGTCGAAACTCATACGCATGACTTTGATGAGGTTTTGACATTTATCGGGACTGATCCGGATGCTCCGTATGACCTTTGTGGTGAAATCGAGTTCTGGATGGAAGATGAAAAGCTGTCAATAACGAGAAGTTGCTCGGTTTTTGTTCCCAAAGGAATGAAGCACTGCCCTTTTGTTGTCCGGAGAGTTGATAGACCAATTTTCCATTTTACGACCGGGCCGAAAGGAATGTACCGCTGAATAAAAACGGGTAATAATCGTTTGCTTGTTAAGCCAAAATAGAAAGATACAATTGAATGTGACCTACCCCCAAAAACTGGTCCAGTTATAATGTTAGCCTGGAATCTGAATAAAAGGAGAGAAGTCAAAGAAAATAGCTAAACAAAACACAGGATCTTTGTTTCAGGTGGAGTTCGACTCTACTTCGTCTCCCCGTCTAATGAGTAAATATTATCGTTTCTTTGAGATAACCCGGCAGGGTAAAAGTCAACTCAAAGGTTCCACCTATCGTACAGTACCGCCCACCATTTTTCCCCGTAATGAAGACCGTCTGGAAGCTGGGCAAAGACAATCAACATGGAGGTGAGAAATGCCAAATAGTAACCCCAAAAAAACTGACGGTATGCTCCTGGTACTAGACCGCCAGAATGCCAGAGGTCTGAAGCACTGGGCCGATGAATTAAAAAAAAGAAACATGCCCGCCTGTATTGCAATAGGAAAGGTGATGGCAGAACAACATGGCAGCCTGATAGCAGAAATTGCAGGAAGAGGATTCGAGTTTTGCGGCATATATAACGAGAAGCCATTCTGGAATGAATCCTATGATTTTCAATACGAAGAAATACGTATTATGAAAGATAAGATTGAATCTCGAACTGGCAAGCTAATGCGGTTATTCGGTTCAAAGTATTTTGCTTACGACGAAAATACACTAAAAGCCGCTGAAGCACTTGGCTTAAAATTTATCTTTGCACGTGGGGCGGCGGGGACCAAAGCTGTTTTATACAAACCGGAAGAGTACGATGTCCAAATCCTGTCTGTTAGTAATATTCCTGCAAGTATGACTGAGATGGGAACAGGCTCTTTATGCGACGAATCTCTATGGTCCAGAGGAGAATCTCCAGAGGGTTTTAAAAGTATTCTGTTCAGTTTGAAGGAGGAAAGGATTATTATAGTGGCACAGACGCATCTGAGTGGCGTTAAATTGCACTGGTGGAATGCCTATCAGGACTTCCTAGATGCAAATATTGTAAATTGGAATTCTCTGGATGAGTTCACCAGCAACCCTGTGGTGTTACCTAATACCCGAATACCGATAAATACTGAAGTTAAATATATGGAACCCAACCCAAGGATACCTCTTGAACAAGAACCAGACTATCCATTCGAAGCATAAACAGGTAATAAGCAGTTTAAGAAAGGAGGCAAGCGGCCTCCGCCTTTTAACAAGAGTGCTTTACACGCAGGGGGTCACAGGTTCGAGTCCTGTACCGCCCACCATAGTGTCCAATAGACAGAACTGGCAACTTCTCTTCAGTCATTCCCCCAGGTAGCATAGGTATCGTATAGGTTAATAATACCTCATCTCCGGTTACTTTCACTTCTTTTACGAAGCTTCTAACAAATGATTTCCTCTCGGTAAGGGAACTCTCGCTCAGCGTATTACGCAGGTCAACCACGCATTGAGCTACAGTTTCTGCATCTGCCAGCTCCACACGCCTGTCAGAAAGCTCCTGCTCCAATTCCAGTCGTGTTGCCTGCAATTGCTCCTGCCGCTGCCTCAATTGCTGAATCCGCGGCGCCAAATCGGCGAGTTGTATTTTCCCGGTTTCAAGAGCATCATATAACCTCTCCAATCGACGGCTCACATCGGCGATATCATCAAGGATGCTGTCCAAACGTTGACGATACTCTATTGCCAGACCATCCATTTCCTCGTTTACTATATGAACTAGTCTGGTAAGATTCTCAGTAGTTAAGACATGCTCTTTTATCTTATCGATAACCAGGTTCTCAAACTTTTGGCTGTTAAGATAACGGGTTGGACATGAGCCTGCTCCTTTCTTCGCTAAGGTTCCACACACGTAATAGCTAAATTGTCCGCTCTTAGCGTCTAAGCCAATAAGAGCCTTGCCACAATGCCCGCACCTGGCCACCCCACTCAGTAAATAGCGACTTGCTACCCGCCTGGGATGAAGGCTGACAGGAGCCCGGGCTTTAAGCAGAATCTGAACCCGATCAAAGGTAATTCTGTCAATAATAGCTGGCCAGGCATTCTCTACCCGAATAGGAGGCAGGTCACGCAAGCTAGATCGACCCCAGACCAGAGTACCGGTATAACATTCGTTGGTCAGTATCTTACGGATTGTAGTCTTCATCCACCCCTTGCCTCTGGGACCGGCAATTCCCTCCCTGTTTAGCTGTTTAGCAACCTCCATTAAACCCTTCCCTTCAAGCACATGGTTATATATGCAAGCTACGGTTCTAGCCTGATTTGGCTCAACTTCAAGCTTGGGACGATCTTTACTGCCATCGTTGATCTTAACCTTGCGATATCCGAAAGGAGCCTGGGCTGAAATATAAAAGCCGCGGGAGGCGCTTTCCCGCATCCCCCTGGTTACCTCTTCCCCGAGATTAGCCGAGTAAAACTCATCCAGGCTTTCAATCATAGCCTCAAGTAGCTTTCCGGTAGGAGTATCCTCTGCAGGCTCACTCATCGAAACTACCCGGATACCGTTCTTTCTTAGCATCGTCTTAAACACGATTGAATCTTCGCGACTGCGGGCAAAGCGGGAGTACTTCCATACGAGGATAAGGTCATATGGTTTTTCAGAGCGACGAGCGGCTGAGATCATCTCCCGGAAAGCTGGTCGTGCTGTTGTTTTACCGCTCTCCGCTTCATCTACGAATTCCTTGACTACTTCGTACCCATTTCTGGCGCAATATTCTCTCAGTGATTTAAGCTGCGCTGAAATAGAAAGGTCAACATCCTGCTTTTCTGAAGAAACCCTGGCGTAAAGTGCTGCTTTCATAGACACCCTCCTTTTTATGATATCTAAATCCCTAAACGGCGGCAAATCTCGCATTGCCCCAGAACTAAGCCAAGCAACTTAATTTGTTCGATTATCTGCCTCGCTCTTAGAGTTATTCCCTGTAGCGTCTTGTAGGTATCCATAACCGAAACAACTTCTGCAGATGCCTTGAGCTCCTCAAGAGCATCCAAGAGATTAGCTTTAATCTTTTGCTCATTACCGGGAGCCACGGCTAGAATCGAGTTATGATACTGGAGTTCTCCGGTAAGAGTATTTATCACAATCTCACATTGTAGATCAATACCGATAGTGGAACCAAAAGCCTTTTGAAGAACTGCTTTATAAAATAAGTCACCTGTAGTATAAGACCAGAGAAAAGGTGAGGGTACCTTATTCTCATCAACGAGCTTACAGCCTGTTTTCTCTTCTAGTAGAGTTACCGTCCTTCGTTGAAGTGCCACCCTCGCGGTTAGGTGGGCGGTGTAAGCTTTCTCCCACTGAGCAAGCACCTTCCACAATCGGTCATTCTTCAGGTGCTGTTTTAGCAACCGGCGCACAGCCTCTCCTTGATCTCCTACAGCTCCAATAATCTCAGAAACATCACTAATTTGCCTCTCCGTCATAGTCTCTTGTGATGTAAAAATGGAATTACTGGTGTGGTACCAGGATAGGGCTGCAAAATCCTCCGGTGGAACTGTGAGAGCGGAGGATATTTGCTCCAGTTCTTCTAGGAGGAGGGACTGGTGGTTACGCAAAGCGTCCTTGATGAGCTCTGTTCTAGCGATCTTGGCATCCTGTATCCGGCGGGCTTCTTCGATCCCTCTTTTAACCGTCCTGGCATCACATTTGGCATGCTGTTTAGCGATCCACTTTTCGCTCTTACCACTATCGTAAAGCTCCAGCCACTTTCTTTTATCCGCATCCAAAAATTTTCTTGGCATTAAAAAACCTCCCAGATATTATTGCTGTAATAATTACGTATACCATATGTATTTTACAGCATAATATAGTAGCTGTCAAGCTTATAGATAGTAATTAAGCGTTTTGACCCGTGACACAACCTGTGTTAGATTTGTTCCATAGCACAGAGAATAGAGATGGATAATCGAGATAAATCGAAATCACTAACAAGTACTTCACTGGATGAAGACTCTCAGGGGCGAGGCCTGCGAATTTTAGGGAGAATGATTGCTCGTAACCTTATGAAGCAGCGGAAAGGTAACGAGAACATGGCAGGCGAGCGGAAACCAGATGATTTGCCAACTGCAGAGGATGAGGTATGAAGGCATATCTTGAACCAGAGGAAATAATCCTGTTGGAGAAGGGAACAACCAATCTGCGAGATCGGCTTCTCATTCATGTGCTATTCCGATTGGGCTGCCGGGTTAGTGAGGCTCTGGCTCTAAAGGTGGAAGATATAGATTTTACAGGAGGCACTATCACCATACAGCATCTCAAGAGCCGGCTTAAGTTGTCCTGCCCCAAGTGTGGAGTAAGATTGAGTAGGAACCACACCTTCTGTCCAGGATGCGGAGGGAAACTAGATAAGGTTACATCTCAAGAGCTGGAACACCGCCGACAGCGAGTATTACCCGTTGATACTCAGACTTTAGGAATACTTGAGGAATACATCCGCCGAGGTGGTTCGGTCAGACGTGGCGATAAGAAGTTCATCTTCGGCATTAACCGCCATCGTGCCTGGCAGATTGTGAAAGAGTGTGCCGAGAAAGCCGGTCTACCAAAGCTAGTTAATCCTGAAACGGGTCGAGTCCACAACGTGAGCCCTCACAAATTAAGGGACGCATTCGCCGTCATGGCGGTAAAACACAACGACACGGGGGATGGTCTCAGGATGCTCCAAGAGCATTTAGGACATCAAAGCTTCAACACCACGGCCAAGTACCGAAAGGTTTCTGGCAAAGAGCACCATGACTGGTATCAAAAACTATGGGCTGAGGAGAATGATTCTGATGGTACTGCCACTTAGGCCAACCAGGGGTGGCTTCCTGAGACCGTTTGGTTGCGGCTGGTTTATCCGTGAGTTTTTATCAGGTAACGGCCCCGGTGACTCACCTATGATAGACCCAAATATCGGCATGCCTCAGGCAGATATCTTTTATTACTATAAAAACGCCCTCCGCACGGCAACTGCCTATGACAGAGCTACAAAAGCAGAAGAGAAAAAGGCACGAAGGGAGAAGCGTTCAATTAACCCTGAAAATATAGAGAGGCTGGCGGGGAAATACCTGGCCAGCATGCCCTATAAAGCTCAGGGCTGCCGCTATCATTCATTTGTCGTCTATTTCTCCACTCTCCAGAGACTGGGCTGGGTAGAACCAACCGGGCAAGAGGAAACATCCGCCTTCCAAGGTAACTACCCGCCAGGGCCGCCGAGGAGATACTACCGCTTAACGGATAAAGGCATGGTAGCACATGATGATGCTTGGGCAAACCCTCACCAAGCACTTTACGGATAGGTGAAGAGGATGTCTATAGAAGAATGTTACGCTCAGGACCCATTTCTACTGGAGTTCTATAAGATGAAACTGCTACAGCCGGGCTGGGCTGGTGAGCTAATTCCCGATGAGTTCACCTATATTAAAGCCCAGCTAAGGCAGTCACCTTCACTAAAACGGCGCTGGGGTTTTCGCCCTTCAGCCAGAAGGTTTAATGAAAACCATATCCGTATAGTGGCTCAGTATGGTCTCTCCGCAATTAAAAAGACAGTTTTAGCTTCAGCTACCAAAGATGGAAGGTAAGATTAATGGTATAACATCCAATATGGTAAAGGTCTTTACTGGTTAGATACAAAAACTCACCTGCCGACCCCTCAGGTGCACGTTATTCTTCAAATCCGGACTCTTTAGTTATCTAATATTCAAAGAATGGCATTAATTTCTTTAGCCGAAACAGCCTCTCCGCAAATGAGGAGTCAGTTTTAGCTTCAGTTGTCAAAGAGCAAAAGTCATTCAAGTAGTTAGATACTCAAAAGCATTTACACCTTTTGCGGGTAGATACGAAAACTGGCTTCTCAAGTCGTTACATACGCTTTACTGCTACCAGCCTAACCCTCAAATAAGCCCTTTTGCTCTATCGGGTAAGAGGGCTTCCTTTTTTGCTCCAAAAGTGCTCTGTGAAAAAGACCATGAAAATATAGGTTCATTTTGAAATTTAACAATCGTTCCTTTTGTTGGATGATAGATATGGAAACTCAAATAGCACCTTAACAACTGAATATGGCAAAGCCTTGACCTGAACGCTTGCCCAAGTCTATCGGGCAAATAAAGTGCCCTAGCCAGATGTTACCTAGCTAGGGCAAATCTAACAAAGGCGGTAAGGCACAATGCTAGACTATGGCAAGTATATCACCGTAGCCGACAGGTATCAACGTAAGGCAAAGTATCAGGATAGAGAGGACTTAAACCATACCATTATATTGAGCCTTGCCCAAGCTCAACTGGCTAAAGACAACAACGGTGGCGGGCAATTATCCGATGTAGCTATGCTACGGATTGCCTCTTATGAGTGCCAGAAGTATTGGCGGGCAATCAAGAGACAATTCACCATCTTAAGCCTCAATACCGAGCTAAACAACGGAGACGGAGACGGTATTGAGCTAATAGACACGGTAGCCGATGATAAGGCAATTGACCTTGACGCTTGGATTGACGCCAGGACTTGGCTACTCGGTTGCCCTGGGCGGTTAGTCCAGATAGCCAGTAAGAGGCTTAAGGGCATAGCCTTGACCAATAAAGAGCTTCAATATCTGTGGTATTGGCGTAAAAAAGAGCAAAAAAGGCTCACTTATCCTAATATTTCACCCTTGCCAATGCCCTATATATAGTAGGAGCACCGATTATGCCAGCGGGTTGCGGGTAGTCGGATAGCTTACTACTAGGTGAAGCCGATAGCCTTGCCCACTATCGGATAGCCAATAGGGGGTGTTCAAATAGAACAACTGAATATTGAGGGCAAGCGTTCAGGTGAGGGCTTTGTCGCCCATAAGGCGACACTGGTAAACGCCCTGTCAAGGGCATTAGCCGATAGAGTGGTGCTGATGGACTTGACTATTGGGCGTAAAGGCTTACTCGGATACCTCAAAGCTCTAGGCGGTAGCAACGTGGTTAAACTGATACCGTCTAACGGTAGTGCCAGCGGGTTGCGGGCTACTGATAAGAGGCTCAAAGTTATCTGCGGAGCGAATACCAGTTACCTAGCCGATAGTGAGTGGATTGGCGATAATACGCCAGTTACCATTTGCGATGTCAGGGTAAGCCCCAATAACTCCGTCAAGCCCAATATCGGAGCTTCAGAATTATCGGAAGCACTATCAAGAGTGTTACCCTTTACCGCCACTGATGACAATCGCCCTGTATTACAATGCGTCAACTTTGTGGTAAAAGAGGATAAGCTCACTCTGGTTAGTGCCGATGGTTTTAGACTGGCGATGATTAGCCTTGACTATGATGACGGAGAGGGGCAAGCCCTGATAAACCGTGATGACCTCAAGGGTGTAGCCAGTGCCTTACGGAGAGCCAAGCGGGCAAGGGTTAGCTTTGAGCCAAGCGGAGAGAGCCTTGACGGTATGAGCCTTATTATTGACACCGAGCTAATCCGTTACAGGTATATCGGTTGGGATGGCAACTATCCCGATTATGAGAAGCTAATCCCGACTGATTTTAACGCCTTTGCTCACTTTGACACGGTTGAGGCAATCAAGGCTACCAATTCACTCAAAGCCTTATCTAACGGCAAGGACTACCCGATTGACCTTACCATTGGCGACGGTAAAATGGTTATGGCTAATCCCGATGACAAAGGGCAAGCTGAGCTAGCCGCCGATACCGATGGTGAGGTTATCAAGGTAAGGCTAGACGGTAGTTACCTTGCCCAAGCCCTTAAGGCTTGCGGTGGTATGGTTGATTTTAAGGTAACCAGCCCAAGCTCACCAATGCTCTTTAGTGCTAACGGTTATCAACTGGTAGTAATGCCAATGCTAGCCGCCGAGAGCCAGAGCAAGGGTGAGCCAGAGGCGGAAGCCGAGACAACCGATACCGACACCGAGCCAGAGGTTGAGGCTACCGAGCCAGTAACCGAGAAGCCGAAGCGGAAGCGGAGCAAGGTAAAAGAACCAGTCGCCGTATAACATATAGCCTGAAATTGAACGCTTGAACTCAGAAAACAGCCAACGCAGGAAAGCGGGGGATGACCCCGCTTTTTTGCTTTTTTAAGGGGTATTCCTGCCCCAATGCGGGGGTGGGGATACCCCCTCTTTTTATGGCTGGAAAGGGCAGGGAGTGCCGATGCCTGATGGCAGTGCAGGGCACAATGGCAGGGACATTATCTGAGGTTGCGTACTCAATGGAAGTCCATTCGGACAGGTGCACGGTACGAGCAACAACCAAAGAGAGTAGGCACTCCGAATTACATCCCGTAAAGCATCGGAAAGGAGGGAAAACTATGCCTATCAAGTGGAGCGCTATCAAGGTAAGTGAAGCTATGGATGACATAGAGCGCCAGATTAACCTGGCAGAGTCGTTTCTGGCTGAAGCCAGGGTAAAGGCAGAAATAGCCAGAGCTATAGCCGACCTGCCCCAGTATGTTGACCAACGCCTTATCCGCCTTACCTGCGACATTGAGCGCATAGACAATGTAAAAAGCTCGATAGAGGCTGTGCGCCAGTCTATTCCCGAAGGGGCCATAGACGCAGAGCGAGAGCGTCTCAAAAACGGCAGCCAGCAATCGCTAATCTAGAACTGTCGTGAATTGCCCAGATTTGAAGGGGTAACCATACCCAAAATTATCAATGAAAGGAGTTAATAATTGAATACATCAAATACAGCTGAGAAGGGCATCTCCGAGATAGTAGGTGTCTTTACCGACCCTATCCTTGTATTTCCAGGAGGCTGGGGAGATACCTTGCCCGAATGGCTAAAGAATGCCGTTACCCTGGAGAGGCTGGAGATGAACATGAGAGCACTCAAAGGCGAGGAGATGACTGGTACGGATGCCGAAGCCTGCGCCTATCTCTATACCGCGGGACTTACTGCGCCTATGGACCATGACTGGAGCCAAATCTACCTCTATATCGCTGGCCAGAGCTACAAGCGATGGAACAAGGGTGAAATACCGGCTGATATTGCCGTAGACTCAATCAACGACTACCAGACAGCAGAGTTAAACAGGCTTAAGGCGTGGCTCTATCGACAGAGAACGCAGGTAAGAATGGAGAATGACCGGACAGAACGACGGCAGAAACGGCAAGAGGAGACGGAAAGGAGAATAGCAGAGCAGCCGGTGCTGTTTGAATTCTAAAGATGGTCCGCCAAGTGAGAAGGGGGGCTGGGGGAGATTCCCCCAGCCCCCCTTTTTTATCGAATGAAGCTAACTGGTAAAAAGGTGAACTTCAAAGGGAAAGTGAAGCTAAAGGAATGAGAAGAGTTAAATGGGGGATGTAGGGAAAGTGAAGGGAGCCGGATGCCGAGATGAAGCAGAGAGGTTTAGCGTATTATTCTAAAAAGTGAAGTTCTTTTTTTATTCACCTACTTTTTCACTTAGTGAAGAGGAAAAGTGAATAAAAAAGTGACGGTCATTAAGGGGACTAGAAGTGAACTTAATAATGGTCATTTTAGGGAGTCACTAAATGACTAAAGAAGACGAAGCATTTAGACTATTTGAGGAAGGTAAAACCGCCCCCAGCCCCGAGGTGAAGGCTCTTAAACTCAAGAGTCAGTCGAGGTACAACTACTACTATGAATGGTAGAAGACTAAGGGGGGCATTACACCTTCATCGGCACCCTCCGCGGAAGCTAAGGGGAAGAGTGGGGAAGCTAAAGGGAAAGACGGGGTAGAGGAGAATGGAGCCATTCAATAATTGTAATTGTTGCCAGTTATGGTCACAATTATATTTATTACTGAAAAAAGTGAAGCCAGTTAATTAGAATTGAGGCTAATCGAGGAATATAGATGAAGCTAATTGAATGGCAAGAGTTCAATGGAAGATGGAGGGAAAGTAAAAGAGGCCGGATACCAAGATAATGCCTGAGAAATATAGTGTATTATCCTAAAATTGATAGTCAACTAATGGATTCCACTGTGGAATCCATAATGGAAGCTAGTTTCTATCCTTTAGAGGATAATAAAAAGGATAATAAAAAGGATAGTAAAAAGGATAATAATGACGATAAAAAAAGAAGCAGCGTTCGCACTTTTTGAGGAAGGTAAAACCGCCCTCAGTCCCGAGGTAAAGGACTTTAGACTGAGGAGTAAGAGGGGCACTCTCCCTCCGGGAAAGCTAAAGGGAATAGTGAGGAAGCTATAATTCCAAAAGAAGAGATTGAGGAAGCTAAGTAGGATTAAGAGGAAGCTAAAGGGAAAGACGGGGCTCAGTTACCTATACTTATTTATTAGGTTCATTTTCCTTCAATTTAGCTTCCATTTTTATAAAGTAGACTATTATTCACTTAACAGGACATTCAGTAGTCTATTGAACTAAATAAGCAAATGTGACCTATATACAACGCAGGCTATCTGGCAACGGCACCAACTTATTACCGATAAGCCTCAGTAAGAGAGCTATAGCCAGTGGAATGAAAAAACCAGCTACACTCATGCTAACCCGACTTCCTTGCTAAATGTATGAACAGCCTGTAGTAACTTAGTCAAGTGGAACATCCTCACATGCTAGAAGTTATCTAGCTGATAGATTCTCTATTATATTTAGCTGCGGCTCTGGTCCTCAATCCGCCTCTTGGCTTATAATCAGCTTCTACAACCATGGAAACAGGTTCCAGCAACTGTACTAGATCACCGAGAATCCGGTTTACGGCATGCTCCTGCAATATCCCTACATTCCGATAAGAGGTCAAATAATATTTTAAGGATTTGAGTTCGACTAAAGAGTGACCCGGAGTATAGCGTATTACCAATCGGGCGAAATCAGGTAAGCCAGTCCAAGGACAAACAAAAGTAAATTCCTCAGTTTCATAAACCACCTCAGTAGCTGAGCCAGGATAGTCAAAGGGTGTAGCTTCAAGCACAGCCGTATCAATCGCCTTTTCCTTCAGAACATTACGCGCTCGTAGGGTATATTTATTGATTTCCATCGTATTAACTCTGTATCCAATCAGACGTAGAGGCGACCCAAGGACTATAGCTGCTCTTCTTGGAAGTCTTTTACGACTTCCTTATTTCTCACTAGGGCATTTCCTATCCCGTAGTTTTTCTTCAGCCTGAGGGGGACACAACAGCAGGTGCAGCAATTACAGATAGCGTAAGAGTGCCCCTGACATCTCTCAAGAGTAGGTATCAGCCGTTTCTGATGGCACTGCCGCATGACATCCTTGGCCTCCTCTTTTGAAATTGCATGGAACTCACCAGACCTGATTTCAGGGAACACCTCGGCACCAGTACCAACGACTATCTCAGCCATAATCGGGGCATCACAGTTATGAAAAACCTGGCGACAGCTACAAGGTCCCAGGGCTACATTCTTCGAGGCATCTATTATCTGTTCTGCCTCCCCCAGGGTCAGAAAATAACCATGGTGTTCGTGTAAGCCATAGGTATTGGCCACCCAGCGCACCAGCCTGCCGACCAAGGGGATGTTAGTGAGTTTGGCTAGGGACATGTATAGCCTGAGAATCTTATGCTGATGCTGGCCATAAAATCGCAAGGTATGATGCATATCGTCATATCACCTATTGTATAATCTTGGATTTCCCATTTCAACTCGTGATGAGGTATCCTTCCTGGCCCCGTGGAACTCTAACCTAAGCCGCTTATCGAATTGAAGCTTCAGTGCCTCCCTAGTCTTTTCACCCATTGGGTTTCTCCAGTCGGCCCCATCTGATGAAGTTAAGCAAGGGGCTTTTAAACCTATTTTACCATAGAAGCCTACCTATGCACCTAGTTTGATATGGAAAATCCAGGCTAGAATGTTAAGTCACACACAATGGACAATTGTTACTTGGTTTAATAAAATACCAAAATGTAACGTCACGGACTTCCGCTTAGTCTCCAGTTGAAGTTATTATTAAGTCATCGAAGTAAGCTATCTGTTCCTGCCACACCACGACCGCTGTTAGTAGGAATATAACGAAAACCATTTGTTCCTATTTCATCCGTGTGATATATTTCTTTAGGTTGGGATTTTTTCGTTTTAACATAGTTTTATTACATTATGGCTTCTCAATCCGTGTTAATCATTAAAAAGCGTCTTTGGCCTGAGATTGGCCTGGTATCTATCCCGCCGAAAAATATGAATTGGAGTTGATTAAAAATGGAGAGGAAATGGATGGAATCAACACCTGATGAAAAACGCGCGGAAAGGTTTAATCGCTGGCTTTCACCGCCTAATGTCGATTTTTCCAGCCCGGAAGCTGAAGAGGCATATAAGAAAAGAGTAACCAGGTTTATCAAGGCCATTAGACTTCAGGAACCCGACCGGGTGCCGGTTATTCTGCCGGCGGGAAACTTCCCGGTTTACAATGCTGGCATGACACTGAAAGAAGTAATGCATGACAATAAAAAGCTCTGCCAGGCGTACCGTAAATTCTTTAGTGAATTTGAAGCGGACACATTTACCAGCCCTGCTATGGTACCCTCAGGAAGGGCATCCGAGATTATCAACAGTCTCATTTCTAAGTGGCCGGGACATGGTCTTCCTGATGGTGCCAGTATGCAGCAGTTTGTCGAGGGTGAGTACATGAAGGCGGACGAATATGATGTTTTACTTAATGACCCGTCCGACTTCTGTCTCCGCTATTACCTGCCACGTACGATTGGAGCACTGGCGCCTTTTGCGAAGTTCTCGCCACTTCCCCACATACTGGGCATGCCCAACAGGTTTCTCGCGCCAGCCGTCATGCCGGAAGTCCAGGCGGCGTTCCAGGCCGTTATAGGCTATGGTAAAGAGATGGCGAAATGGCAGGAACCAATAGCGGAGTTCAACCGTGAAGCGCTGGCGGCTGGATACCCGTCGTTATTTGGCGGCCAGTCCCACGCCCCGTTTGACATCCTGGGTGATACCCTGCGAGGTACCCGGGGTATATTTGCCGACATGTACCGGCAGCCGGATAAACTCCTGGAAGCCATGGAGATGTTGACGCCGATAAATATCGACTGCGGTT
>Ga0315541_1002684_pt1 | contig 14427 bp, 16 predicted proteins | sample SalMarSW160190MG_FD_203095 | JGI IMG/M metagenome (GOLD analysis project Ga0315541, IMG submission 203095) | Salt marsh sediment microbial communities from the Plum Island Ecosystem LTER, Massachusetts, United States - Salt Marsh Sediment SW1601-190 ...
CCTGCCTCGGAAGAGGAGTGGTTGAGCTTGGGAGCCAGCCTCGATGAGAGATTCGAGGTGGTGGAGGCTTCCCTGTGCCAGATAGAGGGGTAAACCCCCTCTTACGTAACTTATTGAGAAGATACGCGCGGACGTCGGCCAGGTTAGAATTGCGCAGAAACAGGAGTTGTACTACAATTCAGGAAAGCAAAACCAGCCACAAGGGGAGCGAGAAAATGGCGGTTAGTAGCAATCTCATAGAGCAAATCACGACCCAGGCAGCCCAGTTGCCTTTCAGTGAGCGGTTGCGCCTGATCCACCGGATCATAGATACACTGCCCCGGGAGACGGAACAAGGTCAGCATATCTTCTATGGGCAGTTCCGTGGCCCGCAGATGTCCACAGAAGAGGATTTCTGCCTGGCTGAGTGGCGGCCGACGGAAAGGGAACTCAATGGCGCATAAGTATGTGTTGGACACCCACGCCCTGGTCTGGTACCTGGAAGGGAATCCGCGCCTGGGTCAGGATGCCAAAATGGTGATAGACGATCCTCGTAGCGAGTTGGTCCTGCCCATCATCGCTTTGGCCGAAGCTGCTTATATCATCGAACGCGGGCGCACCAGCATCCCTGATGTTCAAAGCCTACTCAAGGCAGTGCTGGCGGATCCGCGTCTGGAGATTTACCCGCTGAATTGGGAAGTGTTTCAGCAAACGCTGACGGCGACGGCTGTTTCGGAGATGCACGACCGCCAGATCGTGGCCACGGCGCTTCGTCTGTGCACGCTCGGCCACATTGCCAGCATCTTGACCAAAGATGACACCATCGTTGCAGCCGGATTGGTACCGATCACCTGGTAGCGCCGGGCTGCGGCATTCACAGCCCGGCACTGCTGCTAACTCTGTCCTTTCGTCTATGTGTGTGCAGTTTATGGCTGGCTAAGCAGTTACGATCTCTCTTCCCTTAAGCGGACCGTCGTAGAGCGTCCTGCAGTGGGCACTTTGCATTTGTGTCGGCGTCGTCCCCAGGCTACAGGCCGATAGTCTGGTCACCCTGTCTGCCGAAGAGTCGTTTTGCGTATTGGTGAAGATTGACTGTACTTACCGGCGGTCGACCATGTGCATCCACGGCGCGGGCTTCCGCTACTTCGAGGGTGAGCCGGCAGACCCGGATGACGAGCCTGCCAGGGGGTAAGAAGACATCGGCGTAGAGAGCCGTGGAATGCAAAGCAAGAGGCACTCTCCCGCGGTCGAATTGGAAAGCATCGCCAACCCCGGCCCAGGCGGGAGGGCGATCCGCCGTGGGCCTGACAACGGAAGTTCGCCACAAGACAGGCCCGCGACTCTGCGCATGCAAACGTCGCCTATGGGCACCGGTCGGAGCCCCCTCCATCTCTCCCCGTCAGAACAGGGGGAGGAATGGAACCGGGGCGGCGGACGCCGTTGTTCGTGCAAGTGCCACCGCTGGGCTGTGGTCGGGGCGGGCCACCATCCGCTATTTGAGCATCCCACTAATTCAGGGAGACCCTGTGCCAGTTGGAGGATCAGGAATACTCAGGAGTGACAATGTTGAGCCTCAAATAGGCAATTGATGCCGGCCGTGGCATCAAAAGCAGGGCGGAATAGCCAGTAAGGAGGCGGGGAATTCGTTGAATCTGTAGCCCGTTCAGCCACCTAATGGGATGGTTGCCGGCTGGCAAAAACGCTTCCGGCCTGAAATCTGTGGCCAAGCCTTAGTCGAAATCGAGCCTTGAGGGATGAGGAGCATGAAATGGGCGTGTTGCGACGTATGCGACGAGCCATCCGCGCGCAAAGGTACCGCATTAGCTCACATGCCAATGACGAAATGGCCGATGATTTTCTGGTAGCGGCTGATATTGAGAACATCATCCTCACAGGTGAGATCACGCGCAAGTTTACCCACGACCCACGTGGCACCCGGTATGAAGTGCTCGGCGATACCATTGACTACCGCCGTGCGTATGTCGTGTGTCGCTTTCTGTTGTCGGGCGTATTGCTGATCATCACAGCCTACGTCGAGGAAAAATAATGGAGAGGTAGATACGATGAAAGGTGATCAATGCGAGTTCTGCGAGGGAGAAATGGAGCAACGGTGCGTTTTGGCCCGGTTTCGCTTTAAAGGACAGACAATTTACGTCGAAAACGTGCCTGCCTGGGTGTGCAACAGGTGCGGCGAACAATATTTTGACGCACCGGTCTATAAACGCCTCGAGGAGATTGCCCGACAACGCGAACGAATTCAAAGGGCTATCTCCTTTCCTCTCGCGGAATTTGATATGGCTATCGCTTGATGATGGTAAAACCGGCTCGACTTCGGCTAACACGCCGTGGCCGGGCTTTGCACCAAATTGCGGGCCGCCTTCTGGATACCCCGCGCTCTGCCCCTGGACGTTTACTGTCCTGCTCATCACCAACAGGAAGCAGAATGAGTAACGCTCCAACTACACCGCAATCCCGCACGCTCAAGACACTCTGGCGTGCAGCCTTTTGGGTTTCTTTTCCCTTTGGCATCCTCTCCTTCGTGCTCCCCATCTACGGCAAGGAACTGGGCGCAACGGCGTTGGAGGTGGGCGGGTTCTTCTCCGCCATCTCTTTCGTGCCGGTGATCGTGCGGCCTTTCCTGGGCCGGGCGTTGGACCGTTGGGGGCGCAGGCCCTTCTTGCTGCTAGGGCTGCTCGGCTATGTGGTCGCCATGGTCGTGTTCTGTCTCGCCGATACGGTGTGGCTGCTGACCGTCGCCCGCTTCGTGCAGGGGCTGGGGCAGGCGTTCCTCTGGCTCTCGGCCTACGCCATCGTCGCCGACGCCGCCGCTGAGACAGGGCGCGGGCACGATTTCGGCGTCATTGACGAGGCGACCAATCGGGGCGCGATCATTGGCACCACGGCCGGGTTCTTCGCCATCTTCGCGCTGGAGAGCGCCGACCTGAGTTGGAGGCAAATCTGGTTCTGGCTCTTTACTGCTTACACCATCCCGGCGTTGCTCGCTCTGTGGAGCGGCTGGCGGGGTGTGCGGGAGACACACCCACAGGCGACCACGCAGCCCGTCGAGAGTCGCCCCGTCTCCGGCCAACTGCTGGCGCTGATGATCATCGTCTTTGTCACCGGTGCCTCGACCGCGATGGTCTGGCCGCTGCTGATGGTTTTCCTCCAGGATGCGCTGGGGGTCGAAGTGTGGGAACTGTCGCTGGCCTACCTGCCGGCTGCGTTGATCAGTGCCTTACTGCCCTCGCACATGGGGCGGGTCGCCGACCGGCTGGGGCGCAAGACGCCGATGATCGCCGGGCTGCTCGTGGGCGCGCTGGCCTCGGCGCTGATCCCGCACCTGCGTAGCGTGACCTTGTTGGCAGTATTGTGGGCCGTCGAGTCACTGGGCTACACGGCCTCTGTGCCGGCGGAGCGTGCCTTCGTCGCCGACGTCGCGGGCGAGGACACGCGCGGCGCCAGTTACGGGCTCTATACCTTCGCCTACTTCCTGGGGGCGGCGCTGGGGCCACTGGCGGGGGGCTGGCTGTACGACAATCTGGGGCACGCCATGCCCTTCTACCTCAACACCGTCGTCCTGATCGTGGGCGCGTTGCTGGTGGCAGCGGTGCTGCGCGAGTCACGTGCCACCAACTCCGTTCCTCTTGCTCCGTGATACATTCGTGGTATAGTACGCATACCAGGAGCGCAGAAGGCTTCCCGTGAGCGAAAATATGATTGTATCACCTGATCAGCAGGTCGCCCAACTTACCGCGAGCCAATTAGAAACGCTCATTGCTGCTGTTGTGCGGCGTGTGGTGCGTGAGGAACTCCGCCGTGACTACTACGTAGACGAGCACGGCGTTAAGGTGCTGTATGCGGCGGCGGAGGCCACCCCTACTTATCTAGCCGAGTTGCAGGAGGATTACGAGGCTATCCAGGGGGATGAGACCGAACTGATCAGCAGCGAGGATGTAGTGCAAGAGCTGCATGACCCAGGGCTGAACGTGTAATGTACCGTTGTGAGTTCACGCCGAAAGCCCTGGCTGCACTGCGTAAACTGGCTCGCAAGAACCCCCAAGTTCGCATTCCTACCTGCTGGACACGGCCAATCGGCACATCGTAATTGACGACGTAGCGCAACACGACGCGGCTTACGACCGGATCAACAAACTGGCGTGATTCCCCAAACCCTCTCCCTCACCAACTTCATGTGCTACCGCCAGGCGGCGCTGGACTTCGCTGGTATCCACGTCGCCTGCCTGGCTGGCGAGAACGGCGCGGGTAAGTCGGCGCTGCTCGATGCCATTACCTGGACGCTGTGGGGCAAGTCGCGGGCCAGGCGGGACGATGAGCTGATTCGCCTGGGTGAGGATGAGATGGCGGTTGAGTTCACGTTCGACCTGGGGGAGCAGACCTATCGCGTGCTGCGCCGGCGCAAGGCAGGCAAGCGCGGCAGCACCCTGCTCGATTTCCAGGTGCGGGAACCCTCCCCCCTCATAGGGGGGACAGAGTGGGGTGGACGTTGGCGTTCCATCGCCGAGAGCGGCGTCCGGGCCACGCAGGCGAAGATTGAGCGTGTCCTCCGGCTGGACTACGAGACCTTCGTCAACTCCGCCTTCCTGCGCCAGGGTCGGGCCGACGAGTTTACGGTCAAGACCGCCGCCGAGCGGAAGCGCGTGCTGGGAGATATCCTGGGACTCGACCGCTGGACGGTCTACGAGGAGCGGGCCAAGGAACGATTGCGGGCCATCCAGACCGAGGCAGAGGTGATCGAACTGCGGCTGCGGGAGATCGAGGCTGAACTGGCCCGGCGGCCCGAATACGAGGCGCAACTTCGGGTTGCCCAGGCGGCCGTGGCCGGACTGAGCGCGGCGCTTCAGGAAGCCCAGGTGGCCTATCAACAGATTGAGACAGCGCGGACGGAACTTCGGCACGCCGAGGCGCAGATCGCCGAACTGGCCGAACGGATCGCCCAGGCGGAGCGGGAACTGGCGACGCTGGCGGAGGAGCGGGCCGCGCGGGAGAAGCGGCTGGCTGAGTATGAGAGCCTGCTGGCCCAGGCGGACGAGATCGAGGCCGGTTACGCAGCCTATCAGCAGGCGGTCGAGCAGGAGCGGGCACTGGGGGCCAAACTGCGCCAGTCGGTGGAACTGAACGAGCGCCGCGTGGCCCTGGGAGCCCAACTGTCTGGGGCGCGACACCGGCTCGAGGTGGAGCGAGAGGTCATCGCGCAGCGCATTGCCGAACTGGAGAGTAGAGGCGCGCTCACCGCGCCCCTACTGGCCGAGTATGAGGAAGTACAGGCGCAAGTGGCCCACCTGGTGCAGTTGTCGGAGGGCCGGGAGGCGGCGCGGGCGGACCAGGCGCGCATCGCCGAGGAGCAGGCAGGGTTGCGGGCGCGCAATGAGGCGCTGCGGGCAGAGATGGACGCGCTCAAGGAGAAAATTGCGCTGTTGGAGCGGGCGGGGGCCGAGTGTCCTCTCTGTGAACAACCGCTCACCGACGAGCACCGGCTACAGTTGCTGGATCAGTTCCAAACCGAGGGCCAGGCCAGGGGAGATGCTTACCGCGCGAACCAGGCGACGGCGAAAGCGTTGGCTGAGCGCGCGCAGGCGCTGGAGGGGCAGATTGTCGAGAGCGACCGGCTGCTGCACGACCTGCCGGCGCTGCAGAGGCGGGAGGCGGCGCTGGCCGAGCGCGTCGAGCAGGGACGGCAGGCGTCTGAGGCGCTGGACTCTGTCCGGCCAGAATTGACCCAGGTGGAGCAGCGGCTGGCCTCGGACGACTACGCCCTCCCAGTGCGCGTCGAACTAGCGCAGGTGTTGGCGCAGGCGGAGGAATTGGGCTATGACGCGGCGGCCCACGAGGCGGCGCGACAGGCGGTAGCCGAGGGGCAGGTCTTCGCTGAGCGGAAGGCGCACTTGAGCGCCGCGCAGACAGGAATGGAGGAAGAGCAGACGGCGCTCAGGCGACTAAAAGAGGCCCAGCAGCGGTCGCGGAAGCAGGTTGAGACCGAGCAGGCCCGCCGGGCGGAGTTGGAACGGGTAGCCGGGGAACTGCGGGAGCGACTGCAGGATGCACCGGCGGTGGAGGCGGAGTTGCGGCGGGTGCGTGGGGAGGAGGCCGCCGCCCGCCAGCGGTTGGGCGCGGCACAGCAGCGGCTGGAGGCGTGTAAAGCGCTTGGGCAACAGCGAGCGGACAAACGCAAGCGGCGGAATGAGTTAGCCACCAAAAGGTCTATCTACGAGGAGTTGAGAACCGCTTTTGGTGTCAAAGGCGTGCCAGCGATGATCATCGAAGCGGCGGTGCCGGAGATCGAGGCCGAGGCCAACCGACTCCTGGCGCGGATGACAGGTGGCCGCATGCACGTGCGCTTCGACACACAGCGGGAGACGCTGGCGGGCGAGGTGCGGGAGACGCTGGAGATCAAGATCGCGGACGAGTTGGGGACGCGGCCTTACGAAAACTACTCCGGTGGAGAGCAATTCCGGGTCAACTTTGCCATCCGCATCGCACTCTCGAAACTGCTGGCGCGGCGGGCAGGGGCGCAGTTGCAGACGTTGGTGATTGACGAGGGGTTTGGCACGCAGGACGCGCGGGGTAAGGAGCGGCTGGTCGAGTCGATCAACGCCATCCAGGATGACTTCGCGCGCGTGCTGGTGGTCACGCATATTGACGAATTGAAGGATGCTTTCCCGACGCGCATCGAGGTGACCAAAAGGCCAGAGGGTTCGGTGGTGGAGGTGATGTAGCGAGTGGGCGGTGAGTACCTCTGTGTTTAATGCGGCCGCTTGGCCAATTCTTTCTGTCTACGCGCTGCGCGGCGCATTGTCCAGGCAGTGCGGGACTCATCCAGTTGGCGGGAGAGCGCCATCCAGTCTTCGACCAGAAAGACGAAGCCGGTGACATCGGGTGCCAGGAGGTAAGGGCTGAACCAGAGGCGCAGCCATGCTTTGCCGAACGGGTACTTTGAGAGTTCTACCACCAGGACGGTTTGGCCCCAGTAGGGGTGCAGCCAGCGCCGGCGGGCTGTTCTCTCTCCGGCCGGATCGAAGACCTGGGCGAAGGTTTTGGGGCGCACACCCTTGACGCGGCTGTAGGAGACGACGAGCGGGTAGAGGGGCGTCTGAATGTGCAGGTGGTTCGGCCTGCACTGCACCCAGGCCAGCCGTCGGGCCAGGTATGCATAGGCCAGAATGACGAGGGAAACGCAGGCCGGGATGAGAGCAAGGGTGCGAAACGGGGCGTAGATGATCGAGATGCGAGGCGCAAACCACCATAACGCAACCGAGGCCGGCACGATCAGCATGCAAGTCCAGGCCCAGCGCTGCCACATGCGTTCGTATATGAGGAGGCGGAAGCGGGTACTGCGTTTCCTGGTCATAGTCCATCTCCGGTGAACTTGGTGGATTGGTAGGTCGGTAGTTGGTGAGTGTGTAGTTTGGTCATCGCCGGTAGTATACCACCTGCCAGGGCGATGGACAAGTGAGAACTGGATACTCCCGCCTGCCGCGCTTCGGTGGTTGACTTGCGTGGCAAGAGAAGGTATAATCAAACCTGATACGTCTTCGATCGGGTTTGGGCCTGCGGCCGAGAAGGCCGCAGTGGAGGTGAGGTATGGCACTGAAGGGGAATCTGCGAGATTTCAATACGACGCAGTTGCTTAACCTGATCAACCTGGCGCGCAAGACGGGCACGCTGACGATTGATACACGTGAGGCGCAGGCTCGCCTGTGTTTCAAGGAGGGCAAGCTCATCTACGCGACGCTGGATGGACAAGATGATCTGGCTGCAATCCTTCGCCGGGCTGGTAATATCACAGAGGAGCAGGCCCGTGCGATTCACTCCCGGGCCGGTATTAAGAGTGACAAGGAACTGGGGCTGCTGCTGATTAATGCGGGCTATGTGAGCCAGACTGATGTTGTACAGAGTGTGCATACCTACATCTTGAATAACGTCTATCGTCTCTTCACCTGGCCTGAGGGTACCTTCCGCTTCGAATCGAACGTGCTGCCGTTTGAGGACCGCATTACTGTTCCCATTGACCTGGAAAACGTGATCATGGATGGCAGTCGTCGCTTGAAGGAATGGGAGCAACTGCAAGAAGAATTGCCCAACCTCGACGTGGCACTCAAGTTCGCCGAGCGTCCCCATGCGGGCCTACGCAACATCAGTCTCAGCGTCGAGGAATGGCGCGTGGTTTCCTTTATCAACCCGCGCAATACGATCCGCCAGATTGCGCAGTACAACAATATGAGCGATTTCCAGATTCGCAAGATCGTATATGGCTTGTTGCAGGCGGGGTTGGTGGAGTTAGTCCGGCCAAAAAGGGTGGCCGTCCCCGCGCCGCCTGGGGCGCCCAGCCGTACTCCTATAACTATGCGCCGTCCAGCCGTCAAGCGGAACGTGATACTGCGGTTGATTGACCGTATCCGGAAACTCTAACGATGCAAACTGTCAAGATGGTGGTGACCGGTCCCTTTGCGGCTGGCAAGACACAGTTTATCCAAAGCATCAGTGAGATTGATGTTGTTGAGACTGAGCAGAAGATCACACGTGCAGAGGAACGCCTCAAGGACCAGACTACGGTGGCGATGGATTTTGGGCGCATCACTGTGGACGAGGACCTGGTGCTCTATTTGTTCGGCACCCCTGGCCAACGCCGCTTCGACTTTATGTGGGAGATCCTATCCGAAGGCATGCTTGGCTTCATTGTCCTGTTTGACAGCGTGCGGCCGGAGACGTTTCGCGAGGCTCGCCGTATTCTTGAGACTTTCAACTCTTATGCTCCTGTGCCTTACGTCGTCGCTGCCAACAAGCAGGACTTGGAAGACGCATGGTCGCCTGAGGACTTGCGCATTGCACTTCGTATCCCTCGCGAGGTCAAAGTGCTGCCCTGTGTAGCGACTGATCGGGAAAGCGTCAAGAAAGTATTATTGGAACTTCTGTACTCGATCCTCGAAATGATGGATGAAGAGGACTAAAAGCGCGGATGGGAAGGAGCAGACGCGCTGTCCTGTACCCAGGGTTTGTACTGCGTAAGGCAATGCAATCTCCGCCTGTGTACTTCTGAGGCATTCTTTTCTGGCGGTCGAACCGTGCGGACGGGAAAGTTCGACCGTCGTTTATATTAGCAACTGTAACCTCATTTTAACGGAACTGCAATGGTTTCTCAATCCTCGCTGTGCGGTTTCATGATATACTGAGCGCACCTGGAACTCATAGTCATAGGTTGTCGGTAACTACCCAGCGAAGCTCAGGTTGATGGGCGAAGGTCTCTCGACCGAGCTCTTTACGCCTCGGTCAGAGACCTTCGGCGAACGATGACGAGGATCATTCTTGGCAAACTCTGCCAAGATTGAAGGTGGCAGACCCTCGCAAGATGCAGGGCGAGTAGTAACAGTTGTCATTGTATTCAGGCGTGGGACGTGAGACACGAAGTGTAGACGTGGAGCGTAATTACGTTTTACGCATTCAGTCACCAGGAGTAACATAACTGTGAGTTCCATTGTTGCCGACCGTGGAGTGGTTCACTACGAGGCATACGGCCGCGGATGGCCTGTAATCTTATTGCACGGCTGGCTGGAGTCTTGGGATCACTGGTTAGGAACTATGGAATGGCTGGGCCGCCGCCATAGGACCTATGCGCTTGACTTCTGGGGTTTCGGCGAATCTGGAAAGCAAGGAGAGTGCTTCACGGTTCAGGATTACGTCGAGATGGTGGATCAGTTTATGGAGCGCATGGGGATCAAGCAAGCACCCATCATAGGCCATTCTATGGGCGGTACTGTCTCGCTCAGCCTGGCGCTGGATCACCCCAACCGAGTTCAGAAGGTGGCAGTGGTGGGTTCTCCCATTGTAGGCGATGGACTGGCTCTCTTTCTGCGATTGGCAGCACACCGGTGCCTGGCCAGCCTGGTCTACCGGGTGCCTGGTGTCATCCCACTGGGTGTCAGGTTCTTCTCTCCGTTCCTGGCACGGGACTGGCAGACCTGGTACAAGATGTTTGAGCGCGATCTTTCCCGCACTACGTTGGAGTCCTTTCATTATAGCATCGCTTCGCTGCGCAAAACGGACCTACGCCTACGGCTGAAGGATATCCAGGTGCCTGCGCTGGGCATCTACGGCCAGGTGGATCGCATTGTGGATTCCAGGCAGGGTGAGGTGTTGGCGCAGGGTATACCACTGGCTGAGATACGCTACTTCGAACATTCGGGCCACTTCCCGATGTTGGACGAGCCCGAACGGTTCTATCAGACGCTATGCGAGTTTCTGAACCATCGGTCTGACCTGCAGCGATGTGACCAGGTGGGTCTGCCTGAATGTTGATTCGTCAGCCGACCCGGGGATGAGTTTGTATGATGGATGAACCTGTATTGGCGGTTCAGGAATCGCGGCAGTATTTCTTCCCCAACAAGATGGGTCGGATTGTCCTCCTGGCGATGGAAGAGGTGATGGGCCGTAATGGGGTGAACGCGATCCTGAATCTGGCCCGGCTTCAGCATCGCATCGGGAATTACCCGCCGAACAACTTCGACAGGGAGTTCTCCTTCGATGAATTGGGACGGCTGCTACAGGCGCTGGATGAAATGTACGGGCCACGTGGTGGGCGCGGGCTGGCGCGGCGGGCTGGTCGGGCCTGTTTCAAGTTCGGCATCAAGGATTTCGGGCCGATGCTGGGTATTGCGGATCTGGCCTTCCGTGTGTTGCCCCTGGGGATGAAGCTCAGAATAGGCTTTGAAGTCCTGGCTGAGACGTTCAACAAGTTCACCGACCACATGGTGCGATTGGGAGAGGACGAGCAGTATTATCACTGGATTATCGAGCGCTGTGGTACGTGCTGGGGACGCAAGTGCGACTCGCCCTGTTGCCATCTGGCTATCGGCATTCTGGAGGAAGGGCTTTACTGGATCAGCGGTGGCAAGAATTTCTACGTCGAAGAGGTGTCTTGCATTGCCGCTGGCGATAGCACTTGCACCATTCTGATTGGCAAGCACCCACTGGATTGAGCGGGTAGATGCGCAAGATCATCTTACAGGACCGCCGCAAGATATTTCCATTCAACGAGCCAGCGCGTGACCTCCGTGTGCTCAACAAGCCGCTGTGGCTCTATCAGCGGGACGTGTTGGCGCGCTACACCACAGAGGAACGCGAGGTAGAGACGCTGGCGGAGATCGATTCCCAGCGGGTGGAGACGCTGGTCTACCGGGATAACCTGTTCTTTGATCATTTCTTCCTGGACGAGTTCATCCAGCGGGCCCGGGAGTCGGGCAAGGCCTGCCGGGTTGCTTTCGCGTTGGATGATCGTGCGATCACTGCCCATGCCTTACAGATGCAGCGAGGTATCCGTCGCGAGGGGGACGTGTACGTCGCTGATATGTGGTATTTACCGCACGGTGTCGAGCCTAACGTGCGCCCGCTGGTGATTGACACCGAGCCGCGCGAAGTGGGTTACTACCACGTGCCCACCCACATGTCGGATAAGAAGGGCGATCTGGTGTACCAGGTGCCTACCAAACCATTTTGCTCTATTGAGCATTGGGTTCACACCATCACCGCCAATGTCATCTTTGGAGTGTTTGCCCGGGGGGGGCGGCTGGAGCGCGACGTCGAGCGCAGCGTAGGAAAGCAAATTAGAATGCTGTGGCGCGCAGTGCTGGAACGGAAGCAGGTGCTATCTTCATCGGCAGTGGTACGCATAGGACGCAATTGTAGCATTGATCCCACGGCTATCATTCAGGGGCCGACCTATATCGGCGATGACGTCAGCATTGGCCCAGGTGTTGTCATCTGCGCCTCCGTCATCGGGGACAACGTGGATGTTATGCAGGGTGGCCAGATCCTGCTTAGCGTGGTGTCGGACCGCTGCTATTTGCCTTTTCGGGCCGCGCTTTTCATGAGTGTGGTGATGGAAGGTTCGATGGTGGCGCAGAACACTTGCCTGCAGTTCTGCAGCATCGGGCGCAACACCTTCATCGGTGCAGGCAATACTTTCACCGACTTTAACCTGGTATCCAAGCCCATTCGCTCGATGCATCGAGGCGAACTGGAGGAGACGGGCATGCCGGTACTGGGCGGTTGCGTGGGCCACAACTGTTTCATCGGCTCTGGCCTGGTGGTGTATCCAGCGCGGGCCATCGAATCGGACGTGGTTCTGTTGGCTTCGGCCAAGAGGTGTGTGATTGACCGAAACGTTTATTACGAAGACAGCGATCACTTTGCCATCCAAAGTGGGGTAGAGTTGCACCCCAGGATGTATCCGCGTTAGGCCCGAGCATGAGTATGGATAATTTTGCTTTCGTCATCCATCCATCCATCCATCCATCCATCCATCCATCCATCCACTCAATCCCAAGCAAGACGTGGCACGTAAGTATCCGCTACTGGCGAGAGTATTGCCCACGGCGCTGATCCATTTCTTCTCCCGCTTCTGGCCGCCGGTCTACCTTTCGCACGTCACTGGGGTGCGCTCAGAGGCTACGGGGAGAGAGATCGAGGGTTGGCTGTTGGCCTGCTCGTTCACTGCCCGGCAGATGGTGCGGCTGCCGCCTCAGACGGTTTACAAGAAAATCGTTCGGACCGGCCGCCTGGCGCAGAGGCTGGGTGCTCGTATTCTGGGGTTGGGGGCCTTCGCGTCCGTGGTTGGCGACGGCGGGGTGACCATTGCCCGGCACTTGAACATTCCTGTCACCACGGGTCACAGTCTCACTGTGGCCGTCGTGGTCGAAACGCTGCTGGAGGCCGCGCGCTGTCGAGGCATCCGGCCGGCATTGACCACCGCGGCTGTGGTCGGAGCGACGGGGAGCATCGGCTCGGCGTGTGCCGAGTTGCTCGCTCCAATGGTGGCTGAGTTGGTGTTGATCGGCCGGCGAGAATCGCGCCTGGCACAGGTGCGGGCGCGGGTCGAGACGGCCGGGGCACGCCTGGTGCGTACCTCGACGCGAGTTGAGGACATCCGCGAAGCTCGCCTGGTGCTGAGCGCCACAAGTGCCGCCAAGCCGATCATTCAGCCGCAGCACCTCAAACACGGTGCGGTCGTGTGCGATGTGGCCCTTCCACAGGACGTGTCGCTGTGAGTGGCCCGGGAGCGGGATGATGTGTTGCTCATCGAAGGGGGATTGGTGGACGTGCCCGGCGAGGTGGATTTCGGCCTCGATTTCGGACTCCCGCCCGGCAAGGCCTACGCCTGCATGGCAGAGGCAATGGTGCTGGCGTTGGAGGGGCGGTGTGAAAGTTACTCGCTAGGCAGGCAGATTTGAGCCGAGCAGGTGCGCGAGATCGTTCAACTGGCCCGCAAGCACGGCTTTCGGTTGTTGGAGTTTCGGGGCTCTGAGCGACCGACGCCAGTGGTGCAGGTCGAAGTGATGGGGTCACTGGCCAGGGCCGGGCGCGCAGCCCGGGTTCTGCAGAGATAGGAGGAGGGAAACATGTCCCAAGGTAGAATTCTGGTAGTTGAGGATGATTTTGACATTTCCAATATGCTGCGTATCTACTTCCAATCGCAGGGTTATGAGGTGGCGATAGCCCAGCGTGGTGAGGATGCATTGGAGATGTGCCGGCATCAACTGCCTAACATCATTGTCCTGGATATTATGCTGCCGGACATGGATGGCTACGACGTATGTCATGAGTTGCGGAACAACCTCCGCACCAGTCACATTCCTATCATCTTTCTGACGCAGAAAGACGAGCGTTCCGACAGAATCCATGGCCTTGAATTAGGCGCCGACGACTACATTACCAAGCCCTTTGACGTGGAGGAACTCAAACTGCGGGTTAAGAACGCCATGGCCCGTGCGACTTATGAAAGCCTGACTAACCCCACTACTGGTCTGCCCAGTGGTCGGTTGATCGAGGATCAGTTGCGGCAGTTGATGCGGCAGGATGACTGGGGCATCATTTACGTGAACATTCAGGGATTCACCGCGTTCGGCGAAGTATACGGCTTTGTGGCCGGCGAGGAAGTGTTACGCTTCACCGCGATGGTTCTGGGCGAGGCGGTGGATAACGTAGGGACGCCCAACAACTTCATCGGTCACGTCGGTAGCGATGACTTCATTGTCATTACCAATAAGAATCTCGTCGCGCCCATGGTCGAGGACCTCAAACACCGCTTCGACACAGGGGTGGGCACGCACTACGATTGGCAGGCGCGGGAGCGGGGCTACCTGATCCTGCGCGACGAGGCGGGCGACGAAACCAAGGTTGACCTGATGAAACTCTCTGTTGGCGTGGTAATGGCCGATGACGGCCCCTTCGCTGATATTCGGGAGATCACTGAGGCGGCCGCCAGCGCACGGCGCGAGGGATGGATGGGCTAGTGGACAATGAACAATGACCAATGAACAATGACCAATGAACAATGACCAATGAACAATGAGCAAAGGCGGCTTGACATTTGCTAGCCACAGGTGCAAATTTGAAACACGTAGATCGTATGAGTGAACAGACGGGTAAACACCGGTA
>Ga0315541_1002685_pt1 | contig 14423 bp, 10 predicted proteins | sample SalMarSW160190MG_FD_203095 | JGI IMG/M metagenome (GOLD analysis project Ga0315541, IMG submission 203095) | Salt marsh sediment microbial communities from the Plum Island Ecosystem LTER, Massachusetts, United States - Salt Marsh Sediment SW1601-190 ...
CTTCGAGATCAGCCGCGTCTTCCGCAACGAAGGCCTGAGCACGCAGCACAACCCCGAGTACACCCTGCTGGAGCTGTACCAGGCGTACGCGGACTACGAAGTGATGATGGAGATCACCGAGGAACTGATCGCCACCGCGGCCGAGCAGATCGGCGGGTCTGCCCGGCTTCCGTACGGCGAGCTGGAGATCGACTACTCCCGCCCCTGGCGGCGGGCGACGTACGAGGAGCTGCTGGGCGAGCACGCCGGCGTTTCCATGCGCGACCCGGTGGCCGTGCGCGAGAAGGCCCGCCAGCTCGGCATCGAGGAGGCCGACAAGGCCGACGCCGTGGTGGCCAAGGACGTCTTCGAAGCCACGGTGGAGAAGCACCTGATCCAGCCGACGTTCGTGATGGACTATCCGGCCGACCTGTGCCCGCTGACGCGGCCCAAGGCGGACGATGCGTCCGTGGCGCTGCGATTCGAGCCGTACGTCGCCGGCATGGAGCTGGGCAACGCCTACACGGAGCTGAACGACCCGGCCATTCAGCGGGAAAACCTCGCTCGCCAACTCGCCGGCGAGCCCGACGGCGAAACCATGCGCGTGATGGACGAGGACTTCATCACCGCCCTCCAGCACGGCATGCCCCCGGCCGGCGGGCTGGGAATCGGAATGGACCGCGTCGTCATGCTGCTGACGAACCGGACCGCCATCCGGGAAGTGATGCTGTTCCCGATGCTCCGCCCCCAGGCCAGAGCGGAGGAGTGAGCCGGCGGGTCCGCCGCCGGCGGGCTTGGCGCAAGCGGGCGGCCCGGGGCGATGAGGATGATGCTCGATCGACCGATGAGCCGATTAAGCGATTAGCCGGTCAGCCATGTACAAGCTTTTCCTTTGCCTGCGATACCTTCAGCGGCGCTATCTGGCGTTGATAGCGGTCGCGGCGGTGGCCCTCTGCGTCGCCATGGTGCTCATCGTCGTCAGCGTTTACGACGGCTTTCTCAGCAAGGTCGAGCGGGCGGCCAAGGGGCTTTTCGGAGACATTATCGTCGAGGCGTCCAGCCTCTCGGCCATCGGTCGATACGACGAGTTCATCGCGGAGCTGACCGGCGAGTGCCGCGTCGACGCGGATTTCCGCCTGACCGAGGTCAAGCCGGCCGGCGACGACAGCGCGCTGGTCTTCCTGGCCGCCGGCCGTCCGCACCACGCCGAGGCCCTCGCCGGAAAGCTGGACTTCGAAAAGGCGGTGACCCATCCCGCCCGCGGACTTCTCTACAAAGGCGGCAGGCTCCTGGGCGAGGTCCACGGGCAGCTCGTCATTTCCCCCGCCCGCAGGAACCCGGAGACGGACGAACTCAAATACGGGCTGCGGCTTTCGGGCAAGCTCAGCAAGCCCGCCGCCGAGCTCACGGACCCGGCAGACCCGGTTCACTTGCAGGCGGTGTACGCCCGGCTGGGCGAGGGGCTGGACCAGGTCGAATCGGCCACGCCCGTCATTTTCGCCTACAGCCTGCTTCGCGTCGGGGAGGACTTCACCAAGGACGTCCAGGTGTACGGCGTCCGGCTGCCCGAGCGGGCGGCGGTGACGGACTTCGAGGCCGGGCTGTTCGTTCAGCCGGGCTGGGCCGACGCGTCCTTCAACCCGCCCCCGGAAGAGGTCATCAAGCAGGCCAGCGGCCACCTCAAAGAGGTGCGCAAAATCCGCGCCAGGGAAGAGGCAAAACCCGCCAAGGACCAGGACCGGGACCTGCTGGACCGCCTGGAAAGCGCGGAGGCCAATCTGAACGCGATGGTCGCCCGCCTGCGGAGTCTCCGCGAGCTGCATCCCTGGCAGCGCCGGCTCACGGTCTTGCGCGGGCAGCTCCGCGCCGAGCAGGCCGGCCCCACCGGCCAGAGCGACGCCGGCAGGATTCAGGCGTTGAAAGAGCAGATCGCCATCCTGGACGAGTTCGTAAAGAACGCGCTGGAGGATAACTCCTCGTCCGGGATTCCGATCCGGAAGATGCGAATGGAGCTGCTGAAGGAGCTTCGCCTGGCCGCCGACCAGCGCGACCAGGGGAAGATCGACCGGCTCAAGGACGACATCCAGGGCGCCAGGGGGAGGCTCTACGGCCTGTACCACGGTCGCGACCGCCGCATGATCCTCGGGCTGGGGATTCCGGGGTTGAGCTTTCGGACCCCGAAGGCCGAGTCCGTGCGGCGGGTCTGCCCCGGCTGGGAGGTGGCGCTGGTGGTCGCCCCGATCGGCCAGGAGGGCCTCTCCACCACCATCACCCCGAACGTGCGCAGCTTCATCGTCGCCGACGACGCCAAGACGGACGTCTACTCGATCGACTCCGCCACGGTGTACGTTCCGTTCGCGGCCCTCCAGGAGCTGACGGACATGACCGAGCGGCGGGACATCGACGATCCGCGGAAGGTGACGCCCGCCCGCTGCTCGCAGATCCACGTCAAGGTCAAGGATGCGTTCGCTTCCGGGCGAAAGCTCATCGACGCCCGAAAGGCCGTCCAGGCCGCCTGGCGCAAGTTCCACCGGGTCCACCCCGAGGCGGTCGACGCGCGCTGGCCGATCATCATACACACCTGGCGCGAACGGCTGTCGAAGTTCATCGGGCCCGTGCAGAAGCAGCGGACGCTGGTGACGATCATGTTCGGGATCATCTCCTTCGTCTCCGTGCTGCTGATCTTCGCCATCTTCTACATGATCGTGATGCAGAAAATCCGCGACATCGGCGTGGTCCGGGCGGTCGGCGGGTCGGCTCCCGGAATCGCCCAAATGTTCCTGGCCTACGGCGCCGCCACCGGGGTGGCTGGCAGCATCCTGGGGCTGACCGGCGGATACTTCTTCGTTCGCTACATCAACGAAATCGAGGACTGGCTGGCTTGGTGGTCGGGCTTCCGCGTGTGGGAGCGGGACGTATTCCTGTTCGACAAGATTCCCAACGAGGTGGACCCGGGCGTGGCCCTGGTGATCGCGGTCTGGGCGATTGCCTCCGGGCTGGTCGGGGCGCTGATCCCGGCCGTGCGGGCCTCCGTGATGGAGCCGGCCGAGGCCATCAAATATGAGTGACGTGAACCCCACGCTGCTGCTGATGCTGGCGCTGTTCGCCCTGGCGGCGCTGATCGTCTGGGGCCTGGCGATCTACGTGGCCGGAGGGCTCGCCCGCCGGGGGCGGCGCCCGTTGTGGCGCTGGGTGCTGCCGGCCATTCTGCCGGGGCCGTTCCTCGCGGGCGCGGCCTACCTGGCCAGATGTTACCGCCGCTGCGTGATCTTCTGGACGCTGGCGCAGGCGGCCAGCATCGCCGGGGTGATCGCCGCGGCCGTGATCTTCCTGCCGGGAGTCCTGGGTATATACGTCGCCCTGGATCTCCTGCTGCTGCTGGCCGGACTTGTGGTCGCCTTCGTCCCGGTTCTGGTCTTGGCGGCGCTGGGCCCGCGCCCCGGGCCGCGCGTCGAGGCCGCTCGGGACGAGCCGCTCATCCAGGCCCACGGCCTGCACAAGAGCTACAACCTGGGCGGGCGGCGGCTGCGGGTGCTGCGGGGAGTGAGCCTGTCGATCCGGCGGGGGGAGTTCGTCGCGGTGTTCGGGGCCTCCGGCAGCGGCAAGAGCACGCTGCTGCATCTGCTGGGCCTGCTGGACACGGCCGATGCCGGTGCCGTGGTTCTGGACGGGGCCGACACCGCCACGTTCCGCCCGGCCGAGCGCAACCACATCCGCTGCCAGGAGATCGGTTTCGTCTTGCAGTTCTACCACCTGCTGCCGGAGCTGAACGTGCTGGAGAACATGCTGCTGCCGGCCATGACGTCCGTCGGGGCGTGGCGCTGGTGCGGCTCGCGCCGGGCCGCGAGGCAGCGAGCGAGGGAAATCCTCGCGAAATTGGGTCTGGCCGACAGGGTAACGCACCGCCCGCGGCAGCTCTCCGGCGGCGAGCAGCAGCGCGTCGCCATCGCCCGGGCCCTGATGAACTCCCCCAAAATCCTTCTCGCCGACGAGCCCACCGGCAACCTCGATTCCAGGACCGGCGGGCAGATCATGAAGTTGCTCAAGCAGCTTAACCAAGAAACCGAACAAACCATCATCATGGTCACACACGACCAGGCCGTGGCCCACATGGCCACGCGCATGCTGCACCTTCGTGACGGCAAGCTGGTCGCGGCCGGGCGGGACTCGCTGGGAGAATGAGCCGATGAAAGTCTGGATGAACGGGAAGCTCGTGGAAAAGGAGGAGGCGAAGCTTTCCGTCTTCGCCCACGGACTGCTCTATGGGGACGGGGCCTTTGAGGGCATCCGAGCCTACGGCGGCAAGGTCTTCCAGGGCAAGGCCCACCTGGATCGGTTGTTCGCCTCGGCCGAGGCCATCCGACTGAAGATCCCGACCAGCAGCCGGGAGATCCTCCAGGCGATCTACCAGACCATGCAGGCCAATGGCGTCTCCGACGGCTACATCCGCCTGGTGGTGGCCCGCGGTGAGGGCACGCTGGGCCTGGACCCGGACAAGTGCTCCGAGCCCACGGTCTTCATCATCGCCGATCAGGTCGCGCTGTATCCCGAGGAGATGTACCAAAAGGGCATGGCCGTAATCGTCGCCAAGACCCGGCGGACGGCGGCGTCGATGCTGCCGCCGTCGGTCAAGAGCCTGAACTACCTGAATAACATCATGGCCAAGATCGAGGCCGTCGACGCCGGCGTGCCGGAGGCGCTGATGCTCAACGTTGACGGCGACGTGGCCGAGGCCACCGGCGACAACATTTTCATCGTCGAGGGCGGCACGACCGTGACCCCCCCGCCGGCCGCCGGCATCCTCATCGGCATCACCCGCAAGGTGGTCATGGATCTCTGCGGCGAGCTGGGCATCGCCCTGAAGGAAGATCGCATCAACGTCGAGCGGCTTTACGCCGCAGATGAGTGCTTCCTGACCGGAACGGCGGCCGAGGTCATCGCCGTGACTAAGGTCGACGATCGCCCCATCGGCTCGGGCAAGCCCGGCCCGGTGACCAACCGACTGCTGAAGGCCTTCCGCGAACTCATCCGCACCGGGCAGTTCGATTGACCCGTCCTGCCCGTTGGGCCATTGCACCACAGTTGCGACCGGGCGTCGTGGGCGGTAGAATCCCACAAAAGGCTGGGTCGAGAAGCAGATGCGGTGCGGCCGGATCCGTTGCGGGGGTCTGGCCGTGTGCTTTGATGCCCAGTGTACTGCGGGTCCGACCGGCGAATTGACGAAGGCGGCAAGGCCCATGATTACGGACACCGTCACGGAGGTGCTCGAGGGGATTTGGCCCCTGGCGATCCTCGGCTACGGCGTGTCGGTGGTGCTGACCCCGGTGGCGCGGTGGATCGCCTACCGCCGCAAGATCGTCGACCGGCCGGACGACCTGCTGAAGCCCCACCGCCGGCCCGTTGCCTATCTGGGTGGGGTGGCGCTGTGCGGCGGCTTTCTGGCGGCCATGATCGTGGGCGTCGCCGGCCGGCCGGAGCTGTGGCCGCTGGCCCTGCTGATCGGCATCGCGTCCATTATCATCACCCTGACCGGACTGCTGGACGATCTGTTCAACCTGACGCCGAAGTACAAGGTGCTGGGGCAGGTGATCGCGGCGGCAGTGCTGTTTTGGGGGCTGCGGCAGGCCGGCGTGCACACCTCGGCGGCCAGGATGTTCTTCCTGAGCCTCGGCATGGAGCCGCCGGTGGCGCTGGCGGTTCTGATCTCGGCGGCGCTGACCCTGGTGGTGGTGGTGGCCGCCTGCAACGCCACCAACCTGCTGGACGGGCTGGACGGGCTGTGCGGGGGCGTCACCGGCATCATCGCCCTGGGCTTCGTCGCCCTGGCGGTGTGGCTGGCCTGCTGGGGGCACGACTGGCAGACCGATCAGTTCCGCGTGATGCTCTCCCTGGCCATGGCCGGGGCGGTGCTGGGCTTCCTGCCGTATAACATCCCGCCCGCCAGCATCTTCCTGGGCGACGCCGGCTCCATGCTGCTGGGGTTCTTCGTGGCCGCCATGATCATGCTCTTCGCCCGGGAAGGCACGATGCGATGGTTCCTGGCGGCGTGCGTGATCTTCGGGCTGCCGATCATCGACACGGCCCTGGCGGTGGTGCGGCGGACCGTGGCCGGGGTGAACATCTTCACCGGGGATCGCAGCCACCTATACGACCAACTGGTGGACCGGGGCATGACCGTCAAGCAGGTGGTGGTGCTGTTCTACGGGCTGGCGCTGGTGGCGGCGACGCTGGGCGTGGCGCAGGCGATCTTCCTGCGGGCGAGATACGCCCTGCTGCTGGACCTGTGCGTCGCGGGCATCATGGCGGCCGTGTTCATCAAGAAAAAGATGATCCTTCCCGACCGGCGCAGGCCGGCCGGCAAGGACGAGACGGACGGCTGCTAGGGACGCCGACATGGCGGCAAAACTCTCGATCGTCATCCCCATCTACAATGAGCGCAACACTTGGCGCGAGATTTTCGCCCGCGTCGAGGCCGTCGACCTGGGCGGCGTCGGCCGGCAGATCGTTCTCGTCGACGACTGCTCCACCGACGGCACCGGCGAGCAACTGCACGACCTCGCCGCCCAGCGGCCGGACGTCACCGTCAAATTCCACCTCGCCAATGCCGGAAAGGGCGCCGCCCTGCGAACCGGATTCGCCGCCGCCGACGGCGACTATGTGGTGGTCCAGGACGCCGACCTGGAATACGACCCGGCCGACCTTCCCGCCCTGCTGGAGCCGCTTCTGGCCGGAGCCGCCGACGTGGTCTACGGCAGCCGGTTCCTCAGGAAAACCCACCAGAGGGGCTCCTGGAAGAACTACCTGGCCAACAGGCTGCTGACCTTCCTGAGCAACGTGACCACTGGCCTGAGGCTCTCGGACATGGAGACGTGCTACAAGATGTTCCGCCGGGAGGTGCTGGGGCGGGTGAGGCTGGAGCGGGATCGTTTCGGCTTCGAGCCGGAGGTCACCGCCAAGGTGGCGGCGGCGGGCCTGCGGGTGATCGAGCGGCCAATCAGCTACGCCCCCCGCACCGCCGAAGCGGGCAAGAAGATCGGCCTGAAAGACGGCCTGGAAGCGATCTGGTGCATCCTGAAATACCGCCCGCGGAGGCGCCCCCGGCGGAGCCGCGCCGGCGCTCGAGCCCAGCCCTGAGAAACCCGGCGGGCAAGTGAGCCTCGCCCGACCTGCCCGGGACCATCCGCGGCGCCGCGGTCGGCTTCGAGTTGCGTCCCAGCGGCCCGACAGGTACATTAATCCGACCGGCCCCGGCGACCAGCGGGCACGTTACTTCATCCCGGAGAGGCTATGACACGTTTATCGCAGACAGATCCCCAGGCATACCAAATCCTACAGGCCGAGCGCCGCAGGCAGCAGAGAACGCTGGAGCTGATCGCGTCGGAGAACCACGCGTCCGCATCCGTGATGGAGGCGATGGCCTCGGTGCTGACGGACAAGTACGCCGAGGGTTACCCGAAGCGGCGCTACTACTGCGGCTGCGAGGAGATCGACCGGGCCGAGCAGCTCGCCATCGACCGCGCCGTGGCGCTCTTCGCCGCCGAGCACGCCAACGTCCAGCCGCACGCCGGCACCAGCGCCAACATCGCCGTATACCTGGCGGCGCTGAAGCCGGGCGAGACGATCATGGGGATGGCGCTGTCCCACGGCGGGCACCTTTCCCACGGGCAGCGGGCCAACTACTCGGGCATCCACTTCGACGTCGTCAGCTACACCGTCAGCGAACAGACGGAAATGCTGGACATGGACGCGATCCGCGACCTAGCCCGCAAGAGTCGCCCCAAGCTGATTATCGCCGGCGCGTCGGCCTACCCGCGGATTATCGACTTCGACGCCTTCGGCCGGATCGCAGAGGAGGTCGGGGCATATCTGCTCAGCGACATCGCCCACATCGCCGGTCTGGTGGTCGGCGGGGTGCACCCCTCGCCGGTGCCGGTCAGCACCTTCGTGACGACCACCACGCACAAGACGCTTCGCGGCCCGCGGGGGGCGATCATCCTGTGCAAAGCCAACTGGGCCAGGAAGATTGACGCGGCCGTGTTTCCCGGCATCCAGGGCGGCCCGTTTATGCATGATATCCTCGCCAAGGCCGTCGCCCTGGCCGAGGCGGCCAAGCCGCAGTTCGCCGACTACGCCCGGCAGATCGTGGCCAACGCCAAGGCCCTGGCCGAAGTGCTCATGGAGCGCGGCTGGAGGCTGGTCACCGGGGGAACCGACAATCACATGCTGCTGGTGGACCTCCGCGCCCGCGACGAGGACCTCACCGGCCGGGACGCCGCCAACTGGCTGGCCGCGGCCGGGCTGATCGCCAACAAGAACAAGGTGCCCTTCGACCCGCGCCCGGCGGGCCAGGCCTCTGGCGTCCGGCTGGGCACGCCCGCCGTCACCACCCGCGGACTGAAAGAGCCCCACATGCGACAGATCGGATTGTGGGTCGATCAGGTCCTCTCGGCCAGGGGTGAGGCGGACGTGCTGGCAAGTGTTCGCGGGCAGGTCCAAAGCCTGTGCGATCAGTTCCCCGTGCCGAATCAGACAACCGTGGGACCGTAAGGCCGTGAGACCGGGGACCGTGAGACGGTCCACCCGGCGCGGCGGTAGCCAAAGATGAAACATGTCTACCGCATTCTGGACGCGAACTTCAACCGGGCGCGGGAGGCGCTGCGCGTGATCGAGGACTTCGCCCGCTTCGCCCTGGACGATGCGGGCATTTCCTCGACCGCCAAGCATCTACGCAGCCGCCTGCACGAGGCGTATCAGCTCTTCCCGGCCGAGGCCCTGCTGGGCAGCCGCGACACGCGCGCCGACGTCGGCACGCGGATTTCCTCGCCCACCGAGGCCCGGCGGGCCGATGCCGGCGAAGTGGTCTCGGCCGCCTGCAAGAGGCTCACGGAGGCTCTGCGAACGCTGGAGGAGTACGCCAAGACGGTTGCGGGCGAAGCGGCACCGCAGTTGGAGGCGATGCGGTACGACGCGTATACGCTGGAGCAGCGCGTGGCTCATCGGCTGGCGGCGGCGGGCCTGTTCGAGCCGGTGCGGCTGTACGTGCTGTTGACCTCGCGCCTGTGCCGGGCCGAGCCGGCGGCCACGGCCGAGGCCGCCATCGCCGGCGGGGCCGACGCCATCCAACTCCGCGAGAAAGACCTGCCCGACCGCGAGCTGCTCGCCCTGGCGGTGCGCCTGCGCGAACTCACGCGGGCGGCCGGCGCGCTGCTGATCGTCAACGACCGTCCGGACATCGCCGCCACCGTTGCCGCCGACGGAGTTCACCTGGGCCAGGACGACCTGCCGATCGCGGCCGCACGGCGGCTGCTGCGGGCCGGGGCGATCGTCGGCAAGTCCACGCATGACATTTCGCAGGCGCGATCGGCCGTGGCTGAGGGGGCCGACTACATCGGCGCGGGACCCATGTTCCCCACGGACACCAAGGACGCGGGGCCCGTCGCCGGCGTGGAATACCTCAAGCAGATCGTCGCCGAGATTTCCCTGCCGCACGTCGCCATCGGCGGCATCACGGCCAAGAATGTCGGCCGGCTCGTGGCCGCGGGCGCGCAGCGCGTGGCCGTCTGCTCGGCCGTCATCGCCGCCGCCGATCCCGCCGCCGCGGCCGAGAGAATCAAGAAGCAGCTCCCCCAGCAGCCCAAGCCATAGGCATCACCGGGCGGCAACACGTCTGATCCGGGGCGGCGGCACATCCGGCGGCTTGTCCCGGAAATGCCGGCAACCATATACGGCTTTGTGTCATTTCGGTCGGAGAAGATCGCCCCCGCCCGGCAGGAGTGTCCCCACAAAAGAAGGGCGGTAGGCAAGTGGCGAGCGGGGGGAGACTCGCCGTGGGTCCATGCCTGACCGCCCGTGGAACAACACATTCAGTAATAACTACTACTTTAATACTACTCCGCGCGGACGGGCCTTTCAACCCTTGCGGACTAATAATTCCCCGCCGCCGTTGCTCTTTCGGACGGGATGGACGGCGGCGCGGGCGTCCGCCGTCAGCCCCACCTGCGGACGAAGGAGGCCAGCTTCCGCGGCTCGTTCAGGACGCTCAGATCGCAATCGTACGTCTTGGTCTCGCCGGGCGCCAACTGCCCGGCGGGCACGCCGCAGCCGTCCATTCCGCCGCTGATCGGCTCGATGGCGCTGACGTACTCCCCGCCGGGGCCGAAATGCTGCCAGTTGACCAGGCGCGGGAACTGCCGCTTGGGGTAGCGCACCTCCACGCCCAGCTCCAGGCGGTCATTGACGATCCCGACCCGGCAGCACCCGCCGGAGTCCACCGGCGGATCGATGAAGGCGACCGCCTCACCGGCGCCGCGGTGGGCGGCCTGGGGGCGGCGGATGAGTTTGTAGCGCTTCGGGTCGGCGAACCACCTCTCGCTTCCCAGCCGCGGGACGACCTTCCCGCGGTAGACCAGCCGCGCCCCGGCCTCCAGCAGCGGCCAGCCGAAGTTGATGTGCAGCAGCCAGCAGTGCCGCGCCGGCTCATTGCCGCGATTGAGGAACACGTCGTGGACGTGGATGACCGGCTGGCCCAGGACCGAGCGGATGGTCCGCCTCAGCTCGACGTTCGGCCCGAACATCCGGGCCGTGCGGACCAAGCCGGTGATGCTCATGTTGTCGATACCCGCGGCCGGGTCCGGCTGGCAGATGACCTCCACCTGGGCGGGTGTGTTGGAGTGCGTGCCGTGCAGGCCGTACTCGACGCCGTCCACCTCGGCCGGGGCGCCGACGTGCTGCGGCCCGCAGGAGCACAGCAGGCCCCCGTGGAACCCGCTGAGCCAGTCCAACCCCCTATCCAGGGCGCGCGTCGGCGGCGTCGGCCCGGTCAGGCTCAGGAAGGCCAGCGAAACCGAGCTGTAGAAGGCCTCGGCAATGTCCAAGCCGCGGTCGATCAGCACCTTGTACCGCAGCGGGGAGCCGGTGTTGACCCAGGCGACGCGCACCCCCTTGGCCGGGCCGGCGTCCAGAACCGAGGTCTCGATCCCCCCCACCTGGGCCGGATTGATGAAGCGGACCGAATCGAGATCATACGCAACTGCACGTTCGCGGGATGATTTTCGGGCCATCGCAGGGCCTTTCCTTGCCAAGCAGCCGTCCGATCGTTTCCGCCCCCCTGATGTCTGCACGAAGTTGCCCGGGGGTTCTCGTATAATACTGTCGATGCCAAGCAAACGCGAGAAGGTGTTGGCGGAGCTTCGCCAGCGGCTGGCCGAACTGCCGGGCGAGCCGGGGGTGTATCTGTTCAAGGACGCCGCCGGGCGGGTGCTGTACGTGGGCAAGGCCAAGTCCCTCCGGCCGAGGGTCGCCAGCTATTTCCAGCCGGCCGCCGACCTGCTGGCCAGCCGCGGGCCGGAAATCGCCAAGATGATCGCCGACCTGGTCGTCGACGTCGACGTGCTCGTCTGTGACAGCGAGGTTGATGCCCTGCTGCGGGAAAACCGCCTGATCAAGGATATCCGGCCCCGCTTCAACGAGCGGCTGAAGGACGACAAGAGCTATCCGTATCTGCAAATCCGCACGGGCGAGGACTTCCCCCGCGTGGAGGTCACGCGCAAGCCGCTGACGAAGGGCGTGAAGCTCTTCGGCCCGTTTATTTCGGCGGCCGACCTGCGGGCGGCGGTGCCGCTGCTCCAGCGGGTCTTCCAGTTCCGCACGTGCACGCTGGAGATCGTCGCCGGCGAGCAGAAATGGCGGCACTTTCGCCCGTGCATCCTGCACGCGATCAAGCAGTGCATCGCCCCGTGCAACCTGCGGGTTTCGCCGGTTGAGTACCGCGGCAACATCAGAAATCTGATCCGCTTCCTGGAATCCAAGGCGGCGGCCGTGAGGCGGCGGCTCAAGAAGGAGATGGCCGCCGCGGCCGAGAAGCTGGACTTCGAGCGGGCGGCCAGGCTGCGCGACCAGCTCCAGGCGATGGAGAGCCTCCAGAAGCGCGGCCTGGTCCACGAGCACGTCCAGCCGGAGGTGTTCTACGTGGACCCGTCAGAGGGCCTCGCCAAGGTGGGGGAGCTGCTGGGGATGGAGACGCCGCCGCGGAGCATCGAGGGCGTCGACATCGCCCACCTGGGCGGGGGCGAGACGGCCGGCTCGCTGGTGTGCTTCATCGACGGGCGCCCCTTCAAGGACGGATACCGGCGGTACAAGATCCGCACCGCGGAGGCCGGCGACGACTACGCCGCCATCCGCGAGGTGGTCGGCCGGCGATACCAGCGGGCGGGGATGGACGAGGAGCTTTTCCCCGACGTGATCCTGATCGACGGCGGCAAGGGACAACTGGCGGCGGCGTTCGGCGCATTCGATGAACTGCTGTCGGGCCCGCCCGCGCTGATCTCGCTGGCCAAGCGGGAGGAGTTGATCCACGTCCACGGGCGGTCTCGTGCGCTGCGGCTCAAGCGGAACGATCCGGCCCTGCGGCTGCTGCAGAGCGTCCGCGACGAGGCGCACCGCTTCGCCCAGGCATACCATCACGTCCTGCGACGGCGGAAGACCCTCGAGCGCGACAAGCCCGTCCGCGGCCGAAAACGCAAGCCCGGAAAGGCCGACTGAATCAGCTTACTCGTGGCCTCTTCCGGGCGACCACGAGCAGCCTCCCGCCAAGCTTACCCGCCCTTGGCCGGGTGCCGGAGGGCCTCCGCGCAGCGGCCGGCCTCGGTCTCCGCGGCCGGCTGGCCGGAAAGGGCCGCGGCGATCTCGGCCTGGCGGCGGCACTCGGCCGCGGCTTTCCCGCGGTCCAGAGGCTTGGGGGCGGCCCCCGCGAAGGCCTCGAAGTTTCCGGCGTAGATCCTGGCCAGCACTTCCTGCGGCAGGTCCATGCCGTGAATTTCGCTGGCCCCGCCCGGCTCCAGCAGGTCGTCCGCCTCAGCCGGAACCGTGAACGTCTCGCCGGCCTCCAGGAACCGCCGCACCAGCTCTGCCCTCGCCGCCGCCTGCTCCGGCGTCTGCCCGCTGCTGATGTCGGTGCCGAAGACGATGCGGTCGGCGTGGGCGACGAAGAATTCCCTGGCCGCGGCCGGATCGCGCGAAAGGTTGAACAGGAACTCGACGCCCGGGGCCAGGTCGATGCTGACGTTCGGATTCTCGGCCAGGAACGCCGCCGCCCGCGGCAGATCGGCCGAGAGAAAATAAAAGTGGGCGAAGATCACGCGCAGCTTCGGATGCCGCCGCAGCACCGCCTCCACCTCCGCGTAGAGCTGCTCCTTGGGCACGTCGTCGCCGCCGTAGCCCCAGCCGTGCTTGGCCGCCCAGGCGGGGATTTTCTGCGGGTCCCAGAACTCCTCCGGGTCCGCCACGTGCCACAGCACCGGCACGTCGCGGCCCTCGGCGCGGGCGAAGAACTCGCGGTAGTAGTCGCCATCGAGGCCGAACGGCAGCCGCTCCCGGGCGGTGGGCTTGCCCTCGATCAGCTTGATGCCGTCGCAGCCGGCGGCCAAGAGATCGTCCACCTGCTCGGCCAGCGACGGCGCGGAGACCTTGCCCTCGGAGACGGCGGCGGCGTGGTTGAGCCCGCCGAAGCAGTAGAACGCCTCCGGGTCGGCGGCCTTGGCGCAGAGGCCCTGGGCGTGGCCGGCGCCGGTGGCCGGATTGACGATGGAAACCAGGTTCATCCGGTCGAAGCCGACGTGGCGGCGGATGCGGATGATGGCCTCCACGGAGGCAAGGTCGCCCAGGTGCACGTGGCAGTCAATGACGCGGTCAACTCTTCGGCTGAATGTGCCCATGGTGTTTGCGTCTCCCGTCTGGTCGCGGCATTTTCGGCCCGCGGCGGCCCGCAGACAAGCCTAATGCCCGCTGCGGCAATATCTTCGCCTCGCGGCCGTTTTGCCTAATGGAGGCTGACCTGATCGGGCCGGCCTGCGCGATTTCTATGAATACAATAGAATGGCAAAAAGGAATTCAAGTGCAAGCTCAGTATTCAGGAGAAATGCCATGACAGGTCGAACGATTGCGGCAACGATCATGACCCTTTCGCTTCTGGCGGCATCGGCCGTCTGCTTCGCGGCCGATCCGCCGACGGCTCCGGCGGCGGAGAAAACCGCCCGCGAGGCTCGCGAGATCAGCCGCTGGCTGCGGGAGCACCCCGATTTCGCCGAAAAGATCATCCAGAACCTCCGCCAGCATCCCGGCAACCCGGCGGCCGATGCCCCGCGCCGGCGGCCCGCGCCGCCCGCGGTGAAGCGCCCGGTCCGCCCCGCCGCACCGGCGATGATGCCGGGAGCGCCGGCACCCGGACAGGGGCGAATGATGCCCGGACGCGGTCGCGCGTCGGGCGGGCCGCAGGCCGGCATGCGAGGCGGGATGATGCGGGGAGCGCCGGCGCCCGGACGGGGGCGAATGATGCCCGGTCGCGGCCGTGCGTGGGCCGGCCCCCAAGGGCAAATGGGACGTCCAGCTCTCGGCCCACGGGCGGGACGGGGTCGGATGCCGATGCGGCCGATGATGGGCCGGCAGAT
>Ga0315541_1002689_pt1 | contig 14411 bp, 16 predicted proteins | sample SalMarSW160190MG_FD_203095 | JGI IMG/M metagenome (GOLD analysis project Ga0315541, IMG submission 203095) | Salt marsh sediment microbial communities from the Plum Island Ecosystem LTER, Massachusetts, United States - Salt Marsh Sediment SW1601-190 ...
GGGCACTGCCTGGCTATAAGACCATTTACCCTGTTCAGGCCTGTCTCTATCTGGCAAAAGCACGGCTTGCTCAGAATGTGCACAATATTATCATTGCTGAAGAAAACTCGGAGCTGCATATCATTACAGGTTGTACCACTGCTTCTAACGAAGAAGCCGGCCTGCATCTCGGCGTCTCTGAGTTCTACATAAAGAAAGGGGCTAAGGTCACCTTCACTATGATACATAACTGGAATCCAGAGGTAGCTGTTCGCCCCCGCACGGGAGTAATGATTGAAGAGAATGGCTTATTTCTTAGTAATTATGTGCTTACGAAGCCAGTCCGTTCACTACAAATGTATCCCACAGCCAGATGTGTGGGGGAAAACGCGGTTGTCAGATTCAACAGTATTCTGGTAGCAGCTCCGGGGTCATCGCTGGACGTTGGTTCTCGGGCCATCCTCGATGCTAAGGGAGCGAAAACAGAGATCATATCACGAGCGATAACTACCGGAGGTAGTATTGTTGCCCGGGGTTATATAGAAGGCAATGCCCCTGATGTCAAAGGTCATCTGGAATGTCGTGGGCTAATCCTGATGGGAGAGGGCATAATCCATGCCATACCCGAGCTTAAAGGTACTTTAGCTGGCATTGACCTATCCCATGAAGCGGCAGTAGGCAAGATAGCTGAGGAAGAAGTGGAGTATCTCATGGCCCGGGGGCTAACTCGAAGCGAAGCTACAGCCACAATAGTCAGGGGGTTTCTCAGGGTGGATATCGAGGGATTGCCGCCCTTACTCAGTGCCGAGTTACAGCGGGCAATTGAGGCCAGCGAAAAGGACCTTATGTAAATAGGGACGAGAGGAGGCCGATGGTGAATTCTAAAGCACTACATAAATTAGGCTACGGACTGTATGTGGTAGGCTCCCAAAAGGGAGGAAAGCTGAACGCGCAAATCGCCAACACCGTGATTCAAGTGACATCTGAGCCGCCCGCTATCGCTGTATGCATCAACAAGCAGAACCTGACTCATGAATTTATCAGTGAAAGCAAAGTCTTTACCGCCTCTATACTATCACAGGATACGCCACTCTCTTTCATCGGTCATTTTGGCTTCAAATCGGGTAGGGAAGTAGACAAACTCAAAGATGTCAAATACAAACTAGGTGAAGCTAAGGCTCCCATAGTACTTGACCACAGCTTGGCTTATCTCGAAGCCAAGTTAATCAATCAAGTAGATGTCGGGACTCACACTATCTTCATTGGGGAACTTGTGGGAGCGGATGTTCTCAACGAAGGAGAACCAATGACTTATGATTACTACCGTCAGGTTAAGAGAGGCACCACTCCCAAGACAGCTCCCAGCTACATCAAATAGAGAAAGGAGGAGGTATCCAAAATGGCGAAATACGAATGCACTGTTTGCGGGTATATCTATGACCCAGAGTTAGGCGACCCCGACGGCGGTATAAAGCCGGGAACGCCTTTCGAGGAAATACCCGATGATTGGGTATGCCCTGTCTGTGGAGCAAGCAAAGACCAGTTCGAAAAAGTAGAGGAGTGATAGCGTAACGATGATAGAAAACTTGAGCAGAGAACAGTTAGAGGGAATATTAGAAGCAATACCTGTGGAAATTTCCTTCGTTGATGAGAAGGATCTAGTTAAATTTTGGAATAAGCATGAAACGAGAATCTTTAAACGGCCGATTTCTGTGATTGGGAAATCAGTCCAAAACTGTCACCCGAAGCAAAGCGTGGACAAAGTAAACCAGCTATTGTCCGATTTCAAGAGTGGCAGACAGAATTCAGCGGAATTTTGGATAAATCTCGGGGAAAGGAAGGTATATATCAGGTATTTTGCTGTGCGGGACAAAGCAGGCAAGTATCTGGGCACGCTGGAAGCCACCCAGGACATCACGGAAATAAAGAAGATTGAGGGAGAAAAGAGGCTGTTGGAGTATTGAAGGGAGAGAGGAATGAAGGCAAGACAAATAAAGACAAATGTTTACTGGGTAGGCGCTATTGACTGGGACAGGCGTCTCTTTGACGCTCTGATACCCCTTCCCGATGGAACAAGCTATAACGCCTATCTGGTGCAGGGCAGCCAGAAAGTAGCTTTGATAGATACTGTGAATCCCTCTACGACAGAAGTCCTCATGGCTTATCTTGAGAATGTTCCCGTTATTGACTACGTCATTGCCAACCATGCCGAGCAAGACCACTCTGGCAGCATTCCCCAGGTTCTAGCGAAGTATCCCAATGCTAAAATGGTCACTACGCCCAAAGGCCGGGATCTGCTTGTGGCTCTCTTGCTTATCCCGGAGGACAGATTTATCACTGTAAGCGATGGTGAAACTTTATCCCTGGGGGATAAAACCCTGGAGTTTATCCATGCCCCCTGGGTGCACTGGCCTGAGACCATGCTCACATATTTACGGGAAGACAAGATACTCTTCCCTTGCGACCTTTTTGGCTCCCATCTGGCTACCACAGACTTGTATGTAGCTGATGAAGGGCAAGTCTATGAAGCGGCTAAAAGATACTATGCTGAAATCATGATGCCTTTCCGCACTATTATTGAGAAACATTTGGAGAAGATAAACGGTTATAAGATTGACGTCATCGCCCCCAGCCACGGCCCCCTCTATGATAAACCTTCGTTCATCCTGAAAGCATATCGAAGCTGGGTATCCGGTCCTCCCAAAAACATAGTGGTCTTGCCTTATATCTCCATGCATGGCAGCACCCAGAAAATGGTGGAATATTTTGTTGGAGCCCTGGCTGATAGAGGTGTCACGGTTAAGCAGTTCAACCTGGCGGCAGCGGATATTGGGAAACTGGCCATGGCATTGGTGGACGCCGCCACTATGGTCATCGGCATGCCCACAGTTCTGGTTGGTCCACATCCTAATGTCGCTCATGCGGCATTTCTAGCCAACGCATTAAGACCCGGGCTCCAGTTCGTCTCTATTATTGGCTCCTATGGCTGGGGCAGCAAGGCTGTAGAGCAACTCAAGGGGTTGATTCCCAACCTTAAGGCTGAGGTGCTGGACCCTGTAATCATCAAGGGACTTCCCAGGGAAGAGGATTTAAAAGCCTTGGACAACTTAGCCAGCACCATCGTACAAAAGCATAAAGAACATGGCTTTGCCTGACAATGTTTTGCTCAAAGAGGGTTGAGAATGGCAAGGCAATAACAATTCCATGGTGCTTTGGCCATCTCTGAAATGTCATAAATTTGTAATTTTTTTGACTACCGTTTTATAACTTCTTCATTAGTTCTGGTCTAAGATTTCAGCATGAAAGTATCCTTAGAGTGCGCCAATAATGCCATCATCAGCTATCTTTTGGGTGGAGTGGTGAATTTGTCCAGATGATGACTGATACAATGAAGAACATATTCGGAATGAATGTGAAGATATTCTAAGAACCGAAGGTTTCGGATGGAGAATTCTTAAGAAAGGAGGAAGCAATGAACTACTGGATGTGCGATGAATGCAACTATGTATTTGAGGCTGAGACGCCGCCAGAGACGTGTCCCGGTTGCCATGCTAAATGTACCTTTATGAATGTCAGTTGCTATATCCCTGACTGCGGTGGACCAGGTAATTACGACCCAGAGTTGGTGGCTCAGCATGCCAGGGAATCAGAAAATAGGCTTAAATAACCTCGACTAAGGAGGTATTGCGATTTGGGACATTTTAAAAGGCAAAGAAGTTGAAGGAGTTAACTAATGGCAAAGTTGAGAGAGCATATTCAGACAGGAGATATGAAGATTAGCAAGTCTGGTATAATATATGATTTATCTCTGTGTAATATTCATGGTCTCTTGGAAAGCACAAAGGAAATCAAAGTAGCAGCATAGTTATTTAAATATTTAAAGGAGGTGTCGAACATGGAAGAGATAAAAGAACAGACAAGTCATATGCCCCGGATAGGCGAGCCGGCTCCAGCTTTTGAGGCAGTAACCACTCATGGGAAGTTCAAGCTGGAAGATTTCAAAGGTAGCTGGCTAATTCTCTTTTCCCACCCGGCGGATTTCACCCCGGTGTGCACTACTGAGTTCATCGCTTTTACCGAGATTCATCCCGAACTACAAAAGCGAGGGGTAGAGCTTCTGGGCCTTAGTGTAGATAGTGTCTCCTCGCATATCGCCTGGGTGCGCAATGTCGAGGAGAAAACCAAGGTAAAGATACCTTTCCCTATTATCGCTGACCTCAACAAGGAGGTTTCTATGGCCTATGGCATGATTCACCCCGGTCAGAGCAAGACCGAGACTGTCCGATGCGTGTTCATAATCGACCCTAACCAGATTATCAGGACAATACTTTACTACCCGCTGACCACCGGCCGGAACATGGATGAGATAGTGAGAATAATCGATGCACTACAAACGACGGACAAGAACGCAGTAGCTACTCCGGCTAACTGGAGGCCGGGCGACATGGTAGTGGTGCCGTCGCCGAACACGCAGGAAATGGCTGAAGAGAGACTGAAGCAAGGGTATGAGTGTGTGGACTGGTATCTGTGTAAGAAAAAACTCTAGGCATATCTTTAAAGGAGGATAATATGGCATGTATTAGCCCTGATGGTAAACCTACCGAGTCAGGTTCCAAGATGCTCCGCGCGCTAAAGGCGGGGTTGGGGTCTCCCGAGGAAATTGCCAAGGAGACCGGGATGCCGCTATTCAGGGTAAGAAGCGGGCTCCGCGAACTTGCCGAGGCTGGTTTAGCCAGCCAAAAAGGTGACAAATACGAACTATCATCCAAGGGTAGTGAGATGTTAGGTGCCTAGAATCTACTTGATTGCCCAATAGGAGATAGTCTGTGAGACAGGCGACAAGAAACTATTTCCTGGTAGTTTTTCTGTTCCTGCTAGGCATAGTCGAGGTTGTATCTGGCTTCGTCTTGTGGCTCGTTCTATCTGGAGGCGAGGGCTACATGGGAGGCAGAGGCTTAGCTTCAGAAGCTACCTTCTTGTGGTCAAGGGGTACTTGGATTGACCTGCATACGGTGGTTGGTGTTATTTTGGTGGTTGTAGTGGTCATACATCTGATCCTGCACAGGAAATGGATACTTCGCATGACTAAGAGACTGGGCGCAGAAGAAACTAATTAAGGAGGGACAAATGGACAAGGATAAAATCATTGCTTTACTAAATCAGGACCTTGAGGGCGAACACGCAGCCGTCATTCAATATCTGGTCCACGCCTATGCCATGGGTGAGGGTGAGATGGCCTGTGAAATCGAAGCTATCGCCCGGGAGGAAATGCGCCATTTTGACTGGCTGGCTGAGACCATAGTCGGCCTGGGTGGTACTCCCAGCCTTGAGAGGGGAGACATGCGCACAGGCGGTGAGTCGGTTCCCGATTGGATGAGAAATGATGTGCTGCAAGAGAAAGATGCCATCACATTATACGAGGAACACATTAAAGCCATCGGCGACCCTAAGATTAAACGGCTGTTGCAGCGAATTCTCTCCGATGAAAAATCGCACCAGGGCGACTTCGAACACTTTGTAAACAAAGCCCAAAAGGAAGGTGCCCGGGATTTAAGAGGCTCCCGACAGGACAAGGTTACCCAGGCTCTCAACTGGGGCATCGAGCATGAATATACCGTTATCCTTCAGTACCTTCTCCATTCCTATATGACGCCCAACGAGGATGTCAAGAAAGAAATGGAGGACCAGGCTATAAACGAGATGCAACATCTGGGATGGCTGTCTGAGGAGATGGTTGACAAAAAAAGCAGTCCCAGGATTGAGCACACCGAGGTGGATAAATCCACCAAGACCGCTGACATGCTTCGGGCAGATATCAAGATCGAAAAAAAGGTGGCGGCTGAATATGACCGCGCTGCCAAAGAAATTGAAGAGCCTGACCTGAAAGAGCTTCTTGTCCGGATAAGGGACCACGAAATATACCATGCTGATGTATTTGATGACCTGCTGAAGGAAGAGGAAAAGCGAGGCTAATCGGTGTGTTGAGCTAGCAGCGGAATGCCAGCTCGAGCCTCGGCAATGGGAGAGGAGAGCAGCCCCGGCAGTTGACTAATGTGTTGTGAAGCTGGAAGGAGCGGCATCTTAGTGGAAATTTAGTTCACTTCACCATAAACTGCAAATCCCGAAAAATCTAAACGATTAAGACGTGAGGCGGGGCAAAGTTAATGGCTGATAAGACTAATTCCAAGAAGGCGGACAAGGCTTCAATCCATATAACTGGGATGACCTGCACTACCTGTGCAGCTACTATCAAGAAGGGTCTTTCCAAGACTCCTGGTATAGCACAAGCTGACGTTAGCTTCGCTTCGGAGAAGGCTTCAGTAGAATACGATCCCACGAAGGTAGGCCTTGCCAAAATTAAGGATACCGTCTCGCAATTGGGGTATGGGGTCGCCACCAGAAAATCAATATTCCCGGTAGGTGGAATGACATGCGCTTCCTGTGTTGCCCGGGTGGAAGAGGCTCTCTCCAGCGTGCCGGGGGTGGTTTCAGCCAGCGTGAATCTGGCTTCCGAGAAGGCTACCGTGGAGTACCTGGAAGGAACGGGGCTGGCTGACATGAGACGAGCGGTAAAAGATGCCGGCTATGAACTTGGCCCCGAGGTGCAGGCTCTGGAGGATGTGACCACTGCTGCCCAGCGTGAGACTCGGGCTCTAAAGAATAGGTTTATCATCGCCGCCATCCTCACCGCGTCAATCATGGCCCTGAGCTGGGGTACTTCTTTTGTTGGGAAGCCTTATCTATTGTGGGCTCTGGCTACGCCAGTGCAGTTCTGGGCGGGTTTGCGCTTCTACCGAGGGGCATGGGGTGCGCTGAAACACAGGACCTCCGATATGAATACCCTGATCGCATTAGGTACCTCGGTGGCTTACTTCTACAGCATGATAGCTGTTATTTCCCCAAGTCTTTTTGCCACTGGCGTAATGGAACCCAACTTATACTTCCATACCTCAGCGGCGATTATAACCTTGATTCTCCTTGGCCGTTTTCTGGAAGCTAGAGCCAAAGGACAGACCTCGGCAGCAATAAAGAAGCTTATTGGTATGCAACCGAAGACCGCTCTAGTTATCCGTGAGGGCGAGCAGAGGGAGATTCCCGTTGAAGAGGTTCAGGTTGGTGACCTTATCCTGGTGCGTCCCGGCGAGAGTGTGCCCGTAGATGGCATAGTGCGCCAGGGCTACTCCAGTGTTGATGAGTCCATGGTTACTGGAGAGAGTATCCCTGTAGAGAAAAAGGCGGGTGATGAGGTTATCGGTGCCACTATTAACAAGACAGGCAGCCTTGAAATCGAAGCAAGCAAGGTGGGTAAGGATACAACGCTGGCTCACATTGTCAGAATGGTGGAGGAAGCACAGGGCAGCAAAGCTCCTATTCAGCGTCTTGCTGACGTTATCGCTAGCTACTTTGTGCCGGCAGTGATTGGCATTGCCATCGTGACCTTCGTAGTCTGGTATTTTGTGGGACCAGCTCCAGCCCTCACTTTTGCCTTCCTTAACTTTGTCGCCGTGCTCGTTATCGCCTGTCCCTGCGCCTTGGGGCTGGCTACTCCAACCGCGATTATGGTCGGCACGGGCAAGGGAGCCGAGCATGGTATTCTCATCAGGAATGGCGAGGCTCTGGAGAGGGCTCACCAGATAAACACTGTTCTCTTGGATAAGACAGGCACTCTGACTCGTGGTGAGCCTGTGGTGACTGACATAATATCTGCTCATTCTTTCTCCCGGGAAGAGGTTCTCCAGCTAGCTGCCTCCGCTGAGCATAACTCAGAGCACCCACTTGGCGGGGCTGTGGTCAAGGCTGCTCTGGAGAAGAAGCTGGAATTATCTCCGTCCTCAGATTTTAATGCCATCCCGGGGCAGGGTGTGGAGGCTTCGGTGGAGGGCAAGAAGCTTTTTCTGGGCAACTTCAAGTTAATGGAAGAACAAGGCCTTTCCCTAAACGGGCTGGAGCCAAAAGCCGCTGAACTCCTCGAAGAAGGTAAGACGGTGATGTTCCTGGGGTGGGATAGTCAAGTAGCAGGAATCGTTGCCTTGGCTGATACCCTAAAGCCAGGCGCCAAAGAGGCGCTCCAAGCGCTGCACAAGATGGGTATTGAAACAGCCATGCTCACCGGGGACAACCGGCGCACGGCAGAAGCAATTGCTCGAGAGGCAGGCATTGACCGTGTCCTGGCTGAGGTGCTCCCTGAGCATAAGGCCAGAGAGGTCAAGAAATTGCAGGAAGATGGAAAGGTGGTGGCAATGGTGGGCGATGGAATTAACGATGCTCCAGCATTAGCCCAGGCGGATGTCGGCATCGCTATTGGTACGGGTACTGATGTTGCTATGGAGACTGGAGATATTACCCTGATTAGGGGTGATTTGATGGGAGTGGTAACCGCTATATCCCTGAGCAAGCGGACCATGAGGACTATTAAGCAGAACCTCTTCTGGGCCTTTGCTTACAATACTGCTCTAATTCCGATAGCAGCCGGGGTACTTTATCTTGCCTTCGGGAATATAGGTGTACCCTCTGGGCTTCGTTTCGTCTTGGGTGAGTATGGTTTTCTGAATCCCATACTGGCCGCCGCAGCCATGGCGGCTAGCTCCATCACTGTAGTATCCAACTCACTGCGTTTAAGAAGGTTTAAGCCAGTCAGGCTTGGCACTTAATGAAAGGAGGTGGTCAATGGCCATAGACCCAGTTTGCAAGATGGATGTAGAGGAAGCTAAGGCAGCAGCTACTTCCGAGTATAATGGAAAGAAATACTACTTCTGCGCTGTTGGTTGCAAGAAGGCTTTCGACCAGAACCCTGAGAAATACCTCGCCAAAAGGTAGTCTGGTTAGGTGAGCAAGGCTTTGCTTAATAACTCGGATTTGTGAAAGGAGGTGCCTCATGGGTGAGTTTACAGAGGTATCTAAAATAGACGAACTGAAGAACGGAACGATGAAAGCAGTAAATGTAGCAGGGCGCGAAATCTTCTTGGCCAGGGTTGGGGATAAGTATTATGCCGTTGACAATCTCTGCACGCATATGAAGGGAAATTTATCGCAGGGTAAACTGGAAGGAACCGTGGTCACTTGTCCCTTGCATGGCTCTCAGTTTGATATCAGTAATGGTCGGGTAGTCCGTTGGTTAAAAGGAGGGCTAATGTCGAAGGTGGGTAAAGCACTCAAGCCGTCCAAAGGCCTTACGGTGTACAATGTGAAGGTTGAAGGCGGCAGAGTCTTGGTAGAGGTTTAGCGCCAGCTTGGCAAAGGAAGCTTAAGGAAGGACAGTATCGTGACGAAGTTAGCTTGCGCAGCAGATGAAATAACAACGCTAGCACCTGGAGAGGTCCAAGCAATATTAGATAAGGACAAGAAGGGTGAGTTTCTCCTTCTAGACGTCAGACAGCCTGAGGAGTATGAAGATGGGCATATCCCCGGGGCTATGCTTATTCCGCTGGGTGAACTGGAAGCCAGGCAGGAAGAGTTGGAGCGAGATAAGAAAATCATCACCTATTGCCGTTCAGGGCACAGGAGCATGGCAGCAGCTATAGCGCTTTGTGGACTGGGATTTAAAGATGTTCACCACCTGGAAGGTGGTATTCTTAACTGGCATTATGAGACTATAGGTGGAGTGCCTGAAGCGAGGCCTGAGTTGGTAACCGAAGCGGCTGATGTTAAAGATATCTTAATGCTGGCTATTAAGCTGGAGAAGGGCTCTTGGGATTTTTATTTAGCGGCTAAGGAAAAGGCTGCATCGCCTCAGGCGAAGGAGACATTCCAGATGCTAGCCGATGCCGAAGATGGACATATGCAGAGGCTGTGGGAGCGCGCTATTACCTTGCTCGGGGAAGGGGCATTTCCGCCTTTGGAGAAGCTCAAGCAAGAACTTAAGGTAGAACACATGGAAGGTGCTATTGAGATCAGTCCTGCTCTAGCCAAAGTAGATGAGAAATTCTCTGAAGAGATGGAGGCTTTGGAAATAGCATTGGAGAAGGAATATATGTCATATGATTTCTATAAGCGGACTTCGGTGTTGGTGGAGGACCCAGGTGCCAAAACGCTCCTTCAAGAATTAGCCATAGAGGAGCGGAATCATGCTGATATTTTGCTCAAGCGGGTATCGGAAATCGTTCGACAATAATGATTGAAAAAGGATAGTGCAGATGATTTTTGAGCGCATAAAATCAGAAGGGATAGCCCACAATTCTTACTTGATTGGCTCGGAAAACGATGCTGCCGTGATCGACCCTCGACGTGACTGCCAGGTTTATATTGACCTGGCTCAGCAGAAGGGTCTAAAGGTTAAATACATTTTTGAAACCCATCGTAACGAAGACTATGTCATTGGCTCTGTAGGACTGAGTCATTTCACCGGGGCTGAGATTTATCATGGCCACGGGCTGGACTGGAAATATGGCAATACCTTGAGAGAGGGGCAGCAGTTTCAAATTGGCAAGCTCAGGTTGACCGCTATACACACTCCCGGGCATACTGACGAGAGCATGTCCTATGCCGTGGCTGACCTTTCCACTGGCGAAGCTACGGTAATGGTATTTACGGGAGATGCACTATTTGTGGGCGATGTCGGCCGAACTGACCTGTACGGTACTGAAGAGGCTCCAAGGCTGGCCTCAAATCTCTATGACAGCATCTTCAATAAGCTCATTCCCTTAGGGGATGGGGTTATTCTGTACCCGGCCCACGGGGCAGGCTCGGTCTGTGGCATGAATATTGCTGACCGGGACGAGAGTACCCTCGGTGTGGAAAGAGCCCAAAACCCTCTACTTCAGATGAGCAAGGACGAATTCATAAAATACAAAGTAGCTGAGAACCCAGAGAGGCCTCATTACTTCCGCCAGATGGAGAAGTATAATTTGGAAGGGCCTCCCCTATTGGGATGTCTGCCTTTACCGACTCCGTTTCTTCCAGCCGAGTTTAAGGAAGAGATGGAGCGAGGGGCGGTGGTCGTTGACACGAGTTATCCCGCTGCCTTTGGCGGCGCCCATATCAAGGAATCCTACAGCATCTGGCTTGAGGGACTACCTGTTTTTGTTGGCTGGGTCTTATCTTATGACAAGCCTATCCTGTTGGTATTGGACGACCAGCATCATCTGGAGAAGGCAGTTCGCTATTTGATACGTGCCGGCTATGACCGGATTGTTGGTTATCTCAAGGGTGGCGTGGAAGGCTGGTACAATGCGGGATTTCCTGTGGAGCATATGCAAGTCTTGACGGTGCACGAACTTAAAGCCAAGATAGACCGCAGGGAACAGTTAACCATATTGGATGACAGGGGAGAGAATGAATGGAACGCGGGCCACATAAAGGGTGCCCAGCATATATACGTAGGACATATTCAAGAGAGAATGGCGGATATTCCCAAGGATAAACCTGTGGCCATGTTCTGTAATGTCGGGCACCGCGCCGGACTCGGCGCCAGTATCTTGCTTCGGGAAGGCTGTCGGGAAGTGTACAATGTACTGGGCAGCATGACCGCCTGGAAGGCTGCTGGCTATCCTATATCCGCCGACTAGCTGCTCATAAGGGAAGAAAGCTTTGGATAGTGTGATAAGGAGCTTCAGGATGCAAGTAGAGAGGCCTGGTAAGAATTATTGAAGGAGGTCAAGCTATGTCTGAATTATCTTTGCCATTTGAGTCCAGATATTTTCCTGTGAAGAAGTTTCTCGATATGTACCAGAAGTCCCTGGAGGAGCCAGAGGAGTTCTGGGCGGAGGAGGCACGTAAGCTGGACTGGTTCAAGACCTGGGACAAAGTACTGGAATGGAAACCACCCTTTGCCAGATGGTTTGTGGGTGGGATGCTGAATGCCTCGCATATATGTGTGGACCGTCATGCAAAGTCGTGGCGCAGAAGTAAAGTGGCTATATACTGGGAAGGTGAGCCGGGAGACAGTAAGCTCTTAAGCTATTCCACACTATATCGTGAAGTCAACAGGTATGCCTCGGTCTTGAAGAATTGCGGTATAGGCAAGGGGGACAATGTTGCCTTATATCTGCCGATGATACCGGAGCTGCCTATTTTCATGCTGGCATGTGCCAGGCTTGGGGCAATTCATACAGTAGTGTTCTCCGGTTTCGGTGCTCAAGCATTGGCTGATAGGGTCAATGATATACAAGCCAAGTTACTGGTAACTGCTGACGGAGGATTCCGGAGGGGGAAGATAGTCCCGCTGAAGAGTATAGCCGACGAGGCCTTAACAAGGTGCCCCTCGGTGGAGAAGGTGATTGTGGTTAAAAGAACCGGATCTCAAGTCACCGTAAAGAAGCCGAAGGAATCATGGCTGGATGACCTGCTTGAAGAGGCAGCACTCTACGTGGAGCCGGAGCCGGTAGAATCGAATCACCCTCTTTATGTACTGTACACTTCAGGTACCACGGGCAAGCCTAAAGGGATTGTCCACAGCACAGGTGGCTATCTGGTACACAATTGTTCTGCCTATAAGTGGATCTTCGACCTTAGAGAGGAATCGGTCTACTGGTGCACTGCTGATATTGGCTGGGTTGCCGGGCATAGTCAGGTAGTGTACGCACCATTAGCATATGGGGCAGCCACAGTAATTTACGAAGGGGCTCTCGACTATCCTACGATTGAAAGGTGGTGGGACATTATCGAGAAGTATGGGGTTACCATATTTTATACTTCACCGACAGCCATCAGGATGTTAATGGCATGCGGGGAGGGAATGGTGAAAAATCATGACCTCAGCAGTCTGGAGCTACTAGGGAGCGTAGGAGAGCCCATTAATCCTGAGGCCTGGCTCTGGTTTTACCGTCATGTCGGTGGTGAAAGCTGTCCTATTGTTGATACCTGGGGGCAGACTGAAACCGGAAGCGCCCTGATTTCGCCTTGCCCTGGCATAGAGTGTGTGCCTCTGAAGCCGGGCTCAGTAACGCTACCACTGCCGGGGGTGGAGGCTGATATATTCGACGAGGACGGCAAACCAGTGGCGATAGGGCAGAGGGGTTTCCTGGTAATAAAGAGACCATGGCCGGGGATGCTCCTTGGCATACATGGAGGGTTGGAACGCTACAAGAAAGAATATTGGTCACGTTTCCCCGGCGTTTACTATACCGGTGACTACGCGGTAAGGGATGAAGACGGATACTTCTGGATCCTGGGGAGGGCTGATGAGGTGCTTAAGGTGGCCGGGCATAGAATAGGCACTGCTGAGTTAGAGGATGTTGCTATCTCACATCCTAAAATAGCTGAAGCAGCGGTTGTGGGTAAGGAAGACCCGGTGAAGGGTGAGAGTATCGTCGTCTTTGTCAGGCTCGAAGAAGGCGTTGCTCCTTCTCCGAGCTTGAAGAAGGAACTTGCTGGTCACATACGAAAGGCGATGGGTCCTGTAGCAGTTCCTGATGAAGTTTATTTCGTCGCCAGGCTACCTAAGACAAGGAGTGGCACAGTTATGCGGCGGGTTTTGAAGGCTGTGGCTAACAATACTAGCGTAGGAGACCTCACGACTTTGGAAGATGAAAGCTCTGTGGAGGAAATAATCAAGGCCTATAAAGAGCTCAAGGAAGAGAAGGTAAAGAAGAGTGGAAAGAAGAAGGGGAATAAGAAGTAAGATGTCGCCAGATATTGTTGTAGTTGCCCAATCTGTTGGGCAGAGGGGTGTGGTCGGAGATTGTGCTTGGTAAATCAGTCAACTACAAAATGTGAAGAATAATTGGAGGAATTTAAGTTATGGCTGAATTATCTTTACCATTTAAGTCCAAATATTTTCCTCTGAAGAAATTCCTCAATGTATACCAGAAGTCCCTGGAAGATACTGAGGAATTCTGGGCGGAAGAGGCACGTAAGCTGGATTGGTTCAAGACATGGGATAAAGTATTGGAATGGAAGCCGCCCTTTGCCAGATGGTTTGTAGGTGGGATGCTGAACGCATCGCATATATGTGTGGACCGTCACGTAAAGACGTGGCGCAGGAGTAAGGTGGCTATATACTGGGAAGGGGAGCCGGGAGACAGCAGGGCCTTAAGCTATTCCACGTTATATCGTGAAGTCAACAGGTTCGCATCCGTCTTGAAGAATTGCGGTATAGGTGACGGGGACAATGTTGTCTTATATCTGCCGATGATACCGGAGTTGCTTATTTTCATGCTGGCCTGTGCCAGGATTGGGGCCATTCACACAGTAATTTTCTCCGGTTTCAGTGCTCAAGCATTGGCTGGTAGGGTCAACGATATACAAGCCAAGTTGTTGGTAACTGCTGACGGAGGATTTCGGAGGGCAAAGATAGTGCCACTGAAGAATATAGCCGACGAGGCTTTAACAAAGTGCCCCTCGGTGGAAAAGGTGATTGTGGTTAAAAGAACTGGGTCTCAAGTTACCATAAAGACGCCAAAAGAATCGTGGCTGGATGACCTGCTTGAAGAGGCAGCACTCTTCGTGGAACCGGAGCCGGTAGAATCGAATCACCCTCTTTATGTGCTGTACAC
>Ga0315541_1002690_pt1 | contig 14410 bp, 16 predicted proteins | sample SalMarSW160190MG_FD_203095 | JGI IMG/M metagenome (GOLD analysis project Ga0315541, IMG submission 203095) | Salt marsh sediment microbial communities from the Plum Island Ecosystem LTER, Massachusetts, United States - Salt Marsh Sediment SW1601-190 ...
AAAATTTATTATTATTTCTTATGAGAGGAAGAGGTATCTTTTGTTAACTTCCTTAAGAATAAGAGGTTATAAGTAATCGGGACGTGCAGGATTTTAAAATTATTTCTGCAAAAAATGTTTAATCAGGCAGGAACAACTTGCTAAAAAGGGAAATTAATCCCTCTGTATTTATGGAGCGATAGGGAAAGGAAACTGCTGCTTAAATTCGTTGGATATTTCCGATATAGGTCTTATGAAAGTAGTCGAGTTGCAGACAAAGCAGTGTCCGTTTTGTGCAGAGACGATTCAATCGGCTGCTGTAAAGTGCCGATTTTGCGGAGAATTTCTAAACAGCAAAAAAGCAAAGGCATTGGAGGCCGAACCGGAACTGGGTGAGCCCGTTGAGGAGAAAAAAGAATCTGATGGAATCCTGTTCCAGGGCAGGCCGTCTCTTTGGGGAATGGCTGATTCAGCGGTTAAGGGCTTGATTGTTATTGTTTTGGCAGGTTTTATAATAAAGCTGCCGCTCGAAATGATGTTAGCTGGTGCATTAAATCGCCAATTAACACAAAGCCAGATATTCGTGTTTAGCCAGTGCAGGTTTTTTACGGGAGTTGGTCTTATTGTAGTTGTTGCCCTTATACTTTTGATAAGGATGATTCGGCTCAAAATGACCTATTATGAGGTTACATCTGACAGGATTGAATGGAGTCGCGGCATTTTAGACCGAAGGGTTGATAATTTGGATATGTTCCGCGTGATTGACCTGAAGATGCGCAGGAGTATTTTCGATTGTATCTTCGGTATTGGTACCGTGGGCTTAATTACAACCGACAAAACGGACCCGGAGTTCGTCTTTGAGAAGATAAAAAGACCCCGCGGCCTTTATGACATTATCAAAAAAGCAAGTCTCGACGCAGACCGGCAAAACCGAGTCGTCCATCTGGAATAAGCTATATTATTCCCTCTGTTTTCTAATTAGCTGTTTTTGAAAGTGTTCAGCACTTGGTCCGTTCTAAGTTCTCAATTTGAAATTTTAAAACTTCCCATCCCATCCCAAAATTGACTGAATATATTCTTGACAAGCAGTGTGAGAGAGCCGATAATCGCATCAGCGTAGATCGGTTAACAACGCTTATCACTCAGGATCAGGATGATCATAAATGAAAAGCCTTTTTCCGGAACTCGACGAAATAGAGCTTGATGCGAGAAAGCTTAATATACAGCGGTCTCCGAAAAAAGGAGGGTCTTCTGCTGTTGATTCCATCCCTTACATCAGTGAACTCAACGTCGAAATAGTCGAAAACACCCAACCTATGCAGTTTGCATCAAACGTGAATGAGCACATACATCGCTGGGCTCCTTACGTACAGGGATTCTCCGCTACCTTTGTCCAGAGCATACTGAACCAATACAGGAAAATCTACAGAGAACCCGTTATCCTCGACCCATTTGCAGGTTGTGGAACGGTTTTGGTTCAAGCCAAGCTTAATGGCTACAAGTCGGTGGGAACCGATATAAATCCTCTTTTGCAGTTTATTGCCAATACAAAACTAAATTCTTGGGAGGTTTCTCCTAACTACTTGTTTAAGGTATATAACGAAATTTCGAAAGACAAGCCGTTAGATGCGCCAGCATTTCTGAAATCTGCTTCACAATTCAGAAGACCTGTTTTGCGTAATTTGGAGCTTATTAATGGCGGGATAGCTTCGATAGAAACTCGTACCGAGAAGCAGGAAAAAATCAAGAACCTTTTTAAACTTGCTTTTTCTGCAATTTTGGTCGATTGCAGTAATTTAAAAAGAAGTCCCTGTCTTGGATACGTCAAAAATAAATTTGTCGAAGATTCAGCCCCTTCTGTGCTATTTGACAAAAAGATACGAGAGATCGCAGAGGATTTACGGCTTATCCAGTCTCGATACAATGATTTTATTGATACTGAAAGCAAAGTTATTTGCTCCAATGCAATGACTTTTGAGCATACTGATAAGTTTGACCTAGCCGTTACGTCGCCCCCATATATGAATGGGTTAGATTACGTAATGAATTACAAGATAGAAATGGGTTGGCTGGGTTTCGTCCAGAGCCAGAGGGACTTAAAAAGTATTAAGGATGCAATGGTCGTTTGCGACAACGTCTCCAAAGGACTGGTTAGAAAATTCTATGGCTCTCCCACGACCTATACTAATCCTTGGATAGAAGCAATAAAAACCGATATCCAGAAAAGCATCGCCAGAAGAGGTGCTTATAGAAGGCAAGATATGCCGTACATCGTTCACAAATACTTTGATGATATCTATAAGGTTATAAAGAATGTCGCATCTTCTCTTAAGTATGGGGGCAGATTTATACTCGTGGTTGGCGATAGCCTTATCGCAGATGTTTATGTCCCTACCGACCTATTGATAGCAAAAATTGGGTTAGATTTGGGTTTGAAAATAGAAAGGATAGAAAAGGCAAGAGAAAGACGCTCCGGCCAAATAAGAAGTTACAGACTAAGAGAATCAATAATTACTCTTCTGAAAAGGTAAGGATTATGCCTGACATAGAAATCGGGTACCAAGAAGACCCCAAAAACTCTAATGGCATAACAAGGGCGCGCACAACTGGACAACTTCGCTCTTGGCATATACCTCGTGCTATGAAAGCCTTGGAAAAATTAAACAGTGAAATGGGTAAGGTAATATTCCCGGGTAATTATATATTATTCGACCAGATGAAAGTATATATTGGTGAAGCAGGAAGTGTTTACGATAGATTAAAAACCCACATGAAGACCCCTGATGCCAAAATAAAAAATTGGGACTCTGCTCTTATTCTCAATGATGGTCGTCCAGCCACTCAATCTGATTTCAATGACCCTGTGGTGAGATGTGCCTTGGAATTTCACCTTATTTCACTATTCAAGGCTAATAAATACCGTGTTGTTTCTCAAGGACGCCAACCAACTCGTACTGCAACACAAAATTATATCGTTACCTCGCTCATATATGAATTAGACCACTTTCTCCTGAAGAAAAACATGATCACAAAAGTTCTTGAGGATGAAGGTCTTCAAGAGATATTTGGGAATGAGCTAAAAAAGCTGTTAACAGCTTGTGGAAAACACATTCAAAAATGGTCTGCGTACGAAGCTGTAATTGATGGACAAAAGTCTTATATTCGTCCTGGAAGTATAAAGTCAAAAGGTTGGCAGATAACTTTCAGAGACCGGTTCCTTAATTCGCTTGAAAAAGGCGATGGTTGCCTTCTTGTATCGCGAGACGGTGTTTTGCTCATTCCTATAGGTAAGATCCGAAAGTTAGTTAGTGACAAATCGGCATTTCAGCAGAACACTATAGACATATACATAAAATTTGCACCCGACAAAGTCACCGCTGCTTATAAAGACAACATGATTGAGGTTACAGAATACAGGTTGCGAGGGTAATGCTCGACTTCGTCTCATGCCGCTTTACGTTTCTTCCGATACGACCTACAGGTTATAAAAGTTCCGTCGACAAATTTTATTGCAAAGTTGACGAAGACCTTTCGTGTTTGAGCAGCTTTGCTTTTGTACTCATTCCGCCGGGAGCGCTGAATCCGCCGATTTGGCCATCACTTCGGACTATACGGTGGCAGGGAATAATCAACGGCAAGGGATTTTTAGCAAGTGCATTTCCTACGGCTCTGGCAGCTTTGGTTCGTCCCATTTTTTTTGCCAGGGCCGAGTATGTTATTACCTCGCCGAATTTTATACCCCTGCAAGCTGTTAAAACTGAACAGTTAAAATTACTGAGGCCGTCAAGGACAATTGGAATATCCGGGCTGAAGTTTACACAATCACCTTCAAAATAAGCGGTTATCTGCTCCTGGACTGTTTTGAAAAGCTGTTTCTCGAATCGAGGAGTTTGCGAAATAGTTAAGAGCCGAGATTTGATTTTTTCCGGGTTGTTGTTCGGCAGGCAGGTCCGCAGCAGACCATATTCGATGCCGGCAAGGCCGAAATAACCCCATTTGGTCTTAAAAATCGTATATTTTGTCACTTTTTGCAATTTTTACCTGTAATTCGTCGCCAAAATATTATTCTATGGCCGAAACCATTGACTCAACAGCGAATATCTGTTAAATATATTGGTTTTTATACAAAAAGCCAATGGCTGTCGGCGGCGATTGTTTATTCACGACTTTTTTTGATTTTGATTTATGTCTCTTGAAGAACTAAGAAAGCGAATAGATGAGCTTGACCAACAGCTTGTGCAGCTGCTCAATGAGCGTGCGCGGGTTGTTGTAGAGATAGGTAAGCTCAAGAGCAAAACCGACAAGCCAGTCTATGCGCCGGACCGGGAAAAAGAGGTCTTTGCCAAGCTGATTGAGGCTAATAAAGGACCGCTGCCGGACAGATGCCTAATAGCCATTTGGCGCGAATTAATGAGCGGCTCTTTTGTGCTGGAAAGGCCATTGCGAGTCGGCTATCTGGGTCCCGGTGGCAGCTTCAGTCACACCGCTGCAATGCTTAAGTTCGGCCAGAGTGTCGAATATGAACCGTTGGCGGATATCAAAAGTATCTTCGGCGAAGTCAGCAAGGGCCATTGCGATTTGGGCGTTGTGCCCATCGAGAACACAACGGGCGGCGGTGTAATTGAGACCCTGGATGCCCTGGTAGATTCGGATGTGCAAATCTGCGCCGAGGTTCTAATGGCGATTCATCATAGTCTTCTGGGTAATTGTGCGCTTGCGGAAGTCAAAACGATTTACTCAAAGCCCGAGGTATTCGCCCAGTGCCGAAACTGGCTGAGTGCAACTTTTAAGGAGGCGCAGACCATCCCCGTTGCCTCTACCGCAAAGGCGGCACAAATAGTTGCCGGCGAACCGAATACCGCAGCGATTGGCTCATCTGTTGCTGCAGAGTTATATGGACTGAGAGTTATCTGCGAAAATATCGAGGATAATCCTAATAATATTACCAGGTTTCTGGCAATCAGCCGAGAAGATGCAAAGCCGACCGGCGAAGATAAAACCGCTATATTGTTTAGTACCGCTCATAAGGCAGGCGCACTGGCTGATGTGCTTGATGTTTTCAAGCGATACGACATTAACCTGACAAATATTGAGTCCAGGCCGAGCAAGAAAAGGCAGTGGGAATATTATTTCTTTGTAGATTTTTTAGGCCACAGGACCGACGAGCGCGTCCAGCAGGGACTTCAAGAGGCCCGCAAGCATTGTTTGCAGCTTTCAATATTGGGCAGTTTCCCGAGGGCAACGGAGCTGCTTTAATGGAGTTGGCAGTTTATTGTTGATAGTTCATCGATGAACTGTGAACTATTAACTACGAACCGTTTTTAGGAGAATTTTATGGGCAAGCCATTTGTCGCCGGCAACTGGAAAATGAATACTGATAGTCACAGTGCTGTCGAACTGGCTGAGAGTATAGCAGGTGGTTCTGTGTCTTTAGCGGGGGAAAAAGTTACTGTTGCGGTCTGTCCGCCTTTTGTTTATTTAAGGGACGTGGCTAATTCACTTCACTTATCGTACGTTGCCGTCGGGGCTCAGGATATTTACTTTGAGTCGAAAGGGGCCTTTACCGGAGAGATAAGCGCGTCAATGCTCAAGGATGTCGGATGCACTTACGTTCTATGTGGGCATTCGGAACGCCGGCACGTGATTGGCGAGACCGAAGAGCTGGTAAATAAGAAAGTTGTAGCTGCTATTTCTGGCGGGCTTTTGCCGATATTATGTGTGGGTGAGCTTTTAAGTGAACGCGAGGCCTCGCAGACTGAAGAGGTAGTAACTCGGCATCTGAAAAGTGGCTTAGCCGGCTTAAGTGACGAAAAGGTCTTGGCAGTAACCGTAGCTTATGAGCCGGTCTGGGCTATCGGAACAGGACGTACAGCAACGCCGCAGCAGGCACAGCAGGTGCATGCTTTTATACGAAAGCTGCTTAACGAGATGTATGATGACCAGGCAGCAGCGGAGATTCGAATTCTTTACGGTGGGTCGGTGAAGCCGAACAATACGGCAGATTTGATGCGAGAAAAAGATATAGATGGCCTGTTAGTCGGAGGCGCAAGTTTGAATGCAGATGATTTTCTCGCGATAATTCAGGCGGCAGTGTAAGCAGGATAGACTTTTGAGTTATGGTTTTTCGCATTTAGCTTTAATATTTAAGTTTTATTTCGGGTAACGAATATGGCTGATTTTCCATTTTTAGCAGCAGGTTTTCTCATAAAGGTTATCGCTGTCATTTTTGTTATTTGTTCTGTGGCATTGGTTCTGATTGTTTTGCTTCAGAAGGGCAGAGGTGGCGGTCTGAGTGGGGCCTTTGGTGGAGGTATGGCAGGCGGGATTTTGGGGTCCAAAACGGGAGACTTCTTGACTTGGGTGACAATAGTACTGGTGAGTATGTTTCTGATTCTTGCAGTTGTGTTGGCCAAATTTTACAAACCGGGCCCTTCTGCTGAATTTGACACAGGCAGGCAGGCCCCGCGGACCCAGCCGTTTCAACAGGAACAATCGCCGGACATCGAGCAGCCAATGGATGAAGTTCCTTCTGGCACCGGTGTTCCCGATGAGGCCGGTGACATCAATTTGCCTGGTGGCTAACCTTATTGTGCGGGACTAAGAACGCAATTCGATTTACGCGGTACGAATTGAAAGTGTAGCACTATGATAAACAGTATGACCGGATATGGTGAAGCACAGGGGCAGGTCAACGGAGTAAATTATGCCATTGAGGTCAAGACGGTTAATAACCGTTACTTTAGGGCCATTATACGCCTGCCGGAGGCGGCAGCATTTCTTGAGGAGGATATTGAAAAGCTTTTACGAAAGAGTTTGTCGCGCGGCACGGTCAATTATGTGCTTCGGCTCAAAGATGTATCGGCGAATGCGCTATTTAATATTGATGAAGCGGCATTGAAAGCTATTGTGGAAAAATTGAACCGGGTCGGCTCTTCAGCTGGCATTAATGGGACGATTGATATTGGCAGCTTGTTGAGCCTGCCCGGGATTATTCAGCCGACATCACCGGGCAAAGACGCTGCAGAAAAGGTCAGGAAGAAGGTTTTGGAGATAAGCCGGCAGGCTATAGATAAACTAAAACAGATGCGTGCCGCTGAAGGAAATGCTCTTGAAGCAGATTTGCAGAAATGCTGCAAGGCGATAAAAAAGGACCTTGAGCGAATTCGTGCTCGAAGCGAATCCGTTTTGCAGGAATATGCCAGGAAACTAAAGAGAAGGGTCGATGAGTTGCTCGCGGGCGCAAAACTGAAATTGGATGAGGAAACCCTTGCCAGAGAAGTGGCGGTTTTTGCAGATAGGTCTGATATATCAGAGGAAATTGCTCGGCTGGATTCGCATCTACAGCAGTTTGCTGATATCTGTCAGGCAAATGTCCAGGCCGGGCGAAGGTTAGACTTTATCAGTCAGGAGATGCTCAGAGAAGCCAATACCATAGCCAGCAAGGCCTATGATGCCAAGATTATCCGCTGTGTCCTTGATATAAAATGTCATGTTGACCGGATTAAGGAGCAGGTTCAGAATGTAGAGTGAAAAATAGTACTGAATTTTTGGTGTTTAGTTTTGGGTTAATTCAAAACTGAGTGTATAAGAGCGAAAATAAAAAAACCAGGGTAGTAATAGTTAGCGGCCCATCCGGTGTTGGAAAGAGCACCATTTGTAAAGAAATAATTAAGCCGCTAAAAAATGTTTTTCTTAGCATCTCCGTTACTACCCGACCGAAGAGCGAAGCTGAAGTTGACGGTCGGGATTATTGGTTTATAACGGAAGAAGAATTTCAGCAGCGTATCAACAATGGCCTGCTGCTGGAATATGCCGAGGTGTTCGGTCATCTGTATGGCACCCCCAAAGACAAGATAGAAGAGGCGCTGCAGGCAGGTAAAACCGTTATTTTGGAAATCGATGTCCAGGGCGCGAAGCAGGCAAAGGTAATATATCCGGATGCAGTAATGATTTTTATTTTACCGCCGACTCAGAAAGAGTTAGCAGAGCGTATAAATGGCAGAGCAAGAGATAGCTCCGAAGCTGCTGAAGAAAGACTCGGAGGGGCGGGTACTGAAATCGCTGCTGCCTGGCAATATTATGATAACATGGTCATAAATGATAATTTGCAGCAGGCCGTAAAGGAATGTGTACAGATTATCAAAAGTGTAAAGCGTAAAAAAGTTAAGAAATAAAAAAGAGAAAGACAGGATTTTTAACTAAGTGAGATATAAGAGATGATAGATGAGCTAAAGAGCGAAAAAATAATTAATAAAGTTGGCGGCAAATTTAAATTAACTGCACTGGTTCAAAAACGGCTAAACGAGTTATTGCAGGGCGCTCGGCCGCTGATTGAGGATACTGAGGGCAAAAATTTGCTTGAAATTGTTGTTCAGGAGATTCTGCAAGACAAGATTGCTGCCGACGACCAAATCGGCCGGACGGCCAAGGAAGACGAATAGTTGAGCCCCCGTGTTTTTTGCGAAAGCAGGAGCAGCGGGTGTGTAAGTTACGAAATGCTTAAAGGTATAAATATTTTGCTGGGTGTCAGTGGTGGGGTTGCTGCGTATAAAGCAGTTGACCTGGCAAGTAAGCTGACCGCTGCCGAAGCCGGAGTAAATACGGTAATGACAGCCGCTGCCTGTGAGCTTGTTGGCCCAAAAAGCTTCGAGGCGGTAACCTGTTCAGCCGTTTTTACCGGTTTGTGGGCAACGACCGAAGAGTATAGAATCGGCCATATAGCTCTGGTTGACTGGGCTGATATAGTTGTCGTAGCGCCTGTGACGGCCAATATCATTGGCAAAATTGCAAACGGAATTTGTGATGATTTGCTAAGCACCACTCTTTGCGCCTCAACGAATCTGATTAAATCGGGCATGGCACTTTTAGCACCTGCGATGAACAATAATATGTGGGCGAATAAAGCTGTGCAGCGCAACGTCAAGACGATAAAACAAATGGGCTTTAAATTAATAGGCCCTGTTAAGGGCCGGCTTGCCTGCGGTGCCGAAGCTATCGGCAGAATGGCTGAGCCGCAGGATATTATCAAAGCAATCGAACAAATCGCTTCAAAAATTAAAAAGTGAAGATTTGCCACTGAGACACGAAGGCGCAAAGAAATTAAAAAAAATTCCTTCTTGCGCAGGAATGATACATTAAAACCTTTGTGTCTTGGCGCCTTTGTGGCTGAAAATTAATGCGAATACTAATCACAGCAGGCGGAACTCGCGAATACATTGACCCTGTCCGCTTTATCTCCAACGCAAGCAGCGGCAGGATGGGCTATGCCCTTGCCCGCGCAGCTCTTAAAGCCGGCCACAAGGTAACACTCATCAGCGCATCTGATTTACAGCCACCTGTAGGAATGGACTTTGTGGGTGTCGAAAGTGCACAGGATATGTTTAGTGCCGTTAAGAAGTTTTTCCCAAAGTGCGGTTGTTTGATTATGGCTGCTGCAGTAGCAGATTACACACCTTCCCGACCGGCTAAAACCAAAATTGAAAAGGCCGGCAAATCCCTGACCATCAAATTAAAACCGACACCTGATATTCTAAAATGGGCGGGTAAGCGCAAAAAGAAAAATCAAATCGTTTGTGGTTTTGCACTGGAAGACAAAAACCTTCGGCAAAATGCTGAGCGGAAGTTAAAAGAGAAGAACCTCGATATGATAATCGCCAATACGCCGGATGCAATCAGTTCTGATAAATCAACCGTTCAGATAAAAACGCCAGACGGCAAATGGCTAAAACTACCGAACGCAACCAAAACCACAATCGCCAGAAAAATTATTGATTTGCTTACTTGCTAATCTTTTATCCCGAGGTCGTTTTTGGTGAGGAGGGATTCAAATTTGTAGCCGCTGCCGGTGATGTTTTCTTCAGCCCCTTGTTTACGGTCTATACAAGCGACGATTTTTTTTACCTTTGCGCCGGCCTCGGTGATAACCTTTGCTGCTTCGAGGACCTGTCCGCCGGTGGTGGCGATATCCTCTACTAACAGAACCACATCGCCTTTATTTAAGACGCCCTCGACTAATTTGCCGGTGCCGTAGCCCTTTTTGCTGTTGCGGATGATTATCCAGTTTTTGCCGGTCTGCATTGCGGTAGCTGCTGCCAGGGCTACGCCCCCTAATTCGGCGCCGGCTATTAAGGTAACATCGTCAGATACGTGCTTGGCAAATTCCTCACCGAGTGCCTTGAGAATATCCGGGCAGGTCTCGAAAAGATATTTATCGAGATAGTATTTGCTTCGTTTTCCGCTGCGAAGCACAAAATCGCCTTCCAGATAAGCAGTTTCTTTGATACGCTTTATCAGTTCTTCTCTATTCATTCCTCGCCTCTAACCATTCATCGAGAATCGAGTATCCAGCATCGAGCAACAAGCTTATACGTCAAGGTCCACTTTTCGACTTAGCTCTTTTCGATATCTTCTGCGGGTTGGCTCGACGATACTTCTTATAAACTCATCGACCTGCTTTGGCGCCAGGCCGACGTAATGTTTTGGATTTAGGACTTTATCGAAATCGACTTTTCGAAAGGCAATGTCCGCTTTGAGCCGGCCAATCAGGTCATTGGGTTTACCGAATTTTTTGACCTGTGTAGCAGCCGCCTGTGAATGTAGCCGGATTCTCTCGTGCAGCTCCTGCCTGTTGCCGCCGGCCTTGACTGCTGCCATAAGAATATTTTCAGTAGCCATAAACGGCAACTCAGCAGTAACGTATGTCTCTATTACCTTTGGGTAAACAACAAGCCCGTCAAGGACGTTGTTCAGAATTTGTAAAATTCCATCAACAGCCAAAAACGCTTCCGGAATAACTATTCTCCTGTTTGCAGAATCATCCAGCGTCCTTTCGAGCCACTGCTCGGAAGCTGTCATCGGCGGGCTGGTAGCCAAGCTCAATACGAACCTGCTAAGTGCGGTAATTCTCTCGCATCGCATCGGATTTCTTTTGTATGCCATTGCCGATGAGCCGACCTGTGTCTTTTCGAACGGCTCTTCAATCTGCTTTAGATTAGCAAGCAGCCGTATGTCGTTGCACAGCTTGTGGGCCGACTGTGCGATTGATGCGAGGCAATTTACCACAAGGGTATCGATTTTCCTCTGGTATGTCTGGCCGGTGACGGCGCAGATATTATTGAAGCCGAACGCAGCAGCGACCATCTTATCGAGCTGCATGACCTTGGTTTTGTTGCCGTCGAAAAGCTCCAGAAATGATGCCTGCGTACCGGTAGTACCTTTGACACCTCTAAACGGCAGCGTTTCGAGCCGATGCTCGATTTCCTGCAGGTCCATCACAAACTCGTAGCACCACAGCGTTGCCCTTTTCCCGACTGTGATTAGCTGGGCTGGCTGATAGTGTGTATAACCCAGCGTCGCGAGGTCGCGATACTTCTTTGCAAATTTACCTAACGAGTGAATCACCGCCGCTAACTTTGCGGCTATGATATACAGGGCCTCTCGCATAATTATCAAATCTGCGTTATCACCGACATAGCAGCTTGTAGCTCCGAGGTGGATTATTGGCGCTGCTTTTGGTGCTGCATCACCGAATGTGCGAATATGGGCCATAACGTCGTGGCGAAGTTTCTTTTCGTATCGAGCCGCCTTTTTGAAATCAATATCGTCAAGATGCCTGGCCATCTGTTTTATCTGGCCTTGTGTAATATTCAGCCCGAGTTTCCTTTGTGCCTTTGCCAGCTCCAGCCACAGCCAGCGCCATGTACTGAATTTCGCTTGCGCGCCGAACAGTTCGGACATTTCTTTTGAGGCGTTTCTCTCAACAAGAGGACTTGAGTATAGAGTTTTGTTTTTTGACATTTTTTCAGTATCTTTCCTAATTTATCCCTTACCAAGTTTTGCCTGGTGTTCAGCTAATAGTTTCTCGATTTCTTCAATATCTTCTTTGCTTAATGTCCAGTCCGCTGCCGGTGCGGTCTCTTCGATTTGGCCGGGTCTTCGCGCACCGACAATGGCAGCGGTAACTTCAGGCCGGCGAAGGACCCACGCAATAGCCAATTGGGCCAAAGTTTTACCGTTGCGTTCCGCAATAGGTCGTAGTTTGTCAACAAGCTGCAGCGTCGCAGTGAAATGCGGCTCGTGGAATTCGGGACTTCTTCTTCGATGGTCATCCAAAGCAAGCCCTGACAACCTTTCCTGGCTGAATTTACCGGTAAGCAGGCCCCGTAGCATAGGGCTGTAAACAACAACGCCAATATTGTTCGCAGAACAGTAGCCGAGTATTTCATCTTCGGCCTCACGGCGGAGCATGCTGTATGGCGGCTGAAACGAAGCGACTGGAGCGATTTTCTGGATACGCTTTAGCTGCTCGACATTATAGTTCGATACTCCGATGTGTCTTACCTTGCCCTGGTCTTTCAGTTTCACCATTTCTTCCAAACCCTCTTCGATATCCTCCTCCGGCTCAGGCCAGTGCATCTGGTAAAGGTCGATTACCTCTACGCCGAGTCTTTTTAAACTTGCTTCACATTCTTTCCGGATGCTTTGGGCTTCCAGGCAGGAGACTTTTTCCTTTTTATCATTCCACAACAAGCTGCATTTCGTTGCGATAAATGGTTTAGATTTAGTTTGCCTTAGGGCTTTTCCAACAAGCTCTTCGGAGTGTCCCAGGCCGTAAATAGGGGCGGTATCTATCCAGTTGATGTCCAGCTCAAGGGCCTTTATTATAGCTGCTATTGCCTCATCGTCGTTCTGTGGTCCCCAGCCGAATTGCCACGGCCCGCCTACCGCCCACGTCCCGAGTCCGACGGTCGTTAGCTCCAAATCGGTATTGCCTAATTGTCGCCTCTGCATAGTTAGACTCCCATAAAATTGGACATTCGCACGACAGCATATCACGATACAACAAACCGCTCAGGAACACAAGGGCAAAAGCCGACGATTAGCAATCACAGGAGCCGATTATTTCCAATTGAGACTACGTAGGTTTTGTCGGGACTTGGGCCTCTCGCCGCCGGTGAAGTCTTTGGTGTAGTTGGGTTGCCCTGGCGAGATGGACTTTTTCCTGAGTAGTTTACATTTATATTTTTTCAGCCTTTTTGTCCGATAAAGCCGCCACTGCGACTGCTTGCGCTGGCAAGCGTGGGAGTAGCAAATTTAATGTAAAACGAATTTTGTTTATTGCCGAATTATATTATATATTTAATAAGGAGGATATTGCTTGAAATGGTCATGGGATTTCTCAAAGGGGCCGTGGCTAAACGTGGAACGAGTCCCGATAGTGCGGTTTTATCGCATATCTATGGGAGTATTGATATGAGTGAAGCGGCAATGCTGCAGGCAGCAGAACCGAGGCAAATTCTGCAAACTGCTATTGATAGAAAGGTACCAGCCATTATGACCTATTTGTCTAAGGGTAAATGGCACGTTGCAAAGGTATTGCTGACCGCACTTGGCTCCAACAGTTTGAATGTTGAAGGCACACACTCACCGAACATGCGGCACCCGATAAATATAAGGATACATCAGCCGGTCGGTTTATCATTCAAGTATGAATACGGAAAATTTGTTTTTGATACAACCGTGGTTGGTCTTGAGCCGTCTCTGGTCCCGACGTCCGGTGGAACAATAGTGCTTGCGCTGCCGGACCGGATTGAGGCGGTCCAGAGGAGAAGCTATTTCCGTGTTGAGGTACCGCAATCTTTGAAGGTGAATGTGTTGCTGTGGCACCGCAGTCCCAATGAAGCAGAAAGCGATATAAGAGATTCTAAATATGAAACGCGAAATTATTTCCAGGGCAGACTCGTTGATATTTCCGCTGGTGGTGCACAAGTCGTAATTCCATATCAATCAGAGGCGAACCCGGTTGCGGGTCGGGACTCGAGCAGTGTGGATTTGTCCGGATTTAAGAAGGGACAGTTTGTGGGGATGCGGTTTACGCCTATGCCTTATGAAAAGCCGCTGCTGTTCAATGCACAGATTAGAAACATTTTGCCCGCAGAAGATGATAAAAGTATCTACCTTGGACTGCAGATTGTCGGTTTGGAGGCAAGCCCCGAAGGCCGAAAGATTCTTTCACGGCTTGTCGGTGTTGTTGAAAGGTATTTTAAGATAAACCAATCCAGCGCCAAACAGCAGGATATGCAAAGAGTCGTAAGCGCTTTCTAATGACCTTGGAATTGCTGTAATAAAATCGAATTTTCATTTTCAGGAGCTTGTACTGGGCGGAGGATGAAGCTAGACGGCTGCAGTGGTCTTACCTTACTTCTGTTAGTTCATTCTGTTCGGACATTTCAAGACTCGCAGTATAGCTTCTTTTGCGGATTACTTTGTAATAGAACCATTTTACGAAGCTGCTTGTTGCGAAACCACAGAAAATCAAAACCATAGCTGTTTGTCTGTTCCAGATAATCAATCCGAGCAGCAGCAGCACCCTTATAAGATGTGCAAAGGGTTTTTTGCCCCTTATGTATTGATTTAGGATATGCGGATATCG
>Ga0315541_1002695_pt1 | contig 14368 bp, 23 predicted proteins | sample SalMarSW160190MG_FD_203095 | JGI IMG/M metagenome (GOLD analysis project Ga0315541, IMG submission 203095) | Salt marsh sediment microbial communities from the Plum Island Ecosystem LTER, Massachusetts, United States - Salt Marsh Sediment SW1601-190 ...
CCAGCACGTCTTAACAGACGAGGAGACACGCCGGGCGTACGATTGACGGCAGAAAGTGAGTGAGAGATGAATAGATCAGTAGAAGGGAGGTGAGTGATATGCCGAGATTTGATGGAACAGGGCCACAAGGTCAGGGTCCGATGACCGGGCGCGGCGAGGGGTACTGCTCGCTGGCGCTTCCTCGGTCGGGGCAGGCGTCCTATGGTTACGCAGGGTTGCAGGGCACGCCTGTGTACTCAGGGATGCCAACCGCACGGCCCACGCTCGGAGCCCGCCGACCCAAGAGCAGGAGACCGAGTTTCTCAAGACGCAGGCTGAGTGGTTGAAGGAGCAACTGGACAAATCCAATTATACCTTTCGTCAGGAGGAATGCAAATGAAAATCGTCGTTACAGCCAACGGCGCAGACCTCGACGCGCCGGCCAGCCCTGTCTTCGGGCGCTGTCCAATCTACGTCTTCGTGGACACGGAGACAATGCAGTTTGAGGCCGTGGAGAACCCGGCTATAGCCGCCGCTGGCGGGGCCGGCATCCAGGCGGCTCAGTTCGTCATCGAGCGTGGGGCCCAGGCGGTAGTAACCGGTAACACGGGCCCCAATGCCTTCAATGTCTTCCAGGCCGCCAACGTGCCTGTTTACCTTTTCGGGGGCGGGACGGTGCGGGAGGCGGTTGGGGCGTACAAGGCAGGAAAGCTCCAATCCGTAGGCGGAGCCAACGTCCAGGCTGGTATGGGGATGGGCCGTGGAATGGGCATGGGCCGTGGTATGGGTCGTGGCATGGGTATGGGAATGGGTCGCCGTGCGTGGGGGGCCGTCCCTACGACGCCACCTCCGTCTCCGGCGGCTACGGCTGCTCCTGCTCCTACTCCTTCCCGCGAAGGGGAGATTGCTGCTCTGAAGGATATGGCCGGTGGGTTGCGCAAACAGTTGGCCGAGGTGATGGAGCGACTCGACCGGCTGGAAAAGGAGGAGTAGGATGCGTGTTGCAGTATCGGCAGATGATAACAACGGGCTGAACAGCGTAGTCAGTCCCCATTTCGGGCGTTGCACCTACTACGTTCTCGTGGATCTCGAGGACCGTGAGGTGAAACAGGTCAACACTGTGGCGAATCCTTACTACGATCAACACCAGCCGGGGCAGGTGCCTGGCTTCATCCGTGGCCAGGGGGCCGACGTGATGCTCACCGGCGGGATGGGCAGGCGAGCCCTTGCCCTTTTCGAGCAGTACGGGGTTGAGGCAGTGACCGGTGCATCCGGCACCGTGCGCCATGCCCTGGAAGGCTATCTGGGTGGCGAATTGCGCGGCGCCGAGCCCTGTCGCAAGAGTACTGAACACGGCCACGAAGACGAACCCATCGCGGACGAGTATGAGCAGGGCGAGGTGGGCCGGTTGCGGGAAGAGGCCGGGATGCTGCAACAGCAGTTGGCCGAGGTGATGGAACGGCTGGATAGATTGACAGCCAGTTAGAGACCAGTTTTTCCTGAAAGCCTGGTTTCTGTGGTTTCTTTCAGTCGGAGGAAGATGTTGCTCAAAGTCGTAGGCATCGTCGGATACAAGAACAGTGGCAAGACCACGCTGGCTCACGCGCTGGCCCGCGAGTTAACCAGAAGGGGCCACGAGGTGGCTGTGATCAAGCATCTATCCCACCATCTGGACCTCCCAGGGAAGGATACCGCGATGCTGGGAGAGACTGTCAGCCAGGTAGGGTTTATCTCGCCGCAGGAGTCGGGGGTCTTCTGGAAGAAGCCGCTGAGCCTGGAGAACATCATCCCCTACCTGGAGGCGGACATCATCCTCGTCGAGGGCTTCAAGACGGAGAAGACTTTCCCCAGGGTCGTGTGCCTGCGGGGAGAGCCGGACGACCGGGACCTTTTCGACGGCCTGGCTATCTGCGCCATCTCCCCTCTCCCCGCCTCGGGGGGAGCCGGAGGGGGGTCCAACCCTCCCCCCTCGCAGGGGGGAGCCGGAGGGGGGTCCCGCGTGGAGGGAGTAGACGTTCCCCTCCTGGGCCGGGACGAGGTGGGCAAGGTCGCCGATCTGGTGGAGCAAAAAGCCTTCAAGTTGCCCAACCTCGACTGCGGCGGCTGTGGGCACGAGCGGTGCTACGATATGGCCTGTGAGATCGTCGCTGGAACTGGCAGCGTGGAGGATTGCGTCTCCTTGCAACCGGCTACGGAGGTCAGAATAGATGGGCAGCCAATGCCTATGAATCCCTTTATCTCCAGCATCGTGAGGGGCACGATCCTGGGGCTGCTGTCGCCGCTCAAGGGATTTAAGAAAACGGAGAAGGGGAAGATCGTGATCAATATTTGATCGGTAGCCTGCTTTTCTGGTAGACTCTATCAACCGGAGCATATACCTGATTCTAACGGATTCTGTGGTTGGCTCAAGAAGCCCCACTTCAGGGCAAAAACAAGGCGTTTCTAGGGCGGAGTGCCACAAAAACCGGCCCAAAACAGGTGGCATCCCCCACTGATGTGCTAAAACCACAGAAAACGGTAGAACCAGGCATATACAGGGAGGTTGCGTGGAACGTCAGGAAGAGGTAACTGACTTTGAGCGTATGGTTGCGGAACTGCAGGGACAGATCACCGAACAGGAACGGACGCTCTACTCGGACAAGGTCATTGAGGAGGCCCACAACCCCAGCAACCTGGGCCGCATGCCCAAGCCGGATGCCTACGGGATCGTGCACGGCTGGTGTGGCGATACGATGGAGATTTACCTGCGGCTGAACGGGAGCAGGATAAGAGAGGCCACTTTCATGACCGATGGCTGCGGGCCGAGTGTGGCATGCGGGAGCATGCTCACGCGCTTATTGCAGGGAGTGTCGCTGGAGGAAGCGAGCCAGATCGAGCCGGAAGACCTGATCACCGCCCTGGACGGCCTGCCCGATGAAAGCGTCCACTGCGCCGAACTGACGGTGAGCACACTGCAAGAGGCCATCGCCAACCGGCACGCAGAGGGCAAAGTATGATGCGGGAAGATCGGGTGGTAGCTGAGAGCCGTGTGTGGAAGGATGTGGCTGCGCAGGCCGGTGACCTGGTCCGGCGGGGCTATCACTGAGCGGAGGCTATGATGCTCGTCGTGGGCGAGCACGTGCTGGGCGATCTGGAGCCCCGGTGTGCGCAGATGGCGACTGGCTTCGCGGGCGGCGTGGGCGACACCCAGCAGGAGATGTGCGGAGCATTGAGCGGCGGGGTGCTGGTCATCGGCGGGCTGCTTGGCCGGGGGAGCCTGGACGAGGATGATCGTCCGGCACTCGCCTTCGCTACCCGTTACAGGGAGCGATTCCTGGTGAAACTGGGGGCCACTCAGTGCGCCCGGCTGTGGGAGATGGTCCACGCGCCAGGTGGGCTGGGCTCCTGTGCACTGCTGGTCGAGCGAGCGGCGACGATTCTCCTGGAGTTGCTCGCGGAGGCCGACGGCGTAGGTTTTGCAGATGGGGCGTCTACGCGGGCATGAAATGCATATCGAGATCCTTGGAGCGGAATCGCTAGGAGTACGCGGCCTCTCCTGTGTGGTGGAGATCAAGGACCGCAAGATCGTCATTGACCCCGGATTGGCGCTGGGCTATCACCGCTATGGTCTGCTTCCTCATCCGGCACAGGTGGCGATTGGGGAACAGGTGCGCCGGAAAATCATAGCGGAGTTGAAGGATGCTACCGATGTGGTGATAAGCCACTTTCACGGGGATCATGTTCCTTTGCCGAATGCCAATCCCTATCAGCTTAAAGCCCAGCAGGTGGCCCCTTTCTGCCGAACGGCCCGATTCTGGGCCAAGGGGCTCAAAGGGCTTTCTCACAACATGGTGCGTCGGAGAGAGTCCCTGTGTGAGGTGTTGGGCAGGGACCTTCCAAATGCGGAGGGGCAAAGGGAGGGGCCGTTGGTATTTTCCCCACCGATGCCGCATGGGGAACGGCATGGTAGGCTTGGAATGGTGATGATGACCCGCATCGAGAGCGGGGATGTTGTGTTCGTGCACGCTTCGGACATCCAACTCCTCGATGGCGAGGCCGTATCGTTGATATTGGACTGGCAGCCGGACATCGTGCTGGCTGGAGGGCCACCTCTCTATCTGGAGTGGCTTTCGTCGAAACGGCGGAGGAGGGCCTGGAAGAACGCACAGCGGCTGGCCTGTGGTGTGGATACGCTGATTCTCGATCACCATTTGCTGCGCTGTAAAGAAGGGCTCTCTTGGCTGAGGAGGCTATCGTCCGAGACAGGCCATAGGGTGACTTGTGCCGCAGATTTCATGGAGTGTCCCCGCCGTCTGCTCGAGGCGCGGCGCGTGCAGTTGTACGAAGAGATGCCGGTTCCCCCAGGGTGGCACGCAGCCTACGCTCGTGGAGATGCCGATACCAGCGCGTATCGGGAACTGTTCAACTCGGAATCACGAGGACGCAAAGACGGGAAGGCAAAGCAAGCGAGGAGTTAAAGATGGGAGCGACTGGCTATCTAGCTCGCCTACGGGAATGTGTGGGACACGACCTGCTGCTGGTCCCCGCTGCGGCGGCCTGTATCCGGGACGAAGAGGGGCGTATCCTGCTTCTGCGGCGCAGCGACGGGGACAACCTGTGGAGCTTCCCCGGTGGGGGGATGGAATTGGGCGAACGGGCTGCCGAAGCAGTCGTGCGCGAGGTGCGCGAGGAGATTGGACTGGAGGTCAGGCCGGTGGCGCTGATCGGCGTCTACACCGGCCCGGAGTACATCTTCGCTTATCCCAATGGCGACCAGGTGCAGCCAGTGATCATTTTCTTCGAGTGTCGGGTCGTGGGGGGCGAACTCCGGCCGGATATGCAGGAAATTACAGGGGCGCGCTACTTCGGCCTCGAGGATAAGTTGCCGCCTATGCGTCCCTGCTGCGTCGCCAAGGCCCACGACGCCTTTGCATTTCAAGGTCAGGCGTTCTTTCGTCAGGGGAGGTAAGGATGAGCATGGTATCGGCGCAGGTGAGCATCTATCCGCTGCGGCAGGTCTCGATTGGGCTACCTATCCGCGAGGCAGCGCGCGTTTTCCGCGAGCGCGGCCTGGAGACCCGCACGGGTGCGATGAGCACGTTGGTGTGGGGGGAGGAACAGGCGGTCTTCGCCGCCCTGCAGGAAGCGTTCCACCGGGCCGCTGAGCGCGGGGACACGGTGATGGTGGTCACGCTCTCCAACGCCTGCCCATCGCCCGAAGAGGCGTGATATGAGTTCCGGAGATGTGGCCTTCGACGAGCGGGCCGCAGTGCACTACGAAGCCTGGTACGAGACGCCGGAGGGCCGGCGGGCTGATGAGTTGGAGAAGGCCGTTCTAGGCTGGCTGCTGGTGCAAGAGTGGGGCGGACCTTCCAGTCTGCCGCTTGGACAGGCTAGAAAGCCTGTCTCACCGGGCAGCGTTCTGGAGGTGGGATGTGGCACAGGCCACTTCAGTCGCTGGCTGAGCGACCAGGGGCTGGCGGCGGTGGGATTGGACCTCTCGGTGGCCATGCTTACGGAGGCGCGGGCGTTGGATGGCGTCCCTTTGGTGCGTGGCGATGCCCGGCGGCTCCCCTTCGCCGACGGCGCGTTTGACCTGACGGCGCTCATCACCACGCTAGAGTTCCTGGAGCAGCCCCGGCAGGTACTGGCGGAGGCGCTGCGGGTGGCCCGGCGAGGGGTGCTCTTGGGCGTGCTCAACCGCTGGAGCCTGCTTGGGTTGCAGCGCCGCCTGGCCGGGCTCTTCCGGCCAACGGTCTACGACGCCGCGCACTTTTACGGCGTGGGGGAGTTGAGGCGCTTGCTGCGGTCGGTCGCTGGCGGGAAGGTGCACATCGCGTGGCGCACTACCCTGTTTCCACGCGGGTGGCCGTGGCCGCAGGCTTTTTTGCTCTGGGGTGGTTTCATCGGAATGGCACTGATCGTAGAGGATGGGAAATGATGGATATGCAGAAAATGTGGGTGGACAGCGACCGCTGCACGGGCTGCGGCGCGTGTGTTGACGTATGTCCCAGCGGGGCTATCACTCTGGTGGAGGGCAAGGCGCACATTGACGAAGCGATCTGCACGGGTTGTGCGGCGTGTGTGAATGTATGCCCGGAAAGTGCCATCCAGCCCGTGATCCAGGGCGAACTCGTCCCCGCCCCGGAGCGGCCGGCCCCTACCGTCTACCGGCCCGGCCCGCTGGTGGAGACTGCGGGTGCGGCGGTCGTCGTCGCCGGTGGGGGGCTGTTGATAAAGGCAGCGAGGGTGCTGACGCGGCCGGTGGGCCGCTGGCTGGCGCGGCGGCCTGCGGCGACGAGGCCATTCCTTAGGCAGGCTCAGGACACCACGACGAGGGGCGCGTCGCGGGCCAAGGGTGAGGCAGGCAGAGGTCGCCGGGCACGTCACCGTCGCCGAGGGCGATGAGGGGGGTGGTACGGTGAGGGTAACAAGGTGGGCGCTGGTGGCAACTGCGACGCCCGTATCGGCTAGCACGCCAACTCCCACCCAGGAGGGGCGGGTCATAGCCGTGGAGGCCAAGGGACTGAGCCTCAATTACAGCCAGGAACTCTACCTGGATGAGGAGAAGTTCGCTCGGGAATACGACGCATACTCCGCGGACAAGGCAAGGTATCTGGAAGATATTGTGGAGGGCTTTTCAGAAAAGTTCTTGAAGTCGGCATGGTTTGCCTGTCCATAAATGCGTGTGTGCCACCGAGAGAGAGCGCTCCCACGCCAGAGCGGAGGGCAAGTGCCGAGCCGACATCACTTCCCACAATCGCTGTCACCCCGAGTCCGGTCCCCCCCACGCCGACAACGACTGGAACAGCTATCCCGATCCCCACGCCCGAGCCGACGCCCACCGAGGCCGCTGACAGCGTCACCATCACCATCCTCTACGACAACAACCCTGGAGGCGGCGACGAGCGCCTGGAGACGGCCTGGGGCTTCTCCTGCCTGGTGAAACTCCCCCCGCGTCGGGGGGGCCGGGGGGGGGTGGGGTGTACCTGGTGCTGGGCGGCTTCCACATGGGCGGCGCGAGCAGGAGGCGGGTCGAGCACATCAGTGCTGACCTCCGCGGGTTAGGCGTGCAGAAAGTCGCGCCATGCCACTGTACGGGCGACCGGGCGATAGGAATTTTCGCTGAGGAGTACAGGGAGGATTTCATCCAGGTTGGAGTGGGGTGCGTGATCACCATTAGCCGTAGGACAAGTGGCCAACTTGTCCCACCTGGCTCAGAGGAAGGGAGGTTGGAGTGAGGCTCACAGTACAACACGTGGACGGATTGCGTTTCCTGGCGACGGTAGAACTCCCCCCCGCTTCGGGGGGACTGGGGGGGGTAAGAGGACACGCCGTGGTCGTGGATGCCGCGCCGGAGGATGGGGGCGGGGGCACCGCGCCGAGCGCGCCCCGGTTGTTCGCGGCGGCGCTGGGCGCCTGCATCCTGGAGTTCGTGACCAACTCCTGCCGGCTGCGTGGCATCCCCTTCGAGCGGTTGAGCCTGGAGATGGAGTGCGAGGAACAGGCAAGGCCCCGTCGCGTCGGCGCGATAGAAGCGACGATCCACATCGAGCCGGAGCCGCCCGAAGACGTGAAACGGAGGCTGATTGGAGTGGCTAAGCACGCCACTCTGGTCAACACGCTCGTGCGTCCACCGGAGGTGGTCATCCGGTTCGCAAGGGAATAATTAGGAGGATTTAGTGCCGATCTATGAGTATCGCTGTCGTAACTGTGATGCGAAGTTTGAGGTGCTGGTGCGGGCCGGAGACACTGTCATCTGCCCGCACTGTGGCAGTTCCTCGCTAGACAAGTTGATCTCTGCCCCCTTCGTGTCGAGCGGGCAGACGGCCCGGCAGATGGGACATACCTGCTGTGGTCGGGAAGAGCGCTGCGCTACGCCTCCTTGCTCTGGAGAGGGCGAGTGCTGGCGCAGGTGATGAGAGGAGGTGAGTGAAATGGGTCGAGGTCGTGGAACAGGCGGTGGTCGCGGCGGCGGCGCGGGCCGTGGAGGTGGTCGCGGGCCGGGCCGGATGGGCGGCCCCAAGGCCGCCGGGCCGAGCGGCGCCTGCATCTGCCCCAGTTGCGGGTACCGGGAGCCGCACGTCGTCGGGCAGCCTTGCTATCAGAAGAAGTGCCCGCAGTGCGGCACGCAGATGGTCCGCGAATAACGAATCGGTGAGCGGTGCCCAGCAGCGTGTCTGCTGGGCACCACGTATCCCTGTGCGTGCTTGACAAGAAGTTCGGAGCGGGTACAATGGCAAGCGGCCATGCAATGGAAGAAGACGTAAACCGAGTGCGCACAGCTTCTGGCAGAGATTGGGGCACCTGGGCATTGCTCCTGGGCATCCTGGCCCTTGCCCTTTTCCTGCGCATGGGCTGGCCGACACTGGCCGAGTTCAAGCGGGACGAAGCGACGGTAGCCCGGCGTGCTCTGGCCATCGCCTACGAGGGAGACCGGCCGGCCGCGGGTGTGGGATCTTCCTTCGGGACGGCCAATCTGCCGCTTACCCTCTACCTGACGGCTATCCCCCTACGCTTGTGGCAAGACCCGGTGGCAGCAGTTCTCTTCGTTGGCCTGCTCAACGGGCTGGCCGTGCTGGCCTGCTACGCCCTGGGGAGTATATTTCTTCGTCCAAATCTCGTCAAGTGCTCGTCTTCTCTGAACCCTTACTCCGGCCGGGCCGTGGGATTGGTGGCTGCCTTTCTCTTTGCCGTCAACCCCTGGGCTGTAATCTACGGGCGGAAGATCTGGTGCCGAACACTGCCCCTGGTCACGTTGGGCTTCTTTGCTGCCGTCTTCGCTACCTTCGTCCGCAAGCGGTCCTGGGCGCTGGTTGGCGCCTTTGTCGGCCTGGCTGCCCTCGTCGGCCTGCAACTGGAAGGAATTGCCTTCATCCCACTGCTGTTTATCCTGATTCTCCTCTACCGGAAGCAGGTAGTCCTTCGGCAGGCTCAGGGCAGGCTTCTTAGGCCGCTACTGGTAGGGTTATTTCTTTTCGTGCTAGCTGTCTCTCCCTATGTAATTCACGATGCGCTCCATGGCTGGCCCAGCCTGCGGGACTTTTTGCACTTTGCGAGCGGGGAGGCGCATTTTTCCTGGGATGCGCTGCGTTATGCCTTTTTTCTCACGGGTAGCGAAGGGATCCACGGGATGGCTGGGGCTCTCTACCCGGAATACCTGGCGGGTCTGCCGAACCTGTGGTGGCTCAACTGGTTGATGATGGGACTCCTGGCCCTGGCGCTCCTCTACGGGCTGGTCCAGGTTGTTTGGGGGCCGGAGGAACGCCGCCGTCCCCTTGCTCTGCTCCTCCTTTGGTTTGCCGTTCCTGTCGCCCTGCAGAGCCGGCCCACCGCGCCTGTCTACCCTCACTATTCCGTCCTGCTCTACCCGGTCCAGTTCCTCCTCATCGCGATAATGCTGGTTGACGGGTTACTACTGGCTCGTCGTTTGTTCATCGTTCATTGTTCATTGGGTTCATTGGTCGTGGCCCTGTTGCTGTGGGGGGGCTGGCAGGTCGCCGTGGTGGGCCGGCTCTTTATCTTTATGGACCAGCATCCCACCACAGGTGGCTACGGGATTCCTCTTAAATACCCCCGGGCGGCGGCCCAGGAAGCGCGGCGGCTGGCCGGCCCGTCCGAGGTCATCGTTCTGAGCGTGGGGGTGGATCCTGCTGTGCACGAGACGCCGTCGGTCTTCGAAGCGTTGCTCTTCGGCCATCCCCACCGCTTCGCCGATGGACGCTGGGCACTGCCGGTGCCGGATAGCTCCAGGGTCGTTTACCTGGTGGGGCCGGTGGAAGAGGGCCTCCTGGCTCTCCGGCCGGTCCTGGAGCGGCTGGAGGCAATGGAGTACGTGCGGCCCGGCCCGGTCATCGCGCTGCCCGACGGATGGTACTATCAGCTCTTCTACCGGGACGGACCGGACCGGGAGGATGTCCTGGCTGGGCTGACGCGCTTTTCCGAGGCGATTCCCTTCGCCAACGGCACAGCCTTCCTGGGCTATAGGATGGCAGAGGCAGTACCAGCCGGCGGAATGCAGGAGGTTTGGTTGGCCTGGTGGGTCCGCTCGCTCCCGTCCCCCGGGACTAACTATCACTTCTTCACTCACTTGCTGGACGAGGAGGGGGCGCTGCGCAGCCAGCACGATGGGACTGGATTCCCTACCGCTTCCTGGCGGGCCGGTGACCTGGTATTGGGCCACTTCTCCATCCCTGTCCCTCCCGATTTACCGCCAGGGCGCTACCAGGTGTGGGCTGGTCTGTACACCTACCCGGGTGTGGTCAATGTGCCAGTTCTGGACGTGGCTGGCAACCCGGCTGGAGATATGGTGGCGCTGGGAGAGATGGAAGTAGTACGCTAGTCGAGAACACGACCAGGTCATTCAAGTCATTCCGGGGTGAAGCCAATGAAACTTACCTGTTTGGTAGATAACGCTGTCCAGCCCCACTCCGCCTCCTGGGGAGAGCACGGTCTGGCCTTTCTGATCGAGTCGGAGGAGGGGTGGTTGCTTTTCGATACCGGTGCCAGTGGTGCGGTGCTCCTGCACAACCTGGAGGTGGCGGAGGTTGCCCCCAGGAGCATCTCCGCCCTGGTGCTCAGCCATTCCCACTGGGATCATACCGGTGGGCTGTCTGCCCTGCTGGAGCGGGTGCCCGGCCTGCCCATATATGCCCATCCCGACCTTGTGCGAGAGCGGTTCTCACGGCGGGGTGGGGAGGTGCAGGCGAAGGGTCTGCCATTGGCTCTGGAGGCCCTGCGTCTGAGTGCCGCGCCGCAGGAGGTTCTGCCCGGCATCTGGACCACCGGCGAAATCTCCGAGCGGCCCGAGCCAGAGGGGCGCAGTCCCCACCACTTCGTGCGCGATGGAGAGGGCTGGGCTCCCGATCCCTACCGTGACGATATGTCACTGGTCCTGGAGGGCTCTCAGGGGCTGGTGTTGATCTGCGGCTGCTGCCACGCCGGCCTGCTCAACACGCTGTTGCACGTGCGGCGGGCCTTTGGACGTGACCCGGTGGCGGTGCTGGGGGGGACGCACCTGATCAGCGCCGATGAGCGGCACTTACGCCGATTGGTGGAGGTGCTACGGCGGCTGGGTCCGCCAGCCTTGTACCTCAATCATTGCACGGGCCAGGCGGCCTACGTGGTCCTGGCACAGGCCTTTGGAGACCGGGTGGCTCCCTGCCCGGCAGGGACCGTCCTGGAGTTCTGAGCTTGCGGTCCCCTTTTCCACGCTCATCTCTTTGCTGGGCAGGAGAACTCCGGCAAGCTGGTCACATTGGTCAAGCAGCAAGGCCCGCCTGCGGGCGCTGGACACGGGGGCGGCGCTGGTGTTGGTGGACGGGCCACCGGGGATTGGTGGCGATCAACAAGGCGGACCTGAACCTGGCTCGGTCTGAGGAAATCGTCACTTTCTGCGTGGAACGGGGCGTTGAAGTCGTGGGGCAGATCCCCTATGACACCGTCGTGACGGAGGCGATGGTGCAAGGTCGGCCGGTGACAGGGTACACGGATGGGCCGTGACGGAGGCGCTGCGAGGCGTGTGGGGAAGGGTTAAGGCCTGTCTCGGGTTAGCGTTCGGCTCGTTCGCCGAAGGTCTCTGACCGAGGCGCAAAGGGCTCGGTCGGGAGACCTTCGCCCAACAGGGGGCTTGGTCGGGAGACCTTCGCCCAACAGGGGGCTTGGTCGGGAGACCCTCGCCCAACAGGGCTTGGTCGGGAGACGTTTGCCCAACAGGGGGCTCGGTCGGGAGACGTTCGCCCAACAGGGGGCTCGGTTGGGAGACCTTCGCCCAACAGGGGGCTTGGTCGGGAGACCTCGCCCAACAGGGGGCTCGGTCGGGAGACGTTCGCCCATCAGCCCTCTGAGGCTAACGCTTCCTAAAACTGTTCTTCGTCAAAGAAAAGATTGACGTGAGTCACGCCCTGTATCCGCCCAAGCTCACGAACGAATTCTCTGCTCTTATCCTTGACTTTGAGGTGGACATAGTAAGTAGGTCCCCGTCCTTGAGTGACTTCACGTTGATGAGTTTATGCTGCTTGCAATACTTATCCAACACTGGCTGGTATGGCGCTTCCTGTTCCCCAGATGGTGCAAAATAAAATTGAAGTAAGAACTCTCGTCTCTCTGGATAGGCGTAATTAATTTTTGAGAGGATGAATATACTGGTGCCAATGAATATTGTGCCTGCGATGGCGATCGAGTGCAAACCTACTCCTGCTGCCATGCCTATCGCCAGGGAAAAGAATATGAAGACGATGTCCTGTGTATCTTTAATCGCTGTGCGGAACCGAATGATGGACAGTGCGCCAACGAGCCCAAAAGCGCGGGCAAGATTATTCCCGATCACCATGATGACGACAGCCGTTATCATTGAGAGTGGGGGTATAGAATTGACAAATGTGATGGAATAGCTTGGCCCTCTATAAGTCCAACGGTAAAGCAGCGAAATAAGAAAGCCACAGGCCAGGGCTACCGTCATATTTCCGATGACTGGAGCGATGCCAGAAAAGAATATGCTTTGAAAATCCTGGAACAGGCTCATTGTAATGTCCTTAACGATTTTGACCATCAGAACCGAAGGGGAGGCGACCCAAAAATACAAAGCGTGAGGGAGGGGCAAGCGTTGGCCGCCTGGAGAATCCGTTCAGCGTAATCTGTGTGTCTACACAGATCGTATATTTTGAAAGAGCCTGCTGCGTTAAGCCAAGCGTTCCAACGGTGGATTTCAACCAGGAAGGGAGTCCACCGTAGAACTTGAGTTCGAGGATAAAATGCTTCGGAATGGAGTATAACGTACTATTTTCGCTGAACAGAGCATCTATTGAAGGGTGGATTGAACTGCGTAGGCCCTTGTCGAACGTTATGCGTAGAGCACCAAATTTGCTGTAATATGCCTCACGTTCGTAAATGACCAGGACAATCGGGCGCAAGGAACCGCTGTAGATGTGAAAGAAAAACTGCCTGGCATCTTTTAATGCATTGGGAAGATCTTTGCGTGTCAAAACATATCGCTCAACATCGCCTGAGATAAAAAGGTCTTGAATTTGCTCGTATGCAACTGGTGCTCGGGTTTTGGCTATGAACGCTCCATGTTTCCGTTTGACTTCGAGAAATGCGATGTTTCTCTCCTGACGTTCATTGTATCCCCGGATGCGGATCTTCTTCCGTACTTGCAACCCTTCTATTTTATCATGATAACAGTTAAGTGTGACGGTGTCAAAATAGATACTGCGCACAGTATATCCTGTTAATTCACGGCTATGTACGTCTGCCTCAACGAATGGGGCAATCATTGTGCGAAGCCTGAGAAGAAGTTCATTCGGGATGAGGTATTTGTACTCTAGCCGCATTATCACACTCCGAAGGCTTATTTTACATTGGGGTAAAAATCGCACTGTGTCATTTTTGCCGCAATGCCTTATTTTACATTCATTTTGGTAGTTATCCAAATCCAGGGGTTCACCATATCCAGGCGATTGGGCGCAAAGCTATTCCGGCCTGGATAAGTGTGGTATAATGCGTCTGAAAGGGTCCTGGACAAGGACGCGTGCATTATAACCAGGGATCACACCAGAGACAAGGGGGGATGTGTCTATGGATGTCCATCTGTATTTATCCACGATACCCGAAGCGCTGATCGCTTCCATGTTGACGCCTGAGGAGTTTGGGGTCTACTATGCGGTCGGGAGTGCGAAAAAGTCCCGTGGACAAGCCGTCTTCTTTGAAATTGATCCGGACTTCAGACACGACTACTTCCGCATCGAGGAGGGCCTCCGGCGCTGCCTGCCTCACGAGGATGGAAGCCCGAAAGCCTCCATCTATATCTCTGTCTATCGTGTCCTGGAGCATATTCCCTTGAATGTCATCCAAAAGCTCTATCTCGTGACCAAGGATGGGCGGGTGCTGGGCCTGGAATCGAGCGAAGAGTTGCCTGAAGGGACAGGTGGGTTACACCTCTACCAGGAGATAGCACCTGTGCATCCTCTGGTAGTCAGCAGCCTGGGCCACCGCGAATTCTACGATCTTATTGTCAGGAATCCAACCAGCCTTCTCTCTCTGCCAGCGATCTGTTTCGTAGAACTGCGACTGGGTGAGTTGGCCGAAGACCCCGAACGCGGCGCTGTGCGGGACCTGCCCTATTCCAACCTTGGTCATCTGCGTCAGTGTCTGATTGACCTGAGGACCAAGACTGTTCACGCCAAAATGGTCAACCGTATCCAGCCGGCCTCGTTCCCATACCGCACGATCAAAAGCGGGGTCTTCGTGGGGAATGAAAACCGTCTCCTCTATTTTCCTCTGCCCTCGCAGGAGGAATTGCGTGCCAAACATTATCGTTGGTGGCGCTCTGCCAACATGTGACCCTAGACGGCAGACGGTAGACAGTAGACGGTAGACAGGGAGAAACGGACATGCCAATATCTCAACCCTG
>Ga0315541_1002703_pt1 | contig 14344 bp, 13 predicted proteins | sample SalMarSW160190MG_FD_203095 | JGI IMG/M metagenome (GOLD analysis project Ga0315541, IMG submission 203095) | Salt marsh sediment microbial communities from the Plum Island Ecosystem LTER, Massachusetts, United States - Salt Marsh Sediment SW1601-190 ...
GGGCATCCAATGACCGATCTATCGGCATGACAACATGCCCGACCCTGATGCCAGCGAAGTGGAGACCTTTCCTCAACACTTTCACAATGGCACCCCGGGCGTGATCACTGAGAGTCGTATTTCACCGTGGCCACAAGAGGGGATGCGCCAGTTCCTCCGGTTCGTCCGCGAGCGTCTGTCTTCATCGGACCCGGCTCAATAGAGGCCGGGCTGCGAGGTTGGGTACTCTAATGAGATCAACGGAGCAAGATGAATCGCCTCCGAGATCGTAGCAAGTCCATAATGGAACCAGGGACGCCAGCGATGGAGAACACTTCCACGGCTGGCGTCTTGTGTATCGGGGCAGCACCCCAGGCGGGGTGCGCCAGGCAAGCGAGCGAGTCAGAAGGAGGCAGTGGATGGATGATTTGAAACTGGGACTGATCGCCTACGGTATCCGGCGGATAGCGCAGGCTACCGGCGCCAACGCGGCATCACTGCTGGCCGACTGCCTGGGCCAGAAGCCGCCCGAACTCAACGCAAAACCGTTTGAAGCACTGCTGGGCCAGCACGAGCCATCGGACGGCCCCCTACGAGCGGTGCTCTCGCTGGTGACGTTCGATAAAGAGTGCCAGAAGCCCTCCCTGGCCTATTACCGGCCGGAGCGCCTCTCGCTAAGCAAGAAAACTATCTTTCCTGTGAATTCCGCTCAGGCTGCCACACGACCGGACCTGGGCGGCCTGTGGGAGGGATTCGCCGAGGAATGCCGGAAAGCGCTGCACACAGGTGATGAACGGGGCTTCTTGCGCTTCACCCATTTGCTGCGTACCCACGCCTGGGCCTTGCCCTGTACCTACGGCGAAAGAGGCGTCTCACTGTTCGAGCAGTTCAAGGTGGTGGCGGCGCTGGCCTACGCCTCGCACAGCCTAGAGAAGCCAGCCGGGGACTACCTCCTGGTCGGCGGCGATATCCCGGGCATCCAGGACTTCATCTACACCATCACCTCCAAGGGCGCGGCCAAGGGACTGCGGGGCCGGTCGTTCTTCATCCAGATGCTGGGCGATGCGGTGGTGCGCAGGGTGTGCCACGACCTTCACCTATCGCCTGAGGTCAGCGTGATCTACGCCGGCGGCGGCAACTTCATGCTTCTGGCCCCAGAGGATGCAGCGGGCGATGTGGACAAGATGCGTCAGGAGGTCAACAAAAATCTGCTCAAGGACTTTAAGGGCGCTCTCTACCTCTGCCTGGCATCCCGACCGCTGCCTGGCGATCAAATCGGGAGCGCGGCGTTCGCCAAGGATGCCTCCAAGGCCCTCAAGCAAGGCATCGCCCGGCAGAAGCGGCAGCACTTCCGTGAGGAGGCGCTTGAGAATTGGGCTAGCATCTTTGGCCCTAAAGACAAAGGCGGCGACCGCTACTGTGCCATCTGCCAGCGGGAATTGGGAGAAGGCGAGGGCACGCCTATCGAAGAGGCATTCCCCTCACCCCAAGGGCCACCCCTCAAATGTGATCACTGTGCGCAGTTCGAGACACTGGCAAGGGACATCGCTCACAGCGACCTGCTGCTCGCTGTAAATTTCCAGCCTCCCCAAGGAGCGAGCGAAGGGTGGCAGAAGACCCTCTACCACCTCACCGGCGTCTGGTACGGCTTCAAACGGCGGGGCCAGCCGCTCCCCGAAGCCGCGTCCATCTACGCGACCAACGAGCCTGACTTCCTGGCCGCCGCTGCCGATGGTTTCATCCCTATCGGCAACATTACACCACGCATCAGTGAGGCAGACCGCAAGTGGGTGCACAAACATCATCCAGAGTTAGAGATCCCGCATCAGGAATACATCAAGGACTTCACGCTGATGGCACTCCAATCTCAGGGAATTCCTCGCGTGGGCGTGCTGCGCATGGACGTGGACGACCTGGGGCGGGCGCTGATCGAGGGACTGGAGCGGCGTACCATGGCGCTCACCTCGGCGCTGAGCAGCGCGCTGGAGTTGTTTTTCGGCGGATGGCTTAACGTGATCTGCGAGGAAGTTCAAAAGAGCACGGACCTGTTGCCAAAGGAGATCAACCGCGAAGCCACCGACCTGCTGTACATCATCTACTCCGGCGGCGACGACCTCTTCATCGTCGGCGCCTGGGACCGGTTGCCGCTGCTGGCCGAACGGATCCACGACGACTTCGCCGCCTTCACCGGCCGCAACCCGCACCTGCACATCTCGGCGGGACTGACCTTGGAACAGCGCAAGTTCCCCCTCTACCAGGCGGCGGAGCAGGCCCACGGGGCACTGGACGATGGCGCCAAGACATACACACGCGCCGATGGGCAGCGGAAGGACGCGATCACCTTCCTGGGGCAGACCGTGGCCTGGGAAGATTTCGCGCCGCCAGAGAAGGACCGCTTCGGAGTTGTGCAGGGCGTCCGTCACCTGGTCGAACTATTGGACAAGGGCGTTCCGCGCTCGCTGCTGCAGATCGTGCAGAGCATCTACGGACAATACCAGCGCGACCTGGAGCACAACCTGAAACGCCGGCCGGCGTGCGAGCAGCCTGAGCAACTCTACTATGGGCGCTGGATGTGGATGCAGGTGTACCAAATTCAACGGCTGATTGAGCAACAGAAGGGCATGGAGGTGAAAAGGGACATTAGGCAACTACAGGCAGAGTTGATGACTCTCAAAAGAGTGCGTTACAGCGGGTTGGTCGCTCGCTGGGCAGAATACCTAAGCAGATAAGGAGGAATGTGAGATGGCAAGTAAGCCAACGGCTGAATTGCGGCCCATCATCGTGGAAGGCAATTCAAAAGAATTGGTCAAGCAGGCAAAGACCATCGGCGAGAGGTTGGCCACGAATGGGCTTACCACTTCGCAGATCCGTAACGTCTTTGGCGCCGTGCGCCAGATCGAGATGCGGGGCTATGACGATCCGGCCCAACAGCGGAAATTGCTCCTGCTCAAGCCCAAACTGGCCTACATCAGAGGGAAGGAGGGCAACGAGAAGAAGCAGCGGGCACTGCAAGACCTGGAGAACGTGCTATCGCCTGCCATTGACCTGGTCGAAAACGAGCAACACTTTCACAACTTTTTCGATTTCTTTGAGGCCATCCTGGCCTATCACCGGGCCTCGGGCGGCAGGGAATAAGGAGGAACTAAAATGACAGAGCAAAAAGTAGCGCCTCTGTACGGGCGTGTGTTCGTCAAGAGTGACATCCGTGTGGTCACGGGACTGCACATTGGGGCGGCGGCGAGCGCGCTCAACATCGGCGGCGTGGACAACGCCGTGGTGCGCGATCCGCTGAGCGGGCAACCCTACATCCCCGGCTCGTCCCTGCGGGGCAAGATGCGTTCCCTATCGGAAAAGTTCCAGCAGAAGGAGCAAAACTGGCCTCTGCAAAAAGGCGTCCGCATCCACATCTGTCGCAAGGAGGAGGATTACAGAAATTGCGACGTCTGCCGCATCTACGGCATCCTGCCCAGCGATGAAATTCCCTTCAGCCCCACCCGCCTGGTCGTGCGGGACGTCTTCCTCAACAAGGATAGCGCAGACAAACTGGCGGACCTCAAAACGGATATGCCTTACACCGAGGTCAAGTGGGAGGCGACCATTGACCGGGTGACGTCGGCGGCGGTGCCACGGCAGATGGAGCGCGTGCCGGCCGGCGTCGTGTTCGATAACTTCGAGATGGTTTACAGCATCTACGGTGAGGAGGACGTGGGTATCCTCTGGCGCGTGCTCGAGGCCATGCAACTCCTGGAGGACGACTACCTGGGGGGCATGGGCTCGCGCGGCAGCGGAAAGATCGCCTTCGAGCGGATCAAAGTCTCCTGCCGCAGCGCCATAAATGGGTACGGGGAACCGAAACAGTGGGCAGAGGAGCCGCTGAGCCTCGCCGAACTCTGGCAGAGGCGGGACGATCTGGCCGACTGGGTCCGGGAACAGATCTTTGGGAAGAAAGATGAGAAAAAACAAGGCAGGGACTGAAGTATACAAACTGCGCCCCCGCGCCCCATTTCATTTCGGCGTGCGCGGTGTGGGCGTCGAGGCCACCGGCGTCGTCGGCCCTTCCGATACGCTGTTCTCCGCACTGTGCCTGACCATCCGGGAACTGCACGGCATCAGCGGCCTGGAGGAGTTCCTGGCACCTTTCCGCGACGGCGACCCGCCTTTCCTCCTCTCCTCAGCCTTTCCCTACGCCGGCGACGTGCTGCTGTTTCCCCGTCCCTGGCTGCGCGTCGCTCTGGCTGATATGCTGGAACGGGACGTGCGCCGGGTCAAGACGCTCAAGAAGGTGCAGTTCGTCTCGCAGGGAATCTTCGAAGCCCTCCTGCACCACGGATCGCTGGCGGAAGAGTTCACCGAGGCCGATCTGCTGCAGAACGGCCACGTGTGGGTCACGGCGCAGGAGCGCCAGGAAATGACCAAAGCGCTGGGTGAGCCAAAGGTGCTGTGGAAGGACAATGCCGCGCCCCGGGTCACCATAGATCGGGCCACCGGCGCTTCAACCGTCTACCAGGCCGGATACGTGTACTTTCGACCGGACTGCGGACTGTATCTTCTGATCCGCTGGCGCGATGAGACGCTGCGGGACTTGGTGCAGCAGGCGCTGCAATCGCTGGGCGACGCCGGGATCGGCGGAGAGCGCAGCGCAGGCCACGGCCAGTTCGAGCCGCAAGGCCCCTATCCCCTGGCCCTCGAGGAGCCAGAGCAAGGGACGCGGTTCGTGACCCTGGCCCTCTACCATCCCACCGAGGCGGAGGTGGCGACGGTGCTGGGCGAGGAATCGGCTTACGAGTTGGTGGCCCGCAGGGGCTGGATGGCCTCACCCGATGAGATGGCCCGCCGTCGCAAGATGGTGCGCATGCTGGGCGCAGGCTCGGTGCTCGCCAGCCGGCAGCCGGATCGCGTCTACGGGGATCTGGTCAACGTCACACCGGAGAAGACCAAAGGCTGGACCCCGCCACACCAGGTCTACCGCTATGGCTTCGCCTTTCCGGTCGCTGCCGTGGAGGAGGGACGATGAGCAAACTGCACACCAAACTGGCATTGGAAGTGGAGGTGCTTTCGCCGCTGCACATCGACTCGGGCAGGGTGCTGCGGCTGGATTACGACCTGGTCGCCCACGATGGACGCACCTATCGCGTGGACGAAGACACCCTGCTGGAGCGCAGCCTGCTGAAAGCCGAGGAGGCCGGCGCCGAGGAAGTCAACCGCCTGCTGATGGGCCGTCCGGCGGCGGAACTGCTGGAGGAGGCCGACTTTGAAGACCCGCAGGCTGGCCCTTTCCGCTACGTGCTGGAAGGCACGCCCGGCAAACGCGAGGGCGAGGTCGGCGAGCAGGTCAAGGATGTCTATGGCCGCCTCTACCTGCCCGGCTCCTCGCTCAAAGGGGCCCTGCGCACCATCCTGGCCTGGGGCATCTATGAGGTGGAGAAGCGCAAGCCGCGTTTAGATCGTCTGGGGCGCAGTCGCTCCTGGGCTGCTCAGCCTTTGGAACGGGACCTTTTTGGGCACAACCCCAATACCGACTGGCTGCGCGCCCTGCAGGTCGGCGACAGCGAGCCACTGCCGGCGAGCGATTATCTGACGCTGCGCACCGTGCGCGTCTACCCCACCGCCGGAAGCGGCGGGCCTGGGTTGGATGTGGACGTGGAGGCGGTCAGGCAAGGCACGGTTTTCCGCACGCGGATCACGGTGGAAGATTACGGCTTCGCCAGTCCCCAAGCCGCCGCACTGGGATGGCGGGGCAAACGGCGCTGGATCAAGCAACTGCCCCTGCTGGGCAAGCGACACGCTCAACAGCGCCTGCTGGCCGAGACGGCCTACTTCAAAGGACATGGGGGGCCGCCGGGCGCCCTGCGTTTCTACGATGGGCTGGTCAAGCGGCTGCTGGACCTTCCGAACAATGCCCTCTTGCTACAAGTGGGCTGGGGCGCAGGCTGGGAGTCCAAGACGCTGGGCAGCGATATGCTGCGCCAGGACGACCGGCAGTTCGAGCACCTGCTGGCTACCTATCGTATGACCAAGGAGCGCAACCGCCGGCCCGGCGACCCTTTCCCGCGCAGCCGCCACCTGGCGCTGGTAGGTGGGCGTCCCACGCTGCCTATGGGCTGGGTCGAGGTGCGCATCGAAGGTCTGGAGAAAGTAGAGGTGATGGAAGCCCCCACCGGGCAAACGGGAACAGCGCCCGGGCAGCGCACCGGACGGCTCAAGTGGTTCTCCTCCCAAAAAGGCTATGGCTTCATCGCGCCTGACGATGGCGGCAAGGACATCTTCGTCCACTCCAGCGGGCTGGCCGATCCCTCGGCGACGCTGCGCGAGGGCCAAGGACTGGCCTTCGACATGGAGCAGACGGAGAAAGGCCCGCGCGCAATAAATGTACGAGTGCTGACATGAACCGAGCGATTGAGGAAGAGCAAGGCGCATGTTGGAGCTTAATTACATGCGCTATATCTTGCGCTAGTGGGCTGCAGTTCAAGTTTGCAAGAAATTCGCAACTCACTCACGCTGAGAGGGCGAAGCCCCCACGGGGCTAAATAGCCAGCCCACTGAGTTTTGCCCTTCCAGCCCGATGGTTTCGGCCTCTGGCTTTCTTCGGCGGCAAGGGCGTAAGCGGTCTCGAATTCATTGCAACACTTCGCCTACAACTTACCAGGGTGTCGCTAGGTAGGAGCGATACCCACATTCGCGATACCGAGGGTATCGACGATGGACCTGCAGCGCCTGGAAAGATATATGCTCTTGCATGAGGAGGACTTAAAGGTCGATCTGAAGTGGGAGCAGTGTGTAAGTTCGAAGGAACAGCGCATCGAGTTTGCAGCTGATGTAGCCTCAATAGCAAATGCCAAGAGCATTGATAATGATAATCCCAATGGCTATCTGATCCTTGGAGTACCTGACGCCAACGCACAGATCGTACCGCCGCGAAAGCCAGATTGTGCTCCGTTTGGGGATTCAAGTGAGGCAGACGTCTTCAATCAAAGAATACAACAGATTGTGGATTGGTATTGCGATCCACCTGTGGACTTGAAATATCGAGAGATTCACATCGTAAACACACTCGTTGGCCTCATCACCATATATACACCTCGAGTGCTGCCAGTCTTCATCTACAACACGCGTAGGCAGGAAACTGACTGGGTAGTGTGGGTGCGCGGTGGCAGAGGGCACCCAGGAAAACGACGTGCAACAGGTAGTGAAATCCGTCAGTTCTTCATGGATTACCTGCGTACGCTCAATCCTCACATGTTGGATGAGGAATGGAAGCACTATAAGTCTCGAGTCGAAAGTTTGTTACATTCATCTGGCGCTGACAGAATCGCTGTTCTTGCCACGGAGCTAGTTCAGGCACATGTGGACAGGAGAACTCTTGCCTGCCAGGCACTTGGTGAAACCCCTGGCTTGGACGAAGATGCCAAGAAATTGGTGGGCCAGTTACTCATTGGTTCTCTGTATGACGAAGAACCATCTGTTCAGTGGGAAGCAATCAGAGCTCTGGGTCAGCTCGGAGACGAGAGGGCGATCATACCTCTTCGCACTCTATACCCCGAGGTTCCGCCTGAGTTGACAGTTGAAATTATTGGCGCAATCCAAGCAATCGGGGGAACGACAGCAGCTATGGCATTGCAAAGCATCTCAGATGAGACGTTTGATGAGGAAATTCGAGAATATGCTGAAGCAGCATTAGCTGAGTTAAGAAGCTAACAAACAGCGCTGGATCTTCGATGTGGAGCAAACCTATGTTACGATAAAAGGAGGAGGAATGGGCATTCTTGTCCTCTGCAACGTGGGCAACCGGGATCTGCTGCTGGAGGGGGAGAAGACCCCTCCACACCCGGCGCGGGCGGAGGGACGGCGGCTGCTGGAGAAGTATGAGGAGGTCGCCCCCCGCCTCACCTTTCCCATCATTGAGCCCTGCCTGCGCTATATCACGACCCAGCAGCCGGATGGCATTGATCGCCTGATCCTCTACGGGACGGATCAGGAGGACATGACCTATCGGGCCAGGGATACGCTGCACTTCGCCGCGTTGGCTGCCCGGCGACTGCCGGCTCTCTTGGGCGATTCTCTAAAGGCGGCGGACCGGCAATTTGTGCAGGGCATCAACCCCGCGCTCTACGACGAGGCCTTTGAGAAGTTCGACCAACTGCTCACCACCCTGCCCAATATCGAAGATGTGGAGGTCTGCTATGTGGCCCTCGCCGGCGGTACTCCGGCCTGCAACACGGCGCTGCTATTCCAGGGCGTGCGTCACTTCAGCGACCGGCTGCGGGCGGTATATCTGCCGCAAGGAGGCGAATCCCAGGAACTGCGGGCTGGTCAGCAGGTCGCGGACGCCTTCCGTGAGGCAGCGGTCGTGGAGCACCTGCGGCGGCTAGATTTCGCCAACGCCCTGCCGCACCTGGAGCAGCTAGGAGCCGACCCCGGACCGAGGGGACTGGTGGCTTACGCCGCCCAACGCTTCGCCTTCGATTTCTCCTCGGCGCAGACCACCCTGCTGCAGGCCCTTCGGGATGGCGACCGGCCCGTCCGCCAGTTCATCGGCCAACGACTGCGCCACGACCTGGACGTGCTGCTGGAGGAGGAAAACGGGCCTGGGCGGTTGAGAGCGCTTTTGCGCGAACTCTACTGGAATGCTGCCACCACCTATCGCCACCGGCGTTACGCCGACTTCCTGGGACGGGTCTACCGCTTCCAGGAAGCGGTGCTGCGCTATCTCGTGGAGGCCGTCTTCGGCTTGCCCACCGATCTCCGGCCAGAAGTGCGGACGGCCAACCGGCGTCGCTGGCGCGAGGAGATCCGCGCCAACCCCCGGCTGGTGGCCTTCCTGAAGGCGCAGGAGGTGAATGGGGAGCCTCTCGATTGGGAGGCCATCGCCCGACCCACGTACAAGGCGCTGCTGAGTTACGCCACAGACGAGGCGGAGGGGCTGGATACGGCGGGAAAGCCGCTGCTCTCCTCCAGCGAGCGCGGACGGTACGCCGCTCTCCTGGATCGGGTCAATGCCTTCGACCGGCTGGTGGATTTGCGCCACCGCACCATCATCGGCCACGATTTTGAGGGCGTGTCGCAGGCACTGTTGCTGGAGAACTACAAAGGCAGGCAGAAGTCGGACGGGCAGCGGCGCACCCCGGTGGAGGGGCTGGAGGAGATTGTGAGGATGTTGGGCGTGGATACACGTGCGGATCCCTATCGGGCGGTGGCCGGCTTCGTGACCCGCAACTTGAGGAGGTAGACGATGCCGAGTTGGCTGTATCGCCACCGCAACCTGGTGCTCCCGTTCATCTCCGGCCTGCTGATACCGCTGGCGACCGAACTGGCCGGCAGTTGGCTGGAGAAAACCATCGGACGGACGCCGAGCCAACTGGTCCGGTTGCTCGCTATCGCTGTAGCACTGGCTGTGGGACTGTGGGTGCTCTACCTGGCGCTGGGGAAGCGGGCGCCACTGGAATTGGTGCCCAGAGAGGAACGGCCGCCGAGCTTCCCAGGTCTGATCGTGCTCATCGGGCCGGGCCGCAAAGGGAGCGATCCCCAGAGCCTCTCCCATAACCCGGCCATCGAGTATCACCTGGACTGCGATGAGGCTGGCGGCAAACCCCTGCAGATCTGCTGGCTGATCGCTACCGGCGGCGAGCAGGGATCGCTCCCTGCGGCCCAGAAGGTGCGCGAGCGGTACGAAGAGCGCTGCACCATGATCATCAAGCGGCTGCACGACGCCTTCGACGTGCAGGAGGCCTACCGGACGGTTCAGGGCATCTACACCCAGGAGGCGGCGGAGCAAGGGTTGGCCCCCGACCAGGTCATCGCCGACTTCACCGGCGGCACGAAGCCGATGTCGGCGGGGACAGTGTTGGCCTGCCGGGACCGCTGGCCGATGCAGTATATGACCGGTGGCAGGGAAGAAATCGCCTCAGTGCCTATCTTCGTGCGCTTCACCCCGGCCGGAGAGGAGGGCTAGATGCTTCTTGCAATAGTGATCACCCTGACCCCTGTCGAAGCAATCCCTGTCCCCGTTGACCTGGGCCGCGCCGCCTACGCCCTGTTTCTCAATCTCATCGGCGAGCACGACGCCGGTCTGGCGGAGGAACTGCACGCCGCAGACCGGCTCAAGCCCTTCACCGTCTCCTCGCTGCGGGGGCGGCTGGGCCGCATCGAGGATGGGCAGTTCACGCTCGCCCCGGAGCGAACCTACTCCCTGCGCTTCACCAGTTTCAGTGAGCGACTCTCCGCCTGCCTGGAGAGGCGCGTCCTGCCGAATCTGCCGGAACGGATACAACTGGTCGGCGTGCCCTTCAGCGTGCTGGGAGTCACCGACGATGGCACGCACGATCCCTGGGCTGGGCACACTACTTTTGAGGAGTTGGCGCAGCATTACTTGATGGACCAGAGCCCTCGGCGGTCGTTAGAGATGGAGTTCGCCTCGGCCACCAGCTTCCGCCGCTCCGTCGGCGAGAACGTCTACGACGTGCCGCTCCCAGAGCCGGGGCTGGTCTTCGATAGTTACCTGCAGGCCTGGAACGCTTACGCTCCCATGTATCTGAACCCGGAGGCCAAGCGCTTTGCCGAGGAATGTGTCGCGGTGAGCCGCTACGAACTGCGCACGCGCCTGGTGAGGTTCGGGGAGACGTGCACCTGCGGCTTCGTGGGAACGTGCCGATTCAGTCTCCTTGTGGGCGACGAGTACTGGATGCGGGTGATCAACCTGCTGGCCGCCTTCGCCTTCTACGCCGGCACCGGTTACCAGACCACGGTGGGACAGGGACAAACGCGGTGGCTGGCGTATTCGGCCTGAAATTGGACGTCCCGTCCGGATAGACCGTTGAAACCGTCGCGCCGACTGTCTCGGTTCCTTAACAATCGAACAACCTAGCGTAGCCGACCCGGCGGAGCATGAGGTCAGAAAATCGACAATTCGTCGTCGTGGCCTACGACATCAGCGACGACAAGCGTCGCACCAAATTGCACAACGTCCTGCTGAACTACGGCACGCCGGTTCAATACAGCGTCTTCGAGTGCCTGCTGGAGGGCAAACAACTGGCGCAGATGAAACAGGCGGTGGAGCGGGTGATTCGCCCGCGCAAGGACCAGGTGCGGTACTATTACCTGTGCCAGCAGTGCCTGGCCAAGACCGAGATCACCAGCGGGCCGGAGGTGCTGCACGAGACCGACGTGATCATCGTCTGAGGGACGATTCGAGCATCGCTGGAAGTGGGGTACCCCCCCTCGATGCTCGAAAAATGAGGCCATTTTGAGCCCTCAGACGGGTCATTGAGCCCGCCAGAGACCGCGCAGAGGCCCCACAGGTGGGAGGCAAGGGCCAAATGGCAGCCGGAGGCGGATTTCGAGGGCTGAGGCGGAGGCATATTCGCCCGCTGAGGGGGTGAAAGGAGGCTGAATGGCGGTTTGGGAAGCGAAAGGGGGACAAAAATCGAGCATCCCCCCGGTTTTGAGGGTCAGGTTGATGCTCGAATCTTGTCCGAGGACTCGAAAAGGGCTCAAATGAAGCCAAAAGGGGGTGAAAACGGCCAAAATGGACACTTGATAGCAATTCTCAGACCCGTCAGTCAGGGACGAGGGCAGTAGCAGAGAGACCAAAGCCTGTGAAGGCACTGAAACTCGGTGCCCTCCAGTGCCTTCTCGATAAAGGCACTGGGTAGCAGAGAGACCAAAGCCTGTGAAGGCACTGAAACTAGGGCTGCTGCCCGAATTTCACGGCGAACTCGGACAGCTCGACCGACCAGTAGCAGAGAGACCAAAGCCTGTGAAGGCACTGAAACCGGGCTCGGCCTTAGCCTTGCCCTTACCGGCGCGGTGGTAGCAGAGAGACCAAAGCCTGTGAAGGCACTGAAACACAACCCACGGCCCCGAGGAGGGCCGCAAATACCGAAAACGTAGCAGAGAGACCAAAGCCTGTGAAGGCACTGAAACCTGCCCCCCGCCGCCAACCCGTAGAGGAATGCATCTCCCATGTAGCAGAGAGACCAAAGCCTGTGAAGGCACTGAAACCCTCCAGCAGGCGGGCGTAGATTTCCAACCCGTCCGCTTCGTAGCAGAGAGACCAAAGCCTGTGAAGGCACTGAAACGTGACCGCTGCGAAAAGTTCCACCAACGGAGCGTCCAGTAGCAGAGAGACCAAAGCCTGTGAAGGCACTGAAACTCAAACCGTAGAACAACTTGTTAGACATCGTTTCCTGTAGCAGAGAGACCAAAGCCTGTGAAGGCACTGAAACTCGGTTAATGGGCAGCACAGCCTCGACCGCATTCGCACCCGCGGGTAGCAGAGAGACCAAAGCCTGTGAAGGCACTGAAACACGAGATACGACCACGGAGGACTAGCGCCCGCGGCCGGTAGCAGAGAGACCAAAGCCTGTGAAGGCACTGAAACAGACGAGGCTTGCCGATTGCCGAAAAGGCTCCATATCACCAAAGGTAGCAGAGAGACCAAAGCCTGTGAAGGCACTGAAACTCATTCACAACCACGACCGGATCCTCAGGGAACGCGGTCGTGTAGCAGAGAGACCAAAGCCTGTGAAGGCACTGAAACAGCCTGGCACATTTCCTCCCGGGTCATTCTTTGCCTCCTGTGGTAGCAGAGAGACCAAAGCCTGTGAAGGCACTGAAACCAGATGCTACTTTGATGTGACCACCAGCCTCGGCGAGATACTCGGTAGCAGAGAGACCAAAGCCTGTGAAGGCACTGAAACAGACTTTCAATTTATTCAGATAGCTTCATCAACACCTCCGGTAGCAGAGAGACCAAAGCCTGTGAAGGCACTGAAACTCGTGGCCGCGGTAATCACGGCCTTGAGGTTCGCCCGCAGGTAGCAGAGAGACCAAAGCCTGTGAAGGCACTGAAACACTTCGTGGTACTGACCTTCGACCGAAACTGCAACAAGTAGCAGAGAGACCAAAGCCTGTGAAGGCACTGAAACCCTTAGCTTCCTCTACCGTCAGGTAGATCCGATACCTGTAGCAGAGAGACCAAAGCCTGTGAAGGCACTGAAACTCTTCTGCCAGTAGCCGCGAGACAGCGGCTCTGTCTTCTGTAGCAGAGAGACCAAAGCCTGTGAAGGCACTGAAACCTGTAGGAGGGGTCGTTGGCCGCGACATTCTCGTAGCAGAGAGACCAAAGCCTGTGAAGGCACTGAAACCCTGCAGGTCCCCGGAACCATTCACGGTGAAGTCAACGGGTAGCAGAGAGACCAAAGCCTGTGAAGGCACTGAAACATTCCCTTGAGAATATGTAATTGCTAGCCATCGTTTTCGTAGCAGAGAGACCAAAGCCTGTGAAGGCACTGAAACCCTCGAGGTTACTCTACCGGATCCAGATCCAGAAAAATTGGTAGCAGAGAGACCAAAGCCTGTGAAGGCACTGAAAATTGTGACACTTGTCACATACCCCCCAAGTGGCTAGAATAGGGGAGTGACTCCGAGCCATAAATAGGAGGGAAAACAAGTGTCAAGAGCAACCACGTTAGACCGTCTGGCGGTCAAGACGCCAGAATCCGCTTTCGTCCACGTATTGCAGGAAGAATTCAACTTTTCTCTGCGTGTATCCCGTGAATTGCTGAGCACAGCGAAAGAGATGTTGGTTGGAGGCGTGCCGTCGTCGGCGGTGCGGCCTGACCAGATGCGGCTGGTGGTGGTCAGTCTGAAAGCGCCGTTTGGGCCACCGTTGGAGGAGACGGACAAGGTAGAGGTGACGCTGACGGTGGACGCGGGCGCGGAAGATGCAGGAGTTAGAGGGCGAGAAAAGGTGGAAGGGCTGCGGCAGGGGCGAATTCTGCGGCTGACGGAGGAAGCGCTGGAACAGGGAGGGGTGCTGACCCATGAAGACCTGGCACGGGCGCTGGGCGTAACTGCGCGGACGATTCGCCGGGATGTGCAGGTTTTGAGAAGGGAAGGTCACCTGATACAGACACGTGGGTTCGTGAAAGGAGTTGGGCGCGGGCAGACACACAAGGTGCGGATCATCGAGTTGTGGTTGGACCGGCAGGGATACGACAAGATTGCGCGGTGGATGCACCACTCGCCGCAGGCGATCAAGCGCTACGTGAGCACGTTCTTGCGGGTGGTGGTGCTGCACCGGCAGGGAACGCCGGTGGAAAAGATCGCGTTCCCGACCCAGGCGTCGGCGCGGTTGGTGAAGGAGTACCTGGAGGTGTACGAGGCGGCACTGGCGGAGCCGCACCGGCGGGAGAAGCTGGAGGAGGAATTGGCGCGGGTGAGTGCCCGGCAGAAACCTTCCTTCGAGGGAGAAAAAAAGGGGGAGGTGAAGCGATGAGCCGGGTGAATCCGTATGCCAGCATCGAAAAACGGTATTCTCTCAATAAACTGGGGCAGAGCACGCTCTAGCGCCGGTTGAGTAGGCTTG
>Ga0315541_1002708_pt1 | contig 14322 bp, 14 predicted proteins | sample SalMarSW160190MG_FD_203095 | JGI IMG/M metagenome (GOLD analysis project Ga0315541, IMG submission 203095) | Salt marsh sediment microbial communities from the Plum Island Ecosystem LTER, Massachusetts, United States - Salt Marsh Sediment SW1601-190 ...
CTGCGGCCGGGTCTTCGACGTGGGCGAGGCCAGGATAGGCCCCGGCGGGCAGGTCCAGTGCCCCAACTGCGACTACCATTGGGAAGGTGCCGGCACGTACGGCGAGGACGGTGAGCTCCTGCGGTTCAGGCGGCCGAAATCCCTGGGGTGGCTGTGGAACTCGGCCACCACGGACAACGGGACGCCGCTCCGATCTGCTGACGCCGCCAACCGCATCCGCCGAGATGCCTGCCGGATATTCGTCAACAAGTTCATATACCAGCTCCGAAAGCCCCGCCGATGGGAGGTCGTTGTCTTCCAGTATCCGGTCTTTTCCCTTGAGTGCAGGCTCTGCGGCTGGCAGGGCCAGGTCGAGTCGCTGGAAGATGCCGTGTGCCCGGACTGCGGTTCGCAGGAATTCGAGGTCACGACCAAGGACTTCATCAAGCGGGTGGCGGGTCTGCCGGGGGAGAGCGTCTCGCTCAGGAATGGCGACGTGTACGTGGACGGCCGGATCGCCCGAAAGCCCAGGGACATCCAGAAGGAGCTCTGGTTCCACGTGTTCGATTCCAGCTTCACGCCTCGGCAGGAGGTCGCGCCCACGTGGGACTTCTCTGCAGCGCCCGGGCGGTGGCAGTCTTCGCCGCAGGACGGCACGCTGCTCGTCGACGCCCGCGGCGCGCGCAGTCCCGTTATGGGATCGTTCGCGCGGCGCATAGTCGACTTCTATCCCTACGACGGATTGCGCTATGACCCGGAGCGTGTCTTGACTTCGGCTTCGGGCCTGAATGAGGTGGGAGACTGTCGCATAAGGGCCGGAGTTCACGTGGAGGACCAAGGGCAGACGGGCGCAGAGGTCCTGCTCAGCATCGACGATGACGGGCATCGGTTCGTCTTTTCCGTCTCAGGCGGCTCCAGAGGCCGGGCCGTACTGATGGACAACGGGGAGACCGTTCGCGAGACGCACGTGCGGGAGCTGGACCTGAGGGAGCCGATGCAGATCGCGTTGGAGAACTACGACGACAGGGTGGTGTGCTGGCTTCGCGGCTCAGAGCTTTTCGGCCTCGATTATGAGCCAAGGCCCTCTTCCAGGCACGGCGTGCACTTCGGCGGGCGCGGCGCGGAAGTGGTGTGGGACAGAATCGTCATCGAGCGCGACGTCTATTACACCGCTCCGCCGGCAGAGGCCGGCCGGCTCCCCGTCTACAGGCTGGGCGACGACGAGTACTTCGTCCTGGGCGATAACAGCCCGGCCAGCAGCGACAGCCGGCGGTGGAACCGTCCCGGCGTGCCCGAGCACAAACTGATCGGCAAGGCGTTCTTCGTGTTCTGGCCCGTGCACCGGATGAAGTGGCTTGCGGGGGGCCTGCTGGGACCGGCCCCAGACGACGGTTGAACGCCGCGCGGCCGACGGCGGTTTTGTCTGCTTGATTGCGGGGGCCGAATAGGCTATTCTTTGGCGGGAGTTATGGAGGGCAGATTTCGCAGATGAGCTCCGAAGAACCGGCGCCGCTGTCCGAGCACGAACTCGACGAAGTGAGGCGGAAGCTGCGACGAGTTGCGTTGGGCTCGTTGAGTCTGGTCGTGTTGCTGGTCGTGATCCTGCTCGCTGTGGTTGGTCGCTGGGCCGGAGTGCCGCTGGTCGTGCGCGTCACTTTTCCTGCCATCCTGCTGTGGTCGTTGGTGGTGGCGGTGTACGCGTTCACTTCATACCGGCGCGTATGGACGAACAAGGGAAGGCGGGCTGCCCCCTGAGAAGACGGTGGATCCCGAGGGCCCTGACGATGCTACTGAAGCCGGGTCAGCAGCCGCTGCTGACTGAAGGTGAGCTGGAGGAAATCGAGCAGAGACTTCGGCGCATCTTCCTGGGATCGTTTTGCCTGGACGTGATGATCGTGTTGCTGCTCTTGCTGCTGGTCAATCGCTGGGGCGACCTGCCGGCCGTGCTTCGGGTGGCCTATCCCTCGGTTCTCATGTGGTCTCTCGTGGTGACGGGGTACGCTTTCCATTCCTACGTAAGCGTCTCGCGCAGGATGAGGGAGAGCTTCCGCCGGCGCGGGTTTGTCGACGAGATCACCCAGGTGTTCAACTACCGCTACCTGGAGCGCCGGCTCGCCGAGGAGGAGGAGCGCACGCGTCGTCATGGGGGCTTTACCGCCATCCTTTACCTGGATCTTGACGGGTTCAAACAGGTGAACGACCGCTACGGCCATCAGGTCGGCAACATCGTGCTGCAGCAGGTTGCCCACACGATGCTCCAGCAGGTGCGCTCCTACGATGTGTTCGGCCGCATCGGGGGAGACGAGTTCCTGGCCATTCTGCCGCAGACAGATCGCCGCGAGGCTTACGTCCTGGCCGACAGGCTGCGCCAGGCCGTCCAGGACTATGAGATGGCGATCGGCGAGGAGATCGCCGTCGACTTCGTGCGCGTCAGCGTTGGCATCGCCGCCTATCCCGTCAACGGCGAGACCATGGACAACGTGGTCACCGCGGCTGACCGTGCGGTCTACGAATCGAAGGAGCAGGGGGGCAACAGGGTCTCAGTGGCCGGGCAGTTCATCACGGCCGATGCGGTGGCGCGCGACATGGTGCGCGGCCATCGGGGACAGGCAACGGCTTCGGAGCCGTAGGCGAACGCACGCGCGATCAAACCTCGCAATCGCCTTCACGCAAGTGTTCCACTTAAGGCGCCAGAGCATGGTGGCTGACATCCTCATCGTTCTGGGTTCCCTTCTGATCGCCGCGGGGCTCACCGGCGTCGTCGGGCGGATCTGGCGATGGCGCGCGGGCACGCCTGACCTCGTTCCCGCCTGAGCATCCTCCGGCTCATCATGGGCCCGTTTGGCCTCTCCCTGGGAGGCCGTTGCGAAAATCAACGGACATTATCCTGCCCGTCGCTTCCGGCTCTGCAAGCGGCAAGGTGCGTAACGCACTTATGCTCAAGGCCTTAAGGGACGCCATGTTCGAGGCAGAGCTGGTTTCTGGGGCGGCCCCTTGCATCGGGATTCGGCGCTTCGTTATGGTTGCGTGACGGCATTCCGCGTGGCTCAAATCCAAGGGTGATAAGGGGCATGAGAAAGCTCTTGATCCTGCTTTTGGTGGCGGCGGCAATCGGTATCGTCATATCGCGAGGGCGGGCGGCCGATCCGCCGCCGGGCGAGTCCGGCGTGGCGCCCCCCGGCCAGGGCATTGTGAGCGGCGCCCTGCCGGAGGCGGCCGCGGAGCCCCGCCAGACTCAAAGGGCGCCCGCGCCCGCGGGACCTCCTGAGGTTGCCGCCAGTCGGCCTCCTTCGAGCATCCAGGCAAAGCAGACCTCCCCGCCCGGCCGCGAGACTGCCGGGCCGATTGTGCTGTCCGCCGAAGCGCCCGCGCGGCCGTCTTCTGCCGGGCCAGAGGCGCTGAACGCGGCCCGGTCCGTGCCGCACAGACAGGCCATGGCCGGCGACCTGAAGCGGGCCCTGGCATTGGTGGACGCGGGCAGGTGGATAGAGGCGCGTGCGATCCTCAGCGGCCTGTACCTCCAATCCACGGGTCAGCTCGCCCGAGAGGTGCGAGACGTGCTGGACCGCATCAATCAGAAGCTCGTCTTCGACCCGCGCTGCATCGACGGCGCTCAGGTGTACGTCGTCGGGCGCGGCGATAACCTGATCAAGATCGGCAAGAAGTACGGCGTCAACTGGCGTATGATCGCCAGGATCAACCGCATCCAGCCGAACCGGATCCGGGCCGAACAGCAGCTCAAGATAATCACCGGGCGCACCAGCGCAGTCATCTGGAAGGGCGAGTTCCGGCTCGCGCTCCTGCTCGACGGCGTTTACGTGAAGGAGTACCCCGTAGGTATCGGCAAGGATGGGCTGACCCCGTCAGGGGAGCTGACCGTGGACGAGATGATGGTGCGCGCCCCCTGGAACCCGCCCGAGGGCGGCCTGATCAAGTACGGCGAAGAAGGCTATCAGCTCGGGGAGCGATGGATCGCCTTCGTCAATGAGCCCGGGGCCTCGGGCCTCGGCATCCACGGCACGAACGACGAGGCCAGTATCGGCACCAAGTGCTCGAACGGATGCGTACGGCTGAAAAACGATGACGTGATTGAACTCTACGACTTCATGCAGCCGGGCAGCCGGGTGCTGATCAAGGACTGATGGCGATGTACCGTAAAGGTGGCCTCGAAGAATACGTCTCCGACGCGGCGGCGAAGAAACCGGCGCCCGGCGGCGGCAGCGTCAGCGCCCTGGTCGGCGCACTGGCGGCCGCGATGAGCGAGATGTCCGCCAACTTCACGGTCGGCAACAAGAAATTCGCCTCCGTCGAAGGAACCGCGCAGGGAATGCTGGAAGAGCTGGCCGACTGTCGCGACACGCTGCTGGCCCTCATTGACCTCGACGTCGAGGCCTACGGGGCGGTGGACGAGGCTTACGGGATGCCGAAGGACACCGGCGAGCAGAAGGCGGCGCGGCGCAAGGCGATGCGCACCGCCCTGCTGGGGGCCATGGCGGCACCGCTCGACGTCATGCGTCAGTGCAGCCGCGTCGCTGCCATAGCGGAAGAGCTGGTGGAGGTCGGCAATCCCAACTTGATAACGGACGTGGGCGTGAGCGCCATCCTGGCGGAGGCGGCCTGCGCTGCCGCCCGGCTCAACGTGGAGGTCAACCTGAAGTTTCTCAGGGCGCCCGACGTTGCTGAGAAGGCCGTCGCCGAGATGGACGGCCTGAGCAGCCGCGTGCAGCGATGCCGCGAGCGCGTCGCCCGGAAGGTCTCTTCATACCTCGCTGGCTAGGCGGGCCCGCCGTGTTCGAGAGCTGGACCATCACCAGGAGCCGCGGCGCGTGCAGCGCGTGCGACCAGGAGTTCGCTCCCAATCGCACTTTCTTCTCGTGCCTTGAGGAGCAGAAAGACGACTTCGTGCGGATCGACTTTTGCCCCGGCTGCTGGGAAACGCAGGCGCCCGAGCGCTTCTTCTGCTTCTGGCGCAGCCGTCGCGCCGAGCCGAACAAGAGGCCGACGCTCGACACTGAACTGATGCTGGAGTTCTTCGACCGCCTGGCCCGGCCCGACAATGACAGGAAGCGCACATTCCGGTTCGTGCTGGCCCTTTACCTGATGCGGCGGAAGGAACTGAAGCTGCTCCGCGTCGAGCGTGACGGGGAGCGGGAGGTCCTGGTCTTCCAGCGGCGCTCCTCGGGTGAGGAGCTCTCCGTCGCCAATCCGGACATGACCGAGGACCAGATCCAGGAGACGTCCCGCCACTTGGGCCAGCTCCTCACGGCGGAGCTGTGAGGCGCGCCACCTTTCCCCCTGCTCCTGTCACAGCACCACGTAGCCTGCCCCCAGCACCTGACGCAGCGGGGATTTGCACTCCAGCTTGATCACGCAGACGCCCGCAATCCTGTCGGGGCACCTCCTGGGCAGTCCTTTCAGGACGAGGCGATTGCGGCTCTGCTCGAACTCGATCGGTTCACCCGTGGTCAGGAGCGACGCGTTTTTCACGGTGCTGCGGATTCCGCCGATGGCCAGCTCCGTGCCCGGCCACCGGGAGCACCAGTAGTAGGCGGTGCGGCCCTTCAAGGTCCAGCCTCCCGCCGGTAGCCAGGCCGTGCGCCCGTCGGCGCGAGTCATCTTGCCGTACAGGGCCTCACCGTTCTTGCCCACCCATTTGCCGACTGCCGTCAGCCGCTCGACGGCTTCCTGGGGGACGGAGCCGTCCGCCTTGGGGCCGATGTTCAGCAGTAGGTTGCCGCCCCCGCCGGCGGCCGTTCGCAGCATACCGAGCACCTCGCGGACCGAGCGCCAGTCCTCCGGCGGCGCTGGCTGGTAGCCCCAGGAGCCGTTGAAGGTCATGCAGGCTTCCCATGCTCTCCCTTCCTCGGCGGCGGTGACGTGCTCCTCGGGCGTGCCGAAGTCCTCCGGCAGCCTCGACCGGTTGTTGATGAGGATGTCCGGTTGGAGCTTGCGCACCATGCGGTTCATCCTGGCGCTCTCCCACCGCTCGGGCCTGTCCAGGGGCCACGGCACGTCGTACCACATGATGTCGATCTTCCCGTAGTTGCTGCACAGCTCCCGCACGCAGCCGTGGGTGAACTCGACGAATCGCTGGCGTGCCTTTTCGTCTCTTGCACATCGGGCGCCGTCCGGATGGTGCCAGTCCATCAGCGAGTAGTAGAAGCCGATCCGGAGTCCGAACTCCCGGCACGCATCCACGTACTCCTGCACCAGATCCCGGCCCGGGCCATGCCGGATGGCGTTGTAGTCGGTCTGCCCGGTGTCCCAGAGGCAGAAGCCCTCGTGGTGCTTGGTCGTCATGACCATGTACTTCATGCCGGCCTTGCGGGCCAGCCGGGCCCATTCGCGCGCGGGCCGGCGCTTCGGCTTCCACGTGTCGGCCAGCGTCTCGTACTCCTTGACCGGAATCCGCTCCCTGTTCATCACCCACTCGTGCCGCTCCAACTGGGAGTAGAGCCCCCAGTGGACGAACATGCCGAACCTCGCCTCGTGCCACCACCGCATGCGCCGCGCGCGGTCGCGCTCCTCTGCCGTCATCTTCTTCTTGCTGGCCATCCTGCCTTCCTCCCCGTCGTTTCTTACTCTTACTCTTACTCCTGCTCCTTACTCCTGCTCCTACTCCTGCTCCTGCTCGTGCTCTTACTCCTGCTCGTCGTCGTCCTCGCTCTCGGGCGTACTGGGCGCCCCGCATGCGCGGGGCCGCGCCCCTACCTACTCCTACTCCTGCTCCAGCTCCGCCAGCGTCTCTGCAAGCAGGCCTGCCATACGTTCGGCCTGCATTTCTATCGCTTTGCGGCCGAGCTCCGGGCTGGCGTGCTGGCGCGGATCCCTGCCGCCCACGGCGAGTGGCCACTGGTCGGGATCCTGCGGCAGGTTCTCCATCTGCACCAGGTCGGGATGCAGCGCCATCATCAGCGACGTCTCATTGGCTGCCGCATGGTCGGTCTGGATGCCCAGGCCGTCCGATTCGTCATCGCGCCAGCAGATGAACAGCCGCAGGCCGAGTGAGCGGCCCCATTCGTTGGTGTGCTCCCGGAACGTGCTGGTGGACGGACCGTGTCCGTGAGCGACAACGATCCGAAAGCCTGCGCGCCTCAGTTGCTTCAGCACCGAGTGCAGGACCTGGACGAACAAGTCCTCGGGCAGCCAGTAGGCGCTGCCGTCCAACTGCTGCGGCGGGACGTCCGGGTATCGGTAATAGTCCATCCCGTAGAAGGTCTGCCCCTCGGCTTCCATGGCCCGATCCGGGCCGAAGAACAGCATTGGGAGCACGATGCCGCCCGCGCGGCGCGCCAGGTCGATGAAGAAGCCCTGCGACTGGAGTCCGTCCGAGCCCAGCGGCAGGTGAGCGCCATGCCACTCCAACGTGCCAAGCGGCAGGTAGGCGATCGGCGCCTCGGCGAGGCGGTTGCGGAACTCCTTCGGCGTCAGCTCAGCGTAGAGCACCTTCTCCGTCATTTCGCGTGCTCTCCTTGCGGTCGGGGGCAGTTTCGGTCCCATCGGCCTCCGCGGACGCGTCGGGGTCACTCGGGCCTCTCGCCCGATGATCCCTCCACACGGCCCTGGGGACGAGCAGCCAGGCCAGAAGGAGTCCGAGCGGCACGATGATCAGGTCGTCCAGGTACCCCAGGACCGGTATGAAATCCGGAATCAGGTCTATCGGCGAAACGGCATAGCCAATCGTCGCCGCCAGCACGGCCTTCCCGTACCACGGCGTGCGAGGGTCCTGCCAGACGGCCTTGAGGAACTCCAATCGCCTGCGCAGCTTCATCTTCCCTCTGCCCTTTGCGGGCGGCCCGAGGCCGGCCTGTCCCTGACAGCGTGAGCGCCGATTCTACGGCATTCCTCGGTCGGCCGACAAGGGATCGCCCTCCGCGTCCGAGCGTTGACGACGCCCGGTGCGTCCGGTATCCTGCACCCCCGCGTCGCTTCCTCTGGAGGCTGCCTCGTGGCGGGCATAGACCGAAGCGTCTTCAAGTCTTACGACATTCGGGGGACTTACCCCGACCAGCTTGAGGACCAGTTTGCCTACCTTCTGGGGCGGGCGCTGCCCGGGATCCTTCCTGCGGAGCGCGTCGCCGTGGGGCATGACGCGCGGCTGAGTTCGCCGTCCCTTTACGCCGCGTTCGCCACTGGCCTGGCGCACGCCGGGGTGCAGGTCGCGGGGATGGGGCTGTGTCCGACGGAGCTGGTCTACTACGTGGCGTGTTCCGAAGGGGGACCCGATCTGGGCGTGATGATAACGGCGAGCCACAATCCGCCCGAGTACAACGGGTTCAAGGTCGTCACGGCAGGCGGCGGGCCCGTCCCGGCTGCAGGCGGCCTCGACGAGGCGGCGGCCTGGATGGAGGCCATGTCCGTGAGCATGCCGGCGGCCTTCGCGCCGCCGGCCCAGGCATTCTCGGTCGAAGACGCGTACGTGGACTTCGCGCTTGACCTTGTGGGCAGGCCGGACGTAGGCGGCTTGAGGATCGTTGTGGACGCCGGCAACGGGGTCGCTGGCCTTCTGTGGGACCGTCTGTCCGACCGGCTGGGGATGGACTCCGTGCGCCTCTACTTCGAGCCGGACGGCAGTTTCCCCGGGCACCTGCCCGACCCCTCGCGGCTGGAGAATCTGCGAGCCCTGATCGAGGCCGTAGCCCAGGAGAAAGCGGATGCCGGGTTCTGCTACGACGGGGACGCCGACCGCGTCGTCGCCGTGTTGAGGGACGGCCACGTGGTGGACGGCAGCGAGACGACGGCCTGCATCGCGGAGCGCTTCCTGTCGCGGCACCTTTCACGCGCGCGCGCGGGGGAAGTGACGTTCGGTGTCGGCCAGACCATCAGCAGGAAGGTGCTCGACTACTTCCGGGCGCGCGGCGTCGAGCCAGTCATGCTCCCCGTCGGCCATGCGAAGATCAAGCGCCTGATGCGCGAGCAGCCGCGTATGGTCTTTGCCGGCGAAGACGTCGGCCATTACTACTACAGAGACTTCTTCTGCTGCGACAGCTCGCTCATTACAACGCTGCATCTGCTGCACGCCCTGTCCGAAGGTAAGCTGGAGCAACTTGTCCGGTCGCTGCCCGGTCCCTGGCATAAGCCGGCCGGCGAGCCGCGCTTCGGCTTCCCCGACAAGCGCGATGCGTTGTTGACGTGCCGGCGGGTGGCGGAGGAGGCCCTGAGGGCATATCCCGAGCCCGTCGAGATCTCGTGTGAGAGTGACGGCCGCGTGAGCCGCAGATGCGGCCGCGGCCAGATCGCTGACGCTGACGGGTTCCGCGTGGACTACGCCGATTGGTGGTTCTGCGTGCGGCCGTCGGGGACGGAGCCCGTTGCACGGCTGGCACTGGAGGCGAGGGAACCGGATCTGCTGGCCGAGAGGACGGAGCTGCTCAGCGGACTCTTCAGGAGTCCGGCTTCGTCCTGAGGCTGTGGCGGTATCTGGATTCTCCCTCGCGTTGCGGAGAAAGAGGAGGCGCATGGTGGTCGGTGCACAGAAGCTGCCCCGGTGGCGCGGGTTCAACCTGCTGGCAAAGTTCAACGTGAAGCGGAACGGCCCTTTCCCCGAGTCGGACTTCCGCATCATGAAAGACTGGGGGTTCGACTTCGCCCGGTTGCCTATGGATTACCGCTGCTGGGTCGAAGCGGGCGACGCCAGGAGGATGAACGAGGCCGTGCTGAAGGAGGTGGACGATGCGGTCGAGCTGGGGCGGCGCCTCGGCATCCACATCTGCATCAACTTCCATCGCGCCCCCGGCTACACCGTTGCAAAGCCGCAGGAAGAGCTGAGCGTCTGGACGGACGACGAGGCCCGGGAGATCTGCGCGCTGCACTGGCGCACGTTTGCGCGGCGTTACGCGGGGATTCCGTCAGAAGAGGTGAGCTTCAACCCGTTCAACGAGCCGGCCCGGATTGGGGACCACGGCTTCACACTCGAGCGCTACCGGGAAGTGACTCAGATCCTGACGGAGGCGATATGGAGCGAGGATCCCGACCGCCTGGTGATCTGCGACGGCTACGAATGGGGGCGGAAACCTGTGGCCGAGCTGGCGGACCTGGGCGTGGCCCAGTCCACGCGGGCCTATGAGCCCCACTGGCTGAGCCATTACAAGGTCTGGTGGAGGGAAGAGGAGGAGGAGCCGCCCCCGCCGCCCGAGTGGCCGGGCAGTAACCCCGCTGACCCCGAGGACCGGTGGGACATCGACCGCCTGCGCGCTTACTGGCGGCCCTGGAAGGAGCTGGCTGACTCCGGCGTGGGCGTGCACTGCGGCGAGGGAGGACCTTACAAGACCGTGCCTCATGCCGTGGCCCTGGCGTGGCTGGAAGACGCCCTCACCGTGCTTGAGGAGTACGGCTTCGGCTGGGCGCTGTGGAACCTCCACGGGCCGTTCGGCGTTCTGGACAGCGGGCGCGCCGACGTCGAGTACGGGGACTTCGACGGGCATAGGCTGGATAGCAAGATGTTGGACGTCCTGACGCGTCACTGAACGGGGCTGCGCGGGAATCGGCGCCTTGCCTGACGGCGCCGGCGCCCCCGCCGTTCGCTTGAAAAGGCCGGCAGGCCAGGGATAATGAAAGGTGCTTTCCGACGCCCGTTGTGAGGGCGCTCCCGTCATGCGCGCGGTGCTTCCGGTTCCTGCCATCGGTCACGCGTCGTCATTCACATGAGAGGCAAGCTGGATGAAGGTGCTTGTCACGGGCGCCAGCGGCCTGCTGGGCAGCCGAATGCTGGCCGTGTTTCCACGTCATTGGGAGGTGAGGGGCACCTACTGCACGCGACCCGGGCAGGGGCTGGTGCAATGCAACCTGGGCGATCGGGGGTCGCTGCGCCGTCTGATCGCCGGTGATGGCTATGACTGGGTGGTGCACTGCGCCGGGACTCGGTCGCCCGATGAGTGCCAGAGGGACGCGCGGAAGGCAGTGGAAGTGAACGCGCTGGGGACCGAGAACGTGGCCCTTGCGGCTGGGGAGGCCGGTGCCGCGCTCGCCTATGCCTCCACGGACTACGTCTTCGCCGGGGACGATCCGCCGTATCGAGAGACGGATCAGGCGCGACCACTGAATGTGTACGGCCACAGCAAACTGGCCGGCGAGAGACACGCCCTATCGGTGCCCGGCAGCCTGGTGGTGCGCATGCCGGCGCTCTACAGCCTGGATCTTTCCGCCCCGGGCAACGTGCTGGCAGCTCTGCGGGCCTCGCTGGCGCGCGGTGAGCACGTTGCGGCTGATGGTGACGGCGTCCGCTACTACACGCTGGGGGAGGAGGTGGCAGGGGCCTTCGCCTTCCTGATGGAGCACGGCCATCGGGGCACGGTCCACGTGTCGGCGGATCAGAGCAGCACGAAGCTGGAGTTCCTGCGCACAGCGGCCGAGGCGATGGGGCTCGACCCCGGACTGGTCAGGCTGGCGCAGCCTGACCCCGCGAAGGCGCCCCGGCCCCGGGACGCCCACCTGGATCCGGGCCTTTACCGATCGCTCGGAGGTCCGGCCTTGACCGGCTACAGGGACGCTTTGAGGCGCCTGGGGGGAGCCGTGGGGGCGCCTCACTAGGTTTGACAGCCCCCGAGGCGTTGACTATAATCCCGCGCCTGACCCCGGACGCGAATCCCGCACGGAGGGCAAGAATGAAGAAGGTCCTTGTTGCGGACACTCTGCCGGAGCAATGCATGAAGATGCTTGAGGCGGCGGGCTTGGAGGTGGTTTACCAGCCCGGCCTGTCCGAGGAGGAATTGAAGGAGGCGGCCAGGGACGTCCACGGGATCATCTGTCGCTCCGGGGCGAAGGTCACCGAGAAGGTGCTGGAAAGGGCCGACCGGCTCGAAGCCATCTGTCGGGCCGGCGTGGGGGTGGATAACATCGACGTGGCCGCTGCCTCGCGCAAGGGCGTCGCCGTCATGAACACCCCCGCTGGGAACACGATCAGCACGGCGGAGCATACGTTCGCCCTGCTGCTGAGCCTGGCGCGCAACATCGGACCGGCATACGCGTCCATGTGTGAAGGACGCTGGGAGAAGAAGAAGCTAACGGGCTCGCAGCTCTACGGCAGCACGCTTGGCGTGATCGGACTTGGCCGGATCGGCCGGGAAATGGCTAAGCGTGCCGTTGCGTTCGGCATGACCGTGCTTGCCTATGACCCCTTCGTGACGCGGGAGACCGCCGAAAGGATGGGGGTCGAACTGCGGGACAAGCTGGAGGACGTCCTGGCGGATTGCGATTACCTGACCGTGCACGTGCCCGAGACCGAACAGACGGAGGGCCTGATCAGCGCCGACCAGATAGCCGTCATGAAGGACGGCAGTTGCCTGATCAACTGCGCGCGTGGGTCGGTGGTCGACCAGGACGCGACCGTGGCCGCCGTTAAGAGCGGCAAGCTCCGCGGCGCGGCGTTTGACGTCTATAGGAAGGAGCCGCCCGAAGACTACGCCTTCGCCCGAGAGGAAGGCATCCTCGCCACGCCGCACCTGGCGGCGTCCACGGCGCAGGCGCAGCTTGCCGTTGCCACCGAGGCCGCCGAGCAGCTCATTGCGGCGCTCCAGCGCGGGCACTTCCGGAACGCCCTTAACGTAGTCCTTGTGCCGCCGGAGGAGATGAGAGTGCTTCAGCCTTACTGCGACCTGGCCGTTCAGCTCGGGCGGTTCGTCGCGCAACTGCAGCCCGGGCGGGCCGAGGCGCTCGAGATCAGCTACCAGGGCGAACTGGCGCACGACCACGTCGAACTCGTGCAGAGCTACGGCGCCATGGGGCTGATGCAGGGCAGCATGAGTGCGGGCGTGAATGTCGTCAGCGGGCCGTACCTGGTGCACGAACACGGCATCAGCGTCACCGGCAGCGCCACTGTCGGTGCCGAGGCGGGATTCACGGACCTGATCAAGCTGAGGCTAACGACGGACGCCGGAACCGCCGAGGCGGCCGGGACGGTCTTTGGCCGCCAGCATCCGCGCATCGTCTCCGTCGAGGATTTCCACGTCGAGCTCATACCCGAGGGCCACATCCTGATCGTCTTCGGCAGGGACATGCCCGGCCTGATCGGCCGAGTTGGGGCCATACTGGGAGAGGGCGGAGTCAACATCGCGCGGATGGGTTTCGGGCGCAAGGAGGTGGGCGGCCACGCCCTGCTCGGCCTCAACCTGGACAGCCCGTGCGACGAGGGCACCGTCGACAAGATACGCGCGCTGGACGTGGTCCGGAGGGTCGCGGCCATCGAGCTTTAGCGCGTCGGCGTGGGCGGCGTTTGCGAACTTCCGTGGGGGACCTGTGGGCGATCGACGCCTCATCATCGGACTGGGCGAGATCCTCTGGGACGTTTTCGAGGACGCGAGGTCCCTGGGGGGCGCGCCTGCTAACTTCGCCTATCACGTCAACGCCCTCGGCGAGTGCGGCATCCCCTTGAGCCGTGTCGGACAGGATGATCTCGGAGACGAGATCGTCGAGGTCGTCGGCCGGCTCGGCATGAGCACCGATTACCTGCAGCGCGATCCCGACCACCCGACCAGCACCGTCCCCGTCAAGGTCGACAGCGACGGCACGCCGCACTTCACCATCATTGAAGACGTTGCCTGGGACTACCTGGAGGCGGAAGAGGCGTGGCTGAAGCTCGCGGCGCGCTCGGAGGCGATCTGCTTCGGGACGCTCGGCCAGCGCTGTCCCCAAAGCCGCGCTGCCATCCACCGCGTGCTGGCCGAGGCCCGGCAGGCCCTGAAGGTCTGCGATATCAACTTCCGTCAGCACTATTACTCGCGCGAGGTCGTGGAGAAGTCGCTCGCCGCTGCTTCCGTCCTGAAGCTGAACGAGCAGGAGGTGACGCAACTGTGCGAGCTTCTTGCGCCGGGGACGGCTGACGAGCCCGACGCGTTGCTGCGGGGAGTGATCGCCGACTACGGGCTGGAGCTGGCGTGCGTAACGTTGGGCGGAGACGGCTGCCGGCTCATCACCGGGGACGAGGTGGTCGCCCGGGCCGTGCCTCCCGTGCACGTGGTCGATACGGTCGGCTCAGGCGACGCCTTCGCGGCCGGACTGATCGTCAAGTACCTGGAGGGGGGGAGCCTTACCGCCATGGCGGACGCGGCGAACCTGATGGGCGCCTGCGTGGCGGGCTACCGCGGCGCCACACCGGCGCTGACGGCGGAGGTGGTCGAGAAGTTCCACGCTCTGTAGCGCAACGGGCGCAACCCGGCGCCCCGCTGACTGCCCGGGGGACTGCTGATACTGGTTCCGCAGCTCGGCAGCCGGCCTTGTCCGCTCTGGTTGCGCGATGTATAATCACGCCGGAAGACCTTGTCTTTGAACGGAGCGCGGCGGGCCCGGCCTTCAGGGGCGCCCGCGTTCGGTGCTACAGCACGGGGAGATGCGACGCAGATGGGTCTC
>Ga0315541_1002710_pt1 | contig 14315 bp, 10 predicted proteins | sample SalMarSW160190MG_FD_203095 | JGI IMG/M metagenome (GOLD analysis project Ga0315541, IMG submission 203095) | Salt marsh sediment microbial communities from the Plum Island Ecosystem LTER, Massachusetts, United States - Salt Marsh Sediment SW1601-190 ...
CAAATCGCCAAGAACGCAGGAATGAAATATATAGTCATCACGTCCAAACATCACGATGGTTTCTGCCTGTGGGACACAAAATTTACCGACTACGACATAATTGATGCCACTCCATTTAAACGTGACATACTGGCAGAGTTAGCTGAAAGCTGCAAGAAACACGGAGTTCGGTTTTGCTTTTATCATTCTATAATGGATTGGCATCATCCCGATGCCCAGGCGCCGTTTTACCCGCTCTATAATGATACAAGTAAATCTAATCCAAATTTCGACCGTTATGTCGAATACTATCTCAAGGCTCAGCTACGGGAATTAGTTCAGAACTACGGACCGCTTGGAATACTTTGGTTCGATGGTGAGTGGGTAAAGGACTGGAACCGGGAAATGGGCTGGGATATGTATGAGTATGTTCTCAGCCTTCAGCCGGATATCATTATAAACAACCGTGTGGGTAAAGGTCGTCTTGGAATGCGGGGATTTAGTAAAAGCGATGAGTTTGCCGGTGACTATGGAACGCCTGAACAACGGATCCCACCTACCGGCCTTCCTGGTGTAGATTGGGAAACCTGCATGACTATGAACGACACCTGGGGATATAAGTCCTACGATGATAATTGGAAGTCAACCGAGGACCTGCTTCATAAGCTTGCTGATATTGCGAGCAAAGGCGGCAACTTCCTGCTTAACGTCGGGCCGACTGCCGAAGGTCTGATCCCCCAGCCAAGCGTAGAACGGCTGGCAGCTATTGGTGAATGGATGAAGGTAAATAGCGAAAGTATTTATGGCACAACCGCCAGCCCGCTTGGCTCATTACCATGGGGACGATGCACTGCAAAGCCCGGAAAGCTGTACCTGCACGTCTTTGATTGGCCAAAAGACGGCAAGCTGAATGTACCGAATCTTACAACCAAGGTTAAAAAAGCATACCTGCTTGCTGATAATAAACGCAAAAAGCTTGAGTTTAATCGGGTCGGTGACAATGAAGTGATTATCCTGGTTCCCGAAAAAGCGCCGGACCCAATTAACACCGTTATTGTTGTAGAAATAAAATAACAACAGGATGTTAAATAATTGAACCAAAATAGATAAGGAGTGATGAAGTATGAAACTTAGACCGTTGGATGACAGAGTTGTAATAAAGCAGTTGGAAGCCAAAGAAAAAACAGACGGCGGCATTTATTTGCCTGATACAGCAAAGGAAAAACCACAGATTGGAAAAGTCATAGCTACTGGGCCGGGCAAAACGCTCGACAATGGCAAGCGCAGCCAAATGTCTGTAAAGAAAAATGATGAGGTTATATACGGAAAGTACCTCGGAAACGAAGTTGAAATCGAGGGAGAAAAATACGTGATTGTGCGGGAAGGCGATTTGCTGGGTATAGTTGAAAAGTAAATCAGGTAGGGTTTGCACCGCACACCAATAAAAGAAAGGTGGGCATTGGCTTGGCCATCCCTTACGGGATTGCCCACCCTACTAAAATAAATTTTTAGAGGGAATAAAAAATGGCAAAGCAATTAATGTTTAACGATACAGCACGAGCTGAGCTTAAGGATGGTCTGAAGGAGCTGGCTTCAGCAGTTAAGGTCACTCTCGGACCAACCGGCAGGAACGTGATTCTGCAAAAAAGCTGGGGTTCACCGAAGATAACAAAAGATGGCGTCTCAGTCAGCAAAGAGATTGAGCTGCCTCAGCCATTCAAGAATATGGGCGCAAAGATGGTCAATGAGGCAGCCAGCAAAACATCCGATGTTGTCGGCGATGGCACAACAACTTCGGTTGTGCTTGCAGAGGCAATCTACACAGAAGGACTAAAGCATGTGACGGCCGGCGCAAATCCGATGGCTCTGCAGCGTGGAATCAGCAAAGCCGCTGAGGTTGCCACCGATTTTATTAAATCGGAAAGCGTCCCCGTCAAGGGTCACGATGACATCGCAAAGGTAGCAACAATCAGCGCAAACAACAATCCAAAGGTCGGCGAAATCCTGGCTGATGCAATCGATAAGGTCGGCAAAGAAGGTGTCATTGAGGTCGAAGAAGGCAAAGGTATGGAAAATGAGCTGACCGTGGTTGAAGGTATGCAGTTTGATAAGGGTTATATATCCCCTTATTTTATGACCAATGCCGAGACCCAGCAGGCTGTCCTCGAAGACGTTTACATACTGCTGCATGAAAAGAAAATATCCAACATTCGAGAGATTATCCCCCTGCTGGAAAAAATCGCTCAGGTCGGCAGGCCGTTATTAATCATTGCCGAAGACGTCGAGGGTGAAGCGCTCGCAGCGTTAGTCATCAACCGTCTGCAGGGTGTGCTGAAGATCTGCGCCGCCAAGGCGCCGGGCTTCGGCGACCGCAGAAAAGCAATGATGGCTGATATAGGCATAACCACAGCGGGACAGGTAATCAGCGAAGACCTGGGTATCAAGTTGGAAAAAATTGAGCTTTCACAATTAGGTCAGGCCAGGAAAATCATAGTGGACAAAGAAACAACCACAATAATCGAAGGGGCCGGCAAAAAGAAAGACATTACCGCTCGCTGTGACCAGATTCGCAACCAGATAGAAAAAACAACCAGTAGCTACGACAAAGAAAAATTGCAGGAGCGGCTGGCAAAATTAACCGGCGGCGTGGCCGTCATAAAAGCCGGTGCCGCGACGGAAACCGAAATGAAGGAACGCAAGGACCTGCTGGATGACGCACTTCACGCCACAAGAGCAGCAGCTGACGAAGGCGTTGTGCCGGGCGGCGGTGTAATATTTTTGCGTGCCATACCTGAGCTGGAAAAAGCCAGAGTAAGGGTCAAAGGCGATGAAAAAATCGGCTTTGATATTGTATGCAAAGCCCTGAAAATGCCGACGACCCAGATTGTGGACAACTCCGGCGACCAAGGCGATGTGGTGGTGGCGCAGCTTCTTGAGAAGCTCCAAAAAAATAAAAATATCGGCTATGATGCCAACACGGGACAGCATGTCGATATGTTAAAAGCCGGCATTATCGACCCTGCAAAAGTTGCCCGGACAGCGCTGCAAATGGCTGCCTCCGTAGCCGGACTTATGCTGACCACCACTGTCTTAGTGACAGAGTACAAAGAAAAGAAAGAAAAAGAAGAACAGCCGATACCCGGCGCAGTTAGATAGAAGATAAATTCGAAATGCGAAATTCGAGGTACGAAAAATATAAAGTGCCTAAAATGAGCTAATGTGACACGTAGTGTCATTGCGAGGAGCGCGGCGACGTGGCAATCTCTTTGCTTAGGTTTGAGATTGCTTCGCTTCGCTCGCAATGACAGGCACTTTAGGCACTCTAAACTTTTGCTCACTTATTTTGTTTCGTATTTCGTGCTTAGTATTTCGTATTTATACAAAATATAATGGCTAAACGAGATTATTACGAAGTACTCGGGGTAGATAAAAAAGCATCCGCCGAGGAGATAAAGCGCGCGTATCGCCGCATGGCGATGAAGTATCATCCCGACAAGAATCCCGGTAATAAAGAGGCTGAGGAAAAGTTCAAGGAATGCGCCGAGGCCTATGAAGTCTTAAGCGACGCTGACAAACGCAGCAAATACGACCAGTTCGGACACGATGGCCTGCGCGGAATAGGAATGCGTGACTACTCGCACATGAAGTGGCAGGACATCGGCAGCATCTTTGAGGACATCTTTGGTTCTGACGATTTCTTCGCCGACATCTTCGGAGCCCGAATGTCGAGGGCATCTCGGCGAACCGGGCCTGCCAAAGGCTATGATCTCGAAACCGGCGTCGAGCTGACACTCAATGATATTGCCAAAGGCACTGAAAAGACAATTGAATTTACCCGGAAGGACAACTGTTCAGAATGCAAAGGAGCAGGCTCGGCCCCGGGAAGCAAGCCGGCTCAATGCTCCACTTGCAGAGGCAGCGGCCAGGTCGCCAGAAGAGGCGGATTTTTTCAGATAGTCTCGACCTGTCCGCAATGCAAAGGCAGCGGACATATCATTACCAATCCGTGCAAAAATTGTAAAGGCAGCGGCAAAGTACCTCGGAAAAGGACAGTTAATATCAAGATCCCAGCCGGTGTCCATGAGGGACAGGGTGTAAGAGTGGCCGGTGAAGGTGAGCCAGGCCGAAGCGGCGGACCAAACGGCGACCTTTACTGCTATGTAAGAATAAAGCCGCACGAATTCCTGCATCGTGACGGTAACAACCTTATTGCTGTTGTCCCTATAAGCTTTACGCAGGCTGCATTAGGAGTGACTATTGATGTGCCGAGCCTGGACGGAACACGACAATTAAAAATCCCGCCGGGTACGCAATACGGAAGCATCTTCAGAATCAGAGGCCAGGGTCTGCCGGATGTGCGCACACACAGAACCGGCGACGAGCTTGTACAAATTATTATTGAAACACCAACCAAACTGGACGCACAGCAGGAAGAGCTGCTAAGAGAATTTGCCAAGACTGAAAACACAGCCGTTTCTCCTAAATCGAAAAACTTCTTCGAAAAACTGAAAAAACATTTTGGTAGCAGCTTATGAAAGAAAAAAGAAAAGAAGAATCAAAAGAACAAAAAGAGCCGGAGACGCAAGCCGAGTCCACCTACGGCGGAGTTGACTTCAATCAACTGTTGGATAAGCTGCTCCAGCAGAAAGATGAGCAATTCGAGGAGACGTTCATAACCGAGGATGATAATGACCTGATAAGCTCTCTGCCGAAGGAGCAAGCCGAGCCGGTACGAGAAGGACTTCTAAGAAAAGGTGTGCTTTTTCGAAAGCTGCATGAGAAGCTGCTGCGTGTAAGTGCCGATTATGCAAATTTCCAAAAGCGTGTCCCCAAACAGATCGGTGACACTATTGCCTACGAAAAGGAAAAGATAATAAAATCTCTGCTACCGATTCTGGATAATTTCGAGCACATCTTCCAAAATGCTCAATCGGCTGAAAATATCGACTCTCTTATTAAAGGAATCAAGATAATCTACGACCAAATGCTCGATATCCTGAAATCGCACGGCATCGAGCAGACACAAGCGCTTGGCGAGAAATTCGATCCAGCCTTGCATGAGGCCATGCTTCGAAAAACCGAGCCGCAGCAACAGGATAATCTCGTGTTGGAAGAATTTCAGAGAGGATACAAACTCAACGGACGTGTCATTCGGCCGAGCAAAGTAGTCGTCAATAAGTGGCTTGGCCACAAGCTGCCGACAGAAGAGAGCGAACAATCTGAACAAAAATTAGTAGAAGAAGATGAGACAACCGATACTCAGTAATACCGTATTGCGTATTGAGTGATGCGTATTGCGTACTACAAAATACGATATACGCACGATGCAATACGAGATACGAGGAACGAAAAGATGCCAACTTATGAATATAAATGTGAGAGCTGTGGTTGCAAGTTTGAGCGGTTTCAAAGCATAACCGCCAAGCCCATTCGCAGGTGTCCAAAATGCAGTAAGACAAGCGTGAGACGACTTATTGGCCTCGGCGCCGGCGTAATCTTCAAAGGCTCCGGTTTCTATCAAACCGACTACCGAAGCGAAAGCTATAAAAAGTCCGCGGAGAAGGAGAAAAACGCAACCAGCAAAAGCGCTGACAAGAAGGAAACTAAAGCCGAAAATAAAGAATCAAAATCCAGCGAAAAAGCTGAGTCAAGCACAAAGGACAAAAAGAAATCAGCTTAGTCGCAATCCTCGCATAAAATATCAATGTCACTACTGCTGCATGGGGACACTTGGGTTGTGCAAGTCAAGCAGTATCTTCCAGGAGCCATCCTGTTGGCGTTTCCAAATATGGACCCCTTTGCCGGGTATATTTACGTTCTGACCCGAAGATTCATCCTTAAACGTCCATGAGAACAGATTGACCGCAAAGAGCATCTGGTCGTTTCCCTCAATATGCACAACATGCTGGTTCATATCTACAAGCGGTGATTCATTCATACCCTTCTTGATATGCTCCAGGATGTCTGTTTTGCCTTTGACCATGTTAGTCCCCCATGGCATTAAGACAGCATTATCGGCATAGAACTTTGTTGCTGCGTTGGAATCACGCTCGATAAACATCTTATGGAAGCTCACCTCATATTGCTTGATCTGTTCGTATATGACATTCATACCGTTATCATGTGTCTCGCTCGCGACGACCGTCACTACGGGAACTGTAGAATCGGAAGCGCCTTCGGAGGCAGGGATAACATCCGGGTTCCATGAGTCGAGTTTGATTTTTAGCGAGCCATCCGGCTGTCGGATCCAGACCGTCACGTATTTGCGCCAGTCACTTAGCAGATACCGCAGCTTTGGACTCTTCAATGACGCCACGCATCGGCCGGCCTCGAATATGAAGTCACCGCAGTCCCATACCTGCTGCTCCAATCCTTTGATGGAATGGATCTTCACACCTTCTTCCCTGGCTTCGAGCTGAAGCTTATGCAAAGCGCCTTTACCTATGGCGGCCTCATGCTGGTCCGGCAGCGACATTCCATCATCAGTGTAATAGGATAGAATTGTATCGATGTCTCCAGCGTTGAATGCCTGAATCAGTACATCCGTGATGGTTTCTATTTGCTTCAATACCTCGACCTGCGCTTCAGCTTTGTTCGCCTTCACTTGTCCCTGCATTTCCTCAAAAAATAATTGCATTTGGATGGAAAATGGTATTACCTGACCGAGACGCAAGTTTGGATTGTTCTCGATTATCTTCTTTACAGCATCACTTGCTTTTTCGCCACGGACTTTGAAAAAGATAACATTTTGTTGTCGCGGATTGATGTTAGGCAGACGTTGCACATCAATACTGTCCGGCAGATTCTTGCTGAATTCTTCCCAAAGCTCATCTTCGCTTTCGGGCTGAAATGATTCCTCCGCAGAAAAATAGACCATAAAAACGTCTTCAGGGTAATGCTCTTTCACCTCCTCAAAATCCCAATCGCGGGGAGGTTCTGTCTTCAACACATCCCTATAAAGCAGGTAAAGAGCAGCCTGATGGTGCAGCTCGGATTTTTCTTCATCGAGTTGTTCAGCCAATATTCGCTCCAACAGCTCTTTATCAGCTCGCATCGGTCCGGACAGCCCCCAGACAATGCGACCATAAAGATTATTTTCATGGTCGGCTAATGCCAACTCAACAAGCCGGCGGACAACGGTCTCGCTTTTATTACGTACCGTCGAGAGTCCATGATAGACTGCTCCGTACCGGGTATCGCGATCTTCGTCCCTGGACAGTTTGAGCATCAACTGGATTGCTCTTTCGTTTTCTTCTCCACTCCACACCCATCTATTACCCGCAATTCTGGCAACTCTGCTACGTATTGCAGGGTCCTCATCCTCGGCACAGGCGTTCATAGCATCCAGGAAGGAATCATCGAGAAGAGAACCAATGCCGTTTCCCTGGATAAGTGCAAGAACTTCCCGGCGTGTCTGGCTGTCTCCGGCTAATAATTGATTGCGAAGCTCGGGCAGCCTATCGCCAAACTCCATCTTTTTCTGCTCCAAAAATTTTTCTCGCTTCCACTTCTCAAAATCGATTTCGCCGCGAAAATGCTTTAGCAAAATAGAAGCCATCTCACGTTTTTCTTCATTTTCGTTTTCAAGATACGGCTCAATATAAGAAACCAGCTCGTCCCGTTGTGAACGTGTCCCCCAGGTGATTCGGCCTACATCTTCGCCCTGCATGCAGACTTCAGCGAGCGTGCGCATAACATTGGGTGTTTTTGGCTGGAGAACCGACAGGCCGAAATAAATCGCGTAATGCCGTTCCATCGGTACTGCATGATACATTATCTCGACCGCCTCAGGATTCTGCGGCTGCTTGTTCCAGATGTACTTATTGCCGATCCAGCGGAGGGTTAGTGTACGGTGCTGAGTGGTTCGGCGAAAGCCCTGTCGTACTGTCGATAGAATCTCTTTGTCAGTTCGTCTGTCTTTATCTACAGCATCGAACAAGGCATCAAGCTGTTTGCCGCCCTGCGGATCGTCGGGAAAAAATTCCTCCGGATTAGGTGGAACATAACGGTCTGTTCGCTGCCAGGCATAGCTGACCGAATCTGCCGCTTGTTCTTTCTCTCCAATCGGCTCAATCTCATCCTGCACATCGGGTTTTCCCATTTCGATTTGCACATCGGTTTGAACGCCTGGCTGAAGTGAAACATTTTTGAAAGTTATCCACTTATACGGCCGAGTCTGGAACTGAAATTCCTTTACAGTTTCTAATGGCAGTTCATTAAAGATGTAGGTCAGACTGTTCAGTTTATTTCCACCGCTGCCACTGTAACCGGACGTTTTGACCTGACCGGATTTTGTTATCGCTATAACTCGAACAGCATACTGCCTTTTCTTTAGATTGTAATTGTGAACTACGGGTAATAATGTTTGATTTCCTTTCAAATAAGCAGTGCCAAAAGCAATTGCAAATTCATCTACTGAATAGTTTTCTTCAAGATCCTCCGGTTTATATTTAACAATGGTTTGCCATTCCGCAGCAGTTGTACCAATGCAAACAGTTGTGATTTTTTGTTTTCTCAGCAGATTTGTTGCATAGGCTTTCAATGCCTGAATTTGATGTCCACTTTCATCTCTGGGCGAGCCGGTGTCGGATCCATGCCCACTTCCAGGTATCATCCAGAAATAACTCATTCTATCCGGGTGACTAAGCTTTAAAGCAAACTCGTAATATACATAGCCTTCCTTTTCGTCGGTTGATTGACTTCCGGTTGTGTGGTAAGGTGCTTGAGATAAAATTATTCCATCCGGCCTCCACCATTGTTTGCCCTCGCTTGGATGCTCGCAGAGGCCAATAAGCTCAATCATCACGCCATTAGGCAACGTTGCTACGAACTGTTTTTCCACTCTGTCATCTGTCCCTTCGACTTCGCTCAAGGCAGGCTTCTGTCCTCTGTCTTCTGCCGCTGCCATCGGTAGTAATACGGCAGCCATGACTATAACAGTCAGCAGGCCCAAAACGCCAAGCTTTGCACTTTTTGGCATCGGCCTTGTTAATATATGCTTAATCCTCCCTTCTAACGATTTTTTGGATTCGGCTACGCCGATAAGACGCAGGCTGAAATTAGCCCGCCAAAAGGCCATCTCCGCAATATCAATAAGGGTATTACTATAACTTTTAGCCTCCGCCCCAAGCGCGACCAGCACCATCTCATCAACGGCCTGCTCACGAATCCTGCGGACGGTGGCATTGGTGAGCCAGACAAACGGATTATAAAAATAAATAACCTGCAAAATAGTCTGTACGAGATTGACCCATAAATCGCCTCTTTTTATATGAGCCAGCTCGTGAACCAAAACCGCCCTTAACTTATCCTGCGAAAATTTTGCCAGAAGCGTTTTTGGCATCAAAATAACCGGCCTAAACAAACCACAAACAGCAGGACTCGATGTATTATCTGACAGCCTTATTTGAATATTCCGGCGCAGGCCAAGCTGCTGCCGGCACTGCTGCAATACTTTACATAACGAGCTTTCGGCGGGGCTGCTTTGAGCAATAAGCCCTCTGACAAAAAACACACGCTGAATAAGCAGTACCGAAAATATCAATACGCCGACAAGCCACAGAACAAAAACAACCGCCTGCCAGGATAAAGGCGTCTCCATCATAGGCGGACGCTGAGGCAAACTCAAAACATCAGGTACGGCTGGAGTCTGAGCGGCAGATTCAGTAATCACTTTAGACAGCTCGGCTTTAGAGGTTACAGCAGATGGCGTCTCACCCCTCATCTCTCGTCCATCGTCTCTCGTTTCTTGTCCTTCCCCGGTCAAGTCGGGGACTAACGTGGATATTACAGGTCCTTTTTCAAAACCGCCCCACCAATACCCGATTCCGGTGGGCAGAGAAAAAGATGGAGGCAGAACAAGTTTGACAAACACCAGCATCCAGACACAATACCGAAATACAGCTCGCACGCGCCTTTTAAGAATAAAATCAACAATCAATAGCAAAATAATCAGCACGCTGGACTGGATAAATGCAGAAGCTGAATATTGCCAAAACACTTTTCCAATATTATTTAAATTCACTAAGAAATTATTAATTGCCGAGTTCATTTCTTGGCCTCCGACTTTTTGCCTGCCCTGCTGACGAACTGACGAAGCTTGGCAGCTTCACTTTTTGAAAGGCCCTCATGCTCGATAAGAAACTGCATCATAGGAGTAAGGGCTCCATTGAAGGCACGTTTTAGCATCTTGCGGAATTCTCCACGTTTGGCGTCAATTTCGCTTATACATGAACGGAAAAGCTGCAGATTGCGAATCTTTTCAATCTTCAGAAATCCTTTCTCTACCATCCTGTCCATCGTGGTTTTTACCGTACTGTAGGCCCGGTTTCTGCTCTTTGCCAGCATCTCCTGCACTGTACCCGCTGCGCATGGCTGCTTGTCCCAGACCACTTTCATTATCTCCCACTCGGCTTCAGTCAGCTCTGCCATGTTTTCTTTCGTCTCTCGTTTTACCGCTCCCTTACGGTCGCGGCTCCGTTTTTCTTCTTGCGATTTAGCCATATATTTACCTCCTTATTCTATCCGCATAGAGAATATACGACAACTGTAGAATCTGTCAAGCGGAAAAATAAATATTTTTGCAATTTTTTTTGTCACCATGCTTCCGTCCGGCAAAACTGTATGAAATGACTCTTCTCTCTGATTTGGGATTTAATGTAATGACGGTTCTTGTTGTGACTGGACTGATGGAGCGATCCAGTCGTAGGTTGGCAGGGTCCGACCGTTCTTGAGCCGCAGTCCGGATGTGCGCATTGGCGATGTGCCGTCGTAACCGTTTGGTCGCGTCGCGATTGCTGTAATCCCAAGGCTTTCTGCTAAAACAATCTCTCCCATATCAGACCGGCCATTAGAGTTGCGATCGAACCAGACCGAAATTCCATCTAATTCGCCGTAAGTCAGAAAGCCGTCGCGGTCATCGTCCAGCACATCCATAGCGCGGTAGCCGTTCGGTAAGAGCAGCCACCATGTAACCGAGCCGAAAAGCTCCCTGCCCAATGTCACCAGGCCATCACCGTTGCCATCCCATACAAGAAAACCGGTTGTTGGTTTGACCCAGGGTCGTCTCTCAGCAACGCCGTCACCATCCAGATCGAACTGCACAAACTGCGTGGGGACAAGCAGCTCCGCGAGCGATGAATTTTCTTTCAGGCTGAATATAATCGGTGTAATCGCCCCTGGCCGCAGAGCCTCAAGGGTCGCCAAATTGGCTTTGATACCGTTGATTTTCTCCTGTACATCCAGAGGTATCTGTCCCTCGGCTTCCCACAGGCGGACAAAGGCGCTGCCCGCCTCATAACTGATTATACCGCGCAAACCCTCAAGCGGCAGATATTTCAACTCAAGGTCTTCCTGGATCGACAGTTCGTAAGCCAAAAGGTAGGTTTCTTTCACTTCGTTCATGAGGATAGTTTTGAGTTGCAGTGGCATTGGTGCCAGGCTTGTCTCTTTGAAAAACTCTAAATATTGTTCGCCAAGGCTTGCCTGTCCCAGGTAGTACAAGGCGTTATTGGGGTCGAGAGCGATCGCCTTGTAGAAATTCCACTCGGCTGCGGCGGCGTGCCCAACAAGCTGTTCGTCCGTTGGCCGTTCCGGCTGCCAGCCCTGCTTTTCAAGCTCATCTTCAATTGCATATACACGTTGCCAGAACTCCGTCCTATTCGCATCCGTAAGCTCGGCTGTCGATTCACATCCAAATTCTTTCAGTGCGATCTCTTTAGCTTCCGCCCACCGAGCGCTTCCCAGGTAATTCTCCCACCAAGAATACGGAATAATCCGGGGTGGAGTGCCCTCATTGAATGTCCCCACGAGAAAGGCCTTGTTAATAAAGGCTAAGTAATGAATTCGTGCCAGCGTATAGTAGCCGCTTGGATCATTTGGGTTTTCCTTGATGTAGGCCGTTGCATTCTCGATGAGTCTTTCCGCCGGAACATAAGTAGGCGAAGCCCATCGTCCCGCCGCGGAACCTACCCACACCCCTACTACCAGCACTACTGCGCTATATCGAATCGCTCTCATGGCTTTGCTATCTTCATAAGCAGGATACCATGCCCTCGCTTGCGCGGGCATAATGACCTATTGCAATAATTAACCACAGTCAATCGGGACACACGTATCATCTCGGCAGAAGTACAGATTATTGTAAGATTCCCGCTTCAGAAAGTCAAGAATTTTAAGATACGGATTGAGATAGATTGAAGAAAAGCATTGATCAACTCATAATCTGCAGGTTTATAAGCCAAACAGGACCGTTTGATGTAACAGCACTGCCTGTAATGCCACTATTTGACTAATTTAGCGATTTGTTTGAACTGGGGATGTTCGGCGGTTTTTAATAGCTCAAATAAGGCCATCTCCGTACAACTAATTTTGACATCCTCATCGGTCATTCTGCTGATTGCCATATTTTTATTGTCCAGCGTTCTTGACGAAACAGCATCGGCAATCACATTCGCCTCATAACCCTTACGGAGTAAATCAACGGCTGTTTGATAAATGCAGACGTGAGCCTCTATTCCACAGAGAAGAGCGCATCTGCGATTCAGGGCTTGTAATTTAGTGTTAAAGGTTTCCTCATCACAACAGCTAAAGCTCGATTTATTGACAGGCTCATTGTCCGTTAAAAGCTCTGCTATCTCTGGGATTGTCGGGCCGAGAGAATCGGGGCACTGCTGGCACCAAAGAATCGGAACATCAAGAATTTTAGAAGCTTTAATAAGGATTTGAATATTTTTGAATAGTGCCTGCTTGTCATACATCAGTTGTGCGAGCTTTCCCTGCACATCGACAACTATCAAGCAGCAGTTTTTTATCTCAAGCATCCCTTAATTTTCTGTCAGAAAAATCCGAAGAACGAAATCCTAAACTTGTCCTGAGTGAAGTAGAATGGATCCTAAACAAACTCAAATGATCAAAATACAAAATCCAAAACGTTTTAGTCATTTGGTAATTTGAATTTCGGATTTGTTTAGAATTTCGATATTAGGATTTAGAATTTAACTCAATTTCCTTATTCGTTGCCTAAGACCACAATCGTCAGGCTCACATCTCGCTTGCTCTCGGGTGTACTTACTGTTTTTACGGTCTTTTTACGGTCTCCGGTTAAAACAGGCTTAGGTATCGGGATTAAATCAACGCCTTTATCATCGATAGCAGCCAAGATTTGCCTGCCCGGCATAAGCTGAGCCATATTGTTCAAGACGGCAAAGTCTCTGGCCACCTCGATAGACCTTTCAGGATTGTCCTGGTTAACAATCTCAGCAGTCTGTTCAGAAGTAACCGCATTAACAACCACCGGCGCATTGAACCGCTCTGTATCAACGTATAACGTAGCTGAACCAAACCGCTGCCAGATACCCTGCAAATCAGCTAACAATAAGCTTAAGTCCTGCCGGCTGCAGTTGAGCGAATATAATCTGTTACTCGGCTGACGTGTTATAGTAACATAATCTGAAAGGCCGTTATCCTCTATCGATCTGTTGATAAATCCATCAACCGCAGCCAAGACACCTGCCTTCAATTCGAGTCTGCCGCTGAATACCGCTGCGGTAGTTATATCCGACAAGGATTTCACATCGGCAACCGTCAGCATCGCGCGTTCAGAGACAGTTTCAGGAACAATAATAGAATAAATTACTCCTCCCAAAACAGCTACAAGCGCAATCATAGCAGCAGCAGCCAAAACCCTGCGAAGCATCAACTGTCTCATTCCCTTCCGCTCGTCAAAGTAAACAGATCGCTCAGCCGATAGTGCTTCTGCGGCCAGCGAAGCTTTTATCCGCTCGACCATCTCACGCGGTGGCTTAACATGAGGTAAAGAGCTGACCAGCATTTTAGTCTTTTGAAACTGCCGCAGTCTTTGTGCAACCTGCGGATTATGTGCTATCAGCCGTTCCACATCAGCACGCTGACTGTCTGTCAGCTCTCCATCAATAAAGCTGTTCAGCAATTCATCGATATTTTGATCTGGCCGGTTCATCACAACATGACCTCCATAATTTCTCTCAGTCTGCTTCTGGCTCTGCTCAGCCGGCTTCTAACCGTACCTAACTTGACCTGCAGCACTTCCGCGATCTGAGCATAATTCATGCCCTCAATATCCCGTAAGATAACCACAGCTCTTTGCTCCTCGTCCAGCTTCATCAATGATCGAACTGCGATTTCGCATAGCTCTTTATTCTGAGCCACCTTCTCCGGGTCAGGTGAGCTATCATCGCTCAATAATTCACTTAACGCCTGCGTCCCTTCCCTGCTGCGCTCACAATCCCCGGAATTCAGGCTTCTGAACTCAAATCTGGCATTTCGTTGGCAATAATTCAAAGTCAAATTAACAGCGA
>Ga0315541_1002711_pt1 | contig 14311 bp, 16 predicted proteins | sample SalMarSW160190MG_FD_203095 | JGI IMG/M metagenome (GOLD analysis project Ga0315541, IMG submission 203095) | Salt marsh sediment microbial communities from the Plum Island Ecosystem LTER, Massachusetts, United States - Salt Marsh Sediment SW1601-190 ...
CCGCAGACGTGCCATGAGGTTCCCTTTGCGCAGGGGGGAGATGTCTGGCTCGTAGCGTTCCACATACCGGTCGATGGGCTCGCTGATCTCCACCGTGTGGGCATGGGCGCCGGTGGCGTCCAGAACCAGCTGGGCGTGCTCCAGGCTCTCGGGGCTGGACGTCCGGTACGGCAAGCGGAAGCCGTGGACGTTCCCGGGGCCGAGGGCTTTGCACGCAAGGTACAAGCTCACCGCCGAGTCCACGCCCCCGGACACGCCCAGCACCACCTTCTCGAACCCGCGTTGGCGGCGCACCTCGTCCTGGATGAACGACACCAGGTAGCGCTCAACCAGCTCCATATCGAGCACGAGGGATGCAGGGTCCAGGAGAGCCGGCCGGGTCTCCGACGGCCCGCCGCGGCCGGCCAGGTGGGGCGGCGTCTCCACCATGGCGTGCGCGTCCTCGCCCGCGTCCTCCTCCTCTCCCGCGGCCGCACTTCCCTGGGCGGCCTCCAGCGAGCTCTGGAGGTGAGGGAGCATCTGCTCCAGGTCGGCCAGGAGCGGTGTCTCCACCCGGGCACGGTCCAGGGCGCTGGAATCCAGCGCCGCCAACGTGACGCCCTCCTCCAGGAACGGGCCCTCGGCGATGAGGCGACCGTCCGGGCCCACCACGAACGAACCCCCGGGGAAGAGCTTCCCACCCTCCGACCCCACCAGCTGGCACACCACCACGAACACCCCGTGCTCCTGGGCGGCACTGGTGGCGAGGCGCTCCCACCGTTCAAGGTTTCCGGGACGCCCCTTCCCCTCGGACCCGAAGTCCCGGGCCGGGGATGCGCTCACCACGATGAGAAGCTCCGCCCCCCCCAGCGCAAGGACCAGGGGCGGGAGCGAGTGCCACATGTCCTCGCAAACGAGGAGACCCATCCGCCCGAAGCGGGTGTCGAAGGTGCGCACCTCCGTGCCCGGCTCCACGAAGCGGGCCTCGTCGAAGATCCCGTAGGTGGGCAGGAACATCTTGCGGTGGACATGGCGCACCTTCCACGCCCCCTGGTCGGGGCTCAGATACGCCGCACTGTTGTAGAGCCTCCTGCGCCAGCGCTCGTAGAAGCCCAGCGCCAGGTCGGGCGCGCCGGCGGGGGGCGCCCCCAGAAGCTCGACCAGGCGCTCCGCCGACAGCGCCGCCTCCGCCACACCCCCTTCCAGGAAGTACCCGGAGAGGCTCGCTTCGGGAAAGACGACCAGGTCGGCGTGGCTCGCCTGCTCCTCCACCACCCTGCGCACCGCGTCCAGGTTCGCCGCGACATCGGCCTTGCGCGGCTTGAACTGGACCAGCGCCACCCGCAGGGGGGGGCGGACCTCGGCTTGATTCATAGGACGTCCGGGGATAGGGGTTTCGGCCTTCGCGTCGTGCGCACCGGGGCGTGCTCAAAGGTACCCGTTCCGTGCCCGCCTTGCAGTCCGCTCGCCCGGGGGGGAACGAGGCCAGGGGTGGGGTGTTCAAGCTTCATCCGAGTCCCCTGCCGAGAGCCTGGCATGAGCCGAGTCCCGTCCACCGTCGTCCTCCTCCTCGCCCTGGCCGCCCCCGCGGCGGCGCAGGACACCCGCCCACACACCCAGACGCCTGCCCAGGAGCGCCCGGAGGCCGAGGTGTTCCTGAGCACCCTGGAGGCGCTGACCCGGATGAGCCTGAACGCCAGGTCCGATTCGGCGCTGTGGGAGGCGGGGATCCACGGGATGCTGGAGTCCCTCCAGGATCCCTACGCCGCCGTCTTCACGCCTGCCGAGTCGGAGGCGTGGGAAGAGGAGACCACCGGCAACTACTCGGGCATCGGGCTCCAGATCACGCTCCTGAACGAGGCGGTGACGGTGACGGCGGTGTTCCGCAACACGCCGGCAGCCGACGCTGGAGTGCAGGTGGGCGACGTCATCGTGGGCGTCAACGATCAGGACGCCACCGGCTGGGACATCAGCATGGCCGCCGACTCCATCCGCGGCCCCGTGGGGACCAAGGTGTGGGTCCGCCTGAAGCGCGATGGCTTCGCCGAGCCCATCCCGTTCGAGATCACCCGGGCCGAGGTGCACGTCCCCGCCGTGAACTCCGGTGTCATGGAGGGGAACATCGGCTACGTGCTCCTCGACCGGGTGGCCCGCAACGCCGCCCAGGAGATGGACTCGGTCCTCCGCGAGCTCAAGAACACCCGGGGCCTCATCATCGACCTGCGCCGGAACCCGGGAGGCTTCCTGGACGAGTCGCTCATGCTCGCCGACATCTTCCTGGCGCCCGGGTCCAAGCTGGCCAGCACCGCCCAGCGCGTGCCCGGCGGAGCTGCGGACCAGATGCAGGAGGAGACGTATCAGGACCGCTGGCCGGCGCGGGTCCCCGACCTCCCCGTCATCATCCTCGTGGACCAGTTCACCGCCTCGGGCGCGGAGATCTTCGCCGGCGCCTTGCAGGACTACGACCGGGCGCTGGTCATGGGAGAGCGGAGCTTCGGGAAGGGATTGGTGCAAACGGTGATCCGCCTCCCCCAGGGCCGCCGCCTCCGGTTCACCACCGGGGAGTGGCGGACTCCCCTCGGGCGCTCGCTCCAGCGTCCCAGAGACATGGAGATGCGCCCTCTGGAGGAGAAGCTCGACACCGTCCCCAAGATCACGACGCCGTCGGGCCGCACCCTCATCAACGCCGGTGGGGTCTTCCCCGACATCGCCATCGCGGAAGACACGCTCACGCTGGCCGAGCGCGAGCTCCTCCGCGTGGTGGGCGAGAAGCAGATCGCCCTCGGTGTCCGACTCGCCGAGTTCTCCTTCGACCTGGCCAAGGATCTCCGGGGGAAGGGGAGCGAGCCCGCCGTGGATTCGACCCGGTTCGACGCCTTCGTGGACGCGCTGGTAGCCTCCGGGATCCCCGCGGACGTGCTCAATGCCCCCGGCGTCCGGGACTATCTCCTATGGCGTACCCGCAGGACCGTGGCCAACCGCATGGACGCCATCGGGCGCGAGGCCGACTACCTCAAGGAGCGGGACCCGGTCCTCACCGAGGCCGTGCGCCTCCTGGGGTTGGTCACCTCCCAGGCCGAGCTCCTCCGCACCGCCGACGACAGGATGGCCAGAGGGAGCTGACTGAGGCGCCGCCGCCCGGACCCGGGACAGGATCATCCCCCCCGGGGGTGGTAGCGCCGATGCACCTCGCGGAGGTACTCTCTGTCGACATGGGTGTAGATCTGGGTGGTGGCGATGTCGGCGTGCCCAAGGAGCTCCTGCACCGCGGCCAGGTCCGCCCCACCCTCCAGGAGGTGTGTGGCGAACGTATGCCGGAGCGTGTGCGGGGACACCTTCCGCGTGATCCCCGCCCGGCGCGCCGAGTTCTTCACCAGCGTCCACACGGCCACCCGCGACAGGGGCGTACCGCGGGTGTTGAGGAAGACACGCCCCTTCCCCTTCCCCTGCGCCCGATCCAGGGTGGGTCGGACCTCGCGCAGGTACCGTCCCAGGGCACGCAGCGCCGGCTCGCCCACGGGCACGAGGCGCTCCTTCCCGCCTTTCCCGAACACCGTGAGGAAGCCCTCGTCTAGGTCCAGGCTGGAAAGCGGGAGCTCGGCGAGCTCCGACACCCGCATGCCCGTGGCGTAGAGGAGCTCCAGGATGGCCCGATCCCGCCAGTGCAGAGCGGCGCCGGGATCCGGTGCGTCGAGGAGGGCGGAGACCTCGTCGCGGGTCAGGAAGTCCGGGAGGCGCCGCCCGAGCTTGGGTGACTCGAGCCGCTCCGTCGGGTCCGCGGTCACCGACCCTTCGGCGAGGAGAAATGCGTAGTACGTGCGCACCGCCGACTGGGCCCGTCGGATGGAGGTGGGAGCCAACTGTGCCTCCTTCAGGCTGAACACCCATTCGCGGAGGTGGCCGGGCGTCACCGCATCCGGCGAGTCGACTCCATGGGCCTCCAGAAACCGGGCCCACCGGTCGAGATCGCGCTCGTACGCCGCCAACGTCCGGTCGGACAGACCACGCTCGAAGGTGAGATAGTCCTGGAACTGCTCGAAGCGGAAGGCGCGCTCGTCAACCATGACCCCTCGTCCTCCACCACCACCGGGCCACCCATGCCCCCACCCCCAGCGCCCCCAGGAACAGCCAGAGGTTCACGCGACCCAACGCCTCCTGCACGCGACCGAGGTTGTGCCCTGCCGCCGCCCCCGCCCACACCAGGGCCCCGTACCAGATGGCCGAGGCGGCGGCGAGGGGAAAGACCACCGAGCCGGGCCGCTGGTGGGTGACGCCGGCGAACACGGGAACCACCGCCCGCAGCCCCGGCAGGAAGCGGGTGAGGAAGACGGCGGCGGTCCCGAAGCGGTCGAAGAAGACCGCCAACCTCTCCATCTGGTGCGCGTTCAGGAGGCGCCGTCCCCAACCTTCCATGAAGAAGCCGCGCCCGTGCTTGCGGCCCACCTCGTACATGGCCAGCGCCGAGGCAACGTTGCACAGCCAGGTGGCGAGGAAGACCCAGATTGCCTTCAGGTCGCCCACCGCTGCAAGGAAGCCCCCGAGGACGACGAAGGTGTCCGCCGGCACGGCGGGCACCACGTTCTCCACCGCGGCCCCGGCACCCAGCGCCAGATAGACGAAGACGTCGGGGATCCCCTCGATCCAGGCCAGGAGCTCACGCCCCATCGTCGCCCGCCCCGCCTAGAGCGGCAGGCCTTCATCGGTGGCCCCCCAGGTGGCGTCGAACCCGCCCATGGAGTCGATGAGCGCCACGGCATGCACCCCCAGGCCCTCGCCCCGCCCGATCCATCCCATCCCCTCGTTGCTCTTCCCCTTCACCGAGACGGCGGAGGGGCCGACGCGGAGGATCTCACCCAGGCGCTGGCGCATGGCGTCCGCCCAGGGCCCGATCCTCGGGCTCTCGCAGACCACCGTTACGTCCACGTTCACCACCTGGTAGTTGCGAGCCTCCAGAACCTGGACGGCCTGGCGCAGGAGCTCCATGGAGTCGGCGTCCTTGAACGCGTCGTCGGAGGGCGGGAAGTGGCTACCCACGTTCCCCGCCGCGGCAGCCCCGAGGATGGCGTCGATGACGGCGTGGGCCACTGCGTCGCCGTCCGAGTGGCCGAGGAGGCCGGGGTGATCAGGGATCCGGACCCCGCCGAGCACCAACTCACGTCCCTCCGCGAAGCGGTGGGAGTCGTACCCTGTCCCTACTCGCATGCCTCCCCCTTCCCGGCGCCGCCTGGCGTCAGCCGGCCGGATTCACCTCTCAGCCCCACCTCCGGATGGCCATGCACACGTTGTGCCCGCCGAACCCGAAGGAGTTGGAAAGCGCCAGCTCCACCGGCCGCTCCACCATCCCTCCGTGCGCGTAATTCAGGTCGCACTCCGGGTCCCTCTCCTGGAAGTTGATGGTGGGTGGGATCTTCCCTTCCCGGGTCACCAGAATGCTGAGGATCGTCTCCAAGGCGCCGGACGCCCCCAGGAGGTGGCCGGTCATGGACTTGGTCGATCCCGTGACGATGTCGTAGGCCCGCGGGCCCAGCACCTGCTTCACCGCGTAGGTCTCGACGGCGTCGGCCATGGTGGAGGTACCGTGGGCATTGACGTAGTCCACGTCGTCGGCCGTCGCCTGCGCGTAGCGCAACGCCATGCGCATGGCGTTCTGGGCGCCGTACCCGTCCGGAGGGGGCGCCGTGATGTGGTAGGCGTCGCTGGACAGCCCGTACCCCGCGATCTCGGCGTAGATGGTGGCCCCGCGCGCCTGGGCATGCTCCAGGGCCTCCAGGACCACCGCCGCACCGCCTTCACCGATGACGAACCCGTCCCTGTGCTTGTCGAAGGGCCGGCTGGCGGTCTTGGGGTCGTCGTTCCGTGTGGACATGGCCTTCATGGCCGAGAACCCGGCGATGGTCATGGGCGTGATGGTCGCCTCCGCGCCCCCCGCGATCATCATGTCCGCGTCGCCGTACCGGATGTGGCGGGCGGCATCGCCGACGGCGTGCGCCGACGACGCGCACGCCGACACCGTTGCGTAGTTCGGTCCCTGGAGCCCCCACTGCATGGAGATGAGCCCCGCCGAGATGTTCGGGATGAACATGGGGATGAAGAACGGGCTCACCCGCTTCGGTCCATGCTCGATGAGCCTGCGGTGTTGCTCCTCGAGTGTGGAGATCCCGCCGATCCCGGTGGCGAAGATCACCCCGAAACGGTGCGGCTCCATCCCCTCGGGAACCCCGGAGAGCGCCGCCGACTTCATGGCCTGGGCCGACGCCGCCAGCGCGAACTGCGACACCCGGTCGTGGCGGCGCGCGTCCTTCTTTTCCATGTAGAGCGTCGGGTCGAAGCCCTTCACCTCGCAGGCGATGCGCGTGGCGAAGTCCTCCGTGGCCTCGAAGGCCCGGATCGTGTCGGCCCCGCTGGTGCCGGCGAGGACGGCGGCCCAGGTGGACTCGACGTCGTTGCCCACCGGCGACACGACCCCCAGCCCCGTGACCACCACCCTGCGACCGTCGCGGTTCTGCTCCTTTCCGGTCATCGTCGCACCCGGTCCCGGAGGCGCGGCTCGACCTCAGGCGCCTGCAGAATGCTTCTTCAGGTAGCCGATGGCGTCGCCCACGGTGCGCATCTGCTCGGCGTCCTCGTCGGGAATGTCGATGCCGAACTCCTCCTCGAACGCCATGACGAGCTCGACCGTGTCGAGGGAGTCGGCACCCAGGTCCTCAACGAACGACGCGTCGTCGGTCACCTTTTCAGGCTCGACGCCGAGTTCGTTGATGATGATCTCCTTGACCCGGGCCTCGGTGGGTTCACTCATCGTACCTCCTCGAGTGTGTGCTTGAAGTCGGAATCGGAAGAAAGGGAGACAAATACATACACAGCGGCGCGGTCACATGACCATGCCGCCGTCCACGGCCAAAACCTGGCCGGTAATGTAGCGCGCCCCGGGGCCCACGAGGAAGCGCGCCACCTCGGCCACATCCTCGGCCTCGCCGAGGGATCCCAGAGGGATGATCTGCTTGAGGGCGTCCACCTGGGCGTCGGACAGGGCGCCGGTCATGTCGGTGCGGATGAAACCGGGGGCGATGGCGTTGCACCGGATCCCCCGGGAAGCCAACTCCTTGGCCACGCTCTTGGTCAGCCCCAGGAGGCCGGCCTTGGAGGCCGCGTAGTTGGCCTGGCCGGCGTTCCCAATGAGCCCCACCACCGAGGAGATGTTGAGGATCACCCCCTCCCGGCGCTTCATCATCCCCCGGCTCACGGCACGAGTCAAGTTGAAGGCGCCCTTGAGGTTAGTGGCGATGACCTCATCGAATTCCTCGTCCTTCATGCGCACCAGGATGTTGTCCCGGGTGACGCCGGCGTTGTTCACGAGGATCCCGATGGGTCCGACCTCTGCCTCCACCTGCGTGACGGTGGCCTGGGCCTGCGCCGAGTCGCCGACGTCGCAGCCGTACCCCCGATGACCCTCCCCGGGGAGCCCGGCGGCGGCCTGGGCGGCACCCTCCGCGTTGCGGGCCACCGCCGCCACCCGGGCGCCGGCTCTGGCCAGGGCGCGGCTGATGGCGAGTCCGATTCCCCGACTCCCGCCCGTGACGAGGGCAACTTTCCCGGACAGCTCTTGGTCACTCATTCCGTCACTCCTGGAAGGCTTGGATGTCATCGGGCTCGCCCAGCGACATGCAGGGGAACCCCTTGGCGTTCCTTTTGTTCAGGCCGCAAAGCACCGACCCCGGCCCCAGCTCGAGGAATCGGTCGACGCCCGCGGCGACCATGGCCGACACGGACGCCGCCCAGCGGACCGGGGAGGTGAGCTGCGCCACCAGAAGCTCCCGTGCCCGGGCAGCCGAGGTGACGGGCGCTGCGGTCACATTGGAGAACACCGGGTACGCGGGATCCCGGAGATCCAGAGCGTCCAGCTTCTCCCTGAGCCCCCGCGCGGCAGGCTCCATGAGCGGGGAGTGGAATGCTCCGGAGACGTTGAGCGGCACGACACGCTTGGCGCCGGCCTCGGCGAAGAGGGCCATCCCCTGCTCCACCCCCGCGACGTCGCCACTCACCACGATCTGGCCGGTGGAATTGAAGTTGGCAGGAACGCACACCCCAGCGTCCACCCTGGCGCACGCCTCTTCCAGGGCTGCGTCTTCCAGGCCTAGGACGGCAGCCATGGCACCCTGTCGCGCCTGCCCGGCCTCCCACATGAGATCCCCGCATGAGATCCCCGCGGAGACGGACCGCCTCCAGCGCGTCGCGGAAGGAGAGGGTTCCCGCCGCCACGTGGGCGCTGAACTCCCCCAGGGAGTGACCCGCGGCCATGGCCACGGGCCCCAGCCTATCGGAGAGCACGGCCAGCACCGCCACCGAGTGCGCCAGGATGGCGGGCTGGGCGTTCCGGGTCGCCGTGAGCTCCGCTTCCGGCCCCTCCGCCATGAGGCGGGAGAGCGGGAAGCCCAGCACCTCGTCGGCCTCCGCCAAGACGGCGGTGGCGGTGGGGTGGGCCTTGGCCAGAGCCGAGCCCATGCCTACCACCTGGGATCCCTGACCGGGGAACAGGAGCGCCAGCGTCACGGGGTAGCTTCCGACCGGGGAGTGTCGTCTGCACTCAGAAGCGCCAGGTCATGGCGCCCCAGGTGAGCCCGGCGCCGAACGTGGCCGTGAGGACGTTGGCGCCCGTGCGGACGCGCCCCTGCTCCAGGGCCTCGTCCAGGGCCACAGGGATGGACGCGGAACTCATGTTCCCATAACGGTCCAGATTCACGAAGACCTTGTCCATGGGGATGCCGGCGTACTTGGCCGTCGCCTCGATGATCCGGATGTTGGCCTGGTGAGGGATGAACAGGTCCACGTCCTCCGCGGTGAGCCCGGCGTCGTGGAGGGCGATGTGGGTCGCCTCCGCCATGGAGCGCACGGCGCTCTTGAAGATCTCCCGCCCTTCCATGCGCAGAAGATGCCTCCCTTCGCGCAATACGGCCTCACTGATCGGCACCTCGGCGCCCCCGGCCGGACGGTAGAGCAAGTTGGCCAGGTTCCCGTCGGAACGGTGGTGGCTGCTGAGGATCCCCCGGCCGGAGCCGTTGGCCGGCTTCAGCAGCGCGGCACCGGCCCCGTCCCCGAAGAGCACGCAGGTCGAGCGGTCGGACCAGTCCACGATGCTGCTCATCTTCTCGGTGGCGATGACCAGCGCTACCTCGCCGCGGCGCGCCGCGAGGTACCCCTCGGCCACGGACAGGGCGTAGAGCCATCCGCTGCACGCGGCCATGACGTCGAACGCGAGGGCGTTGGTGCAGCCGAGCAGCGCCTGGGCATCGCACGCCGTGGAGGGAAGCCAGCGGTCCGGGGTGGCGGTGGCCACCACCAGGACGTCCACCTCTCCCGGATCCATGCCCGCCGCAGCCAGGGTCCGGCGCCCGGCCTCGGCGGCCATGAAGGCCGCGTTCACGCCGTCGGGAGCGATGCGGCGGGCCCCGATCCCGGTGCGGGTGCGGATCCACTCGTCGGACGTGTCCATGCGCTTCGCCAGGTCGTCGTTGGTGACGATCTGGTCAGGGAGGTAACGCCCCGTGGACACGATCTCCACCAGCGGGGAGGGGTGTCTCATGCGCGCTCCTGGTGGTTCACCCGGGGGGAGACCTCCCGGGCGATGTGGGTGACCATGCCCGACCGGACGGCCTGGGCGGCCACGGCCACGGCGTTTCGGATGGCCCTGGGAGACGACTCCCCGTGGCAGATGATGGAGACGCCGCCCACGCCGAGGAGGGGAGCGCCCCCGTACTCGGCGTAGTCGAGGATCCGGAAGACCTCTTCCAGGTTGAGCTGCTCGTGGCTGTGCTTGAGCTCCTTCTTCAGGAGCCCGATGGTGAACTCGGCCACGGACTCGTAGAACTTCAGGAGCACGTTGCCTACGAACCCGTCGCACACCACCACGTCGCATACGCCCTGAATGATGTCCCGCCCCTCCACGTTCCCGACGAAGTTGAGCCCGCCGGCCGACTTCAGGAGCCGGTGCGCTCCCAGGGTTAGCTCGTCACCCTTCTCCGGCTCCTCGCCGATGTTGAGGAGCGCGACCCGGGGGTTGGCGATCCCCATGAGGTCCTGGGCGTACACATGACCCAGGTGGGCGAACTGGAGCAGGTGCTGGGGCTTGCAGTCCACGTTCGCCCCGGCGTCCAGCAGAAGGCAGGGCCTCTCGGCCGTGGGCAGCAACGCACCGATGGCAGGGCGCGCGACGCCGGGAAGCGGCCGGAGCGTGAAAAGGGACGTGGCCATCACGGCGCCTGTGGACCCCGCGCTCACGAACGCGTCGGCCTCCCCGGCCTTCACGAGCTTCAGCCCCACCACGATGGACGAGTTGGGCTTACGGCGAATGACGGACGCAGGCGCGTCCGACGCCGTCACCCGGTCCCGGGCATGGCTGATGTGAAGGCGGCCTACGGGTGCCTCCGGATGGCGAGCGAGCGAAGCCTCGAGGGTAGCCTGGTCACCGACCAGCACCACCTCGATGGCCGGGTCGAGCTCGTGAAGGGCCTCGATCGCCCCCGCGACTTCCGCTGCGGGAGCGGCATCGGTGCCCATCGCGTCCAGGGCAATGCGCACTGGAGTCGCGGCTACTCGGCTTCGATCTCGAAGACCTGCTCGTCCCGGTAGTACCCACAGGACGGACAGATCCGATGAGGCACCCTCGGATCACCGCACTTGGGGCAGGTGCTCACCATCACCGGCTCGGCCTTGTAGTGGGTGCGCCGCTTCCGCTTGCGCTGCTTCGATGTCCGCTTCTTGGGAACAGCCATGGTTCACTCGTCTCTTTTTACCCGGAGGGCATCCCACCGGGGATCGGACTCGCTCCCGGCGCACGCGCACGTCTCGGTGTTCCGATTCGCGCCGCACCGGGGACACAACCCCCGGCAGTCCGGGTCACACACCACGTAGGGGTCGATGCAGAGGATCAGCTCCTCCCGCACCGGCACCCCCAGGTCCAACTCGGCGGCGTTCTCCTTGAAGAAGCGCACGTCGCCGTCATCCTCCGCCCCCGGAGTCGGCGATGGCGCGAACACCATCGTCAACTCCTGGGACAATCTCGTGCACACGGGCTCCAGGCAGCGCCGGCATTCCTGCCGGAGCGTGCCACTCACGGTCCCGCGTACCACGATCTCGCCGCTCCCCGCTTGCGATGCCCGCAGAAAGACTTCCAGGGGTCCTTCGAACGACGCTTCCAGTCCCTGGAGGAGGGGGTCGTCCGCCGGAACCCTGGCGTCCACCTGGACGGTGCCTTCCCGATCTAGGCGGGCAAGCTCAAGCGTGAGCATAGCAGAAAAAGTTAGCCATGCATCCGAGAGGTGTCCAGGCAGGAGGTCACCCTACCCGCCGGTGGAGATCCTGTCCGACGCAGAGAAGAAGAAGGCCGTCTCGAGGGCCGCGTTCTCGTCCGAGTCCGACCCGTGGACGGCATTGCGCCCTTTGGACTCGGCATACAGGCGCCGGACGGTGCCCTCTGCAGCCTGGGCCGGGTCCGTGGCGCCGATGGTCTCCCTCAGCTTGGTCACGGCGTCGGGCGCCTCCAGGATCATGGGGATGCAGGGCCCGGAGGTCATGAACTCCACCAGCTCCTGGTAGAACGGGCGCCCGTTGTGCACGGCGTAGAAGGCCCCGGCCTGCTCGGCGGTGAGGCGCGTCATGCGCAGGGCGCGGACGGTGAATCCCGCCCCTTCCAGGTGGGCGAGGATCTTCCCGGCCTTCCCGGCGGAAACGGCGTCGGGCTTGACGATGGCAAGAGTCTGGCTCATGGATCGGCTGTTCCTCCGGTCATTCGGGTTCTCTATACGCTGGGGCCTCATGGAGGGCCCGCAGGGTGGAATCGCGGGTGATGAATCCCACAAGCTCGCCGTCCCGCACGACCGGGAGTTGCTCCACGTCCCTGCTCACCATCATGCGCGCGGCTTCAGCCAGCGACTGTTCCTCAGACATGCAGAGCACGGTCCGCGTCATGAAGTCCCGGGCCGAGCCCGCAACGGCATCGGTCTTGCCTCGCCGCTGGCCGCCCGGTCCGCCGCGCTCCAGCAGGTACGCCAGAGCGTCTCCGGAGGTGAGGATCCCCAGGACTTCGTGGCGCTGCCCCACCACCGGGACCGCGTGGACCCCGCTGCGGACCACGAGATCCACCACCTCTTCGAGAGGAGTCTCGGGATGCACCCGGTACCGCACGGGCACCAGCGCATCCTCGACCCGCAGCTGGGAATGGAACTCCGCCTCCGCGAGTCCGGGTACGGCCAGGACGTCGCCGGGCGAGCGGGCCGCCAGGACCCGGGCGGTCCGATCCGGATCCCGGAGCGCCCTCCCGAGGATCGGGAGCAGGTCCTGGCGCAGCCCGGTAAGCCGACCCGGGACCAGCGCGAGGATCACCACCTTCGCGCTGGCAGGCTCCGGGAGACCCTCCGCGGAAACCCGGAGGCCTTCAGGAGCGATGCCCACGGTCCAGCACAGGCGCGCGAGACCCTCGTGGGACCCCAGGACCGCGACCACGTCGTCGCTCAGGCGGACGACCTCCCCCTGTGCGCCGAAAGCCAGGTCCCTGGCCAGCTTGGCGGCTGGAGCGCCCTCCATGGCCCCGGCGGCGGAGGCGCGAGCCAGGATCTCCTCGAGCGCGCCCGCAAGGTCATCGGCGGACACAGGCAAGGCAGCCCAGCCCCCCTCGAACAGTTCCGAGAGCCGCATGTCTCCACTCCCCCCGGAGCCGGAGTCTCCCTATCCCGTAGGACCGGCCCGCGTCAGGCCAGCGCCTGCTGGATGAGGCCGACGATGTCCGCAGGCCGCTGCGCCACGGCGATACCGTTGTCCTGGAATGCCTTGACCTTCTCTGCGGCGGTCCCCGCCGAGCCGCTGATGATGGCCCCCGCATGCCCCATGCGCCGCCCGGGAGGAGCGGTCTGGCCGGCGATGAACCCCACCACGGGCTTCTTCATGTGGCTGCTGACGAACGCGGCCGCCTCTTGCTCGTCGGTGCCCCCGATCTCACCGATCATGACCACCGCCGTGGTGTCCGGATCCTCCTCGAACGCCTTGAGGCAATCGATGAAGTCGGTGCCGATGAGGGGGTCGCCCCCGATCCCCACGCAGGTGGTCTGGCCCAGGCCCACGTGGGTGAGCTGGAAGACGGCCTCGTAGGTCAGGGTGCCCGAGCGGGACACCAGCCCGATGGGCCCCTCGGCGACGATCTGGGCGGGGAGGATCCCGACCTTCGACTTCCCGGGGGAAATGAGGCCAGGGCAGTTCGGGCCGATGACCCTCACGCCGTGGTCGCGGGCGAAAGCATGGGCCCGGGCCATGTCCAGCACCGGGATTCCCTCTGTGATGGCCACCACCAGCTTCACGCCCGAGTCCGCCGCCTCCAGCACGGCGTCGGCAGCGAACGCCGGAGGGACGTAGACCACCGAGGTGTTCGCCCCGGTCTTGGCCACGGCTTCGTCCATGGTGTTGAAGATGGGCACGGTCCTGCCATTCGGACCCTGGAAGGTCTGTCCCCCCTTCCCCGGCGTGACGCCGGCCACGACCTGGGTGCCGTACTCCATCATCTGGCCGGTGTGGAACGAGCCGTCCCGGCCCGTGATCCCCTGGACGACCAGCCGCGTGTCCTTGTCGATGAAGATCGCCATGGTCGCTTACGCCTTTGCCAATTGAACAGCCTTCTCCACGACCTCGTCCATGGACGTGTACGCGGAGAAGCCGGCCTTCTTCAGGATCTCGACGCCCAGCGCCTCGTTGGTGCCCGTGAGCCGGATGACGATGGGAAGCTTGATATCGATGCGCTGGGTGGCGGTGACGATCCCGTTCGCCACGTCGTCGCACCGGGTGATCCCCCCGAAGATGTTGAAGAGGATCGCCTTCACGTTCGGGTCGGTGGTGATGATCTCCAGCGCCGCAACGACCTTGTCGGGGTTGGACGACCCACCGATGTCCAGGAAATTGGCCGGCTCCCCTCCGTAGTACTTGACCAGGTCCATGGTGGCCATGGCCAGCCCGGCGCCGTTGACGCAGCACCCCACGTTCCCGTCGAGCTTGACGAACGAGAGCCCGGCCTCCCGGGCGCGGGTCTCCGCCCACGGCTCGGCGGAGGTGTCCCGCATGGCAGCCACATCCTTGCGCCGGTCGAGCTCGCTGTCGTCGATGCTCATCTTGGCGTCGATGGCCTTCACCTCACCCGCCGTGGTGGTGATGAGCGGGTTGATCTCCGCCATGGACGCGCCCGAATCCACGAACGCCCTGTACAGCTGCTGGATGATCTTGGCCGCCTGCTTGATGACGGCCGGATCGTCATAGAGCGCGTTGGCGAGCCAGAGTGCCTGGTGCGGAAGCAGGC
>Ga0315541_1002712_pt1 | contig 14308 bp, 15 predicted proteins | sample SalMarSW160190MG_FD_203095 | JGI IMG/M metagenome (GOLD analysis project Ga0315541, IMG submission 203095) | Salt marsh sediment microbial communities from the Plum Island Ecosystem LTER, Massachusetts, United States - Salt Marsh Sediment SW1601-190 ...
AGGAGACTGGCGGCAAAGTCTAAGGTGTTCCCCGGAAGGAGCCAGGAACTTGGCCGAGCTGGCCTGTCTCAAGACGAGGCCGTTATCCAGGGAAAAGGCGCTAAGGCATTCCTGACTGAGGATGCCGGTACAGCAGATGTCATCACCAAACGAGAGGTTTTTCTCAACAACAACGACACTATAGCCAAGCTGGCTCAACCTCTGGGCGATACGGCTCCCCGCCGGTCCAGCGCCAACGATTGTGATGTCGTGCAACATCATCTATCAATTGCCGATAAGGCCACTAAAGGGGTGCTAATCCTTAACCTTGGTTTCTTTCTCCAGTACCTCGGCCAGAGCCTTAAAACCCTCGCCGCCGAAAGAGCTGAACTGCAAGGCAAGCAGCTCCGAATACTTGAAACCCTTGGAGGTAATCCAGTCCCGGTGAACCTTATCCCCCCGCCCGATCATATGGCGGGCCAGATCAAGGGCACTCTTGTTGGAAACCTTATTGCATACCGGGCAGTGATAACTCATAAACAAACCTCCCGCCTAGTTTACCTAAACGCCTTGTTTTTTAGCCTTCTTGGTTTGTTTCTCTTTCTCCTTGAGGGCTTTGAGGACCTTCTCCGGGGTTATGGGCAAATCATAGATTCTAACGCCCACGGCCTTATAGACCGCGTTGCCGATGGCGCCGGCGGTGGGATTGGTCAGCCCCTCGCCGGCCTCCTTAGCCCCAAACGGCCCCTCGGGCTCATAGGTATCAATCTCCAGAATATCGGTCTCGGGCATATCCAGGGAGCGGATGAGCTTGTAGTCGGCGATGGACGGGTTAAGTATCTTACCCTCGTCCATGGGCTGGTCTTCACAGAAGCCGTAGCCTCCGGCCATCATGATGGCGCCCTCCAGCTGCCCTTCAATGCCTACCGGGTTGATTACGGTGCCGCTCTCATGGGCGGTGGTAACGTTGACCAGCTTATACCGGCCCGTCTCGGGGTCAACTTCCACCTCAGCCGCCTGCACGCCGAAGCTGTAGGCGGGGGATATCATCCCCTTGCGGTGGGGGGTATAGTGTCCCCGCCCCATGATAGCCACGCCGTCCTTGCCCCTTATCGCCTCTTTAACGATATCAAAGTAGGAGACGCCCCTCTCCGGGCGGTCAACCAGGTGGACCCAGCGGTCTTTTATATCCAGGTCGTAGACAATGTTAGCCCCCATCTTGGCGGCGGCAAACTCCAGGAGCTGTCGCTTGCAGTCGGCAGCAGCCCTTTTAACGGCGTTGCCGTTCATCAGTGTCTCCCGGCTGCCCCAGGCACCCAGGTCGGGGGGGCAGATACCGGTATCGCCGGAGAATATCCTCACGTCCTCTAATTTAACTCCCAGCTCCTCGGCGCAGATCATGCTCAGGGTGGTATTGGAGCCCTGGCCGATATCACAGGCGCCGGTGTACAGGTCTACCTTGCCGTCGATGTTTATCCGCACCACCGCCGCCGAAAAGGCGTAGGGGGTATTAAACCAGTTAAAGATACCGCCGGACATAAAGCCGTAGGCGGAAACACCGATGCCGTGGTTAGGGGGCAGCTTGCCCCGCTTCTTGACGTGCTCCTCAATCTTATCCAGACACTGGTGCAGCCCGCAGCTCTGGATAAAGGCCTGTCCCGGCACCTCGTAGTTAGGCGTCATGCCGTTCTTGCGCCTGATCTCAATAGGGTCTATCCCCAGGTCATCGGCCATCATGTCCAGCTGGGACTCGCCGACAAAGGTGGACTGGGGAGCGCCGAAACCGCGCATGGCCGAGGTGATGGCGGTATTGGTATAAACCCGGTAGCCGTCGTAGCGGTAGTTGGGATACTTATAGGGGAACGAGGAGAAGAAACCGGTCAGGTAGAGAGCGGTAGCCCCCATGGCGGTATAGGCGCCGCCCTCGGTAATAACCCGAACCTCTTTGGCCAGCAGGGTGCCGTCCTTCTTGGCTCCCAGCTTAAGGAAATAGTACATGGGGGTGCGGCGCTTGGTAGCGGTGAACTCCTCTTCCCGGCTTAAGACTATCTTTACCGGCCGGCACAGCTTCTGGGACAATATAGCGGCGCAGAACTGGGCCGAATCCAGCTCAAACTTGCTGCCGAAACCACCGCCGGTGTGCCGGTTATGCACCCTGATGTCACTCTCGCTCATATCCAGCATATCGGCATACAGCCGCTGGATGTAATATGACGATTGGCTTGAGGTCCACGCCTCGAGCTTGCCGTTGTGGCCAAAGCTGGCTACGGCATCGTGGGTCTCCATGCAGACATGGGCCTGCGACGAGCACTTGAACTTATCTTCGCGGATGTGGTCACACTTCTCAAAAGCCTCGTCAACATCGCCCCACTCAATATGGCGGTTGATATTAATATTAAGCTCAACACCTTCGTGAATCTGGGGCGCATCCTCTTTAATGGCGTCCATGGGGTCGAAAACGGCCGGCAACGGCTCGTACTCAACCTCGATTAGGTCCAGCGCCTCCTCGGCGGTATCCTCGTCGATGGCAGCCACGGCGGCCACCGCGTCGCCGATGTAGCGGACTTTGGCGCGGCAGAGGATTTCCTCGTCGCAGAGTTCGGGGAAACGCCGCCAGATGCCCTGTTTATGCCCCAGGGTATCCTTGCCGGTCACCACCGCCTTCACCCCGACCAGCCTTTTGGCTTTACTGGTGTTAATCTTGAGAATCTTGGCGTGGGGGTAGGGGCTCCTCAGGATTTTACCGTAGAGCATATTAGGCAGCACCACGTCGAAGGTGTATTTGCCACTGCCAGTTACTTTTTCGGTTCCGTCAACATTATGTACTCGATGACCTATTACTGAATAGTTGCTCATTTCGCCTCCTTATACTCACCCTTAACCACCGCGGTTACGGCTCGGATAATGCTGTTATAGCCGGTACAGCGGCAGATGTTGCCGTCAATACCCTCTTTTATCTGCTGCTTGGTGGGCTTCGGGTTCTCGGTGAGTAATGCCGTAGATGACATCAGCATGCCCGGGGTACAGAAGCCGCACTGGTAAGCGCCATGGTCGAGGAAGGCTTTTTGCAGGGGGCTCAGCTGGTTGCCTTTAGCCAGTCCCTCCACCGTCACCACCTCAGTGCCGTTGGCCTGGAGGGCCAGCACCGAGCAGGACTTGACCGACATGCCGTTAAGCATTACCGTGCAGGCCCCGCAGGAGCTGCTGTTACAGCCCCTCTTGGTTCCGGTAAGGCCGACGAGGTCTCTCAACACCTCTACCAGCAGCTTTTTGGGCTCTACGAAAATATCGTAAGGCTGGCCGTTAACTTTAAATTTCAGCTCTTTTTTCATCTGGTCACTCTCCCTCTTAAGCCTTCTTAGCCCTGGCCAGGGCTTCCTTAGTCATTCTCGGCACCAGAACCTTAACCAGCTCCAGCCGGTACTCCTCCGAAGCCTGGATATCGGATATCGGCTCGGCTTCGGTAGCGGCAACCTCGCCGGCCTGTTTAAGCAGAGCCTCGGTAATCTTCTTCCCCTTGAGCACCTTCTCCGCCTTCTTGGCCCTGATGGCCGTCGGTGCCGCCGCCCCCAGGGCGATGCGGATGTCCTGGCAGACGCCGTCGCCGGAGCCCAGGGTCACCGAAGCGGCCACGCTCACGGTAGCCAGATCGCTCTCTATAATATTAAATTTGGTATAGACGGTGCCGGTGCGCGGCGGGGGCGCCGGTATCTGAATCTCGGTAAGCAGTTCACCGTCTTTAAGGTCAACCTCAAAGTAGTCCAGGCTGAATTTCTCCACCGGGATACTCCGGGTGCCCTTGGTGCCGGCCACGGTCAGGGTGGCGTTAAGGGCAATTAATACCGGTGCCGGGTCTCCGGCCGGGTCGCCGTGGCAGATATTACCGCCGATGGTGCCCCAGTTGCGGGTCTGAATCGAGGCCAAACGAGTTTCCATCTCGGCCAGCACCGGGTACTTTCTCTTGATTACGGCCGATTTCTCGATAGTGCGGTGGGTGGTGGTGGCGCCGATTTTCAGCCCGTCCTTGCCGTCCTTGATATAGCTCAGCTCGGATAAGCCCTTGATATCGACCATATACTTGGGGGCGACCAGTCCCTGCCGCATCAATATCAGCAGTGATTGCCCCCCGCAGATTACCTTGCAGTCATCCCCGTACTTGGCCAGCAAGGCGAGGGCTTCTTTAAGCGTCTTGGGGGCAAAATGTTCAAAGTCCTTTATCATTAGCCCGACCTCCCTGATTTAGTAGCTTTAATCACTTTCAAGCCTCCGTTATAATATACTATTAACCCAGCTCTTTCTTCAGCGCATTTTGAAGGTTCTGGATAAACTGCTCCCCTGTCTTGTTGACCTTGGCCCGCATGATTCTCTCGCCGAAGGTAGCCAGCCGGCCGACCATGCTCACATTAGAGCTGTAGGCAATTTCCACCTCGCCGCCGGCAATCTCTTTCATGTCAACGATAGTCTCCTGGCTGAAGGTGCCGGCACCGCCGGCGGCAGAACCCCGCCCCACCGCCTTGACGTGCCTGGGCGGGTCAAGCTCGGTCAGGGTCTGGGTAAAGTTCAGCTTAACGGTGATTGGCCCCACCTTCTGCTTAACTATCCCTTCCCAGGTCTTTTCGTCAACGGCCTCCATCTTCTCCGCGCCGGGGATACAGGAAGCCAGGGTCCCTGGCGCAAGCAGGAAATCCCACGCCTGCTGGATGGGCGCCTTCATGGTAAACTTCCCCTCGATTTTCATTTTGGACTACGCCTCCTTTTTAGCTCTTTAGTATCTATGTCAAAAAGGTCAAACTCAAACGGGTCGAAGACTTTAACCCCCTCGACCTCCGCCGGCATCTCAAATTTACCATCGGAGCTTTTCTGGGACGCAGGCGGCTTTTTCCCCGCCTGGGGCAGAGACCCCCGGTATTTTTCACAGAAACAAAGATAAAAATGCCTTCCCCGGTACACCGGGCAATCTTTACACAGCACCCCCGAGAAGGGGCACATCATTTTTACCTTGGCCATAAATAGTTTCCCCTATTATAAACCAATCCACCGCCGGAATTCCCCCCACCTCCTAATTTTAGCAGAAACGGCGGCTTCAGGGTAATTTAGGGCTCTTCCAGTCCTTCATCGGCCTCATCCAATCCGCCTTCTCCACGAACTCGTCGTGGGCCAGAGGCACCGGCGGGTGGCTGAGGAAATTAGGGTCAAACTCATCCTTGACCGCCAGCAGCCACTTATGGTAGTTGGGCCCGTAGGCCGGACCGGTGAGGTAAAGCGGCTGGTGCGGCCCCAGCAGTGAAGTGTAAAAACGCTTCCTGATATTCTCCTTGGAGGTTTCCAGGTAGAAATGGTCAACCCCGTCGGTATTCTCATCGGGGTCCCAGTAAACCAGGAACTCGGAATAGCCCTGGTGGCCCAGTTCAAAGCTCTGGAACCAGCCGGGGTCGCCGTAGTCGGGCATAAGCGGCGGGGTAAACTTCTTCTTCAGCTCGGCGTAGTTCTCTCCGTGGGGCAGGGCGTGCTCCAGCGTCTCGATAACGTAGTCCACCGAGATATAGCCGCCGCACATCAGCCACATGCCGGCGGAGTCGGCGTTCTTAAACCAGGACTCGTCGGTAGGCCGGGTGCGGCGGGCTTCGCCGCCAATCTCGGTGATAATATCGTTGAGCACCCGCTCCTCGTACTCCATCTGCTCCTCGGAGCCGAAGCCGACCAGCAGCACCCGGAGCAGGTGAAAACTGCTGATAGTCTCTTCGCTCTCTTTAGACCATATATCCCAGTACTCTTCTTTACAGCTGGCCTTGGCGATGGCCCGCCAGAATATAGGCACTTTGGTGGCACCGGCCCCTATCTCGGCCCGGGCCATCTCAAACATGGCCTTCTTCATGGCTTCTTTACTGGGCATGGTAAAATTAATCCACTTAACCCGGTTAACCGGAAGCTGGAGGGTGGTATGCGGCGAGATTCCGGTCGGCTCCAGCCGCTCCGGCTGGAAGGGCAGCAGCTTGATGGCCATCCTGGTGACGATGCCCAGGCACCCCCGGAGCCCGGTAAAGCCCCTCAGCAGTCCCCGCAGGTCGGGCCCCAGCCCCTCCCCCCAGAAGGGGTCGTCCTGCAAGGCCAGCGAGCCCATCCTGACCAGCTCGCCGTCGGGCAAAATCAGCTCGGTGCCCAGTATGCGGCGGTGGGGCAGGCCGATGCGGTAGCTTAAGGGCGACCATCCGTCGCCCAGCATGTTGGCGATGGCGGAACACTGCGAGCCGCCCCCGCCGACGATAATATAGCAGCCCCGCTTCATCGCCTCCTCCTGGAGCTGGGAGTAGATAACCCCCGACCCCACCACGGCGTAGAGGTGCCTCTCGTCAATCTCAAAGTCGTCCATCCGCTTCAGGTCGATAAGCAGCTCGTCGTCAACATGGCAGTGAGAGCGGGGGCCGTACCAGCCGGTGCTGTAGGGGACATAGGGAATTTTATAGCGGTTACAGACCCTGACTGTCTTCTGGACTTCCTCGGTGGTCAGGGGCATGATAACGCAGCCGGGTATCTTGGTCATCACCCGCTCGTAGCCCAGGCCGGCCTCATACCCACCGGGTCCAGACCGGTAACCCTCACAGACCACCGGGTCAGACGAGATATACTCCTCACCGACGATAGCCTCAAGAACTTTATAGGCTTCCTTAGATATAGCCATAACTTACCTCCACAAGCCTAGCCTTCGATTGAAGCCAGGATAAGCTCGGAAATATCGTATATTTTTAAACCTTCGCCGTTCTGCCTGACAACCCTGGCGAAATTATCCTTGCACCAGGGACAGGTGGCCACGATGGCCTCGGCGCCCACCGTCTTGGCCTCGAATAATCTCTGCTCGGCGGCCCAGGCGGCAAAGTCGGGGAAGGCTTCCTGGGTACCCCGCCCCGCCCCGCAGCAGAAGGCGTTCTCCTTCATCCGTAACATCTCCACCAGCTCCACACCGGGGATAGCTTTCAAAATATCTCTTGGCTGCTGATAGACTCCATTGGTGCCGCGCCGGCGTTCCAGACCAGGGCTGACCATGCCCCACTTCCCCCGCTCCCCCTTCCAGGGAGTCCAGGGCTCGCTCAAGCGGCTCAGGCTGCAGGAATCGTGGTAGGTCAGGCGCATGTCAATCGGCTTGGTGAATTTGAGCGCCTCTTTCTTGATTAATTCATCCACCATCTCGGTCAGGTGCACTACTTTAAAGCCCAAATCGTCGGTCGAAATATTAAGCATCTTGGGGTAGTCCACCTTCCACATCCGGTAGCCCTCGGCGCAGCTCAGCAGCAGGGTCTTGGCGCCGGTCTTCCTTACCGCCTCGACATTGCGCTTGGCCAGCTTTCTGGCTTCGTCAATCATCCCCACCGAATAGAGCATATTGCCGCAGCACCACTCGTCGGGCATGAGCATAAAGGGAGTGCCGGCGGCGTTAAGTATCTTGGCCGTAGCCCGGGCGATTTCGGGGTTGGCGTAGGCCGCCGAACAACCCACGAAATAGAGCACATCGGCCTTGGCCGCCACCTTGATGTCTTTGGTGAGCCACTTGTTGCGGTTCTGGTGCGGCGAGCCGAAGCGGTTGTGCTTTTCGGTTATCTTTTTGGCAACCTTTTTATGCTCGGGCATGGGCCCCTTGCCCTCTTTGACCGCCTTTATCCTCAGCGCCTCCAGGGAAAGCTCTATCTCCAGGTCCAGGTTGCGCTTGCAGCCGACATCGCAGGCGCCGCAGAGGGTGCAGGCGTAAAGTGTCTTGAGCAATTCGTCGGAGTATTCCATCCGCCCCTCGAGCATGGCCAGCCCGATTCTCATCTTGCCGTAGGCGCCGTAGGAATCGAACAGATAGCGGGTGGCGCTGGGGCAGCGGGTGCTGAAATTTATCCCGGGCATATAGATATGGTCCACCCAGTAGCACCCCTTGCACTTGATGCACTTGCTCATATCGTATTCAAAATTATCTAAGTTGGTTACATCCAGACTCAGTTTGCCTTTGAGCATCTTTATCCTCCCTAGTAACACAAAGTCCCGGGGTTCATGATGTTGTTGGGGTCAAAAACCTTCTTCACTCTTCTCAGGGCGGCGGCATAGCCGGTGGCACTCTCATAGACCAGGTCAGCCAGCTCGCCGTAGGGCCGGGTGAAGAGAGCGCCTTGGCTGGCCAGGGCACTGATAGCGTCACGGTAGAGGCTGCGTACCAGCTCCACATCAACCTCGCTGTCGGGGTCATAGAAGATGTCGAACTGCATCTGGCAGGCGCGGTTATGCTCGATGGGCTGGATATAGCCGCCGATGTCGTCCACGGGGTAGCCGTACTGGGCGGCGATTGCCTCCATCAAATCGATAAACTGGGGTGCCATCGCCGGCCGGGTGATGAAGAAAAGGCTCTGGCAGCCCCCCAGGTAGCGGTTCTTCCAGTAGGGCTTCTTCTTGGGCCAGGGCTGGCGCAGCAGGGGCAGCAGCTTTTTGCCCATACCGGGGAAGCCGGGCAGGTTATTGTCCAGCTGAATCTCGGAAAACTCGTTCTTGATAATATCTTTAAGCATATTTTCTTCGTATTGGAGCTTCTCTTCGGGGCGCCGGGCCATGCCGCTTAATACCAGGATGAGGGTCCAGGGGGGCAAAGTCGCCCGTAGCTCCTCAAAGTCATCGGGCCGGTTATCGGCGGCCAGGGCCGCCAGGTCGGTGTTATCCAGCAGCAGGCACTCCTGTCCTATTCTTAGCTTGAGTATCCGGTGCAGGAAATCAATGGCATAGTCGAGGTCGTCCACCGGAGCCAGCATCACCCGGTCCATAGTGGTCACGTATTCAATCTTCAGGTTAGCCCAGGTCACTATTCCCATCGTCCCCTGGGCGCCCTGGAGCAGGCGGTAGAAATCAAGTCCCGGCCCCGAGGGGTTGGCCCCTTTAGATGGTGAATCGGGGTAGCCGGCGACGCTGGCCGAGCCGGTGCGGAATATCTCGCCGGTAGGCCAGACCACCTCCATACTCTGCATTGGTTCCCCGTAGTCATAGACGGTGTTGGTGATGACCTCCCTCTCCAGGTGGTCAATCACCGCCGAGCGCATCGGGTGGGGCGCCAGCGGCATCATCAGCCTGAAGCCCTTCTTGGCCAGCTCTTTGGTGGCTTTCTCCCAGGTCACCCCCACCTCCATCCGCACCCGCCGGTTGAACTCGTCAACCTCCAGGATGCGGTTCATCCGGGTCAGGTCAACGATAACACCGCCCTGCTTGGGGATGGCGCCCCCGTTAAAGTGCACCAGGGAACTGGTCGGCACCACCGGCAGCTTGCTCTTGTTGGCCAGCTGGACAATTTTTTGCACCTCCTGGGCCGTCTTGGGCTTGACCAGGTAGTTAGGCACCCCGGCCGGTACCAGGCTGAAATCGCGGGAATAGGCACTGAGGACTTCAGGGTCAGCGGAAAAATTCTCCGGCCCTACTATCTCCCGGAGCTTCGTTTTTACTGTCACGTCTGCAACCTCCTCTAGTGGCAGATTACGCTGGGGCCCTTAGCGCTGAGGGGGCAGGGGCCAGAGCAACGACCCTCAGTCGGTTATTTAGCGATATATCATCGTAAACGTAAAAGGGAAAGATGACAGATACAATTTACCAAACTTGGCTAGCCTTTGTCAATCTTAGCGGCATATACCCCGGGGGTATATTTTATCCCCCGGCCATCCGCCCCAAAAGCCAGGAAATCCACTCCTCAATCCCCTGGCCAGTGGTGCAGGAGACGGGGAAGATTTTTACCTCCCGGTTTATCCCCTTGATGGTCTTACTAAAGGCGTCAACATCGAACTTCAGGTAGGGCAGCAGGTCAATCTTGTTGATGAGGACGACGTCGGCCTCGTGGAACATCAGGGGGTATTTAAACGGCTTGTCGTCGCCCTCGGGGGTGCTGGCAATCAATATCCTTAAGTCCTCACCCAGGCTGAACTCGGCGGGGCAGACCAGGTTGCCCACGTTCTCGATAAGCAACAAATCAATATCCTTCAGGGGCAAATCGCCCAGGGCGATAGCGGTCATGTTGGCGTCGAGGTGGCACTCCCCGCCGGTATTTATCTGGACTACGGGCACATCTTCTTTGCCGATGGCTTCGGCGTCCAGGCTGGAGCTGATATCTCCCTCGACCACGCCGACTCTGGTTTTCCCCTTGAGCCGCTTTATCGTCTCCATGATGACGCTGGTCTTGCCCGCCCCCGGCGAGGCCATAACGTTGACCACAAAGACTTTATTAGTATCAAAAAGCTGCCGGTTTTTACGGGCTATCTGGTCGTTAGCCCCCAGGATATCCTTGACCACCTTGATCTCCATTTAGTCCACCTCGATACTTTCTACGAAGAGCTCCTTGCCGCCGGTAATCTCTATATTATTACTCTGGCAGTGGGGGCAAGTCCAGTCAAACTCCCCTAGCTCAAATTCTTTATGGCAGTCATGGCATTTGGCCGTGGTCGGAATCTCCTTAAAGTTAAGCTCCGCCCCCTCCGCCGGCGTCCCCTTGCTCAGGAAATCAAAATAGAACTGGACGCAGCGCCCCACCACCCCGGTCATCTCCCCCAGCACCAGGTTGATTTTGCCCACTTTCTCAGCCCCGGCTTCTTCGGCCTGCTTGAGGACTAAATCGAGCATACTCTGGGTTATGGCCAGTTCGTGCATATTCAGCAAATCCTCGGCAGGAGGTCGCCGACCAGCATATCCACGATGCGTTGCGCCCCCAGAACGGTTTTCATTACCACCCGCCCCGGCGGCTCCGCCGCCACCTCCCCAATGATGACGGCATCTTTGCCGTATTTATTCTTTTTCATTGCTTTTAGAATCTTATCGGCGTCTTCCGGCGACACTATGGCTACCAGCCTGCCCTCGTTGGCGATATATAAGGGGTCGAAGCCCAGCATCTCACAGGCGCCCAGGACTGCCTCCCGCACCGGGATATCCTTTTCTTCAATCCTGATACTTACTTTAGACTGGTTGGCCAGCTCGTTCAGAGTCGACGCCAGCCCGCCGCGGGTCGGGTCGCGCAGGCAGTTGATATTCCGGCTCACTTCCAGCATCTCGGCCACCAGTCCCCCCAGTGGGGCGCAGTCGCTCTTAAGTTTGGTGTCAAAGCTTATGCCCTCCCGCCGGCTGATGACGGCGATGCCGTGGTCGCCGATAGCCCCGCTTAAAATCACTTTATCCCCCACCTTAGCCTTATCCCCGGAAATATCAACCCCATCCGGTATTAAACCAACGCCGGCGGTATTGATAAAAAGCTTATCGGCGCTGCCCCGGGGCACTACTTTGGTGTCGCCGGTGACAATCTCCACCCCCGCCTCCCCGGCCGCTTTCTGCACCGAACTGACTATTTTTTCCAGCTCACTTAAGAGCAGCCCCTCTTCGATAATAAAAGCCAGACTTAAATATAATGGTTTCGCCCCGCTCATGGCTAAATCATTAACTGTTCCGCAGACCGCCAGCTTGCCGATATCCCCGCCGGGGAAAAACACGGGGCTGACCACGTAGCTGTCGGTGGTAAAAGCCAGCCGCCCTTTTACATCAAAAACGGCCGAATCGTCCAGCTTATCCAGCAGGGGATTGGCCAGCGTTTTGACAAAACTCTTCTCGACCAGGTCGTGGGCCAGCCTGCCGCCGCCGCCGTGAGCTAAAAGAATCTTATCCTTCTTATCCTTCAAGGCCGTCCCCATATAAATAATAGGCCGAGCAGCTGCCCTCGCTGGAGACCATGCAGGGCCCCACCGGGTTCTCCGGGAGGCAGACCTTGCCGAAAAGCGGGCAGTCAGACGGCGTCTTGACCCCGCGCAGGATGTCACCGCAGATACAGCCCGCTGGCTCTAAGCTCGGCCCCGGCTTTAATTCAAAATTAGCCTCGGCGTCAAAGCGCCGGTATTTCTCTCTTAATTTCAGGCCGCTGTCGGCAACTTCTCCCATCCCCCGCCACCGGGCGGGGGCGGGCTCAAAGACCTGCTCCATCAGCTTCAGCGCCTGCCGGTTGCCCTCGGGGCGCACCCCCCGCCGGTAGGCAATTTCCACTTTAGATTCACCCTTCTCCACCTGGCTCACCAGCATGTCCACGCACTGTAATATATCTAAAGGCTCAAAGCCGGAGACGACGCAGGGGATGCCGTATTCGTTAGCGATAAACTCCCAGGGGTGGGAGCCGATAACGGTGCTGACGTGCCCCGGGCAGACCAGCCCCTGAAGTTGGACCTCGCCGGAGTCGAGCAGCGCCCGTATGACCGGCGGGCACAGCTTATGCAAAGAAAGCACGTAGTAGTTCTTTATCCCCTGCTCCTCCGCCTGTAAGATAGAAGCGGCCACGGTGGGGGCGGTGGTCTCAAAGCCGATGCCCAGAAAGACCACCGGCCTGTCCGGATTATCTTGGGCGGCTTTGAGGGCGTCCATGGTGGAATAGACCGTCATCACCTCGGCGCCCTCGGCCTTAATTTTTTGCAGGCTGGAGCGGCTCCCCGGCACCTTGAGCATATCGCCGAAAGTGGCGATGATTACCCCCGGAATTTGGGCTAAGGCAATGGCCTTGTCCAGGTCGGCGTTGGCGGTGACGCAGATGGGGCAGCCCGGCCCCGATACCATCTCGATATTTTGGGGCAGCACCTGGCGGATGCCGTAGCGGAAGATGGTCACGGTATGGCCGCCGCAGAATTCCATGAAACGGGCATGGGTTTTAGAGCTGTGCCGGATGCGGGATATCAGCCCCTGGGCAAGCTCCGAGCGCCTGAATTCGGTGATATACTTCACCCAGCCTCCTCCGACTGGGCAATTTCCCTTAAAATAGATAAGGTCTCCTCGGCCTGTTCCTGGTCGAGGACGTTGATGGCGTAGCCGGTGTGGACGAGGACGTAGTCCCCGACTTTGGCTTCGGGGGTAAGCCAGAGGCTGATGCGGCGGGTTATGCCGCCAATCTCGACATCGGCTTCTTTATCTTCTATTGATTTAATTAGTACCGGAATCGCCAGACACATATTTAGCTCCCTTTCCCCACCCCGTTTTTTATCTTATCCCGCCCGCCGCCCTTTAAGGAAGCGGGCTAAAGCCCTTTCTACCCCACCCCTCACTTTTTAACGGTACTCTCTTCCCATACCCACCCACCCAAAAGGCTTCGCCTCTTATACTCTCTTACCCCACCCCCAGAGATGGGAGGAATTATTCCCACCTTTAGGGCGGTGTTCCTCTCTCCTCTTCAAGGTTTCGGTAAAGAGGTGAAACCTTTTAGGGCGGGAGGGTGGGTAGCTAAACACCCTCTAAAACCAGGTTAGTCCTCTTTAACCTCTTTTATCTCCTTGCCGATGCGGAAGGCCGCCCCCAGTGACTGGCCGACGGCATGATAGGTCAGGGCCGGAACCGCCATAACCACAAGCGGGTCGATTTTGGTGGCGTCCGGTTTGCCTTCGGTCATGCAGTCGTCGGAGACCAGTATCTCTTTAACCGCCCCGGCAATCAGGTAGTGGCTGCCCAGCTTGACGATATGCTCGGCGTTACAGCCGATATTGACCGGGCACTGCTCGATGTATGGCGCATTGGCCACCTCGCCGTAGGACACCTTGAAATTACAGTCCTGGGCTTTATCGGTCTTGGCGCCGGTGACCAGGCCGCAGTAGTCTGTCTCCTTGACCATGGCCTTGCTGGGGATATTCACCGAAAAGGCCGTGTTCTGGCGGATGCCCCTCAGGGAGTGGCGGGTGTGGTTAAGGGCGATGGCAATTAAGGGGGGTGTGCCGCAGGCGATAGTAGCCCAGGCGACGGTGGTAAAATCGGGTTTGCCGTCAACGTCGGCCCCGACCAGCACGGCGGCGTGGGGAAATAGCATGGGCATCAGGTCAATCTTGGTTTTCTTCATTTTCTTTTCTCTCCTATTTTAGTCATCCCTCTTCCCCACCCCCAATTTATATCTTATCCCACCCGCCACCCTTATTGGAAGCGGGCTAAAGCCCTTTTTGCCCCACCCCCTGTTTTAACAGTTCTTTCTCTTACCCACCCCCCTGAAAGAAATTGATAGAAGTATCACTTCTGTAGGGCGGGAGGGTGGGAAGTAAAACATTTTCTAAAAACCGGGCTACCCCTCCTCATCATCTCAAATCTTAGCAAAGTTGGCCACCACCGCCTGCCCCAGGGAGATACCGCCGTCGTTAGCCGGCACCAGGCGGTGGGTGAGCACCTCAAAGCCCTCCCTTTTAAGGGCTGACACCGCCAGCCCTGACAGCAGCCGGTTCTGAAAGACCCCGCCGCTTAAGGCCACCCGCTTTATCTTACTCTCTTTGGCTATCAGTTTGCACATCTCAGTGACTATTTCAGCCACGGTATGATGAAATTTAAGCGATAT